>Ga0065711_1043012_pt1 | contig 14996 bp, 6 predicted proteins | sample Hoacrofraction12_FD_59098 | JGI IMG/M metagenome (GOLD analysis project Ga0065711, IMG submission 59098) | Hoatzin crop microbial communities from Cojedes, Venezuela - Epithelial fraction 12 v2 (version 2) | ecosystem: Host-associated > Birds > Digestive system > Esophagus > Crop | place... | reverse complement strand
TTTAGTTTTCTGAATAAAGGTGTTTAATTGTTTTGTCCCAAAAATTCAAGAATCATTGACCTACCCCATTTCAATATTTCTTTTTAAATTTTCCTATCAGCTCCAATCTCTTTCCATATATTACTGGCTCCTTATTTATTCTCATCTAGTTGCTTTTATTCCCATTCTCGTGTACAGCTTTGGCTACTGCAGCTATCTTTAAACTTCAGAACAGAGGTGACCATAGCCTACTTGGTCTTACAATTGCGTAATAATATGTTGTCTTCATCAGGGATTGTCCATCACCTTTTTTGTCTCATGACAGTCTTTCCTGGAACCAGAGTTTTCAGGTTCCCAGTTTCCTGGTGGGAGAGGAATCGAGAGATTTTGCAGATAGACACACACCATATTTTCCAGGGTGTCCAGATATACATGGTACATGCATCCTATAGAAGTCTCTGAAAATAAATTTAATAGAAGTTTTCAGTTACCAGAAATATTGAAAGAGATTCTTGTAGATAAACAAAAATAGTGCTTGAATATGTCCAGAGGCTGCAAGATCAAGCTGTTAGTTATAATATACTCTTTTGCATATTTAGAATAAATTGTATGCTTGATGAATCTTATAATTTTCCAGGCTTTCTATGAAAATGACATGTTCAAAATTTTGCATGCTTTGCTGCAGTCAATAGGAATATTCCATTAGTGATGGCAGCAAGAGATTCTAGCCATATATACAGATTAAGGCTTTCTGTCAGGCAATTTCTATTCTTTTTCTCAGTTCTCTGGCAGAATTCTACAACAAACACAAACCCCTGAGCAAATTCTGTCAGAAGAGCAGTAGTGTACTAAGAATCTAGAAATGGTCCCTAGCTGTGTCACAGATTTCATATGTGATGTTAGAAAGGGCACGTAAATTCTACACTCTTTTTTTTTTCTCAAAAATAAAGCATGGGTTAATTCTAACACTTCATGTTAATGGAACACCATTGTTCCTTTAGATTTTGCATTCCCCAGAAGAGAACCTCTTTAATGCTATGTGCATTTAGTTGGGTGTTATTTTAATACCAATAAATAGTGAAATCCCACAGGCTTTTTCAAGAATCAAAAGAAAGTTTATATTTTCTTATTTGGATAATTCTATACAACTAGAGATGTGCAAAAATCTTTTTCCTATCCCCCACAACATTCAAAGAAGAGCAAACATAATAATTCTACAACTAAGACCATTACAAATATTACATAAAAGATTACAGGAAACGCTATGCTACTGATTACTGCAAAAGTGTTAAATATCTGTTCAAAACTCTTTCTTGCCACTTCCCCCCCCAGCAAGGACAGCGTTCTAAGTGCTTTAAAACTGACTATTTGAGGGTCTTCTGTTCTGTTATTGCGATTGTTCCACTTTAAGTGAACAAATCAGATTAAGGATTTAAACCTAAATTTCTGAAGATCTAAACTGCTCCAGCCTGACCCAAACTGCTATTGCACTGTCTAAGCAAAATATCTACACTTTGACCAATCGATTCTTTATTTACATCAGTATGTTCCTCTGAAAAGCATTGTCTTCAATAAAGACACATCATCTCGAAAGAAAAAAAAAGGCTGATTTTATAAAGACAGTGTTAGGAGAGAATCTGTTGACCAGCTGCTTTTGTTTCGAATATCATTGAGGAGATTTGTCATTCAACATATGATAGAACTTTGTATGCAAAAAGACAATCAGCTTCTTCTGCAGAGACTAGGCTTTATGACTGTAAATATCATGCAGAAGTAGTTCACATAGTGTTCTTATGACGACATTTTAATTTAGATAACAGTATAGACCTGAAAAATCATGGGTCTCTCTAGAAGAAAGAAAGGTCAGAACTGATGTTCTTAAGAAGACCAGCCACCAAAGACAGTATGTCAATATTCTTTAATGTAATTAAAGATAAAAAGATAAAATGCAGAGTTTCACTTCTTTTGTAAAAAGTGCCAAGGCTATCCCATATGTGAACAAACATGAAATTAAAGTGAATCTCAAAGTAGTTTCAAGATAAATGAAGACGACCTGAATATTCCTACTTCTAGGATTTCATTAATTTTGTTCTTCTGCCTTCCTTACCTAGTTGATTGCCTGACGGCTTGCCTACTAAAATTTCCTTTTAAAGTCTTGCAGTTGTAGAAAGCATAGACTACATTATCTGCTAAACTCCACTTAGAAATCTCTATGAGAACATATTTTGTCAAGGCACTGTAAGGAGAGTGAAGTTCCCTGGACTGCAATGAAGATGACAAAAGGTCTAATACAAGTTACTTCTGCAAGGTGGCTTGAATTTCTTCACTGTATTCTTACCCACAAACTGGGCTTTGATGTTTACTAATGAAAAGAGCTACATAAAATTTGTCTAGCTGTTACAAAGGTGACAAATACCTGATAATTACCAATAGTCCTTTTTCTAGTTATGTGTTTAAATGAAATGTTAATATATTAATGCTCTTACTCTGGAGTCTAAACTAGTAGAAAGAGAGGACATTGTATTTCACTTTCTATTTATACAGTCCATACATAGACTTTTTTCTTTTTTACAGTATGCTGGTGGCTCAACAATAAATACTTTATTAAGGTGGTAAATCTATGTAATCTTTCTTAAAATATGATATTTAACACTTAAGCTCTGACCTGGACATACCTGCTGGATTTCCTTTTTGCATCAAGAAGTTTACACATTCAGCTAGTGAAAATTCATTCACTTGAAAGCCAAAGCATGCCCAAATCCCCCTACTCAGTTCTTCATCTTTAAGTGACCTTAAATAGGCAAACGTTCTTAACGAGTTCAGGACCAGGCTTACTAGAGACAAAGACAGAAAAACGGAAAAGCATTCCTGACTCACCAGCTGTTTTCTGTCTACTAAGCTAGCCAAGATACATTTTACATTTTACATACACGTTTTCTAGTGAGAATAATTTTTAATTTATGGCACATTTTCAGCATCTGTCCAACATATCCAGATTTCTTTGAAATCCAGGAGGCTGAGAAGGGAAATAACAACAAGAAAATTCATGCCAGCCTTTTCTTGTGGCAGTCCTAGAGCTCAAGCACAGGATGTATACTCTGGTGTGTTCTGCTTGAAGGCTGGTGATTACATGTCCAAGATGAAAAGCTCCTCTGTGTTATGAACCTTTTAGTTACAAATGAGCGTTTCTTGATGCATATTAAACTTGACACATTAACTCCTGGATGAATAGCTTACAAACGGAGCTGCTTAAGACTATTAAGACATGTACAGTGAAATCCTAGGTGCTAAGTAGAGTTAACATTATTCCAAAGCGTATTCGTTTTTAAAGTGTCTGCTTGAGCTTAAGTTTCTCTCTTTAATCATGCATACTGCCCCGGGCTGCCAAAAAGGCAGCCATCAGCATTGCTTAGTGAAGGCAGCTTAGTGCTGTCAGCCATCTTATCTCCCCTGCTGCATGGATGATAGCTTTTATCTGTGAGTGTAAGCATTAACATGGAACTATAATCCTACCTTAGTCCTACAGCAGATTTCCAGCTGCTTCTCAGATATGAAGAAACTCCTCCCATTATGGAAAGACACATGTGTCTGTCTGTGTGTTTTTTTGTGCGCACATGTGGTTGGACAGTAAAATCACGATAAGCAGGAATTTATCTGGAGACAGAAATTCTATCTTAGGAACTTCTTTGGAAATAGCTAAGCCAGGGAGCCAGTTTTATCTAACAATCCAAATCTAACATACAGAATGCAATTTAAAATATCAAAGCATATTAATAATGTGGCCCCACAGCATAATGTGCTTTAAAACTTTTTTGTCTTTAATGCACTGTCCAGTTTTTATTTCAGGGATCTTCACGCCCAGCAACTTAGATCATCTGTCTAAACACGGAAATAGAAGAGACCAAATGTGCTAGCATGTGAAATCCTAGAAGTAAGTTTGTTTCAGCATTATTTATGAAACAGAAAGAAACCATTTTTAATAAATGAGGGAAGAAAATTTCACCATTTCTCTATGGGAACTGAAAGTTCTTTCCTTCTACGTCATTAGCTGAATACAATAACATTTTCCAACGTATGTTAAGTATGCAAATCTAGAAAATAGTCTTTTTTCTAAAATCAGGAAAAACATGCAGGATAGTTTAGAGACATATCGTCTCATCATTCATTTAACAGCTCCCTGTGTCCTCTTGTCACTGGCCCTGTCTGCATGCATATCATTATTAGATCCTTTCTGTTATAGAACTACCATTTGTATCAACCTCCCTACATCTTTTTATTACAACAGTACTTCTTTTTTATCTGTTTCTTACTCTTAGTTGCTTTCCTCTCCTGTTAAATTTGTATGCAACTTGACTCTGGGAATACAAGGAATGCTGTTTGTTGGGTTTGGCAGAAAAGAAGACAAGATAGATGGTACTGGACTGTCTCTCTTTCACTGTTAACCCGTTTCATCAAAATGGAGTGTGGATCAGACAAGGGAATAGAAAGTGTGAAAATCTCATCCATCAAGACACAAAATTTCGGTTTTCCCAGCTGATCACTGACTTCTGTTGAAGCTTTTGAAAGATTCCTACTCCATTCAAAGATTCTGAATGAAACTCCAAATTGGATGCAAATGATTAAAAAGGCAGTCATATATTTAACACAAAGAGCTTAAGTAGTTGTCTCAATGTCAACTCAAATGCTTGAAGTAGAGTTCTTCCCCTAACATTTATAGTAGTCTTTAAAATATTTCTGTCGGGTTATCAAAGCCATACAAAGAGTTTTTATTCCCAATTATCATTAGAAATTAATTGAAACGGGGTATTGAAATCCCTTATGTACAGTTCTGTATATGCAATTCATGTAAAGTGGATAAGCAGAAATTAGTACGAAATGGCTGCCCCTAATGCATTGAAAGCCTTGGCTTCTACATATATTGAAAATAAAGTTATATTTTTGAAGATTTTAACAATTCTTATGTTATTCCCTAGCTTTAAAATGACAATGAAGAGCTCAGCAACAAATAATAGAAATTTAAACTGTCACATATTCAAGTGTCAAATTTATATTTATATAGCAGATAGAGATGGTTACAACAGGGATAACCTCTGCTAATTTAATGACAGGAGCACATTTCTAAAAAAAATCCACGCAGAAGTGCATTACTATGTTTAATAGAACCTTTTTGCTTTTTCTTTCTTCTCACTTCATACCTTCCAAAGAGCTCTGATAGTAGCAGTTTTTAAGCTTCTGTAGAAGCATTTAACATTCTTACCCTGGGACTTGAATCAGAAATGTGCCCTCAAATCAAGACAAGTCTCATCAGACTGGGATTGTTACTGTCCTTTCTCACTAAAATCAATAGCTTATATCTACCAGATTAGATCAGGCTAGATATATGAACTGTTCCTGGTGTCACTGCTAACTGCAGAAAAGTAAACGCATTAAAACAAATTAAAAAAAACCCAAAATAACTGACCTTTTCCATTTGGAATATACTTTCTTGAGAAACAAATCCCAAGCCCACTCTGCTTTCGCTGAATACTTATGTGTATGAACGCAAACAAAGAATTATGGAATTATTCTAACCCCTACTAAAATCAGAAGAAAAAAAATCTTTCTTTCTGTAGACTTTGAATCAAAACCGTTACAAACAGTTCCAGTGAAAACAATGGAATTGCTTGTGACAGAATTTGGCCACAACTTTTAATAATAATTCTGATAACACGTGAAGCAAAAAAAAATGATGGAAATTAAAAAGAGAACGGTGCTATTTTAAATCAAACTCAGGGGTTATTTTAACATAAATTTTTGTCTCACATACAGATGATTAAAATGGAACAAATTGTTAAAACAGTTCCCAATTTCCTGGTGATATTGAATGAGGGGGAAATTTTACACTGAAGAGATAATTGGCATATTTAGCTAATCTTTTATTAATGTAGCGCAATTGTAACATATATCTTGTCTCAGAAAAGTAAGCATGGAAGTTTTTATGTCATTATACTGTGACTCCACTTCTTCAAAATTCTCTGTAGATTCAGTTTTTCATTAAAAAAAAGATATTCTCTTTTTTATGTGTGCTGTACATTACACAGCTCTACTCAGTGAAGAGCAGGTTCCTTTCAGTACTAAATCATTATGCAACACACTCCTGTTGTGGGAACTATGCAGAACTTCACTGTTACATTCTGATCTAAAGAAAAATAATAATAATTACACACTCTGCTTTTGATATATAACCTTTTATACAAAATAGGTTTATGGAATGTGTAAAACAACACAAGCTCAAACACAAAAAGTCACTGGATTACCAAAAGGTTTGTAGTATCTCAAAAAGCTATACAGAAAGGTAAACAATTATAATTCTCCAGTACATTAATATGAAAAACTTGACTCCTAATTTTGCAATCAGTATTTCAGAATAATCGATCTCTCAAACACTGCAGCACTGCATGCTGTAAATTAATGATAGATACATACTTGACAAACTAACATTGGACATAATGAATAGGCAAGGATTCCTTATTTATGAAAAGACAAAGAAAAATTCCTCTCTCACCCAAGTTTAAAGAGGGAAGGAGTATATAATCTCCTCGAGTGTCTGTTCCAATTGCTTAGTAGGACTGCAAACAACCAGAAATGAAATACTGTTTACAGAATCCATTCCATATTTTGAATGTAGCTACCTAGGACAGGATTTGGAGAATCTGGTTAATGGTACATGAATTTCAGTCATGCCTTTCACACTGGAAAGGTATGATCGATAACGCCAATACCATTGTACCTCTGCACTGACTTTTACTATCTGGATAGTAGTACTCTCATTAATGGGAGTCCAATTCTCTAAATCTCCGAGCATCCAGAAAGGACACATCAGCTAGGAAACCAAAAACACAGCATAGCATATCATTAGCCTTAATAATTAGGTATCATGTGTATGAAATTACTTTTTTAGAATCACAAAATTCTTAAAGCTTGGAGGAGACCCTCTGTGGTCATCTAGTTCAAACATCTGCTCAAAGCAGGGTCATGATACTCCAGACGCAGTTGCGCAAATGCTGAACAGAGGGGAAGGATCACCACCCCATGGCCTGCTTGCTACACTCTTGCTAATGTAGCCCAGGATGCTGTTGGCCTTCCTTTCTGCAAGGCACATTGCTGACTCCTATTCAATCTGCTGTTCACCACACCCCTTCAGTTCTCCTTTGTAAAGTTGTTTTCTAATCAGTCAACCCCCATCTCATATTGTTGCATGGGATTATTCTACCCTAGGTGTATGAAATTACATTTGCCCTTGTTCAGTTCCACACAGTCCCTGTCAGACCACCTTTCCCATCTTGTTTAGATCACACCAGCAGCCTTGCCATCCAGAATATTGACCGTGACCCACAATTCGGTACTTACTGTGAACTTCCTGAGGGTACTTTTCATTTCATATTTCATGTCATTAATAACGCCATTCAACACTTTTGGTGCCAGAATCAGTCTCTGTGGAATATCACAGACCAGCTGCCAGAGGTCCTTCCAAATTTCATTCACTTTGTAGTCCTCTTACCCAGCCCACCTCTCACCAATTTGCCTATTATGACACCATGGCAGATAGGATCAGGAGCCTTACTAAATTCAAGCAAAACAACCTCTGCCCTCTTCTTGTTCATGGAGCTGGCCCTCTCATCATGATTTACCAAGATGCTGTTTGCCCTTGTGTAATGGTTTAACCTGGACTCCTTGGTAAATTCCTGATAGCTGTTCCTGATCACTGTCTTGTCATTCATGAATTTGGAAATGGCTTCCACTGGTTTTGCTCTATAATATGCTCAAGGGCCAAGGTGAAGCTGACTAGTCTGCAGTTCCCTGGTTCCTCCCTCTTTCTCTTCTTGAAGATGACTGTGATGTTAGTCTTTTACATTAAAATTAGTCAATTAGTAGCAAGTTCCCTGATTGGTATGACCTTTGAAATACAGTAAAGGTCTTGCAGTGATATTGGTGAGCTCCCTCAGTACACCGGATGCATCCTATCTCAGCCCATTGAATCCTGTATGTCTAGGTGGCTGAGGTGCTCCCTAACTGTATTTTTCTCTTCTGTGGCTACTGTTTCACTCCCAAAGGCTCTGCTAACTGTTTCAAGGAGCTGAGTCATCTCAGGGCAGACTTTACCAGTTTTCGAAAATCAAAAAGGCACAGCATACCCTGGCCTTTTCTGTGTCCTGTGTCAGTACGTTCCCCACCCCACTGAATAGTGAATCCACCTTTTTCTTAGTCCTTTTGCCACTGTTGTGTTTATAGAAGTAGCTATCCACTAAAAGTAAGAAGAAATAATTTTCTGTTTTTTTCTTTCTTTACAAGATAGAGGCGAAAATTTGTGATCAGAAACAAGAGGTGAGGGAGAGGCATGCAAAAATTACATTCTTCTAGATTGCTGATGTTAAAAAACTGGCAAATGCCCAACCACCTTACTCTTCGTTAACCTGAAGCCCCCATTCCACAACAATTTTGTTCCATAAAATACTACTTATCAAATATTCATAAAGTTTAAAAAGTTACAAAAGATATGTTAACGTCGCTGATATGCATTTTCTGATAAGCATTCCAAACTGTTTACTTTCCTTGGCAAATCAGAAAAAAATCTAGAGCAGCATAAGCTTATTTAAATTGGGGTGTGACAGTTCCCCACTCACCTCCCTCTTCCTTTGTAGCAGCTCCAGTATTCGTTTAGCCTTCCAATGAATTAATTCAACTCACTGAGCTTGCAGGAAACTATTCTGTTTCTTTATTGGGTTGATTTTCTGCTGACTTTGCAAGTGAACTGACACATCAGAGAGCCCAGATAAGCAAATGTGCCACAGCAAAGGGTGCACTGACATTTAGGCTTACTTCATCTCTCATGAAGCTGTAGCCTGAATTAGTGTCCAAAATATAATGCTAGTCTAGATATTTGAAATGCTATGTTTGCATATATATTTTGTTTATTCTTTCTATTTACTAGCAGCTAGAAGTCAGTTAGAACTGTCTGTGAGGTGCTCTTCAAATATAGAGCAAGGACAAGCCACCATCTAAATGGACATGGCAAGGAGAGACAGAAAAACAGAAGCACAGAATCTTCTCCAGACAATGTCAGTGTCTGAACCAAAAGCAGAGGTCAGGACTTCTTCATTCATTTTGATGCCTGTCTGCTAGAGAGAAAGCAGGATTATGAATGCACTTTCTGCCCAGAAACAGTCAGCTCCCCACATGGATATTGGACTTGTGATTCTCCCTGGCTAGGAAGCAGCTTCTAAATACTGACAAGTTTTGACAGTGACATCGTAGTCCTCTACAAAGTGAACAGAAAACCCAGTAAATCACTTCCAGTTCCAGTTTGCTTTAATTGCTCAATATCTATTGAAGTAGAGTGCAAAGAGATTCTGAGAGAGGTCTCCCTGTGCATGGCCATCAGTGCAAGGCAAAGGTTAAATCTAAGGAACAAAGAAAGACCCACCATTTTATAGATGTGATTCAACTTAAAGAGGACTCTGATGAGTAATATGTTTCACCAGAAACAGTAAATGTGGGTTTTTTTTTTCCTTTTTCCTTTTCTGTACCCTATTTTGTTCACTAAGCTACTAAACTTAGAGAAATACTGTTTTGGTTTTTAAGTGCCTGGCTACACAAAACTCCCATGCTGTGTGTGCTGGTGGATGACAAGTTGACCATGAGCCAGCAGTGCGCCCTGGTTGCCAAGAAGGCCAATGGGATTCTGGGATGCCTTAAGAAGAGGGTGGCCAGCAGGTTGAGGGAGGTTCTCCTTCCCCTCTGCTCTGCCCTAGTGAGACCCCATCTGGAGTGCAGTGTCCATTTCTGGGCTCCCCACTTCAAGAAATATGAGGAGCTACTGGAGAGAGTCCAGTGGAGGGCTAGATTGTTAGAAATGACATTAGAAATTTAGAGTTCCTAAAACTAATTTCTGTTTTGTGCTTATTTTGCCATTCAAAACTGAATGATATAGGCTATAAAGTCAATAGGACATAAGGCCACTTCTAATTCTTTGATTGATAGAAATGTATTTAAGCATATACTTAAGTGTTTAAGCCTATACTTAAGAGATTAAGCCTTCACTGCTGAATTACAGCCCTGTTGAGACTTTATAGCAATAGTAACATCACAGATCTTTGACAGTGATATACATAGCTAATTCATGTCTTAGAGGAACAGACAATATTTTAAAGCTCATCATAGCAGAGGACTTTCCTTAATTATTTACATTCAAAATGAAAACGCATTGTATTATATGGATTCTCTGAGGTCTACATGTGTAAAGAAGACAGGCCAATATATCCAAGTGAGCATTAAGATTAGTTCTCCTTAAAAATATCCCTCAGCTTTTCCCAATCTTATCTTACTAATGATCTTGAAGGAAGTACAACTACATCAGTGATGCAAGAGAAAGACTGTGTCCTGTTATGAACTTCTGTAGTCCTTTTCAGGAATACACCCATGGACTATCAAGCCAACAACAGCACGTACATTAATTTCAAAGGGGCTTATGTTTCACATTGTGCAGCTAGAAATCATTGCCACATATAGAAAAGTTGCATCTGAAAGAGGAAGACTTTGCTTTTGAAGATTAATTTCTTCTTAGGAAGGACAGGCCTGGGTGGCCTTTTGGGGAAAGAAATGTAGGGACAAGTGCTAGAGCATCCGGGATCATAGTTGTTGACAGAAGCTTATTTGAGCACTACAGCAATACAGTGATAAACAACAATTAATAAATAAATAGCAAATGTTACCTGAACTTTAAAATCGAGGTTGAATGTCTCTGTCAAGCATATGTTCTAATACCACAAGTTATTTGTTTTGGTGCAGGAATTAGATGTAGCTCCTGAGGCTGAACAATGTCAGAAGGTCAGACTAGTTCGTTGCATTGTTCCTGCAGCACGTAAAATCCATCAGAGTATGAGCTTTGGAGCTGAACTTTGTTCTCCTGCATATTAAAAAAAAAAAAAGGTCCTTTATGTAAGAGACTTGACATACCAGAATAAAGTGCATCAGCCTGTTTTCTGTAATATTATCTATCAGATCCATTGGGAGAAAATTACCCTTCGCATATCTGGCTGTACACACATTGCATAAATAGCCAGGTTTTGAAAAACTTCTCTACTGTTCTTTACTATGATGTAGGCTGCTGTTTTAAAAGCTACTGTGCTATTTCATCTGTAAAGCACTGAATTTTAATGTATATTGGATAAGATTTGGGCTGAAATAATGTTTAACACTTTTGTATTTCACAATTATTGCTCCTGAATTTGTACTTGCATATTTTATTAGTTACTGTTTTTGCTGTTGTTTGGTACTTGCAAACTGCTAGCAACAGATAGTTTATATTGTATTTGATTACACAGACAAAACAATTTAGCACAATGTAGAGTAATCAGAACAACTAAAATAATCAAATTAGCCTTGATCTTGTAAAATCATAAGTAGTCTAAATGTACAACTTGCCCTTTTCAAGAAGACATTCTGTAACAGGAGCGTGCATGAACACGACTTTTGTTTTATTCTTTCCTTTTGTAAACAGTGAGCAAACTGAAATGAAAAGATAAATCCTGTATGAATGTTCCCTGCGTGACTTTCAAGAAAAGTAAAAAGAAACCTGATTCATTTCTGGTCCAGAGCATAAGAAGTGCTAGCAAGTTTCAGTGCAAAGTTACAGATACAAGACTGGAGACACCTAGATCAGTAGATTTGTAAACATACAAGTAGAGCTCTGGAGTTTCATTTTTTGAAAGATTTTTTTTTTCCCTCATCAGGATACAACAGTTCCATAATAGAGAAAGCTCTCCATGAAGATACTTTAGGGACATATATGAAAATAATATATGTTCTTTGGGACTAGGAGAAAACTGCTTGGCTTTGAAATCTGTTTCTTTCCCAGTTCTTACTTACAGCTAAAGGATCAGAGCAGCTGACAATATTTCCTTGACTGCTAAAGTCAGCTAGGACAGAAAAAAATAAATAAATTAACAATACTGAGTACTTGATTACTTTAAACAGGCAGCAAAAGGGCTGAACAAGCCTGTCCCATAATAATAATCACCAGGTGGCTACAGTACTACAGGGGAAAAACCAAGGCTGAGTCTCCCACTTCCTAAGTCAAGAACGTCCTTATCAGGATGTTTTTGTGTTTTCATTTCTGCATAGTAAATCTCTAAACACTGTAAAGAGCTGGGAAAGCTTTCTAATCTTGAAAATGTGCACAGAAATAGGAAACATTTCCAAGACAGCTCTAAGGACCTAGATAATAGGAAAAAGAAGTCATGTGGTGCTGGACGCGAATCCCTGAAGCTACCATCTTGTAAGCCCTGACAAAATTCAAAGTCACATTACTTTTCATTATCAATAGTTTTTGCACTTGTAGTCTGAAGCAGCATCTAAAGCTTTGCTTTATTTTTCCAAGTTTACCTGAATCTCTTTAATCTGGCTATACATTTTTCAAAACACATTTTTTAATGTTGTTTCAATATTTCCTGGTTTAGAATAGGTCAAAAATGTAAGAAGATCAGAGTTTTCCAGCACCTTATTTCCAGATTTTTTCTCTGGATCTCAGGAAATATTGAAAACTAAATGTAACATGATTATCTCAATCTCTAAAAACTTTAGCTTCATTTTGAAGTTCCAACACAATTTCAGCCTTACAGTATTTGTCTGGCTCCTTCTACAAATTCTTCAACATATGTTTTCACAACTTGCAGGCTACAATCAGGGCTAGCTACTCACTAACTGTGTTACTGATACCAACTAAAACCGTAAAACCCTATTACATTAAAACCCGTTTACTTTTTCCTTCTGCGTGAGGAATATTACAGCATGGAAGAAAAAGCTGGCTGTTTTGAAAGATACATCTTAAAGCAACCCTCACCTCTCCTGGACACTAATGGGGATTTGGGCTCCTGTTGCTTAAGGACAGAAAATCATGAAAGTAGGTGACAATCCTCAATCTTGTCCCAAATGCAAATATTATGTAAAATAAACATTGTTTGAATTTTAGCTGCTCTGTGCTTTACCTACTAGTAACACAAAATCAGACAGTGTAATGTCTTACATGAAGTTGCATTCATGAACTCCACTAAACTTAAGTCCTCACAGTAAGTGGTTCTCATGATTTTAGAGGCAGAAATTACACAGAACAGTACATATGACCTGCAAGTGTTAAAGGTCTTTTCAATTTCTCTCTAACCTAGGCCTATAAATACACATTAACATGAGAAGCTGGGTAGATGAGGGGAGAGCAGCGGATGTTGTCTACCTTGCTGAAGTCTCCCATAACATCCTCATAGGCAAGCTCAGGAAATGTGGACTGGATGAATGGTCAGTGAAGTGGACTGAGAACTGGCTGAATGGTAGAGCTCAGAGGGTAGTCATCAGCGGCGCTGAGTCTAGTTGGAGGCCTGTAACTAGTGGTGTCCCCCAGGGGTCAGTACTCAGCCCAGTCTTGTTAAACTTATTCGTCAATGATCTGGATGAAGAGAGAGAGTGTACCCTCAGCAAGATTGCTGATTACACAAAACTGGGAGGAGTGGTGGATACACCAGAAATCTGTGCTGCCATTCAGCAAGACCTGGACAGGCTGGAGAGTTGGGCAGAGAGGAATCTGATCAAGTTCAACATGGGCAAGTGCAGGGTCCTGCACCTGGGGAGGAACAACCCCATGGACCACTACAGGCTTGGGGCAGACCTGCTGGAGAGCAGCTCTGCGGAGAGGGACCTGGGTGTCCTGGTGGTTGACAAGTTAATGATGAGCCAGCAGTGTGCCCTGGTTGCCAAGAAGGCCAATGGGATCCTGGGGTGCATTAAGAAGAGTGTGGCCAGCAGGATGAGGGAGGTTCTCCTCCCCCTCTGCACTGCCCTAGTGAGACCCCATCTGGAGTACTCTGTCCATTTCTGGGCTCCCCACTTCAAGAAAGATGAGGAGCTGCTGGAGAGAGTCCAGTGGAGGGCTACGAGGATGATGAGGGGACTGGAGCATCTCTCCTATGAGGAAAGGCTGAGGAAGATGGGCTTGTTCAGCCTGAAGAAGACAAGGCTGAGAGGGGACCTAATAAATGCCTACAAATATCATAAGGGTGGGTGTCAGGAGGATGGGGCCAGACTCCTTTCAATGATGCCCAGCAACAGGACAAGGGGCAATGGGCACAAACTGAAGTACAGGAAGTTCCAGCAGAACATGAGGAAGAACTTCTTTAGTTTGAAGGTGATGGAGCACTGGAACAGGCTGCCCAGGGAGGTTGTGGATTCTCCTTCTCTGGAGATATTCAAGACCCACCTGGATGAGGTCCTTTGCAGCCTGCTGTAGATGACCCTGCTTTGGCAAGTGGATTGTACTAGGTGACCCACAGAGGTCCCTTCCAACCCCTACAATTCTGTGATTCTGTGATTCTGTGAAGTTGCCACCTTTTCCTCTAGAGTTATATTGGCATAACTATGCCAGCCTCAGAGCACAGACAGTGCGTACACTAGCAGAAGGAGTTTCTCCCTCAGTGATTTTGCTGCATCCTTGCAAAATATGCTGTAAACTGGCAAACCCTCTTCTGCTAGGAAAACTGCATTTGAAGGTTTTGCCCAGAGCAGAATGATTTCAGATGGGCTATGCCTTTCTCGCATTATAAGTTGACAAAACTATGCTGAAAATCTTGTGGATCAAGCTTAGATATCTGCCCTTGCTCTCTTGATCCATTTCCATCTATCTGCCATCTTCCAGACAGCCAACTTTCTCTAGCAAATCTCAATACAAGGAGTCTGATTTAAAGTCAATGGAGAAGAACAGAAAAAAATTTTTCCATAGGCACAGTCAGGCTTTAAGGTAGCTGAATTGTATGAATTTTATGATTAGTATCTTCAGCAAAATGATTTATCTTCTTCTCATACACTAAGACAGGCATATTAATGTTGCCAAATATCTTTCCTCAACAGTATGTAATGAAAACAACATCCACCCAAAACTTTAGTTCCTAAACTAGTAAAGGGTACAATTCATGCTAAAAAAAAAAAAAAAAGGA
>Ga0065711_1043011_pt1 | contig 14996 bp, 12 predicted proteins | sample Hoacrofraction12_FD_59098 | JGI IMG/M metagenome (GOLD analysis project Ga0065711, IMG submission 59098) | Hoatzin crop microbial communities from Cojedes, Venezuela - Epithelial fraction 12 v2 (version 2) | ecosystem: Host-associated > Birds > Digestive system > Esophagus > Crop | place... | reverse complement strand
TTTTTTTTTTTTTTTTAAACGCTGTGGAACAGACCACAGGCGCCTTGACGGTGATTGAAGCTGTAGCTCAGCTGCAGTCTGTGAATCCCGAGTACTCCCCAGGAAGGCTGGAGCGCAGCTCCCACTCGAGCAGCACAGCAGGGCTGCGTAGTCCCAGCTCCACGCACGCAGGGTGACCCGGTGCCACATGGCACCCGGGTAGGAAAGCTGCCCTCCCCGCAGCGCTCCCGCACCCCAGGACTCGACTGCATGTGTGGGCCCCCGCACGTGTCGTCCCCGCTCGCTTCGACCCCGGTGCTCAGCACGGGTACACACGCAGTCGCTTTGCCCCAAGCTGGATAGAAAAGCATCCCACAGATTATTATTATTTTTTTTTAAATTATGCTCAGGGATATTTTTTTCTTTCTAGCAGTGCCCGCAAAGGCCCTGCAGCCTGTCCCAGCCCAGCCGCTCCTTGGCCCCACCACCCCCTCGGGTGGGGGTCACCCCAAGCCCAGGTGAAGCTTTTGCTCCCAGGCAGGGAAGTTAAAGGTAGTTTCACCACTCTTTTCCATGAATCTTAAAAGTGCTCTGTAACTTTGGGCAAGCTTTAGCGATGTGAAATAATATGTATGCGTGAAAGGAAAGAAATTCTGACCTCATTTGCGCTCACGTAGTCCGCTGTGCTCTGTTTGGTGTTTCAGACGGGAAAAGGCTAGAGCCCTAGCAGGTGCCCGGTGCCTCATCCTAATACTGGAAACCTCTTGGCCAGCAAAGGTCGAGGATGAACAACTTATTTTCTCATTCTTACGGGACTTGAAATATATCAAACCAGACAGGAACCTACAACCAGAGATTTGGTTTGTATCCAGACCAGGACAAGCTAGAACAAGGTAGGATCTAACTAGGGTTTAAAGACACCAAAATTGAAACACGTTAACTAGTAACCTCTACCAAATTTGCTAAAACCCTCAGGTTTCTTGTCTCTAGCCTATCTCCACCTACAACATCGACGCTAAGAGTTAAAAAGCAGCGAATGGTATGCGTATCTTATCTGGTGTTCAATGCAAAGGTGACGGTTTCGAAGGCAGTACTGTCTCAGAATTTCAAAGTCGCTGGTGTTCACGTTAGATAGAGTACCACTTGGTGGTCATTTGGAAGGCGCTTCTACTTCTGTGTAACTTTCTTCTAGGTTGGGTATAAATATTCCTGGGAGGCTAAACAGAAATGCATTTTGTTTAGATTCAAGTCTTAGGCACGAGTTAGAAAACTGCTGACTGTAAAGAAAATATATCAGCACTTCGTAGTATCCAATAATATAAAAAATGCAATTCAGAACATCTTCAACTACATATATATGTGTGTGCGTCTATATATAGGTATAAAGGTACAATACATACATGTATATAAACACAGACACATATACAGAATTATTCACAACTCGAACTGTATTTGTTACTAACCTGAAATACTGCAGCAAAAGTTCATTCTGATGAACCATTAATATAAGATTTTTCCAATTTCTGGCTCTAACCGTAGTTAAAAAGTTAACACACCAAACTAAACGTCCTGCTATCCTAACTTTCTGCTGTCCTAGCTTTTTGCTATCTTTTTTGCTACTCTAATCAATGTGTCAGAACCAAGAGCTCCTACATGGGGGCTGTGAGAGTACCCTGCCTAGTGTAAAGCTACGCAGCTACCGAGCATGCTTGCAGCCATGAACCCTGGGCGCCTGCTGATGGTAATGCCTGCCTGGATGGTTAACATTTAGAGATTGGAAATGCATAAAAGGCAGGGGACCTTCGGCATTCAGGTGCCGAATCATCGCCGCAAGGTTCTGACTTTTGCTGGAGAGGAGTTCCCTGACGAGCAGCGATAAAAAGAAGTGGGTGATGTGGGCGGGAGTTTCACAGGGCTCACAGCATCTCCCTCCTGCAGCTTCCAGAGGAGCTCTTCATTAGTCCTGCTCAGCTTCTTCTTCTCCTCCACTTCTTTCTCAACGTATTCTTGAAGATTAGCATTCTCCTCTGACAGTTGCCTGGAGAGGGAAGCAGGACAACATGTAAGGCACACCAGTGCGAAGATGGTGGCATTAACACAGCCAGCCCTGCACAAGAGGTAGGGCCAGGCAGGACCCCGAGGACCTCCCTCTCCCCATCCCATCCCATCCCATCCCATCCCATCCCATCCCATCCCATCCCATCCCATCCCACTGCCCCTAGGGCAGCAGCTGAGCTTCCCAAGCTGGGCACAGCTGTCCCCGGGTCTCTTCACTGCCAGGCGAGGAAGGCATCTTGGCAAGCCACAGCGGCCCCGCAGTGTCTGACTCTGCCTCTGGATGCACCTGTGTCTTTGCTCTACACCTCTCTGAGGCAGCTCAGCTGCCAAAGCTTAGATGGGACAAGCCCCAGCCTTGCTCTGTGGCCTCGTGCAACTGTCAGCATCACGCATGGCACGCGAAGGTGCCAAGGGTTTTGTGCATCGACCACGTACTCCAGAACTTTTTCCCATACAGACAACAGAGTGAAAATTGGAAATTCCTACAAGAAATATTTAGCATATTTTTTTCTTGATTTTTATATCTCAAAGCAGCAAAAATGCAAGGCTGCAGCGCACTGCAAGAACAGGATTCTCCACTCATGGACAGAGGGGATGGAGAGGATAACTGGAAACTCAGGCTGAGATAAGGCCCAGGTGCACGCTCACCTTCCCCTAGTGCTGGTCTTTGCTAGGAGGACGTCGGTTTGTGAGCAGGGTGGGAGCTGAAGAGAGCTATGTCGGTCCCTGTGGTGGGCAACCAGGACCGCAGAGTACCCCAGCTCCATGCTAGTCCCATGCTCACACCCAGCCTCAGCCACTGGCATCTGGAGACGACTTCAGGGCTGGCCCAAGATACTTAGCTTGGGGATGTAGAAAGGCGCAGTGTTTTCATATGTCATCATCTCATCAATATTTTCTTGTGACTGGGTTGGTTTCAGCCTCCTTAGAGCTACTGTGCAATGAAGCCGATCGGGGCATTATTTCCCTGCCCCATTCAGCACATGGAGGAAGCAGGTGCCCAGCATGGTGTTCTGGCCTCTGTTTGCAGAACCTGTTCACTGGCACAGCAGTTTCGATCCAGGAATGTGCCCATAAATCTCGATGGAGCCAAGCCCACCCCCAGACAGAGCCAGAGCTCTGGGTCAGCGGGCACTTGTGTTCCCTGCAGATGTGACCTCTTGGCCAGGGCTCCTATTCCTGCTCCAGAAGACAAGGACCTTCAGAGATCAACCCAACATAGCCTGCTCCAGCAGGGGCACCCCTGCAGGTAACTGATGGACATCACAAAGTGCAGGTGGGCTCCTTAAATCCTGCTTTCTCCCCAGCTTCAATGCCTGGCTCCAGCCACCTTTGCCCTGTGGCATTTCACAACCCAGAGGTGCTTGCAATGCTGCCCCATTTTTTCCAGAGCAGCAGAGCAGGGTGGGATAGCCCTGGGTTTTAGACCTTCTTCTGTTTGATTGAGGACAAAAATCTAATATCCCAACTCCATGGACAGCTGTAACTCTCACCCCTGTTTCTCAGCCCTGCCACCAACGCTGTGCCATGAGCGAGAGAGCATTCGTAGAGTGGCAGAGCAAGAGCGAGGAGGTAAGAGAGCGCAATTGCACCCCTGGCTTTTCCAGCCAGCTGCTACTGCATGCAAAGGGAAAGGAGTCTGTGCTCTCCACGCTCCCTGTTTTAGCTGATGTCCTGATGCAGGATGCCAGCTTTGAGGCCTTCCCTCTCCTCCGTAAACGGTCATGAGGCTCTGGATCCTTCTCCAGCTCCTTCCTCCCTGGTCCTAACGAACCCTCTATCCTGTCTGTGACACCAAGTAAACTTCACCAGCACAGACCAGGGAGGTGTTTTCCACAAAATTTGCTATAACCTGATGGCTTTTTGGGAGGTAAGGCATGGAAATCTCCTATAGGCACCACAACCTCAGTGAGTCTGCTCTCATTGATGTGACTATTTTTAAAAGAAATCAGACAGTGCAGGCAGACTGTGGGACCTGACTGAGACATGTTTTGGGCATGTGCTGGCAACACCACTGTTCTGGAGGATGCATGCTGGAACACCTGGCTTCTGCAGCCGAATTACGCTTGGGAAGGAGCCAAGTCCTGGTGTGATCAGCCTGGGGCAGCTCTGGGCATGTACCTAACCTGATTTACAGGCAACTTAGGATTTTATAGAAATAAACAGGGAGGCACCTAACCTCCCCCCTAGGTATTTCCAGGGTTCAGGAGCAGCTGGGTGTGGATTTTAGATACACACATGAAACTCTGCACAATTCCTTTTCTGGATATAGCCTGAAGCCTGCAGGAAATGTCATGGACTGCTGATCCACTCTCTTTGTGTCATCAAAAGTCTCTGAGAGGGTGGGGCTGGCATTTCTGATTTTGTTTAAAATATTTTTGAAGAATTTCTGCTTTTTTAGCCTTGGTTCCTACAGAAATGGTGCTCAGGTGATCAGGAATATGTCTGTTCTTCTCCCACTTCCTGAAAGCTTTGAACCATGAAGCAGCAGCTAACAGAGGCAAAGGATTAAATGACACAAGTTGGCAAAGCATTTCAGAAAGCGGCTTGCCTGGTAGCGGAGGAAAATCTTATTCATGGTCCCATTGGGGAACCAGCTGTGGCATGAGCTCACGATCTAACAGGCACGCGAAAGTCCACGTGGGAGCTCAAACTGAAGAAATAATTCCATAGGAAACCTCTTGCTACACACGGAATTACTCTTTTTTTTGCAGTTTCTAACAAGACAGTCCATAAAGCTTATACACAGAGCCCCACTACATCCTTTTCCAGCCTGCATTTGCTGAGGGAAAGCAAACAAACAAACATGCCTCCCTTGCCTTTGTGCAGCTCTTGGTGTGTGACTGGCTGGTGAAGCTCATCTGGGTGTTTGGAAGGGGCTGGTCACACCAGCACAGACCTCAGAGCACGGCCAGGGCCTCTGCTAAAGGCACTGCTTGGACAGGAGGCAAGCGCAGCCCAGCAGCATGGGTCACCCTCCTTTACACTGGAGGTTTGACGCTGCTGACCAGAGGCATGGTGGGATGCGTGGTGTCGGTGTCCCCCGGAGCCTCCCACACAGCGGACTTCACAGCACCCATGCACACGGCCGTTTGCCGGCAGACGCAGGCCGCAAGGTGTACGCACGACCTGCGGGTCAGCAGGGAGGTGTCTGAGCAGAAAAGAGCCTTGCGGCCACGTGCCTGTGAACACACCGCGCAGCTTGTGGGCAAGTCCTCCGGAGAGACCCGCTTTGGCACGCGGGTGGGGAAAGGAGCTGCTGCTTGTTGCGCTGCTTATTTCAGCCTCGAGCACGCTGCGCTGGGAATTCACGCTGTGTCACCTGGCGTGACGTGACTGGACACAGGCAGAGCCAGCTTCTCACCTCCTGGAGACAGAGGCAGCTTGCACAGCCAGCAGTGCTGCCATCCTTCAGCAAAGCCTCTGCCTTCAGCTCAGCCAATCTGTCTCTGCCCCTGCTGCACCATGGGGGTGGAGATGGACAGATGCAGCATCGCTGCTGACAGAAGACACAGATGCCCATTCAGCTCATCTTCATTGTTTAGGCAGAAGAAGGAAGAGATGCCATGTAAAAGCAAATGTGTTCTTACTAAGTAGGTTTGTATCTTGAGATACATATTCCAATTTTAGACCTAACCCATCTAGGGAAAGCTTTATCCCCTCACTGCAGACTTACGATCAGACGTGTGCCTCTGCCCGACCCCTGACAGTTTAAGCAGCTGCAACAAATCACAGCCATAAAACCACAGAGGTCTGCAGGGGCACACTGACATGATAGGGCTGTAGGGGAAGGTGCTCGAGTCTTGCCCTCACCTCATGTTAAAGCCTCTTCCAAAAGGTCCAGAGGTCAGTAGATGCCTGGGCTATGCCAACAGAGACCAGACACCCTCCTGGTCATCTTCATCTCTAGGGTGCAGGGAACTACCATTCCTCAAACAGCCCCAGTCTAAAGGACCAAAAACATGCTGGCTGATTTGGAGGGAGAATCTGAGATGCTCCTGAAAGCGGGTTGTAGTGAGGCAGGTGTTGGTCTCTTCTCACAAGTAACTAGCAGTAGGATGAGAGGCAATGGCCTCAAGTTGCATCAGGGGAGGTTCAGATTAGATATTAGGAAAAATTTCTTTACTGAAAGAGTGGTCAGACATTGGAATAGGCTGCCCAGGGAGGTGGTGGAGTCCCCATCCCTGGCGGTGTTCAAAAAACGTGTAGATGTGGCACTTCAAGATATGGTTTAGCAGGCCTGGTGGTGTTGGGTTCAGAGTGGACTTGATGATCTTAGAGGTGTTTTCTAACCTAGGATTCTATGATTCTATGAAATCGGGTGATTTATTCAAGTGCTTGGGGAAGGTCCCAGCAGAGGCTCTGTGGAGCAAAGCTGGTGCATGCTCTACCCGCAAGGCTCTTCTCCCTTCCTTTATATCTGTCCTCAGCTGTGATTGGAAATATCTCTGTGGTGCACAGAAATGAGCTGTCGGGGTGGCTATTGCTGCCAGGAAAACCCATGTTTTAATAATTCCAGCTTTACAGCCCTGGTTGATACCATCCCTATAGCTGTCCCCATAGCTGTTCCCAATCTGTTGTTGTTGAAGATGATTGTCCTCTAAGTTGACTTTCCAGACTGACCTCAAATTCAGAATTTCTCCCAAAAGATGTTCTTTGAAACCAGTACCTGCATTGTTACAGGCAAGCAGCAAAGCGCTGCAGCCGGGCACGGGCGGGGAGCGGGGGGTTCCGTTCGCCTGGCCAGAGGCAGGCAGCTGCGACGCAGAGGCCAAGCACCGAACCAGGCACACTGGCTGCTCTCACAGGCGTGGAGGGAGACTGCCACTTCCAGGCTACAATTTATCCAGCCCAAAAGGAGGTGTCTCAAACTGGTCTGGTGAACCAGGCCTTAAAAATTCCTGGTTTTCCTCCCCACGCACAGAAAGGCTGTAGAAACCCACCTCAGACAGTTATATGTGTGTTACAGGCATTTACAGTCAGGTGAGAGGAAGCATAATCCTCACTCCGATCTGAATGCTAGTTCAAGAAATGCTGCCTTTTAAAAATATCCACATGCAGGAGAATTTTTAAAGGCTAATCATTAATAAAGGAGACACTAGAAAGACAAAACCTAAAATTAAATCAGAGACGAGATGCTGAAGCTTTGAAAAGTCATCTACAAATTACATTGCATTTTAGGCCAATGGCATCATTTCTGGCAGCAATGCCAGCTGGGCAGCTGGTGTGCTGGGACGAGTTCAGCTCTAGCATCTCCCCCTGGTACTCCTTCTGCCCAGCTCCAGCTGCGGTCTCTTGCCTTACAGCAGACTATAAACTCTCTGGGACAGGGACTGTCCTCCCCTGCTCTGTTTCTATACCACCTTACACAAGGAGCCTTGTCACCCTTGTCAAGCTTTGGTGCAAACAGCCAGTGAAGATGAAAAAACCCACCAAAGGATAACCCCGCCTGGGTGACCATGGCATCGTTAGGTTGTCTGTCCTGCCCCATTTCCCATCCTTGTCACCCACTGACTAAAGGGTCTCAGGGCACTGACACTGAGATCGGAAGCCACTGGCAACTTTGCTCTCAGCAGCATGTCACATTCATGGAAATACACAGGCAGATATGCGGCCTTCCTTATGTTAAAATAAGCAAACCCTGATAAAAAAAGTATTTTTTAATAAAACAAGCAGATAAGGACAGCAATATATTTTCAGGAGGAAATAAGTTTTTCCCCTTCTGAAATAAGTGTCAGCCTTGGGCAGTTAAGATCTGCAGTCTCCTTTCAAGCTCAGACAGATTGTGAATATCAGCACAAACCTTGTTATGACAGTATTTTGTTCAATCCTGGCTTTGAGTTCTTCATTCTGCTGTTGCAGCATGGTGATTTTTTCTTCCAGTTTTAGATTTTTTTCAGCCTGCAACAAAAGAAGGTTTGTTAAGTCTGAAGAAAGCCCAACACCTGATCATAGAGAATTTGTTCTTTATCTTTATTTATCCCTAGAGCAGCTTCTAGAATTTGAGGACAGATGGAGGTGGTCATCTTGACTGCAGCTGAGGCGTAGAGGTCTGACACACACCATGTCATACTGGGGAAGTAAGTGGGGTCATCAGCAGAGCATTGAGCAGGGGCAGAGCTGAACTAGCCTTTACTTGTAACTGAGGAGAAGAAGGGTCTTAGTCTTGTCCAGTGCAAATAAAATGTCTTCCTTGGTGGTGTCCCCACAATTTTCATCCCTCGGGAGCCAGTGTTACCAGCCGTTGTTCTTCGACAGGGAGCTGGTGGCGCCTGGGGAGGATGGGGATGCCCAGCATGGAAAGGCACCGTGGTGTGAGTGGTCAGTCTAGTAATGAAGGAGGAGTGCAAGGTGGTGTGATGAGCATCACCCAGCTCAGCTAACAGAATCAGACATAAATGCCTGGCATCCAAACTCTAGGATTTATGATTCACCGGTTATAGGGAGGAAGGAGTTACCCACCAGGGCAGATTACGCCCAGCAGCTGTCTTTGCTGCTGCATTCACATGAGGTGGGCTGCCCTTTGGAGACACCTCTCTCCACTGCTGACAGTGTCGCCTTAAATGATGGGCTTAAACTAGACATTTAACTTCAAGCTACAATTAAGTGAAATTAGTCCTATCCCAAGTGTAGGTAGCTTTTACTCAGCACAGTTCAAAGACGTAGTCTGAGGATGTCAGTAGCAGTGTATTAAAACATCAGTAAGATGTTCAGAGGCATGTACCACAGCCTCAGATGCCCTGTTCTTCCCAAGTTTTGAATTTGACATAGTTTAGTTCTTGGTTTTTCAGCAGTTTGAATTTTGCTGAATTCAACACTTTTAGAAGAAAACAAGATATTACAGGGTAACCTTATCTCTGTGTGAGTTCGGTTATTGAATTTCCCAGCCTTTTATGAAGAACCAAAATGCTGTGCACTGGACTTAGCAATACCTCACACTTTATGGAAGAGTCATCAATTTTATGCAGTGATTTCCAGTCTATGCAGGTAACCATAAAGGATGCTCTTGATTCTCAGATATTCTGACCTATCCCAGTATATTTTGTTAGAACAGAACAAGGATTCTGGCCCCATTTTGAAATGCTCTGAGAGAGGAATCACCATCACAGGCACCCTTTCTGCTTCCTCAGTAGTTTTAATGAGTAGTAGCTATGCCAGCATGAAACACAGGAGAAGACCTGCGCATCTCCTTCCCTCTCCACTGCAACCCTCACCCTACAATACTCCTCTCTTGCCACCTGACCCTGTGTTTGAAATGTCCTCCTGCTCCCCCATGAGGCACCCCATCTTTCAGAACATTTGGAGATGCCCTGTAGATATCCTGGCACTTACAAAGGTAGATCTTTAAACAGAAAGCAGTTGTGCCCTTGGACCACAGTAGACCCAGTGTTCTACTGTGATAAAGGGCAGGAGTGCTCCTATGTGGTTAATTAGCAAAAGCAACTAAATGATCAGTAACTATGTAGGCTGTTTGGGATTTTTTTTTTCAGTATAACACTACAGTGAATGTTTTCAGATGCTGGCTTAGCTTCAGGAGCAGCGTGTTGGAAGGAGCACAGTTAACAAGCCTCAGTTGTAAAGAGGCACTGTTCTCTACATCCACTTACTCAAGCATCTGTTCAGTAAAATAATCATCAGAGTTCTCAAATTTCCCCGTAAATGGAAACAAATCTTGCTGAATGCTGTGCTGACACAGCTGTCCCAGCTCTCCTGCTGAGGTAGTGCCTCATCTTGTCACCACACTATACGCTTACTGTCATTGTAGGTTATGCCTTACAAAATGAATCCTCTTTCCAACAAAAAAAAATGTGATTGATGGTGAACTGGGGAGTTCTTTGTTAGGGATCCCCACAAGCAAAGCATGAGAAAACAGCATAGGCTGCAGAATAGCATTACTTTAGGGCTGGAGAGACCTTTTTCCTGGAGTAAACCTTGCCAGGGACTGCTTGCTGAATGTTGCCAGCTCATACTTGTGGCTGGGAGCTCCCTAAATGACTGCACAAGCAGCTGGAAGACACATATGGCTCAGTCTTCCTCCACTTGTCCTCTCCAGCCCCAAACAGTTACCTGACTCCTGTGGGGGTGATGGTACAGGCTGGCGTACAAAATGAAGCCCTGGACTATCACAAGGTTCCCCCTCCTCCATTCTTCCTACACCGTTCGCCTCATTGTCTAATGTAGCAGGCATTGCATGAAAAAGCAATACAGATTAATGGATGTGTGGGAGAAACAAAGGGTGTCATGGGTGGATGAAGGGATGGGAGAAGATCCCGATTTCTGAGGGAAAACTTGAGACATGGTATAGTAGAAGCAGCTATGTAGGTTAACAGTGGAACAACATGATAAATAGCCATTTATGAACCTCTTTGTGTCTTGCCCCAATGTCATGTGTTTTTTCACCCCTTTTAAGTTCATCTGCTGTAGCCAAACTTTTACTTTTCTGCCTCTGTGATGTATCCTCTGGAGGAAAAATAACAACTCACCTGTTTTTCTAGCTCCATAATCACCTTCTCCTGTTGGTGAATCTGATGATTCTTCATTTCCAGAACATGTTTTAAGCTCTTCAGATCTTTTTCTAAATGTAGATATGGAGCTCTTACGATCTAGGAAATATACCAGTGATTTAGATATCCGTCAGCCATAAATGCCTCTTTAGCCTTAAGACAAAGTTTCTTCAATGCACCCAGTGGTTTAGGAGTCTCAGTGATGTGAAAACCACCTGGACCTGGGCCTCCCCACCCCATCTGAAGCCTGATATTCTCTCCTAGACTGTCTCTTTCCCCGGATAGCCAATGGTACCTTTCTTTTGACCAGCCTCATGACTAGAAGGGTGGGATGCCAGATTGTTCAGCAACCTCATTCCTACTCATATCTTGTGAACTACATGAGGTGTTTTAGGATGGTACAGGGATTTTGGCTTTGGAAAAGTACAAACATGAAACTGAGGAAACTGGATAAGCGAGCTGAAAATGAAAACTACAGTGTTCTGCCTTGCCTAAACTGCTGCAACACCATACCTGTTAACAAAGATTGTATCTGGTGGGAATAAGTTCTTCCTCTGCTCGAGAACTTCAGGTGTAGGGTATACTAGGGTTCAACTCATGGGCAAAAGATGTGCTCTGAATTATATTGATGAAATACTGTCTCTGACTTCAGCTGTTCTGAATTTTTCCCAGTGTAACTCACTCCAGTGAACTGCCTGGTAGTATTTGGCATTAACATCACTGTGCTACAGCAGAATTTGTCCTTTCATGTAAATTAAATGCTGTGGCAGAGGTGGAAAGGGACTCATGGTACCTGTTCCCCATGGCCAAGCCTATTTCAGGCATTTGCACCCCTCTTCTAAGGAGTTCTCTCACCTAAAATCTCACTGAGCCCCTGGCTTACCCCACTGTTTTAATTCTGTCCCCTCTGTTGTGTTGATACAGCTGCCCATGGGGTTGTGCTGTGAACACACTGAAATGCACCAAACTAAAAGGAAACTCTTTTTGGAGGGTCATTTCAGAGCTATTTCATTTCAGATAAATAATTGCAGTAAATAAACAACATGTCCCCAACAGACAGCAGTTGAATAAATATTTCATATGGGTAGGGATCCCATTGCTATCCACTGAATTGCGTGATGTGAGTCATACTTAGGAACGTGTATTTTGAGGACTGTATAGTTACAGTTGCCATCTACCTTCAGTTGTTCCTCAGTGTTTTTCTTGAGAGCCTCTTCGAATCGGTCTGCTTTGGCCTTAAGAGATTGGTTCTGGAAGGTGAGGGTGTCTATCTGGTCCTGGAAGGAAGACACACCAATGAACACACCAACTGTGTTATCACCCCTCTTACATTCACATGAGTCAATCTGCACTGTGAAACCACCAGGGGAGATGAACAAGGCTTAGAAACCCCTGTGAGGTGGTATATTTGACGTAAGGCCATTTGGACATACAGTGGGGTTCTTCATAGCCCAGTGCCTCAGGGAATCCCCAAATCCCTGCAACACCTGCGTCTGGCTGACACTGGCTGGCACTTGTTCGTGAAATGTCTTTGGTGCTAAATGACCCCATCACCTTGGGCTAGATGAGAACAAGCATGTCCTTCCTTAGGAGAGAAGGCATTTATAGCGCAGACATGAAAGAATGTTCCTGTGGTTCCTAGAATCTGAATGAGATGGTAGACACCTCGTCCCCGTCTCCTTCACCTTTCTGGGCTTCTAACATGGTAACAAGCAATGATGAGTTAGTAAGTGTGGACTTTAAATAATCGTCATTTCCCCTCAGAGCTATACACAGCAACCACATGTTATTTTAAGCAATCATATTTCTGTTGCCATCAAAAGCATTCCTGTGACCTCTCTATATACCATATCTGTAAAAGCCACAGTTTCTGTGAAACTAGTATTCTTGTCTTTCACATGTGTAATTTCTTGGCTGTAACATTACCTCAGTGCTCATTGCAAAACTGCTGACATGCCTGGGACTGTCACAGCCACACGAGGAAGGCAGTGGCAGTTTCTGCATGCAACAGTTTGTGCTAGTCAGGGGGTTTAAAAACTGTAATCCATCTCTGCCTACAAAACCAAACAGAGCCTGCATTATTTGCTGTGGCATCTTTGCTTGTTCACACAAGATTTCCAGACTTAGTGTGAATCACAGGGGTAGGCTTCTGCCCTCCACTCCTGGGGATTTCTTCATCTAGAGAGTGAGAACAGCATGGAGTTTTTAGAAGGACTGAAAAAGCCAAGACGATCTTGGGCTTGGTGTTAAATAGTGGGATACGGGAGACGTGACGCGCTGAGCTGACCCTGGCTGGCCACAGCCTGGCTGCACGGCAGGGCCACTCCTGGGGCATCCCTCAGCAGGGACCACTTTGCCCTCGGGTGGGAGTGGAGATGTCGCTACACCAAGGGACTGGTTTCCCACACTCAGCAGGGAAGAGTTTAAAGCACAGGCACAGGGCCAGGCAGGGAGAGGTCAGCGTTTCGGAGCCCCAGGGGTGCCTGCTGGAGGGTACCATGTAGACAAGGTGGTGCTCACAGCCTCTGCAGGTGCCAGAGCATTCCCCACCATGCAGGGAAGAGCTCAGCTTTGCTCCTTGTGCTGGGCCAGCAGTCAGCAGGGTCAGAATGACATGTCTTTGCTTTACCCAGCTGCTTCTTCCTCCCTTTAGGTTTGTCCTCTCTCCTCTTCCAGATAGTTAGCATGTTGCTGAACCAGCCAAGGGGAAAGGAAAAAACCTGAGGTGGCACCTTTGCTGCTGGATCCCAGTGCGGACAGGCAGAGGACAAGAGGTACTACAGCTGGTAAGAAGCAACAGCCTAGTGTGCTTGCAGCTGGCAACAGGGCTGGGGCTGCCCTGTCAGCTGCTCTGCAGCATCGTTACAGGGTGGGAAATAATGAAACCACTAACCTGGAGTGACAGCCGTAGTTTTTCAAAATTCTCTTCTAATTGTGCCTTTTCCAGTTTGTGAGCAGTGTTCAGTTCTGGGGAAGATACACAGACATGACATTGCTAAGTGAAGTCCATCAAACCAGGGTCTGACAGCACAGACATCGTGAGCCAAGCGTGATTCGAGATGCAGTTTTAGGGCGTGGAGGTTGAGTGGGAAACTGGCAGCAATATACTCCTTGATCTTAGGTGAATTGTTTTGAAGATCAAGATTTCCTGATCTTTCACTGGTTGCAGGTACCTCTATTTCTGCCTGACCAGCTTCCGGTTTTTCAGAATGCTCAGAACTCCCAGCTCCTGGGGGCTCTGATCTGAAAAGGGTCAGTCTGACAGTGAGCATCCCCAAATCAAAGATTTTTAAATTAGATATATTTAAAAGCTTGGATTGCAATTTCTTTGGGGAGCTAGAGAGGGAGAGGCAGCAATTCAGATGCAAAAATGCAAACGATGGTGCTTCTCCAGGAGCTGTGGCAGACGACCTGTGAGGCTTACTGCGGTAGTGAGGCTGACAGAGCCTGACGACAAAAAATTCCTCTATTTATATTACATGATTAAAGGTTTCACTACTCACCCTGGACTTAGGAATAACGAAAAGTTTAATAACCAAAGTGGAATAAAGTTTAATCTTTAAACCAACGGCATCGACCTGTCATTCCGCACCGTGGTAGCACCCACCTTTTTAGTATCCAGCCACTCTATTTTTTTGTGTCCCAGACCCCCAGCCCCACGGGATTCTGCGCCCCAACCGCTGCTCGCTAGCCCCAGTAAGACCAGTAATGGTGTCTGGGGCTCCGGTGCCCCGCACAGCGCGGTGACCGCAGCCGCTGCAATGCCTGCTCCGAGCACAGGAGGGCATTTCGCACCCGCGCCGGGAGCAGGGAGCACAAACCGCGGCCACCAGAGCCGGGATGAACCACAGCCGAGTTCTGTCATCAGAAAATACTAACAAAAATGGACGGAGAAGAATATCCTCAAGCAAGGAACAGATTTTTTTAATTTGTTTTCAGAATTGTGTATGTTAATTTAAAAATGGCGTGCTAGATAGCATCTCTGCCTGCGGGAGAGGGGAGCAGAGCGTTCTCGGCTCACGTTACGCTCTGGACTGTGGCTCTCAGTGACACAGTGCAGAGCTGAGCAATATGGATCAGTTTGGGGGAAGCTGTGGGAAAACCTGCTAGAGCTATTTAAAAATTCGAACCTCATGTTTCTGTGTAATAAAAAAAAAAGAGGGAGATTGTACAGATGTCAACTAAAGCACGTCCAAAAACGTGTATTTAGATACTGATCTGGTAGGGAGGAACCAGCTCTGCCTGCAGCATCAAACCCCACGTAAAAACTGTAACACAAAATTAAGGTAGCAGTGCTGAGGCGCAGATCTGCACCAGCGTGGGGCTTTGGTCTGCTCAGCATGGCCAGACTTTTGCTACTGAAAATGATGAGCCTTGTTTTCAGAAGCAGTGTAGGCATTTCAGCACCCAAATTCAGAGATGTGCAATGAGCTCTAGACTCCTGAGCACCCGAGG
>Ga0065711_1043010_pt1 | contig 14997 bp, 10 predicted proteins | sample Hoacrofraction12_FD_59098 | JGI IMG/M metagenome (GOLD analysis project Ga0065711, IMG submission 59098) | Hoatzin crop microbial communities from Cojedes, Venezuela - Epithelial fraction 12 v2 (version 2) | ecosystem: Host-associated > Birds > Digestive system > Esophagus > Crop | place... | reverse complement strand
CCGGGGGGGCGGTGTCCCCCGGCCCAGCAGCCGGGCGCGCTGCCTGCGGGCTCCGCTGACTGCTCAGGAAAAAAAAACCTCCCGTATGAGTTTAAAATGCGCTATAAATAGGACTTGAACACATGTAAGGAACGTGCTGGTTATTACATCCTCCTGTCAGGAAATCCACGCAGTTAACTGAGGCTACGAACCAAATTCAGATTAGAAAAAGATATTAAAGGAAAACAGGATTTCTCCAGACTTTTTTTTTAAGATGCTTTAAATTAAGGGGGAGGGGTGGGAGGAAAACCCTTCCACCCTTCCTGGTGGAAGAAGCTGAAAAAACAAACAAAATGTAAATACGTCTATCTCTGGGAATATCAGAAGATGGCTGGCTACAGGGAGAGGTGCACCTGCCTGCTGTCCTGTCCTGGGGAGCAAGACAGGGTTCTGGGGAGCTGCAGGTTCCCTTCTGTCCAGAGAAACGAGTTGTGAAATTAACCCGTCGTTCAACACGGTTCTCCAGCCGTCTTCTGCAAGTGGGGAGGAAGCCAAGATTCCAGGCGAGCAAGCTGATCATGCGCGCCCGCTTAGAAGGAAGCAGCGTGATGTACCGAGGATCAAGGTATAGGAAAGTAAAACAATGTGACTCCAAATCCGGAAGGCATTTTCGCACTGATGTGTTGATGGAGACGAGTTCCGCTTTTGCTTTCAGCAAGAATACATGGTGTGTTTCTTCTGCACGTGCTGAAATACCTGACTGAATTAGAGTGAGTAACGGAAGTAAGGTAACAGGATTGAGAGCAGCCTGAGATCCTGCAACCTCCTGGAGCTTGTGGATCCTCTGGAAACTATTATTCACCTGAATGAAACAATTCATGTCATAAAAATAGCCTTTCTTTACATTAGTCTGTAGAATGATTTCATTGAAGGTGACTTAGAACATTGCTAACATTTCAGATCATCCTCTGGCTTCATCAGCATCAGCATTTTCTCCTCAGTAAATTTAGTCATAGCTTTTTATGCCGGTGTTTTTTTTTCCCCTTCCCCTTTTTTGGCTGCTGGTATGAGTATTCTGGGTATGGATGCAATATTCGGGAAGTTGTGTGTGTGCAGTGTGATTGCTGATATCAAGTGTGCTTCCCAAAAGCACCAGATGAGGTTTTAAATCAAGCTGAGCTGGGAAGTGGCTGATATCGCAGAGCCTCAGGAAGACTGTAAAGAAGGATGTTGCCAAATGGCGCACATCCAATTAGCTTCCTCAGTGGCATATTTAGGACAATTAGGGGAGACTTGTGGATATGGGAGACTTGTAGATTCCTTTTTTTTTCTTTTTTCTTTTTTGTAACCAATAAAATGTACAACAAGCTATATGTTTCGCTAAAGTTATATTTTTTGATAGCCATCACACCTCAAATTTCATACTATTGACTCTAGGTGATAGTGGTGTTACATTCTTAAGAATCAAAGGCACAATGTAATTAGGAGAGATATTATTTTCTGTTTAGCAGAGCACTAAATTAGTGATATATGGGCATGATTCTGCTGGTGCACATCCCTGTTACTATGGCAACAATATTATGTCATGTGAGTCTGTCCTTGGTGTTACTTAGAGCAGCAAGGTCTCAGCAAGCTCCTCATTTATTTCAGAGACCTAAAAAGACGCTTTCTCTGTGTGTGGAATGAAATCAGTTTTATTACAGCTACAAATGTTATATATCCCATTAATTGCTTCTCTTATGTTATCGTGTTAATTTACTTTACTTACATGGAGCATTAGCATTAACATAAAACAGATAATTAGTAAACTGCAAATGACTAATGCACCCATATTGTGCAAATTCCTCTTTTCATATTCAAAGCACTACTATGTGCTCCAACTTCTTCAACCCCAACCATTAACCTCAAGGGTTTGCAGACCGAAAAAGGAGATGGAGTCAGTCCAAGAGGAATCATTCCCATCTCCAGAAGCACTATCTGCTGATTCACAAAGAAAGAATTTCAGAAACCCAGCCTCCCTCCTCCCCCCATCACTTCTCCACCCAGCTTCTAAATAAAAAGAAGAAACAGTTTTTAGAAGGTTTCCTGCTAGGGGCAGATGGTGTCAGGTTCAGTCCTCTGTTTTCCTGCACGTAAACCAAAGTTCTTTGATCAGGATCGCCCAGACTACCATACGCGTGACAAGGAATTGCAGTGTAAATAGGGACATATCCTAAAGACTGTATCCAGATTAGATTTTCATCATTTTGATTTATTGTTCTGTTTTTTGAAACGTACTTTGATTTGCAATATTAACCTCTGAAATGTCTGAATCAATGTCACCATACAGCACACTTCTCTCAGGTTAATGCAATTGCTGCAGCTGATGAGATTACTTCGCAGCGCAGCAGCCGGCAGATGGCAGCTGCCCGGTACCGCGGCCGCTAATGCATTTTTCATAAAATATGGGAAAGTAAACCAAAGGTACATCTACTCTGTGTGTGCTGGGGGGAGGAGAAGAGAAAATGGTTTGCAAGTCAGAATCTACAGTTAAAGGAAAATGCCTTTTTTCTTCTTTTACGCATAACCTAGATGTACGAATCAGTTTTGTTGTTATCAGCCCTTTTTGTACTAAGCAATGCTGAGTCCTGGCTAAAACGAAATGATTTTCCCTCCCCCCTCCCCCACTTCAAGATTTGGATACTTTAGAGAAATACTGTATCTCCAAAGTAGCAGGTGGCCAATCAATTTATCTTGACATCTACAGCTGGGAAGTTCATCTATTAATAAGAGATGCAGCATGTACCAAAAGACGATTAATGATAACCATGTATCAAGATACAGACTGTACGTGAAGCCATACTCCTCCTCCTAAGAAAATAAAACTGAGCTACAACGTAAGAACGATAATACAAAATTTTGACTCATCCACTGTTTTTCAATTCCTGGAAATACAGGGCAAGATCCTCAGCCTGTGTTAATCATGATATCTCTGATAAAGGCAGCTGGAAAGACAGTGATTTAGATCAACCGAAAATGTGACTCACAGGCTTATCTGCAGTTTTTCTTACAGTTACATATCTCTCCCTGGAGTCCTTTGCTTTCCAAAAAATTCAGTATCACCCACTGCTAAAACGGATCATGAAGGCAAAATAAGATAAAGTGATTCTTTATACACCTCAAAGAGTGACATTTATAACTTCTGAGAACACCCATCGCCTTGCTGATTCATTCCCCATTTTGGGTCACCGCAGAAGGTTAACACCTTCTGCACAAGATTTCTGCGTACCACAGAGCTGTCCTTTGTCGCGGGAAACAGGAGATCAGTGCAGACTGGAGATTTGATAGAGTATCACTGCAAATAAATGCTTGTTTTACCTGTGTCCTTTCACTGTGGCTGACTCAGGTACTATAAAGATGGTCAAAAAAACCATGTACAGAAATACAACATTATTCTGAGAGAGGCCCATTTACCCCACCACCATCCCACCTCATCCTTCAGTCATCCTTCAGCCTGATCTGATGCTTGCTGAGATCAATGGCAAAACACTGTTGATTTATGGCTGAAAAATGGGATCTGAAAAGATTGTTTGTACCAGCTCCTTTTCCTCCTTCCTCACTCCTTCTTTCCTATTACCATATCCTCTGGTATTCCATGGTAGTAGCCACTGAGACTACCTCCATTTTACTGTTGATTGAGTAACCCTCATTCCTCAAACAATTTATATCACAGAAGGAGATTACTTACATGACTCCAAGAAGCACATACAGCTGTGTACAGTATCTGCGCCACATAATGTAAGCTTAATTCATATAAATGGTCCCATTGATTTTATTTGGGTTCCTCAAGCTTTTGCAGTCCAGGCTTTTCAGTGTTAATGTAATAAAAGCTGTATGGCCAATAAACCTTTGTGTTTCCTCCCCTCTAGTTCAACCTCTTTTCCTCTTTCAAATCTCTCCTTAAAACTTTTCTTAGCCTGACGTCCATTAAATCACCTCTGACAGAAAGTAATTTTGTCACATTGGTTCCATCTTTCCATTCCCATTTGTCTGATACAAAGTGAAATATCTGTTCTGGTTGCATACGTAGCATTAAAGGATCATGCTCTTAGTAAACAAATAGAAAAGTAAGGAGGTCTATGTTCCTATCCCACCTTTAATTCTTTTCTCCTCCTTCTTTTCTTCTCTAAATAAAACAGATTGATGTGCGATTTGGTAAAAGTGTTAAAGAGCAAATCACCGATCCTATAGGTAATACTAAGTATAAAGAATAAACAGCAATAAGAAACAATCATGTTCCCTTCAGCAAGCTTTCTACAATTAAATCCTGAGCATGTCTGCCTTTCTGCTTTCGTCTTCTCACTGAGGAAAGTTAAACATTGTATTATTTAGTTAAATCAGTTTAGTTAGGTTATTACTGCAGGCTACATAGATTAGATGGTTATGAGTTTCCTTTTGCACATTTGCTGTTCCTTTTTAGTTACTCCTAACAGTTCCACCATTACCACAGGGCACATTCTCATTGGAAGGTTGGTTGTGCAGTGGATTTTATTAATGATCTTCATCTGCTGTCGTGTCAGTTAATGCATTCGCCAAGTGGTGTGGCAAGGGTAGACTGACTCTTACAGTGAATAAGAGAGTGAGAAATGTATGTGTGAGGTAACCATTCCCCATAGAGACTTTTTTTTGTAGATAAATGTTAGGAAAATACCACAAAGAATTGATAGCAGTGGGAACCTGTATTAATTCCCCTTAACTCTTCAAATCTGTGAACTTTGAGAGCCTCTTTCAGTTAATATTGTTGTTAATAAGCTGTTTCCCATAAATTTTATTATCCTTGTTTTAAATGTAACCTGAGACAGAAAAGGCGTAATCCAGTAGAGCAAGTACTTTGCTTGATGAAAAGTTAACAGGAGAGAGATTTTAAAAATTAGTGAGATACCTAATTTGGCATTAGTTGACTAATACCTCTTAAAATACTCACTCCATATACAACTTCTGAGAGAGCTCCTATGGAATAGCAAGATTTGGATTTTGAATTCCTAAGGGCCAGGGCAGTTCTGTATCTTTGAGACCATCCTAAGATGATTTTTCTATTTAAGTAAACCATAAATCCTGACTATTTAAAGGGAAATTGCTGGTCAGATTATAGTACTGTGCCTCAGAAACACTGTACGCAGCCTGATTTTCTCACATATGTAATTCTATTGATTTCAAGGTTTCAAAGGCCAAGAAGAACTGCCTGTTTGAAAAAGATAGGATATGGGACAGGTAAGTCTAAGGCAGGACCATATGATGTTTTGGAAGCCAATATGAAGAATATTTGTGGCTACAAAGCAAATTCTGAACTGGAAGGTGTCTATTTGTGCAGAGCTTTGCTTGGCTAGGAAGTTCTTAACATGCATTCTCGTAAGGCTCTGCTACAGAAGATTGGTTGCCCTCATTTTCCTGAAAGGAATCTTATTTTATCCAAAATATTTCGTCAACTTCTTTGTTAAAAAAGTGCTCCTTACCTTACGTAACTCCAAACAAAGCAATGGGTCACAAATGAATCACAGTGTTTTAAACGGAAGGTGGGAACTATTTATGTGTCTTTCAGCTGGAGAGATTTACAGTAGAAGTGACTAGACATAAACCAAAAAAAAAAAATAAATTTGGAGTTGCAATAGAGAATATCAACTCTCCTATTGTGAAAACAGAGCACAAGTATTTAAAAGCAAGGTTACGAATTCTTAAAGTCCAGGAAATGCCTGATTTGGGAGACTGGGACCTTGCTCACCTAAGGGGAAGCACAGTTATTTTATGCTCAGTCAGTTGTTGACATCTACTGAAACGTCAAAAAAGAGGATGCCATATAACTGTGAACTTAGTTGTTTCAGCAGGGACAGTTGTCTCATACGAACTGATGCCAGGACACCAAATTCATCTCTGAATGGCCACCCTGACAGTAACAAAATGCTTTCTTTGTCAGGAAGCACTAAACTCTCACTGCTGGATGCAGCAGGATCTTCAAGAATTTTTTTAAGCAATCTGGTCACTTTGTGTTTTATTGTTCTTCATAATCATTTAAATTCCATTAGTTTTGAGTCCTTATTATTGCTTTGCCAGAGAGGCTCCCTCACTTCTTTGCCAAAGACTCAAGAGGTTTCTGGACTGTTGTACAGCAGGCATGACAGAAGGTTAAAATAAAAATAACCCAGCTTGGCAAAGCATCAAATTAGATGAAAGGAACCGCCTAAATCCATGCATTTGCCAAGTAACCTGGCACAGAACCAGCGTGAATCATTACAACTTGTATTAGTGTTTTTTGAAGAAAATAGCTCAGCTGAAGGTTCAGAGCTGCTTTGAGTCTTGGAAAGATGTATTCAGGATTTACAGTCCACTTCAAGAGGGAAAGGAAGGAGATTTCACTGATGATGAAGAGAATTAAACGAGCAAATCTGGGACACTGTTGAGTTTATCAAGTCCTCCTTTCCTGCAGCAAAGACACTGCAAGTTGTGGCTGCTCACGTAGATGTTCCTCCACCATCGCTTTCACAGCCAAGGACAAAGGGCAAGCTTTATTTTTTGTCCTATAGGCTCTGGTGTTAGCAGTCACAGTGTGATACTAGTATCAGAGGGGTCTGAACCAGAGCGTGAGGCTCCAATACCTCGCATACTTGACACTATTCACATTTTATGTTGGACTTCGTTTTTCACTAGAAGCCAGAGAATGATCACTCACAATCTGCACCATGTCCAGGTTAAAACCACCCAGTATTTATTTAGAGATTCTGAGTAGAAACTGTCCTGGCCACCCCTTAGGTAACCTTAGTATTTGTGTAAATTATAGTAGCCTCTGAAGGCTGCCAGTGGATTATCATGCTGCTCATCCTCTAAATAATCGTTCCTGCATGGCCCTACACCAGAGTTGTAAAGGCAGCATTTTCTGGTAGCACTGGGGTTTTCCCTAAATACCTTCTCGGAGAAGGGAGAGGAGAGTGGATTAGATACTGGGTGTTTGGACTCATTCTGTGAAGAATTTCTTGAATGCACTGGGAAAATCTGATGGATAGTTTGAACTTTTATTTAGCCCTATCCTATGTATACTTCTAAAATTAAATCAGTGGGTGGGAGTTTCTTCCCATTTTTTATTGAAAATCAACTAATTTTTAATCAGAGAACAGATCGGTTAAGGAGAAAACAGCTTGATGCAAAGCAGCAGCATTGACAGCACTCAGCAAAGGATACAGACCGTGGCTAAGACCATGGGAATACACAACTGATTCACGATATAACCCACTCTGGCTAAGCAGGACGGAGTAAGATGCCGACAGTGCTCTCGCAACTTGCAGAGAAGCTTCTGAAAACCAATGGTGGATTATTCACAGACTGTCTTCTTCTGTGCTACAGAGCTGTGATCAGTAAAACAGGTCTGGGATGTGATTGTTCTCTCTAGCAAAGTACCACTTCTCCTTTCTGCCACGTAGAACATATGACACAGTCTCGGAGGAGAAGGTCAAATGTACAGAGTTCATCACCATTCTGATATTAACAATATGTTTTTTTGAATTTGCTGTTGTTTATTGAAAACTGCTGATTTTTATTGATTTTCTACCAACACAGGGAAGTGTGAATGCATTCTATGCCACCTGGCTATTTTGAATTAACAAAAACGTCAGTAACTTTATTCTAAGTCTGATACGGTCCATTAAGTTTGAGGCAACAAGCTCTATTTTTACATTAGTGACACTATTCAGTAAGCATTAAATTTGTTTCACCACTTATCACGTGGTCTGTATTTATGAATCTAACCTCCTTTTAAGGATAACTTGCTTTTTGGCTCAACTACTCTCCTCCTATTATTATTACTGGCTTTACAGTTTCACCTACATGTTTTACTGTTAGCAACACTGTGCAAAAACACAGTAAGAAATTAAAAATCAAGTTGTGGAAAGCTATAAGCTCTCCTATTTAGTGTTGACTTGGAATTATCCATGTATGGCTGAGCTAAATAAGTCAAGCTTCCTCACTTGTATATATTGTTGCCATAGCATAATCCACCTGGTGCTGCTCACATGTGAAATGGGGAGTTTTTGCAGTTTCTACTGCCAATTTTTTTCCTTTTTTTTTTTTTCTCTGAGACAGACTATGTGTGGGCAGTTGGGAGAGGAGGTGAGGCAGAGTCTGGACAAGAAATTGTGGTGTCTTCCATGTAGCACATAACACTGTTTAACAGTGGGGGAGGGACTTTTTACAGGGACATGCAGTGATTGGACAAGGGGTAATGGTTTTAAACTAAAAAAGGGTAGAGTTAGATTAGATATAAGGAAGAAATTCTTTACTATGAGGGTGGTGAGGCACTGGCACGGTTTCCCAGAGAAGCTGTGGATGCCCCCTCTCTGGAAGTGTTCAAGGCCATATTGGATGAGGCTTTGAGCAACCTGGTCTAGTGGAAGGTGTCCCTGCCCATGGCAGAGGGTTGGAACTAGATGATCTTTAAGGTCCCTTCCAACCCAAACCGTTCTACAATTCTATGATTCTGTGAACATCTTTACCAGTGACCTTGACAATGGGACAAAACATGACCCCAGCAAGTTTTCAGTTGGCACCAAAGCAGAGAGCAGAGTTGATAGTACAGAAGAGGGATCTCAACCTGCAGGAGAAGTAGGTAAACATAAAATTCATAAAGTCCAGCAAAGAACAGAGCCTGGCATGGAACAACCCCATGCAGCAGTCCAGGCTGGGAACTGACTGTCCGGGTGGCAGTTTTGCAAAAAGGGCCATGGAGTCCTCGTAAGCAACCACCTGGACGTAAATTAGCAGTGTGCTCTTGCAACTACGAACGCTAACAACATGCTGTGCTGTACTGGCAAAAAAGTAGCCAGCAGCTTAAAGGAAGAGGTTTTTTCCATCTATACAACACTTGGAAGGCCACCTCAGTAGTAGGGTGATGTGTTGAAGTGAGTTCAGCAGAGGGTCACCTCCATGGCTGGAGGACTTGCTATGCCAAGGGGGGTCAAGAGGGTGCAGTTTGTTTAGGATGGAGAAGGAAAAGCTCTAACTGCTGTCTTCAGCTATCCTGGTGGGTGATTATATGCAAGACAGAGCGACACTGTTCACAGAGGTGTATAGCAAAAGGACAAGCGGCAATGGTCACACAAAGAGAAATTCTGTACAGATATAGGGAAAAAAAGACAACAGTGAGAGTGGTTAAGCACTGGAAGCACATTGGTCAGACAGGTTGTGGCATCTCCATCTTCAGAGATGTTAAAAACTCAACTGGACATGGCCTTGAGGAGCCTGGGCTAGCTTTTAAGTTACCTCTGCTTTGAGTACAAGGCTGGACCAGGTGACCTTCAGAGGTCTCTACCAACACAAATTAGTCTATTGTCTGTGGCTTCAAGTTATTGCATGAGACTAAGGAAACGTTTAGTTCAGTGCAGTACATTAGTGGCAAAAAGACCAGTCCTCTTTGGGAAGGAGGATATTCATCTGTTATTAACAGAAAATGCTATTTCAGTATTAATGACTGATAGAACAGGCGTTTCCTGGCATTTAATGACCTGTTGAGTGCCTGAGAAGTAGCTGAGAGCCCTTTGCTTGGTTTGTCATTAGTTGACAGAAAATGACCAACTTGGAAAGCGCTAGCACTATTGTAGATACTGAGAACGTTTGAATGAAAAAAAATACGTTAATTGGACTAAATTCTTTTCTCAGTTAGATAATGTAAAGAGGGTTGAATGTGTGTTACCAAGAGCAGATTTGGGGTCACTTTTGAAATATTTTTTATTTGTTGAATAACTGAAAGTAGATCCTCACATTGCTATGGCTACTGTGTTTATAATAGACAGCCACATTCCTTCCTCATGCAAATCTATTGAATATGTCCTATAATTGCTAAGGGCTGATGCTGTAAGAAGTAGAATGGCAGGATTCCCTTTTCATTATCATGCCTCTTGTATAACATTTTACTTTCCCTTCAACCACTCATTGCATGTCTCATTCTTCTGTTGTATGTATAAAAGATATAGCTATTCCGTGATGCAATTATTTGATTTGAGTGCATAACCAGTGCAGCTCACAAACATTCATTGCTTACTTGCTTTATTTTCAGTAAGAAAAGTGGTAATCTAGCATGCAACTATAGGCAATTGTCTTTTGCTGGGGCTTGAGCTCTGTGCTGTGAGCATGCTGTTTGTTTTGAGCATCACCCAGGAGAGGATTGGAAAAAGTGAGAGATGTGTAGGTGTGGTCCTCAGATGCAAAGCGTGAAGACACTGATCTATATTCAGGGCTGTGGGGACAGTAGGCTGTTCTGAACAGGCATTGTTGTTATTTTAAAAGAAAATACAAAACAAACAAGCCCCCAAACCATGATTCTTAGATCTTTTCTGTAGGACTAAAGACGAAGCATGCAAATGTAAGCTACTGCATTAAAATATATGGAAACAAGCAGTTTACGGCATACCTGACAAAAATATTCAAAGTAAGAAGGGTACCTTAGTACACCAAGAAGCTGATAGCAGGCCTGATTCTCTGCACTGTTAGACGTTACATTAGTTTCAAAGGAATTGAACCCGCCTATGTCTGACATATATACCTCATGTCCCTGACACAGCATTAACAGATAAGAATCAGTGTTCTTATGACATGGCTGTTTAGATTGAATAGTCGGTTTTAACAAAGGGTCAAACCCAGGCATGACTGGTCTCGTAAGAGGAAGGTTATAAAGCAAATAGGGAGACACCTGGGAGCCTTGCTGCATGAGAGATGTCCAAGGGAAGGGCAGTTCTGGCTGTCCCCTGCTGTCACTGTGGCACTTCAAGCCAAGATAAATGGTGGAGATGTCCGGTGTGACGCCCATCGAAGGGTGCAGAGAGAACTGGCTAATGGCTGTGCAAGGCTGCTCTCTTCTAGCAAAGGTCATGGAGAGTGGGCAGAGGTCCACAAGGATTGGAGGAAGGCAAATATTACATCTATCTCAAAAAAAGGCTAAAAGAATAATCCAGAGAACTACATGTTAGTCAGACTGAAAACCATGAAGCACACTTAGAGCACATTTCTGGGAACATGAAGGAGAAGAAGGTGAAAGGGAACAATCAGCATGCCTTTTCCAGGAGAAATCATTCCAGACCAACCTGATGGCCTTCTAAGATAAAATAACAGAATGTACTTGACTTTAAGAAGGTTGCTGTCACTGTCCTACAGTATTCTTGTACTCTGGTAGAGATGTTTTGGTCTTGATCAGTGGACAGCCAGGTAGATAAAAAACTGGCTGGGTGGGCTATACTGTGCCTGGAGGCCCATAACAAGTTGGGTACTACAGGGGTTTATCCTGATGCTTGTCATGTTTAACATCTCTATCAGTGACCTGAAGGTGGTAACTCTGATCAGGTTTGCAGATGACACCAAACTGGGAGAAGGGGAGGGACAGAGTGTCAGCATGATTTAGAAGAGAGCTGCCATCCAGAGGGACCTGGACCAGGCTGGAGGAGTGAGCTGACAGGAGTCATGTGAAATTCAGCCAGGACCAATGCCCAGCCCTGCACCAGGGAAGGAGTAGCTCCTTCCAGTGACACAGGTTGAGGCTACGGTTCTTGCAGAGCATCTCTGCAGGAAGGGCCATGAAGCCTGGGTAGCAGTGAGCTGGACAGGAGCCAGCTGTGCACCCTGGCAGCGATGAGTGATGGCAGCATCCCAGGCTGTGTGAACAGGGCACAGCCATGAGATGGAGGGAAGGGATTGTCCCCCTCAGCTCAACACATGTTGGACCACGTCTAAATGCCTTGTCCACTTTTGGCCCCCCAGTGCAGGAAATACGTGGACAAACTAAAGCAGATGTGGCAGAGACCATCATGGCAGTTGGGGCTGGAGCACTTGCCCTGTGCAGACAGACTGAGGGAACTGGGCCTGTTCAGCTTGGAGGTGGGACTTTCAGGGGAGAAGAGGGCTTCGGGGTGCCCAGCACTATCTCCTCAGTACTTATGAGAGGCGTTTAAAAAGGTAGAGTTGGGCTCTGCACAGTGGTGCATGATGGGCTGAAGAGAGCCTATGGGCAGAAATTGAGAAAAGAGACATTCTGAGTACAAGCAGAACCTTTTTCCCATGAGGACAGTCAGGCAGCGAATCAGGTAGCCCAGTACGAAGTCTCCATCCTTGTAGGTTTTCAACACCTGAGTAGATAAAGCCCGGAACAACTTGGTCTGACTTAGTAGTTGGCTATCCTTTGAGCAGGAGGTTAGACTGGAGATCTCCTGGGGTCTTTTCTAGCCTGAATTATCCTACAATCCTCTGATTACTATGAATGCTGTGTGCATGGTAATTTCAAAGATATGAAGCTGTTATCAAAATGTCACTGCCTATTGCTCTGTTCATGTGTTTTGATAAATATGCAGGTATATTGGGCTGGACCAAAATTCTTGTGAAGTTAAAGCACATGACTTGAGTGAAGTTGCATGTCGGGGTAGACTTTACCTACAAGGACATTGTATTCAACTTTGAGATGCATATGCTGACTGTCTTTAACTCAGAGCCATCCGAGCATCACAATGAACCAGGACTTAGTCTAACCACAACTACTTCAGCATGCTGACAAAACACACCACCATGTGAATCCATCTATATCTGGAATAAAATACATGGGATATCCAAAAGGCTGTGGGAGAACTTCAGAAATGGGTATAGAGATCATCATAGGTGTGAAAGGACTTCCCTGTGAGGAGTGGCTATGTAGGTTATGACCTTTCAGTCTGCAAAGGAGATGACTAAGGTGGGTATGGTGAAGACCTGTGATGTAGCATGGACAGGATGAACAGAAATCAGTTGTTTACTCTTTTCTTAAATAACTGGGTGGCATGTAGTGAAACCAGCACACCTGAGGTTCAAAACAAGGAAAACAATTCTTCATACAAATACAGCTAAGCCATGAAACGCCTGACAACAGAATGATGTGGTTGCTAAAAGTTTTCATAGGCTAAAAGGGTAATTATTTACATTCAGAACGATAAAAAAAATTACTTCTCTGAAGAAGACCTGTTGAAGATACAGCTACAGAAGGTATGGTGCTTGCAGGCTGTCGTCCCACTGGGGGACTTCAACTGCCCCAACATCTGCTGGAAAAGTAGCATGGTGAGCAGTAGGCAGTCTAGAAGACTCCTGGAGTGCATCAAGGATAACTTGTCATGCCAGGTAATAGACAGCCCTACCAGAGAGGATGTGATACTGGACCTGTTGGTCACCAAAGCAAGTGAGGTAATTGGTGATGTCAAGTTTGGAGGCAGCCTGGGCTGCAGTGATCTTGTGCTAGTGGAGTTCACAGTCCTGAGGGATACAGGTCAGGCAAAGAGTGAAGTCAGGACCCTGGATTTTAGGAAAGGAAAATTCCAGCTCTTCAAGGAGTTAGTCAGTAAGACCTCCTGGGAAACTGGCATCAGGGACAAAGGAGCAGAACAGAGCTGGCAGATCTTTAAGGACACATTCCATAGAGTGAAAGAGCTCTTGATCCCCAGATGTAAGAAATCAGGAATGAAAGGCAAGAGATTAACATGGCCGAGTCGAGACCTGCTGGTCAAACTGAAGGGGAAGAAGGAATTGCAAAGGCAGTAGAAGAGTATAGGGACGCTGCCTGGTTGTGCAGGGATGGGGTGAGGAAGGCTCGGGCACAGCTGGAGCTGAACTTGGCAAGGGACGCTAAGAATGATAAGAGGGGCTGCTACAGGTATGTCAGCCAGAAAGGGAAGGTCAAAGAAAGTGTTCCCCCTGATGAGCAAGACTGGTCAAACTGGCAACAACAGACAAGGAGAAGGCTGAGGTACTCAACAATGTTTTTGCCTCAGTCTTCACTGGCAGCTCCTCTTCCCACACCTCTCGAGTGGATGGACTGCAAGATGGGGACTAAGGGAGCAAAGTCCCTCCCACTGTAAGAGAAGATCAGGTTCATGACCATCTGAGGAACCTGAACATACATAAATCTACTGCACTAGACAAGATGGATCCCAGAGTCCTGAGGAAATCGGCTGATGGAGTTGTCAAGACACTCTCCATTATATTTGATGTCATGGCAGTCAGGGGAAGTTCCTGGTGACTGGAAGAAAGGTAATATTGGAGCCATTTTTAAAAAGGGTAGAAAGGAGGACCCTGGGAACTACAGATCTGTCAGCCTTACTATGCCTGGGAAGATCATGAAACAGATCCTCCTAGAAACTGTGCTAAGGCATACGGAGGCCAACATGACTTCGTGAAGGGCAAGTGTTGCCTCACCAACCTAGTGGCCTTCTGTGATGGAGTGCCTACATCAGTGGACAAGGGAAGAGCTGTGGATGTCATCAATCTGGACTTCTGTCAGGTCTTTGACACAGTAGCCCACAACATCCTTCTCTCTAAATTGGAGAGATACGGATTTGATGGGTGGACTATCACAGCTGTCTCAAAGGGGAAAAAGGATTCTTGGCCATGAGCTGGTGGGGCTCATTGAGAGCGCTTTAAACTAGGTTCGAAGGGGGAAGGGGACATCGCCCAGCTCACTAGGGATGAGCCCAGGCTTGGTGTGCCAGGGTCAGGGATGACATTGACAGACCAGCTCAGTGTGTCTATACCAACGCACGTAGCATGGACAATAAACAGGAGGAGCTGGAAGCCATTATACAGCAGGATGGCTATGACTTGGGCGCCATCACAGAAACGTGGTGGGACACCTTGCATGACTGGCACGCTGTCATGGATGGCTACAGACTCTTTAGGAAAGACAGGCCAACAAGCAGAGGTGGTGGAGTTGCTCTGTATGTGAGGGAGCAACTGGAATGCGTTGAGCTTGGCCTGGGGGCAAATGAGGAAAGAGTTGAGAGCTTGTGAGTTAGAATTAAGGGACAGGCTCACACGGGTGACATTACTGTGAGTGTGTACTACAGGCCAGTTGACCAGGAGTAGGAAATTGATGAGGCCTTCTACAGGCAGCTGCAAGCAGCCTCACAATCACAGGCCCTGGTTCTCATGGGGGACTTCAACCACCCTGACATCAGCTGGGAAGACCATACAGCTAGGCACTTGCAATCCAGCAGG
>Ga0065711_1043009_pt1 | contig 14998 bp, 10 predicted proteins | sample Hoacrofraction12_FD_59098 | JGI IMG/M metagenome (GOLD analysis project Ga0065711, IMG submission 59098) | Hoatzin crop microbial communities from Cojedes, Venezuela - Epithelial fraction 12 v2 (version 2) | ecosystem: Host-associated > Birds > Digestive system > Esophagus > Crop | place... | reverse complement strand
AACCCCCCCCCCCCCGGTGCAACCTGAGCCTGTGTCCTCTTGTTCTATCACTTCTTACTTAGGAAAAGAGACCAACACCCACTTCACTACAATCTCCTTTCAGGTAGTTGTAGAGAGTGATAAGATCTTCCCTCAGCCTCCTTTTTTCCAGAGTAAACAGCCCCAGTTCCCTCAGATACTCCTTATAAGACTTGTGGTCCAGAGCCTTCACCAGCTTCCTTGCCCTTCTTTGGACACGCTCCAGCACCTCAATGTCTTTCTTGTAGGGAGGTGCCCAAAACTGAACACAGTATTCAAGGTGCAGCCTCACCAGTACAGTACGGTACAGGGACATGATCACTGCCCTTCTCCTGCTGGCCACACCATTTCTAACACAAGCCAGGGTGCCGCTGGACTTCTTGGCCATGTGGGGACACTGCTGGCTCATGTTCAGCCAGCTGTCGACCAGCACCCCCACATCCTTTTCTGCTAGGCATGTTTTCAGGCACTTTTCCCCAAGCCTGTAGCATTGCATGGGGCTGTTGTGATGCAAGTACAGAACCCCACACTTTGTCTTGTTGTTTATTACTGATTTGTTTGGTTTTTGTAATTGCCAATCACAATTTCCATTTAATGACAAACTAGAAACAGCCACTGGGCTAATACGCATCTGTTATTCAGAATGATCTGATAGGGCTTTTTCCAGGTTGAAACAGGTACTCCATTTTATAATCAATTTGTGAAAGATGTCAAACACTGTTGATGGCTTATCAGTGGTATTTCATTTTTATGCATCAGAGTTGGTGTTCTTACCTCTTCTTGTGCCATAAACATTCAATTTAGTATACTTAGTATCTCTGAGCTGTGAAATGTTTGCTTCAGTTGATTCATCAGCTTGTAGACCTCCTCTGCTATAAAAAATAAGCACACTTCCTAGTTGAAATAGCTATATTCCCTACTGGGCTTTCATTCATTCTTTTTCTGCTCTGTGACCTCTTGTGAAACATCCAAGGCAGCATGAAAAATTATATTCTGATACATAAGCATATGGAATGCTAAACAGCTATTAATATAATAAGATGACTCCATTTCCTGTCTGGAACTACAAGATGGCGGTACATGATGAGATGATTGAGATGAATGTGTAACACATATGGAAAGACAGAAGCTGCAGAAAGGTTATCACCTATCTCTGACCTGGGGGTGAGGTCTTGTAGCAGAAAGAAACCTAAGGCTAGCAGAGTTACCTTGATACAGTGTGCTGCACTTTGATTTTGAAAGGTTAAAAAAAATCTCAGTTCCACACAAAACACACATCTTACATTCTGCAGGAGACTGGTTTCCTTTTCATGCGAGTGCATCATTCTGCAACACTGAAACCACAATGAAGCACTTCCATCATTGTCTTTGTAGACACACAGGCCTTTAGGAAAGGCTGACCATTGCTTCAATCACTGGTAAAAGTAATACTCCTGTTGATTGCAAGTAGACTATCTGGAAAAGTGAACTCACCAAAGCAGATCCTGTTGAAGATGAGACCAAAAAACCAGCTCAAAGAATAGAGTTTTTCTGCAATAGTTCAAACTATTTTATACTACTGATCCTATAATTTATATTCCAGTATTGTTACAAAAGGTTTCACTGCAATGTGCGTATGTGTGTTTAAGTAGCACACCTGCAACTCCAACCTTGTCATACAAGCGAACATCTGGTGATGTACATGCAAAGCTCAATGTAAGCAGGGCCAATGTGTCCCGGTCAGCCTGACCCAAAGAGACGCCTTGGTTTGGGGACACACTGTCAGACTAACCCAGCTCATCACCTTCCTGGCCCAGATCCCTCCAAAGGTGAAATTTCGGCTTTCACTCCCACATAATTTACCCAGACATTTTCACAAACAGGTATCTTGAAGGAGCATTCTTCCTTCCCCATCCCACACTGATGCCTGTATCCACTGCTGAAGAGCACCAAAAGAGCTGTCAAAGTCCTGCAAGTGTATATGCAGCTGCATTACACCACAATAACAAGCCATTCACTGTGTGAACTGTTCTTTAAAACTGTCATATTATACAACTCTTTTCCCTAAACGAAAAGACGGTGCCTTTTATGACTGGGCAAGGGATTAAGAGACAGATTAACAGAATTAACAGACATTAATCAACAGGAGGTTCTGTTGCTGTCTCTGTTTCAGAGCTGCTGTATGCACCTTTGGGAGGCACCCTCATTTCTCCTTCTTACAGAATTTGCTCATCTTCACTGTCTGCATTGTGAACCCTCTGGAGGCAGGCATTTTTGAGCCAGACTTCAAGGGTGCAATCCCATTCTCACGGTGCAGTCTCATTCTCAGGGGGACAATGCATGCAAACCCACAGTCAAAAAGCAGGGACAATTTCCTGTATTCCATAAATGCAGTGACTTCTCTTCCTGTCCACGGCAAATGCTTCTTGTCCTCCTGACCCCTATGACCCAGCTAGGGTGTAGCTATAAATAACCTCTGCTAGCCAGATGTCACAAAACAGCTGCCCAAGCTCCCTTCCTAGACCATGGATATCTGCTCCAGGTAGACATAGACCTTGGGATGAGATTCTTCTGGCCAAGTGGAAGCATCTACTTTAGAAGGCAAAAAATCCTCTGGACTTGCTGGCTGGATATCTACTGATGGAGAAGAGGACCTACACACCTGCTTCACATGAGTCCACCTACACTGCAGCATCCTGGCATTAGTCATACGCAGTTATTAGTTCCAACAGAAAAAAGAAGTTGAAAACAGTTCTGCTTGCCATAATATTTATTTGCCTGAGATTTATGATTGTTTCAGTCCCGTTCCCTTGCTTCACAGAAATTGTTCACTTTGGCACAGAAAGAACAGCTAATCAAAAAAAACATTGCTAAGTGTGCAGACCTCCGCTGCTCTAATAGATTTCCTAATTCGTGCTGGTGACAGATTCCAGACCTCCTCTGTTGCCTTGGAAAATGACAGTCTTCCCCGTGGTTTCTGATTGACGAGGATGATGAGCCTATCCAGGAAGCCCAGACAACATCAGCCTGTCAAACAATCCTGGTGACTGGAATCTCCCTGCTGTTTTAAAGAAAAGCTAACACTGGAGCAAACACCATACAACAGTAACTTTGGTGATATGTTTAATACATATACACACAGTGTTTCACAAATGGCAGCAGGCTCAAACCCATCTAAACAGAGCAGAGAGACCACAGCAGTCAGAACAACATGACTTCTCCCTCTGGTGGAAGGCAAGTCACCTATCTCCGCTGCCACATAGGTGCATTTAATGCTGCTCCCTATGTGGACTTCTGTGTTCCAGGTTACTCACATTACACCGGTTAGCTTCAAAACATTATGCTAGCACTGAAGTCAGACGAAGTTGCTTAATAGTATTAAGAGCAAGGAAACAAACAAAAAAAATTTACGTAAAAACAACAAAAAGACCAAACCAAACCAGAACAAATCAAAACTAGAAGACCAGACATTTTAGCAAGATGTTACGCCTGCCTCAGTTGCTTCCTCAGTGGCTGGGTGGGAGCTTGCAAACTGTTCCTGCCACTTCAGTAGATTCCCCAGGAAGGCATGTCTGCTTGAAGGAGACCCCTGTAGGAGCCTATTGGCAGGAAGACATGATATTGCATAAGGGCACTGAGACTAGCCATGAGATAAACCATCACTTAAGCACAACAGCCTCCCATGGCAAAGTTCTAAAGGGACTGCAGTCAGATCTTGAATAATCATTATGAGCCTTTCCCAAGTAGCTGAGCTCTTCTGATGATCATTGTGAACATCTTCATAGCAGCAAGAGATGTTTACACAGCTTTAACACACTAACTGGTGAAATAACTTACCTACCAGAAAATGTATGAACTCCTTAGAAATAATTAATGCATCTTCACTTATTCTCTTAATATACTTCAGGAAATGTATATTCTTGGTAACAGCAGCATAGCAATACACTGGTGCCATTATACTTCTTGGCATCTACAGTGGTGTCAGTGGGGTAGTACTATACCAGGCAGAGAAAAACGCTCTTTGCATGGGCTGTTACTCAAATTAGGTGCTTGTAAACCTCAGCTTACTGCATACAATCAGATTCTGCTTGAAGAAATGTTAACATCTTTTCTGTCAGTGATTTGTCATGTTCTCTCAAGCCTGAGGATTAATAGGTAGACTGTGAGTAGAGGAGACAGAGTTTTCATGAGAAGTTGTGGAACTTCCATAGCCAAGAAATAACAGTGATTGCAGACACACCAGTCCCAGAAAAACTCTTTAAATTTGGTTTGCTCTCAGCAGTTTCTCCACACACCCACAGTCAGAAACACAACATACACACTCACACACACACAAACATTGTATCTGCTAGCCAGAATAGCGCTCTCTTCTCTCTGCAGCTTAGGCTATTTCTGTTCTATGTGGGAGTTTCACCTACAATGCAGCACTGATGGAACATATATAAAACCCCAAACAGACAAATTTATCTGGAAGGAAAAAATTTGGATAGAAAAAGGCAAAACGTTCCTCCAGGACTTTCGGAATTAGAAGCTATCAAAAAACATCACCTTCTGTCAATTATTTAAAAAAAAAAAAAAGGAAAATTACTTCAGAGATGTGACTCCTTCTGAAATCATCCATGCCACAACCCCAACAGGCTTCTTAACAGATTTGACGTCATTTGAGGTGACAGGATTCTTTGTCAATGCCTGAAAAGTTTGCTTGACAAAAGGAGTTGTGTGGTAACTTTCACAGTCCTTGTCCTTGCAGAGCACTGCCAAAGCTGGCCCAGAGTCAGCAAAGGGGTACACACACACATCCCTCCAGAACAGGAACCGTGTAATTTGAAATGTCTGTTGTACGGAGGTGCAAATGAGGAACCCCAGACTGCAAGGGCTTCCCTGGTGAAATGGAAGCTGAGAAGTGTGGTTTTGGCTTCACTTGAGAGGTGCTTCAAAGCCCTGCACTTGCACTGAGTGACTTCTGACCCAGAAGTCTCAGCGTCACCTGCTGCAGAGCCTTAGGCCATTCCCTCCTCTGGGGTCACTTGACGAGGCACTCCTGCCCGCATCCCTCCAGCAGCCATGCCCAGTCTAACCCTTCCCTGCCACTCATCCCTGGACTTGCCCATCACTGTGGCTTGAGGAAGCTATCTCTGTACTACCATTAGGCTATGCTGTCCCAGCCCATTCTCACCTCCTGACTCTCACAGTCTTTGAATCACACAGAAATTACACAGCGTGAATAGCCTCCTCTGTTTCCCCACAGACACAGACGCCTTGTAGCCTTTCCACTGGGTCAACAGTGAAACTTTAGCAGCAGGATTTCCTGAAACAAGTTCATGATGTGCTGCTACCTGCAGGCAAGCTTAGAATGCGGCACTGAGTATCCCAGTCTGCTGAAACAGACATGCAACGGATAAACTCGATTTTCTGTCCACCTGTCTCCATAATTTAGAGCTATTAGCAACTGCAGATGAATCAGTTCATGAAAGAAGTAGCACATTCTGTCCAGTGTTTTCTAAACACTGTTACCTGTCCAATGGCCTTGAGTCTGGTTGCTACTAAGGAACTTAGCAAGATGGTTGCCTGGCCTTTTCAAATATCCCATGCAGGTCACTAAGTAGACTGTTTTCAGACCGCTGCAAAAGCCAAAAAGATCCCCAAAAGGTGGAGAGGAAGCAATGCTGGAGGAGTTGGACCCTGTTGAGTTCAAAGCTTCCAAGAAATCTGAGATGTCAAAACTTTGCCATGAGAAACAAAGAACTGAAGTCTCTTTCAGCCTGAGACATAGGCTTCACTTGTAAAAACATAACAAAAAAAATCACAATGGCAAGCAGTCATTAACATATTACATTGTTTCATACCCTAAGAGACTGGAAATGCAAATGGAAGGCTGAAAATACATTTCAGAAAACTAGAGAATAAAAAAATAAAACGAGAAATAATTGTCTTAACGTCTAACTGTTGTTCATGCTTCAAGTCTGATAATTAGGTAAGATGTGTGATGTTATTTTCAAAACTGTCATTGCTGGATTATTCTGTGATGACTGTATCTCACCCAGAAACCTTAAAATCTTTGTCCTGGCAAGAAGCAGATTCAGTATGAAATGTTTGATCTGCAAGTCCTTTGAATTCTGTATCCATAGAAGTGAGACCTGAAGAAGTTGCCTTCACAAGCATGTAGCTAGAGAGACTCAGAATCTGGATCCCTATTCCTTCTATGCAGTAAATAGAGCTCCTGCATTTGGCCTGGCTTTTGTCTCTTTTCAGATGCACCACACTCTTGTTTAGCATTTAGTGTTCATTAACACAGCTCTGAACTCCAGATCACTATCTTCCCTTCTACCAAAGTAACCTTACACTTCTGTCACTGTCTGCAAATGCTTTTCAAGAATCTCATTGCACAGTCTGCAACTCAGACCTTTGACCACCTCAGCAATAAAACTTTGTCCATTTTTCCTGACAAATTATAAGCAGTAAATCTACTCTGACATCCAGAACAGCATCTCCAAGGAATAAGAACATTCCAAGGTAAGTAAAATACCTTCATATATCTGGAAAGAATAAGAAATATCTTCTATTCCCAAACCAACAAATGTAGAATTTCTGTTGCACATATTCCTACCCTGGAGGTACACCTTCTCTTTCACCCCAACATTTGTGATTCTGGGTCCTGCAGACCCCAGTGGGTAACACCCTCAAAACAAAGGCTGCTCTTTCTTTTTGTATTGACAGAAACAGATATGTGAGATAGTTCATAAGGTGGCTTTTGTCATTTGCTGGCAAATCTAAGGACATTCCAGCTATCTCACACTAGTTAAGTTTGTACTATAGGCTATTCTGAGAATGCCAAGATCAAGCTGTCTCCCTTTTTCAAAGCAAAAGTCACGAAAGTAGCTTGAGTGAGAAAGACCCATATGGCCACCTGAAGTACCACCAGAGCTTGGCCACATGTTAACCCAATACCAAAGACAATCCTTTCCTGTCCAAACAGCTCAAAAAAGGTAAGGGAAACACAGTAGTGCTGTTAATACATTCAAAAGAACTTCCATTTATACTTTAATCTAAACATTTACCACATCTGAAAGCAAGAACAAGGCAGGACTTCCTCCTGTCAGGCAGGACATCAAAGGACTCATTGAACTACCCCAAGGCAGGGCCATCAGGACGAGAGGCCACAATGGCTGCCCAGCCTGCCATCAACTTCTGTTAGTCTTCCATCAAGACCAGGCTACACAACCCTGTCTCATATAACACTGCCAGGCTGCATAACACTGAATCATATAAAATCCTGATTCAGCAGAACTCTTCATGCAGCACTCAGAATAGAACCCACACACATGGAGAACATATGAGAATAGTCTAATCAGCTTTGTTCTTGGTGCCTCTTTCATGTCCTGGTGTCTCCATCATAGTGAGACCTGCACAGCTCTTCTAGAACATGCAGATGTCAGCACAAATGTTCTCAAAAGAAGGGAGCTAAAGTTTCTTGCAGAATTTTATAGTAATTTACTTCAGAAGACAAAAGCCCCGCAGTGCTGTTAAACACCAAGGGAGTAAAAACCTCTTGCAAGTCATCTTACAGCCTTGATTGTCAAGATGTACTTGTGCTATTTTCAGTCTTCCATCAATAGCTCTTTCTCTCACCCTTTTTAACATATAGGCCATGCTTGCTATTGATCCATGCATTTTTCAGCATGGTATGGAGCTACCTCACTCTATAGAATTACTCAGAAAAGCTCAAGGGATCAGGAGATAATTGGGCAAGAAAAAGAATTGATGTCATTTCTGTACCTTCTTTTTACTGCAGGAGAGTCAAAAGAAAATTGAAGGGCATGAAACACTTCTGAACCAGAAGAAAATGTTTATTGGAAACTTTTCTATAGAATATTTTTAAGTGTTACCCAAATTGAGAATTTACATCCTCCTTTAGGGATGAAAGATGAGGATAGCAAGGCTTTAATGGCTCACAGCTCTAGATAAACCTCAACTCAGAGAAATATTACATAAATGAAAGAGCCAGCAATGCAGTCCTAAAACAAAATGTATTTTTGTAAATGCCTATCTATCTGGTGAATAAGACAAGGAAATTATTGTGTAACACCGTCGCTCTGACTGCTTGAATTCATCTGGATTTGCATGGGAACAGCTTACTATCTAAGCAGCACAGTTTCATTCACCCTACATTTGTTACTTGTCTGAATGTTACCTTCTCTTGGGCTCTAGAGCAAGTATTGCAAATGGTGGTCAGAATTGCTCAGATACCAACTATACCACACAGAAATGTAGTTTTTTCCTTTGGGAACTGCTGTCTGTTGTTGTAGGTCTACTAACCTGTTCCACAGTAACAACCTGCCTCTCTTGTTGTCCTGAAGAATGGAAGGTACAGCAGATGGGTACAAAGCAGCCCACCACAAGTCTTTTGCTGCATGGCCAGCAGGTCAAAGGAAGTGATACTACCCCTTTACTCCGCTCTCGTGAGACCCCACCTGGAGTACTGCATCCAGCTCTGGAGCCCCCAACATAAGGAGGACACGGATGTGTTGGAGTGGGTCCAGAGGAGGGCCACAAAGATGATCAGAGGGCTGGAGTATCTCTCCTACAAGGACAGGCTGAGGGAGTCGGGGCTGTTCAGCCTGGAGAAGAGAAGGCTCCGGGGTGACCTTCTGGCAGCCTTCCAGTACCTGAAGGGGGCCTACAGGAAGGATGGAGAGGGACTTTTCACAAGGGTGTGTAGTGATAGGATAAGAGGGAATGGCTGTAAACTAAAAGAGGGCAGATTTAGATTCGACATTAGGAAGAAATTCTTCACCACGAAGGTGGTGAAACACTGGAACAGATTGCCCAGAGAAGCTGTGGATGCCCCCTTCCTGAAAGTGTTCAAGGCCAGGTTGGATGGAGCTCTGACCAACCTGGTCTAGTGGAAGATGTCCCTGCTCATGGCAGGGGGGTTGGAATTAGATGATCTTTAAGGTCCCTTCCAACCCTTACCATTCTATGATTCTATGAAAGAGACTCTGAGGGGACAGCCATGTCCAAAAACTTGATTACTACACTATGGTACAGGTCTGCCCTGCGCAAGGTTGTAAACATCCTCGCAGCCAATCCAGCACTATCAATTGGGACTGCATCCTGCTCTTTAATCATTTTCTTAAAATGGGGAGAGAGGTATCACTCATAGCCATGAAGAAAGGACCGCTACATTCACTTGGTATATAAATTTACTGCTTCCTAATCTGATACTTCAATACCATCCTAAAAACCTGCATTTTTTTTTTCTTGTGGTAAACAGATATTCTGTGCAGGCACACTCTTTTCATTGGATTCTTGTATTCACAGATCTGCATCTGAATTGTTACCAAACTGTATCATATTAGAAGTGTGCAATATTCAATGGCTTGTTCAAGCAGCTTAATCCAGTCATGGAAGCGTCACAATGAGGTGTCTTACCTAGAGAAATGACAACCATTAAATTTTCCTATTCCATTTTTTTTTCCCAGTCCATCCCCTAAGGACTGTGCTGAATGCAAATATGACCCAGTATGTCATTACCACCAAAACAGAACCAGAAGTAGTCTGATGGCAGACTTACAAGTGGAGTAATTCGAAGGTAACATGAGCTGACTTTGAATGCAAAATTCTTCAGCTCTGAATTTGGTCCTAGTGTTTTTGCCTCCTCTCCTCTGGACTGAGGGAGAATCCACACACAGCTCATTAGCTACGCTGACCTCTCTTTGCTGTGAGCCTGAGCACCACAGTATTTGCTGTAGGCAAGAAGAGAGAAAACCGCCATCACGTCGGGCCAATATTTTTGGTCACAGCAGAGCTCATGTACCTGGTTAGATATGTGCTCATAACTGATGCACCTGGATGAACTCAGCTGGGATTTATTCAAGGTAGGTCTCGCACCACACGCCCTTCCAAGCTCTTGATGGTGTTAGCAGTGCTGCTGAATATAGGCAGTTCACAAGCTGTTCCCAGCCAGTTGGGAGACCTCCAGCCACCCGACCCCTCCATCAGAGGGCACAGGAATTCCTAAAAGTGTCTCAACACATCTGTGGCTATCTACAAAATGTCATCAGGATCCAGAACCAGAGTGTTTACTGTGCATTAAGAGTGCTGTTTTTCCCTACCCCAGGCCAAGAGAGAAAATGAGTGGCTTTTTACTACCTACTTGCTATGGTAGAATGGGGAATTAGCATCTCATAAAAACCCCTGATCCCCAGAGGGAGTACTGTTATTACACCACTGTGCCATTCCCCGTGCACACAAGCCCTGAGACCCAAGGGAGCTCAAGGACCAAACCTAAAGCTTTCAATACCAAAAAACATAGCCTGATACACAGACACCCCAAGTCCTCAAGCTTCAACTGGGGTAAGCTAGTGCTGGAGAAAGAGACTGTTTTTAACTCCATGGTCACCAATGCGGTAAAGATACACTTCTGCAGTGTAACCCAGTGCTGACAACCACATACATCATTTACTATGAGGGAACCAGTTCAGGCTAAGTCTTTTCTATCCTCAGTACTTGCTCTGGAATCAATAGTCACTAGAGGAAGGCTGACATGATAGCACTAACAGCATGCTTTCAAGACTGTAGCTTGCTTGCTGTTAAAGACATAATTTAATGTGTGGCTTGTTGTACTTGGCCCTGTGCTTGCTGATCCGTAATGCTGTAGTGATACACAGCAACCATATGCAGGGGAAAGGAGGGAAAGGCACAATTAAAAGCTTTAGAGAAACAAATATTGTTCACTTCAACAGCCAATCAAATACATTTAGGATCTTCATTTACAATTCAGAGCTGCAGGAGTAAGGAAGGACAGCAAAAGGACAGTTTCAGCATTGAGATATTTAACAAATGCACTCCAGAAGAATTAGTAGGAGGAACTTCTATTTTCAATCCATCTGCAACCTCAACTGCAACTGGATTCAGTCGCATTTTTTCAGACAGATGTGCTGCAATACTGAGAATCTGCCCGTTTTTTCCTGTGAAAAGCTGAGAGCTCACCACTCACTCTATGCATAGTAAAAAAAGGATAAAAAAAAGATTTTGAAAGAATATATTCTCAGCTATAGGAAGCAAACATCTTTTAAATAAGGTCAAAAGAAACTTGATAATCAAACGTTAGAAAGATCTTCTAGCAGTGAAACAATGTTTGTCGATGTCCACTAACAGAAATAGTCTGAAGTGGTAACCAGAGAGAAGTACAGTGCATTTTGTGCTCTGTGTATGCAGGCAGCATTTGTCGTGAATAGGTGTAGGTTCACATAAATATATAATTTAGACTCCACTTGCACTGCAGGAAAGGTCTGTGCAGCTTGTAAAGGTGAGGTGACATGAAAGTAGGTCATCAAAGATGATAGGTATGGGACAGCTTCAATTCAAGAAACTATTAATCGAGTGGAACTTTCCAGACAGGGAAAAAGACATGTTGCTGGAGGTGTACAGATTCAGAAATGACTGGGAAATGGAATGACTCTTCACTGTTTCTTTATATATAAGACTAAGTAAAGATAAAGACTAAGCAGGAACTAAGGAGGAAGCAAGTTTCAAACTAAGTTACTCTGAGGAAAACTCCAGAGAAGAAGAACATGGTTATCCATAAAGCAAATAACTGACCTGTGAAACTCTTTGACACAGGATATCCCACAAATTTTCATAGCATGGAGAGGAGAACAGAGAAGATCAAGAAGAAAAAGAGGACCGCTAACATAAAGAAACTACTTTCTGTTCAGGAAGTTCCTGAACCAGCATTGTTGGAAGCTGGCGAAATATTTGGGGAAACATGATTCTAAACTTCTTGTATTTTTCAACCTTCATTGGCTACTCTTGCAGCAACAGGATAGTGATGCACAGTGCAGTGCGTGATGTTGAGCCTAGATAGGATTAAGGTACAACTGGAGTTTATACCCATAGATTATTAGGTTTCAGCACTAGGCTGGGGGCAGGGGAATGAATGAAAATTGAGGCCTTTGTGCAAGAGTCCTTTAAAAACAAAGTCTACTACAATTCCCGGAAGCTGAGGCACATCACATTCCCTGATGTCCTATCAAGACATGATTTCCTTTGTTTCCTTTTATTCCACACAGTGAAAGCAGCACGTGGGTATTTCTATGTGTATTTTACAATGCTACTACATGGTATGGGTAATTTTTTTGGTGGCTGAAAGTTACCATTACAAGATTTAGACATACCAAGTCTGTTCCACCTGCAAGACCGTTTAGAAAGTAAAATGAGATATTCCTAATTATAACATACTAAATTATTGCACTCTCTTCCATTCCTTCCCTAGCTGGGGAAGAATTCCTTCAGGACACAAAAATGGACTCTGCCAAGGAAAGAATACCTGATCTCTTGCTGATACCACTTTCACAGATGAACCGAGTGCTGCAATGAAAGTCTCTTCCTAAAAGTTGAACTAGTCCTTCTTGCCCCCCAAATACACCCACTTCTAATGGAATGATTTTGTGCTTCCTGTTCAGGAAGAAACTGTAACCCAACACTTGGATGCAGTGTAAGGAAGATGTATTGACAGCCAGACTTTACATAGCTAAGATGGACCTCCATCTTTTCAGCATGATGAGAATAATCTTCCAGGTTTCTTTTTTCCCCTTCACATAAATGAATAGCATGTGTGGACAACGAAGCAGAGAAACAGGCTGTAAACCATGTACTAGTCACATAATGGTTACTGAAGGAGAAAATAGAGCTAGACCAAAAAGCATATCATCCTTTAACAGGTGGAGCGTGTCTAACTATTGGTTTCTGAGTTTAACAAGGTACAGCATACTGCTCAAGGTCAACAGCTCTTTGGTTGCAGACATTCAAAATAAGCATTTGGATATTTATTTCTGCTAGCAATTTAAGGGTACAAGCAACATATTCACTCTGGGAAGGCATTTGGGAGATAGTATCCCCAAAGCCAAATAGAGCCATTTTAAAAGTTCACATAATTTTGTTTTGCTTTGAGAACTCACACATCGTCTTTCTCTGTTACTTGAGCAATGTGCTTTTATCCAACTAGGAGCTTCGAAATAACTAGATCAACCAGATACCCAGTTATGATTCAAGCTTTTGGAGTTCAGTACACAGACTAACACGGCACTTCAGTGTAAAATTTAAAGTCACAATAGAAATTAAAAATGCCATCTGACTTTGCAGCAGGACAAGGAGATCTTTCCAAGCCCATCATCAAACACTTTCTTTATCATAACTAGAGACTTTATCCTGGAACAGAAAAAAGGTAAGTTGCTTATTCTTTACAACTTCATTCTTTTGCAAGAACATAAATGTATCCTCTTTAATCCCAAGAAGTTTGAAAACATTCCACTAAAAAAACCACCTCTCTTAATATAAACTTACTGTTTCAACACGCTACATTTTGCTTCATCAGTATTTTTCCATTAGCAGTTGTCAAACTTCAGCTGCGAGGGTTCATCTGTGATGTGCAACGTGCTATCTATATGAAATACAGCAAGCAATAATCCTTCATCTCCCCATCTGTTCAGTGACAGAATTACAGGGCACCCCGCTGGTCATGCTTTGTCAAACACTGACACAAGTACTTTTCCTTTGAATTGCAGATTCTGTGGAGCTATTTTTCTATCACAAGTTCTCTTCAAAGAGGCATTTGCAGCTAGTCTACTCTTGCTTGCAGAGGGAAGAAGGAAAATATGTATACTCAAGAATTTTACATTTTATTTAGGCCTCTGCCTAACTCCCAAGTTCTATCCATGAGCGTGTGTGTGACACTTGACTGCAGATCATGCTACTGTACTGAATGCTGCACCACAGTGCTGCTGAGATATATGGATGCAGAAGCACTTGCCATGACAGGGCCTGCTGCCTGCAACCTTCCTTCTGTTCTGGGAGCAGGTAAAGAGTCTCCTGCCAGACTAAAAATTTCTGCTGTTACTCATGAAATTATACACACAGGCTCAGATTTGGTCTTCAATCACAGAGTCGGACTAAGTGTTTTCAACCTCCTACTTCATTCCTCTTACTCTGTCTTCACACTGTAATCCCAAATGTCCCTGTGCAAATCTTTGCAAGGCTTCTCTGAAGATGGATAGCAATCTACAACAGAAGGAATTGCTACTTTGAGGACTGCCATCATCTACCATTCCTGGACCCACAGCTTATACTATTTGCTTCACAACATGTGATGCTGAACATAAAACCGGACCATTTTTCAAAAGCCTCAAGAATCCCACAGCCAATTAGCCCTTCGTTTCGTTTCAAAAAGCAAGCCTCTTTGCTGCGTACAGATGACATACATATTTCTAGGACTCACTATGTTCAGCCATTCATTCTTGACCCTTCTTTTTCCTACCAGAAATTATCTTCCTAAACTCTTCAATTCCATCCATGTGGCTGTGATCCAAAGTGAATCAATGCAACCATACTGGCCAATTTAATTGGTCTTAAAGGCCTGAAGTGTCAACAAAGCACACCAAGCAATACTTTTCTGACCCTTCAATAAATTCAGCTGTCAAGGAATCTCATCATGAAACAGACACTAGTATAAAGGTGTTTCCAATCGTCACTCGATCCCAGGCCAGGAAAAGATCAGATTAAAAGAGTATAAGGCACTTTTATACAAAGACTCATTGTGTCTTTGAGTGCAGTCATAACACCAGAGTAATTGTGCAAACATATAATTAGGTAATTACACTGGTATCCTCCCATAATCCTTGACCGATTTTTATTTGACACCACAGTCCAAGAGTACTAGGACTACACAAAAAACAGTTGCCTAATAATAGACTTTGAGTTACCTTTATTGTACAGTCCAGGCTACAATAATAAGAGACTCTAGGCTAGTATTAAGACCATCTCCCTCAGCCTCTCCTCATAGGAGAAATGTTCCAGTCCCCTCACCATCCTTGTAGCCCTCCGCTGGACTCTCTCCAGTAGCTCCTCATCTTTCTGGAACTGGGGAGCCCAGAACTGGACAGAGTACTCCAGATGAGGCCTCACTAGGGCAGTGTAGAGGGGAAGGAGAACCTCCCTCGAC
>Ga0065711_1012830_pt1 | contig 14998 bp, 16 predicted proteins | sample Hoacrofraction12_FD_59098 | JGI IMG/M metagenome (GOLD analysis project Ga0065711, IMG submission 59098) | Hoatzin crop microbial communities from Cojedes, Venezuela - Epithelial fraction 12 v2 (version 2) | ecosystem: Host-associated > Birds > Digestive system > Esophagus > Crop | place... | reverse complement strand
CTCCCCCCCCCCCCATTTTCTTGTTTTCTTATTGGATTATGTCTGCATCCCCTTTAAATTAGACTATTAGTTCAACGTGAATTTTCACAAGCGACTTCTACTGAGAGCTGAGGGCACTGCGTTCTCTTCCAGTCACTGCTCTTTGTGGTCTTAAGCAGTTAGTTATGCTGAAACTCAGCTAATCCGTTTGAAAAACAAGTAAGGAAGGATCCAGGGAGAAAAGCTCTAATAACTTCTTGAAGTGTTATGAAGTGTCAGTTGTAAGGCAAGTAAGATACAAGCAAAAAGCTTGACACCTTTCTACTGTTTTTCCTTTTCTTTGATTTGTTTGACAGTGAAGGCTAATCCATAAAATGCCTGTGGATGGATTATCTGCATTCTTTCTAGCAATGGCCATCCCTCTTGGGAGGCCACCTTTCTGGAGCTTTACCACGAAAAAGGCAAAAATGCTGTTGTAGAGGAGCTGAAGAGCAAGAGCTGTGACGGACGGCTCAGTCGTGGTGCCTCATTCTGTTTACTCCTGTGATAATGGCTGAGCCAGACTGTACAGTTAGCAATATTTGCATAATCCATCTTAACACTGCCATGAGGGCAGGATGATGATCAGAGTTGGCTGCGGCTTTGAGTAGCTGGGATAACTCCTGGAAATTACTTCCTCGCTCCCTCCCTCTCTCCCTCCCTCCCTCCCCACCATCACCCTGGCTATAATCTGTCAATAATTGACAAGAGCAGGTGACTTTATGACTCTCTGTGTAAAGGACTTTACTTCCATGCTGTTTATGAGTTTAGATAAATCATTCAGCCTCTCTCAAATCATATCTAATGTAAATATTTTTTATGACGTAGCCTTAGAACAGATTTGTGATGTATTTCTATTGAAAAGAATGAGGAGCAAGGAGTTATTAGAGTTCTAAACTGGTTAAAAAATTGGCAATAATTCTTCCAGCTGCGGACTTGAATGAACTGAATCTAAATGCTTTGCTGATTACACTGATACACACCTTTCTGTTATTTTTAGATGTACGGAGTTGCCATACAGAGCTCCTAAAAAGGCAGCTTTTAAACTTCCCAAATCCTGTCAAAAGTGTGGATTTGGACCTTTTTTTGTCTCATGTGCTTCTTCCCAGATGTGGTAGAGTTCAGTTAGGACTGGGTTTTCACCTGAGTTTTTCTTGTGATAATGTTCGGTGGGGTTTTGTCTCCAGCCTACAGACAAGAGGCCACGCTCGGGATCGATGTGTCGGATTCAAGTGCCAATTGTATTGAGCAGACAACAGAATGGAGTGCTTGTTCCAGAAGCTGTGGAATGGGCTTTTCCACCCGTGTTACCAACAGAAATCAACGGTGTGAGATGGTGAAGCAGACGCGGCTTTGCATGATAAGACCTTGTGAAAATGAAGAATCATCTGATAAGGTATGCTACAGGGAGTGGCACGGGAGCGGGGTTTCTCCAGCTGTAATTCCGAGGTTACAATATTATGTTCTGGAGTACTCCAGATGCAAGTGTATGTAAATACACCTTTTAGTGTAGGTGCAGCAAGCCTGGTGTTTTTGGAAAGCATTAGACTTGTCATGTTTGCTCAGCAACTTTGTGCTGCACCTCCAGCAGGTTGAGGGAGATGATGCTTCACTCTGGTGAGACCCCACCTGGAGTCCTGTGTCCAGCTCTGGAGCCTTCAGCACAGGAAAGACATGGACCTGTTGGAATGTATCTGGAGGAGGGACACAAAAATGGTCAGGGGGCTGGAGCACCTCTGCTGTGAGGAAAGGCTGAGAGAATTAGGGCTGTTCAGCTTGGAGAAAACAAGGCTCTGAGGAGACCTTACTGCAGCCTTCCAGCACTTGAAGGGGGCAGATAAGAAAGATGGGCGCGGATGGACTTTTTAGCAGGGCCTGTATTGATAGGACAAGGACTCACAGAATCAGAATCATCAAGGTTGGAAAAGACCTCCAAGATCATGAAGTCCAGCCATCAACCCAACACCAGCATGCCTGCTAAACCATGTCCTGAAGTGCCACATCTACACTTTTTTTGAACCCTTCCAGGGGTGGTGACTCAACCACCTCCCTGGGCAGCCTGTTCCAATGCCTGACCACTCTTTCAGTAAAGAAATTTTTCCTAACAGCCAATCTGAAACTCCCCTGACGCAACTTGAGGCCATTGCCTCTCATCCTATCACTAGTTACTTGGGAGAAGAGACCAACACCCGCCTCACTACAACCTCCTTGCAGGTAGTTGTAGAAAGCAATAAGGTCTCCCCTCAGCCTCCTCTTCTCCAGACTAAACAGCCCCAGCTCCCTCAGCTGCTCCTAAGCTGCTACGTAAGACTTGATCTCTAGATCCTTCACCAGCCTCGTTGCCCTTCTCTGGACACCCTCCAGCACCTCAATGTCCTTCTTGTAGTGAGGGGCCCAAAACCGAACACAATACTCAAGGTGCAGCCTCACCAGTGCCGAGTACAGGGGCACGATCACCTCCCTACTCCTGCTGGCCACACTATTCCTACTAGAAGCCAGGATGCTGTTGGTCTTCTTGGCCACCTGGGCACACTGCTGGCTCACGTTTGGCTGTTGACCAGCACTCCAAGGTTCTTTTCTGCTGGACAGCTTTCCAACCACTCTTCCCCAAGAAATAAGGCAGAAATTTTTTACGATGAGGGTGATGAAACACTGGGCCAGGGTGCCCAGAGAGGTGGTAGATGCCCCATCCCTGGAAACATTCAAGGTTAAGTTGGACAGAGCTCTGAGCAACCGGACTGAGTTGAAGATGTCCCTGCTCATTGTAGGGAGGTTGGACTACATGAAATTTGAAGGTCTCTTCCAACGCAAACCATTCTAATATTCCATGATTCTATGATGATTTGAGCCATTCCAAACTGATCAGATGTATTCCACGTGCAGACTATTTTGACAGCTCATGCAGTCTTAACTTCTCACACAAATGCAGTTGTACTACCTGTATGTATACTTCAGAGCTCCTCCAATCGTACAGAATGGATATGTCAGATTTCTGGTCTGTTGAGCATCTGGAACTGCAGAGAAATGTGTGAAATCCTGCAAAATCTGCTTGAGTAAATTAAACCTTTTCTTAATCCTTACGATGCTTTTTCCAAAAGCAGATCCAGCACTGACACTTCAGGTGCAATAAATGTGTGTCTAAGGGAGATGACATTTTTGCTGCTTCTACACATTATACAAGTGTTACTGTCAGGGAGAAGAACATAGCTAGGTGAGAGGACCATCACTTTCTGTAATGTTCTGAGTGTTGGAAACCATTGTTAAGGCCTTTGCTGAATACTCTGTGCACTTTTAAATGCTGTGTTTTGAAAAGGATATGAAACATTTAGGAAGAGTTGGGGAGACTTACAAGAATGAGCAGAGGTCTAGAAAGCATGTTCTGCTAGGGAAAAATTGACTGAACTGAACTTACTCCAAACGCAAGAGAATGGAGATGTGTTCTCATAAGTGTGTTCAGAAATTGCAGCCCGTTCGGAGTCCATGGAGGATACAACAAGAAGTGGTGAGTTTAGGCTGCATAAAAATGAAGACGTGAGTGAAAACCTTCCAAGCAGTAACAGTGAATCGTTAGGACTGTCTGGGGCAGATGTGGAGTCTCTGTCACCAAACACTCCCAAGGACAAATTAGAAAACCGTTAAGAATAACATGGATAAAGCCTTGGAGCTCAAGAAGGAGCAGTGACTTTTGAGGTTCGTTTTAGCCCTCTGGTTTTTTTTTGCTGAGTCTTGTCCTGTAACTTGTTTGTTTGATTTCCTGATTCTCTGATGGAACTGCATTAGCCTGAGAAGTTTCCCAGCAGAGTATAGTTTCATGGTGAATGTTGGTTTGGCTTGTCTCAGGTGACAAGAATGGACTTTAATTATTTGTCATTTGTCACTGGCCTAATAACACGCTGGTGTGAAAAAGCAGATCTTGAAGGAGTTACCGGTAAGTAACTATTGAACCAGCTGCAGAATTTTACTGGTGTAGAACAGGCAAAGATGACAAATTTACGTTTTCAGAGTAGACCTATAGTCTTGCATGTCAATTTTTAATTGCTTTCTGTCATATGCAATAATACATCTAACAGCTGTTCGTTTTTCTCTTAGAAAGGGAAGAAATGTATCCGAACAAAGAAGTCCCTGAAAGCGGTTCGCTTTGAATACAAGAACTGCAGCAGTGTGCAGACATACAAACCTCGTTACTGTGGGCTCTGCAGTGACGGCCGATGCTGTACCCCACACAACACCAAAACCATCCAGGTTGAGTTCCGCTGCCCTCAGGGCAAAGTCCTAAAAAAGCCAATGATGTTGATCAACACCTGTGTCTGTCATAATAACTGTCCTCAGAGTAACAATGCTTTCTTCCAGCCATTAGATCCGACGTCTAGTGAAGCAAAAATATGAAAAGCATAAATTAGGTAGCACAAAAGGTATAAATAGTTTATACAAAACTTGACCCACAATCAGGTGAATGTAACAAATGTATATGTAAAATATCTACCATGTTTTTCAGAACAGTCTAGGCGCTTCTTTTTTTCCTGTAGTTTATTAAATACCTCATTTTACATTTTCCCACTCCAAATGTCTTATATTCACTTGAAGGAAATTTTGTGCCTAGGACAGAGCCTTCTTTTTTTCTTGACGGTGGCATAAAGATTGCAAAGCGAACAGCTAGACTTTCTCCTTGAGTTAAGGGGATCATGCCACAAGCTCTTTAAGAATAAATGGATTCCTTGGGGAATGCATGATACCATATCACATAAGCTTCCAGGTTCTTAACTTCACTTTGCATAAGGCATATAAACACTTAAGCAGTGTTCTTTTTCCATTCTAATAAAACTCTGTTTCTGATGACAGTAAAAATCTTACTGATGAAAGTGTTGCATTCTTGCGTCATATAAAATACCTGCTGTCTGTACCTCCGACTTTCTGTGAGGATTAAGTTTGCACGTAGCCCCAGAAATGGCATAAGTAAGATCTCATATCCTGAAGCATAGCAGATGGATAGCTGACAGCAATTAAATTTCTCTTTGGTAACTTCACTAGCAGACTAATCCAAAACCCATTGAAATCAGCATCTTAGGAGGACTTGGTTCTAACCAATGTGTCTGTAGGTACAACTATTTGGATGCAAAAATAAAATCTCTGTAAATTCCTCTAAAGCATGAACTGTATCATAAGGTGCTTCATTTCTTAGAAAGGTGTGTATGTAAATAGAAACTGTATATATTGTAATATAACTTTACTAAGTAAATAAACTTTATGTGATTCAAAATATTTTTTCCTAGAGTTGTTTTTCTTAAACTACCAACTTTCAACAGCTAAAAGCAATGAGAAGAGGAAAGGTCTGCAGACTTCTAAGATGAAAAGACCCCATCTTGTGATGTTCTTGGTGTACCTCATTGTAATCACTGCCCTAACAGATGTGCAGTGTCTTGGTGCAGGAAAGAATGATTAGTTTGTCAGGCACACATCAAAAGGGAGGTTACTTTTGGAGTAAGTTAGCCGAGGAGATAGGATAATGTAAATAAAGTTAGGTTTGGGTGCAGTGTGCCCTGAAACATGGTGGTGGGGTAGAATAATTATGTGATCTAGAGTTTGGGTTTGGGTCTGAAGTACTAATGAAGTATTTAATTTTGTCTTGCGGCATTTCTGCCTCATAATAGTAGCCCATGACCCTGCTTGTGCTAGATATTGTATGGTAATTTCCCCAAGGAATATAGAGCCCGAGGGTGGCAGTTTGACATACCTTAAATCACATATGTTAACAGGATTGTGCAAACGGGTCATAAGAGCAGTTGTGCAGACGTTCAGCTGCCTAGACTGGGCCCAAGCTTAGCTCAGTGCGTGTCTCTCCCTGTTGGAGATACCAGAGTACTACTCAGGCCACAACTATAACCATGTGGTAGGAAACAGCTGTCTCTGGAGAAAGAGGCAGAAGGCCAAATGTGAACATGTTTGGCCTAGTGTCCTCCATCTCTGGAGGAGCTACCAACCTCCAATCTGGCAATTCCTGAGATGATACACATAGGGTGGAATTCAGCTCCATATTAAGACTCCTGAATTTTGTGTCTACATATAGCCATCTAAATGCCTGTTTTAGCCAATGGAGGCAAAAATCAAGTTAACTGTGAGCAAGCATCAACCGCTGAAGTTTTTTAATAACTTCTAAGTCATCCTTGAACGTATGAGGCTCTGGTGCTAAAACCTATATTGGTTCAGTTAAGGTTAGGCAGATCTTGGGTCCTCTTGCATGGCTTTCCCCACTAATTGTGCCAACAATAAATTTCTTTGTAGTCATTGCTGCTGTTACCTGAGGAGACTGACGACACGGACTCTGATATCCAAATTGAAGACCCTATATTTATCAGAAAGCTGACTTGCAAAGCTGTCCACGCACTCCAACCCCAATGCTTATTGGTTAACATACATTGTTCACGTGCCTATTCTAAACATTCAATTGGCTGGCTTAGCCAATCATTTCTCCTTCGTTTGCTCCGGGCGTTCTGCCAAAGTCCTCTGTTGCAAGCGATAAAGTCCTTATTTTAGTCTTGTTCAGAAACTCTCAAGGACATCATGACCTTTGTTAATATAGTATGTTCCCACAATTCCCCCTTTTTTGTTTTCAATGACCAAGGCACGTAGTTGTTGATATTGTCGTTGAATCGTTCTCTGAACACACTGCAAGAAACAAGGCAGTACCATAACAACAATCAAAATCATAATTCCTTCAAAATCCTCACCTCCATGTCCCCGAGCTAACAATAAGAAATCTATGACTGCTCTATTGTGAAACATTGCGTGCCTCACTAAATTTACATCTATTGCTAATTCTGATATTAAAGCTGACATTAAATTCACTTACTTTGCCACCCAACATGACAACCTATCCATACTACCTAAAGCTTTACCTACACCTACATGTGGAGAAGACATAGCTACCAATACTGTCGTTGCTTCACCCCAATTATCTACCTCTAAGTTCTTAAAATGCCAGTGACAGTCACATACTCCATAAGATCTCTAAAATCATTCACTGCCTTTCCAATAAGACATGTTCTAAATGGATCTCCAGGTGTGGCTGATGACAAACACAATGAGTCTTGCCCTATTAGATTTGCAAAAGGCACCCATAAGTTTTGCTTTGTTTGGATGGTCCATGGTCCTGCTGCCGTTGTCGTGATGATCACTGCTCCAAAGATGATCCATCCAACAACATTCCCTGTTCTACCGCCGGTTTTACCCATTCTGCCGGGACTCACGTAGGTCCACTATCTGCAATGACACAAGCGTAGCCTCTTCCCCATGTTACTACTTGGAACGGTTCTTCCCGTTTTCCTTGCTTGTTTTTCACTAACACTTTAAGTTGCTCTTTATATGTTGACATTCCTGTTGACATAGCTTGCATATGTTTCACAATAGGAGGAATAACATCTTCCCCTGCTAATCGTAAAAAGTTCATCACATATTGTACTTTCATTAATCTGTTTACTGGTGTCTCCCCAGATTCCCTCTGTTTTTGTTTCTGCAAATAATGTTGTAATGTTTGGTGTGTACGTTCTATAATTGCCTGGCCTGTCAGAGCGTGTGAAATGCCAGTAACATGTTGTACTCCCCATTTTCTAAAGAATTGTCCTGTTGATTGTGAAACATATGCCGGGCCATTATCTGTTTTTTATCTTTTGAGAGATGCCTAACGTCCCAAAAGCATGTCTAAAATGATTGTGTACATGTTGAGATGTTTCACCACTCAATGCTGTCATACAAACCGCCGTTGAGTACATATCAAGAGATACATGTACATATTTTAATTTTCCAAATTCTGGGATGTGCGTCACTTAATACCACAAAGTCACCTTTAGCCAGCGGCAGGTAAACAGTATCAGGATCACGTCCTGTCAATTGCTAACAACAATTCCAGTCTTGTGCTATTAAGGACACTATCATGCCTACCTTTGTGGTTAATGTTTTCATGGGCGTATGAGACAAAAAGATCCATTCCAGAGTCTTCAACTCCTGCACGTTAAACACACCACTGAACTAAAAGAGCATAAGGCTGAAAAAAAATCTAAACCATAAATTATATATGAATTTGTTGGTAAATTGACATTACTTCTGGAGGTAAAGGCAATTGAAATTTTATCCAAAACTTTTTGTAAGACAGTTTTCGCTTCTGGCATCAATCTTCCGGAAAATAACAAATCTGAGTCCCTTTTAACAAAGTAAATAGAGGGGACAACTCTTCAGTCGTGATGCCAATATTTCCACCTTTCAACAGAGTGAACAACACCATCTAGAAAGGCCATCTGAACCCTGGAAAGATAATAATAAAGTCCAGCTGTTTGTCCACAAGGAGTTCTACTGCAGTAATTAAATTATACACACTTTTTCCAACCAAGGCCTTGAATGTCAGGAAGATGGTTCTCGCCGCGCCGCTTCTGGGTTGGGCCCGTCTGGGCGGACACGCCAGGGGCGGTATGGGGGGAGGCCGTGCCGCGCTGCCGGTTGCCGAGCGGGGTGAGCCCGCCGGCAGAAGGGGCGGTGTGCGGGGGGCTGTGTGCCCCTCCAGGTGTAAGGTTCGCTGACCTGTCTGGTGTGGCGGCTGCTGGCGCTGCGCGCTGTGCTGTGTCGGAGGGCTTGCACGGCTTTATGCTGGAATTCACCCTGCTCTGATCTCAGGTCGGGTACGCCAGTTGCTGTAGAGCGACTCTGTTGTACACTTTCGAGGTGCCCGGTTTTGCACCTCCAGTTTCCCTGCTGCTGATTAATGGGATTGCCATCCTTATCAGAGCGTGATCGACACTGATTGGCATAATAACGTCCTTTGCGGCAGTGGGGGCACATTCCTGGCATACGACCTCCTTGAGGTCTGCTCTGCCACCTTGCTTGACCTTTATTACATTGATAACTCAAATGTCCTTGCTGGCCACAGGTATAACACCTTCTTGATTCTAAGGGCTTCATCGCGGCTGCAAAATCTCCCGCTAACATTGTAGCTTGTTGTCCCAAAGTTCCTACACGGCTGGCTGCTTCTACCATTTCTACTAAGGTGGCATTTCGTGGTAGGACGATCAATATCTTTTTATAATCCGCGTTTGCATTTTCTAAGGCCAATTTTATTAATAATGATTCTCTGGCTTCCAGATGTTCAATTTGCTTTTCTACCGCATCGCGCAGCCTGTCTATAAAAGTCATAAAAGTTTCAGAAACCCCTTGTCTGATAGAGGTAAATGAAATTGGTTGTTTGCCGGCTTCAGGCAAGGTTAAAAATGCCTGTAAAGCCATCCGAGCTGACTCTCTTAAAACCTACAGCAATATTCTTGATTGCAATTCAGGGTCCGCAAATCGTCCTGCACCAATATAATGATCCACACCAACTCCTAACAAGGAATCTCCTTGTTGGCATCCCAGATTCTCCACTGCCTTTATTTCGCAATACTCAACAATAATAGCTTTTGTGTTGGTGTTAAAATCAACGAAGCCAATTGCTGACAATCATATGGAGTATCTAATTGTCCACACAGCACATTCTCCAATAACGTTTGTGAGAATGGAGATTGTAATCCATTCTGCACAAAAGCCTTCCTTAGTTCCTTTATCAATTGCCAGTCAAAAGCTTGATATTGAGGCAGCTGGTTTGGTCTAAAAGTAACTGGAAATGCCACATCTATCTTCTATCCATCCTTTAAGCCATCCATTCTTATTTTTCTCCACCTCTCCTTAATAAACTCCCTTTTCTTGCGTCCCATTTTTCCAGTCCTTTGAATTGATTCCTGTTCACTGGTGCTATCACTATCCGTTTTTCATAAAAAGCACTTAATATGTTTCTTTCTCGATCTTAATGATTTGCTACTTTGTCGTTAAACCACAGTCTCACCTTCAGATTCTTTATTGGATTGCGACTCCTTGTGGTCATCATCGCTATTATCTGTCTGAGTGCCTGCTGACACAGGGCTTCTTGCAGATGTCTGTGTAGGCAGATCATCATAAACAACCCCTGGCAAGCGTTCCTCAGATGGTACATTTGTATCAAAAAAATTTTTCTGAATGGCACTGGCTACTTTCTTCTCTGCTCGTGCATCTTTTAACGCTTCATAAACCAAATGCCAGGTTGTTAAAACTCGACTCGCATTCTCATCTCCCCTTGAAGCATGTTCAAAAAGTAATTCTCCTGCCTCCTTCCAAGTTAAAATATCAAAAACACACGGTGATTCCGCAGGCCCTCCTTTACTTCTGAGCCAGGCTAACAACATCTCTAAAGTCCGTTCTTCATATTTAATCCCTCTCTTCCTTAAAATTTGCTTAAACATCTTAACAGTCCCTCTCTCGTCAGCTGACATACTCACTCCCATCGCGTTTCTTGGCTGCTCACCTGATCCTGATTACGGTGTTAATGGAAAAGCTGTCTGTATAGCCCCGGGGTCTTGGTCCACTCGGTCCAGCCGGCAAGACGATCATTCAGCTGAGACGTCTCCTCCCGGACGCTGCTACTCTGGAGCACACTTTATCGATCCCTGAATCCATCCCTGGGTTCTGGATAGCATCCTAAACTCGTTCTGGATCACGTCGGGGTCACCATTTGAGAAGACTGATGACACGGACTCCGATATCCAAATTGAAGACCCTATATTTATCAGAAAGCTACATTTTATCCCCTTGCAAAGCTGTCCACGTGCTCCAACCCCAATGCTTATTGGTTAACATATATTGTTCACGTGCCTATTCTAAACATTCAATTGGCTGGCTTAGCCAATCATTTCTCCTTCGTTTGCTCCGGGCGTTCTGCCAAAGTCCTCTGTTGCAAGCGATAAAGTCCTTATTTTAGTCTTGTTCAGAAACTCTCAAGGATATCATGACCTTCCTTAATATAGTATGTTCCCACAGTTACCAACACATCCCTGCCCACTTTATGCTGTTAAAACAGCTGGAACAAGACTAGTCTTGTGCCTCATCAGGCCCAAGCTCGTGCATACGTGCACCCTCACTGCCTTGCACTGGTTAATTCTTAATCATAGAATCACAGAATGGTTTTGGGTCGGAAGGGACCTTTAAAGCTCATCTAGCCCAACTCCCCTACAATGATCAGAGACATCTTCAACTCAATCACGTTTCTCAGAGCCCCATCCAACCTGACCTTGAATGGTTCCAGGGATGGAGCATCTACCACCTCTCTGGGCAACATGTGCCAGTGTTTCGCCACCCTCACTGTAAAAAATTTCTTCCTTTTCTCATAGGAGAGGTGTTCCATCCCTCTGATCGTTTTTGTGGCCCTTCTCTGGACTTGCTCCAACAGGTCCATCTCTCTCTAACGCAGAGAGTTTATAAAGTTCTTCCTGGTTTTGCAGCCCAGCAACCCTATGTGCTAGGAAATGCCGAGTGATGGCAAGCACGAGGCCAGGACACCTCTGTGTGGCTGAGGAGTGGTTAAGGAGCAGGTCAGAATCTAGGAGAGAGGGAAGAAGGATTATTTAAGACTACTTTCACCCCACATCTCTATCTGCCTCCCCTGAGAATCAGGCTGGTTTTTGCAATGCTTTTCTCATATAATGCAAGCTATTGAGTATTTCTCAGGGTCATTTAGCAAATTGCATGCATCTTGATTTGCAAGAGACACATCAACTACCAAGCAATGCAGCATTGGACTGTCTGGACAAATATGAACAGTCTTCAGATTAATAAAACTCAGCCAATCCTGAGCCAGGTGTGATTACAGAGGAGTGCAGTTGATCACTGATTTCCTAAGAAGCAAAATGGTTCCCTCAGTCACTCTATTTTGAGAGTTTGTCTACTCCTTTCACACCCAAAGTCATTTATACTTGTGCATTAGCTTGTCATTGTTGCATTGCTTCTCCTTTATCCTTCTGCTTTCCCTTCATGTTATCTAGATTTTCACGATTCCTCATGTCGTCCTTTTATTGAGTCTCGCAAGCAAAGCACAGGCAAGAGGGGGAAGCTCTTCCGTAGGTAGCATCCTCTTTGCAGGAAGTTTGAAGAGCTTATCTGGGATATGAACCCACAACCCCTTGTACATTAAAATCATCCACTACTCATAAGTTTGTGTTTTTTCCCCTCCAAAGACATGAGTTTAATTCTGAAATCTTCAGAAAGACATAAACCCAGCTTACTGCTGAGACACATCTTGTGGCTCATCCATCACTTCCTTCAAAAAGAGGACTATGTGCACGGTGGCATACGAGTTCAATTCGAAGTTGAGTAACTCCTCTTGTCTACAGACATTTCCCCAGCACTTTAAACTATGGTGTCCACTTCAGTGCATCCAGTGCCAAAATGCACCCAGTAACCTTCCTTAGTGCTGTTCTAAGGGATCTCCACATCTTGAACCCATTTTGTGAGAAGGAGGTTGCATTGTTATGAGCACTACAACCTTCATGAAAGAAAAGTGCAACAGTGTTCAAATCCTTCCTAGCTGTTTTTATTAACATCGGAACTGTTGCAATCTCAATGTCTTCTTAAAATGCTGTAGCATTTCAGCAGGAAAAATAGGTTTTGGAAAAGAACACAAATATTTGCTCTGGAAAAAAGGAGCCAAAGTTCTCCACTGTCTTTCAGCCTATATGCGTAATACCAACTCAGAGGTATTTTACCTCAACTCAGTCAGTGGAGCTTTTCATCTGGCATCGGTTTAGTTATATTCATTTAGGTTTGTTTTATTTTAATATGGACAATTACTAGCTTAGACTTTGGGCCAATTTCAACATGTTCCTGCAAAAGTTCATGACACCAATTTAATTAAAACATAGCAGTGTTGTGTCAAACCTGTGATATTTTTGTAAGTAAACTCTAGTGATAAAATCCTGAACTTTCCTGTTTTAGGGCTGTGATTTTCCTAAACAAGCAAACTTAAATTATTCATATTGAGCAAAATTAAATTATGCAAATGTCAGCAATTCATTTTCATATCTTCCAGGATTCCCATCTGAGTATTTCAGGGAATATTACTTGACATTCAATGTATGATTCTATACAGCAATATGTACTGGGCATGATATGTTGACGGAACAAGCACAAAATATGCTGGCTGACTTGTTTATCCCATACTCTCTGAACAAATTTGCTTTTCCTTTGCTAGTACTAGTCAAGGGCTGTCCCAAAAATAAGCTGATTAGAAACCTTTTTAAAAATTTGTTTATTCATTTAATTCAACAGCTTTTTGTGTTAGCAACTGGTAGGCTAAGTGCACTTTCAGTAGGTGATGCTGATGATAGCCAGTGTTACGTCCTGCAGCACATACACCCAGTAGCGGTGTTTGTAGCTACTTTCAGGACTGTTTCATGTCTAGGACTTCATTACAGCAACGTGCTTCCTGCATTTAATTCGCTCTGAATATATCCAATGCAGCAGTCAAAGACATATTGCAAATATGTCTTTTTTTTTGCCTTCACTGACTATGCAAGGAGCCCAGCTGTCAGCCTCATCAACTGGATGCATGACACTAGAGTGAAATCTCACAATGAGTAGATTTCTACAATTGATTTCAGTAAGATCATAGAATCATAGAATCATCAAGGTTGGAAAAGACCTCCAAGATCGCCAAGTCCAACCATCAACCCAACACAACCACATCTGATAAACCACGTTGTGAAGTGCCACTTCTACATGTTTCCTGAACACCTACAGGGATGGTGACTCCACCACCTCCCTGGGCAGCTTGTTCCGATGCTTCACAACTCTTTCAGTAAAGGAATTTATCCTAATATCCAATCTGAACCTCCCCTGACACAACTTGAGGCCATTGCCTCTCGTCCTATTGCTAGATACTTGGGAGAAGAGACCAACACCTGCCTCACTACAACCTCCTTGCAGGTAGTTGTAGAGAGCAATAAGGTCCCCCCTCAGCCTCCTCTTCTCCAAGCTAAACAGCCCCAGCTCCCTCAGCCACTCCTCATAAGACTTGTTCTCTAGACCCCTCACCAGCCTCATTGCCCTTCTCTGGACGCGCTCCAGCACCTCCATGTCCTTCTTGTAGTGAGGGGCCCAAAACTGAACACAGTACTCGAAGTGCGGCCTCACCAGTGCCAAGTACAGGGGCACGATCACCTCCCTACTCCTGCTGGCCACACTGTTCCTGCTAGAAGCCAGGATGCCATTGTGCCACCTGGGCACACTGCTGGCTCATGTTTAGCCGGCTGTTGACCAGCACCCCAAGGTCCTTTTCTGCCGGGCAGCTTTCCAGCCACTCCTCCCCAAGCCTGCAGAGTTGCATGGGGTTGTTGTGACCGAAGTGCGGGACCCAGCATTTTGCCTTGTTGAACCTCATGCATTTGACCTCAGCCCATTGATCCAGTCTGTCCAGATCCCTCTGCAGAGCCTTCCTATCCTTGAGCAGATCAACACTCACGCCCAACGTGGTGTCATCTGCAAACTTACTGAGGGAGCACTCAATCCCCTCATCCAGATCATTGTTAAAGATGTTAAACAAGACCAGGTCCAAAACTGCGCCCTGGGGAACACAACTCATGACTGGCCACCAACAGGATCATGGCTTCACCTTTTCTGTTTTCCAGTATAATCCCAGAAGCAGTACAATATAAAGTCCAGGAAAAGCAGTATATCTCTAATTTTTCTTTCTAGTTCAAGCTATGATTTGTCTTCACTCTATTTTTTTTTATTTATAGGTGTGTGGGGAGATGGACGGGAAGGAATTTAGTTATTATTTCTAGTCCTAATATCAATATCTTATGACAAGTCTAATCTTCACGAATACGATTTGATTTCTCTCCTCTGACAATTTACTTCACTGAAAGTTATTTTTATTCTTAATTTCTGAAGTAGTAATAAAATGATTTTTTTCTACCAAAGCCCTCTGCATTAACAGAAGTTTCAAAAAGCCATTCTAGTTATGTCACAGAATCGCAGAATGGTCGGGGTTGGAAGGGACCTCTGTGGGTCATCTAGTCCAACCCTCCTGCCGAAGCAGGGTCACCTACAGCAGGCTGCACAGGACCTTGTCCAGGCGGGTCTTGAATATCTCCAGAGA
>Ga0065711_1010535_pt1 | contig 14998 bp, 7 predicted proteins | sample Hoacrofraction12_FD_59098 | JGI IMG/M metagenome (GOLD analysis project Ga0065711, IMG submission 59098) | Hoatzin crop microbial communities from Cojedes, Venezuela - Epithelial fraction 12 v2 (version 2) | ecosystem: Host-associated > Birds > Digestive system > Esophagus > Crop | place... | reverse complement strand
ATTTGTGAATTAAGTAAAAATACAGTGGAATAAGGAATAGTTAAGCTAGTTTTTGAGGTGTCGTAACAAATAGTTTGTGTTCTCTTTTCATTTATTCTATCCCGCTCTCAACTGTTGCTCAGAATGTCATATAGTCATGCAGGAAAGATGTCACCTGGTTTTAGGAAACTTGTCTTGAATGTAATGTCTAGCCACATCCTCCCCCTGTGTTATCTCTTGTACTTCCAATCTATATACTTCTTGTAAGTTGGTAAATCCACTTTTAATACAGAGGCATTTGGGGCAACTAAATTGACAAGAAGGTGCTGAAGCTTTCTGTGTTATTTGTTGGAGTTAGTGGACATCTGCGATCCTGATAAACCTTTGTTAGGCCTGTCTTTCAGTAGCTTGAAAGAGCTATTTAATGTGTAACCCCTTAAATGATATGGTCAAGGTTAATTATATACAATTATACTTGGGACTCTGTACTTTTTGAAATGAGTTCCTCTATGCAAGTTATGGTTTTTAATGTTAGCCACAGAAATGGGATCTTCAACATTTCTCTCGGATTTTTGAGTTGCTGTGTGAGAAAGGGGATTTTGTTGGAGATTTCAGGTGCTGCTAATTTGAAATGGAGAGCACTTCAGAACTGATAGCAGTTGGCTAGCTGCTGAAGGCTTGCTGTTGGTACAAATCTGGATGGTAAATCTGAAGTAAAAAAGCAAAAGGCAGCTACGTTCAGGTGTGCTGAAAGGGTGGTTTTCAGAAGAGGCATGTGTGAGTCTTCATCACCCCTGTCAGTGCAAGAGTTAAGTGTTGAACAGACTGTGCAGTTCTGCCCTCAAACCACAGGGGGAAGGTAGTGACTTGGTAGTGGAAAAATGAAAAACTGAGATTCTCAATACTGACCAGAAAGTACCTTGTTTCTAATTCTGAAGTTCCATTACTAATTCTTCTGCATCTGTAAGTACTCATCCTTGATTTATTAGCTGGAGAAATATTTAAAAGGAAACAGTAAACTATTTGAGGGCAAAACTTGAAGATTTTAGTATAGTCTTCTGTAGTTTTACAATAACACATGCTCATCCTAATAATAATAATAATATCAGTGCTATTACATACCACTTCCAATAATTTAGGTTATCTGTCGTGTTCTTCAGTAAAGCAGGTACAGGTTCCCGGTGGCTGGCATAGGACTCCCTGTTCTACAGACTGTCAACTCTGGTAAAAACTATTCTTACCCATAGGGATTGCAAAGAAAGGAAAACCTGAGGGAGCAGTGATAAAACTGATACTGTAGAGCCTGAAACAATAGGTCTGGGACTGGAACTGATCCATTAGTTTCAGGGTGGAATCATTGTTTTTAGCAATAGCACTACAAGCTATCTCAATGTTACTTTAAGCTTGTTAGGCAGAATAGCTATTCATGAAATCATTTTACACAGCAGATCACATCTCGTATACAGATAATGGAGAGCACAGTAGAAATCAAAGCAGCGTGTAAACTTTGCAGATCTGGTATAATTATCTTCCTTTCCTCTGTGGGGTGAGTTGAAGGCCCCCTTCCAAAAGCTAAAAGACAAATAACATCATTAATTTGAAAGGTTTAAATGTGCTTTCTTTAACATGTTAAATGCCATAGCTGTCCATTAACATACCAGATGAAAGGGCAGGTACATAAGTCTGTATCATGTGCAATTTTGTTTGGTTTTTTTTTCCCCTCCTGTGAGGATGAGAAGCTCTGGGATGGAGGGTTGTTTTCTTGGGAAATAATAATTCTCTGCATCCTAAAAGAATTAACTAAGTGGAAGACTTACTTAGTTTGCTATCAGAGTTAGTGTATAATTATTTAATCCAGAATGTAACAGGTATGATTAACTCCTGAAACTATTCAGATTTTTTATTTAGCTACTGTCACTAAATAATAAGTTTAGTGGTACTTCATATTGCTGCAGACTCTACTTCTTATACTATACTTGTGAAATGTGTAAATACTATATCCATATTGTATATAAGGAAGCTTAGGAGGAGTAAAAGCACAAATGGGAGAATGTCTTGGAGATTAGTTTTATTTGTTAAATAATAAAAACTGAGCACAATTTCTAGAACTCGAATTGTGACATGAGAATAGACTTTGTGTGCACTTGATTTCAGCTTGCTTTCTTCCTCATACGAAGCAGAATAAGGTGTTGTGAGGTACAGATGTGTCAAAACTGTCGGACTTAAAAGCGATCGATCTGGAGAGTTAGTCCTGCTGCAAGGTGGTAGTATTGTCTGTCATACCGAGGTATTGAGTACTTTTCTGGGTATAATACTAGCAGGTGACTGATTAAATTGGGAAGAGTTCAGAGAAACATGCTCAAGAGTCTGATTTCTTAGGAAAGATGAAGTACATCTTTATGAAGTAATAGCTCAAGTGAGTTTCATTTCTGGCTTTCCACTGATACTGGAATAATGTAAACATTGGGAAGGGAGATGGAGCTGTTTTGGAGTGGATCATAAGCTGGAGTAATGGGGCCATGCTGTGACGGAAAACAGCCTGACTCAGAAAATGTGTCCTAACACGGAGACTGTAGGGACCAAATAATGGTTTGAAGGGCATCATGAAGGCCGCCTTATAAAAGCTGTATGAAGTTGAAATATGTGTTAAATCCATTTTGAATAGCTGGTGGGTTTTTTGAACAGTTTTGTGTTTTTAGTGATCATGTAATCAAATAGGTGTTGATCCTTATCACTTGAGGGCAAATCAAGTAATTCAATATGCACTGGAAGAAAACTTAAATACCATCAATGTAATACAAATGGTAACAACCTAAATAATAGGAACCCCATGATTTTCATGAGAAGTAGGTGTGAACAGGCCATGGTAAAAATCTAGCTTAAGGGGGAGGGTAGCTAATTTTAATTTCTATATCATTCTAAGCAGAAGTTCTGGAAACTTTTGGCAGTTCTGTGACTATCAGACTCATATTCAATAGCAGTTAGAGTTACAAGTAGAATTGTGCAGGTAAGTATGAAAAAAGGGGAAAATGAGGTGTACAAGATGGACCACAGCCAAACCCATGGAAGGGTTTCAATGCAAGGAGAATAAGACTAGGAATTCAACTTGGAGAGACAACTGATTAAATATGATACAATTAATTTGAAAATCACGTGTGGCACAGATTAAGTGCAATCGGTTAACTGTTTCCTACAGGACAAGAAGTGGCACTTTTGAGGTCTGCTAATATGTGTTCTAGGGGATGCATCAGTAGTTAGCTTTCTTGTTTTTCCTCCGACCCTTTTGATAGACATGTTATAACTTACTATTTAAGATACAGAATGAGACTAGGTGAAAATTTGATCTAACCAACTTTTAACTGATCACACTTTAGCAGGCTGGGTTCAATTCCTTCTGATAGCTGTCGAGCTCAGTCACAGAAAGAACTGGAATTCTCACCCCTTCAGACTACCAGTAGATGTCACGTGTACTCAAAGGATTAACTTTTTCTAGAAAATGCATGGTGTCAAGTTTAGATTAAGATTCTCCAGCAAGTCTTCAATCATGCAGGCTACTGATAACATAAAGCAGAACCAAATTCCTGCAGAAAACTTCATTGGGTTGCTCCTCACTTTTTTATTTGCTGCGTTAGGTAATTGCAGATTGTATAGAAAGTAGACGCTTTCCTGTTACCAGGCTTTTATTTATAACAGAAGGTAGTCCTACATGTATGTACCAAGACATAGAAGTTTATTAAAAAAAAGTGACCTGAAAAGTGGATGCAGATGTAGACTAGAAAAGACAAACGTGTTCCGCTTCAGTAGTCTGGGCTTTGTTGCATTAAGTGCTTGCGAAATACAAATAACAGAAGTTTAGCTGAAGCTATAAAATTTGTAGACATGAGAAATGAGTAATGTCTGGATAAAAATAAACCTAAGTAAAGGTGCCAGTTTATTAGCTCAGGTGAGTAGAATACTGCTTAGAGATCTCTTGCATACATGGAGTTTAATACTAAAGAAATGCTTCATCTCATGCTGGAGTTATTTTGCTACATCCTACTTAAATAGTCAGAACTTCCTTTTGATTACTTCATTACTAAGGTAAATTAAAGAATTAAATCATTTAAACTACTGGTTCAGTACTCTTTCAGCTTGGTTAAAAATCTTTTAATGCAGATCTTAATTTATGTTAATAGGACATTAAATTCAGTTTTTTATTGTAGTAAATCTGGTAATCAAAGTGATTTTCATCTTAGAGTGTATGAATGCAGTTACAAAAAAGCCTTTTGGACTAATGTTAACAATACAGTGCAAGCTTAATTTTGTAGTATGTGTAACCACTGTGGTTTTGTAAACAGAGGAGTCAACTACACATCATGAAAGGGGGTAAAGTTTAAAATTGCAGAGAAGACCAAGTTGGAGAAGGGAAAATATGAACTTTTTTTGTTAAACAAAAATGTTAATCACCGTCATAAGTATGGATCCACCACCAATTATCTTTCATCCTCTTTCGTAATATGCTTTCATATCAGAGCAACAAATACAGTGTCATTTTATCCCATGCTCAGGACAGCCTTGCAAAATGTGTGCGTGTCAGACGTCAAGAAGGACGTACAACAGATTGTGGTTGCTGATCTGCAGAGACACTCATAATCAGGACATCTTCACTTCTGGAGTCGCAACCAGCAACTGAATTTAGTGAGGATTTCTTGAGTAATGCTTTGGGTACTTTGCTATGTTGTTTTTAAGTATATTTGATAAATTTTACATAAAACCATAAAATTCTGTTCTTGGATTGCAAAATTAGGATCTGTATAGAAAAGCCATGACCCTTGCATAGAAAAATGTATTTAAGTTCCGAGTTACTACTTCAGCAAGCAAGAAGAATAAGCTTTGGGAAGTGATAAAGTGTTCTTTTGAACCCTGAAAGCATAAATATGTTCAGCCACTTAAAAATATTTTAAACGGTGACTATTTTTCCTGTATATCTGCCATCTCAAATTCTTTGGGTTTTCTGCTAAGAAGGATTTTTACATAATGCTAGTAAAATAATGTTCTCTTCTGTTATTTTGTTCTGTAATGCTATCATACTTTGCGATTTAGTTTCAAAGTAATTACCCTCCTTCCAAAGACAATGAACATTTCATTTCATTCATTTATGCTCAAAAGATTACCATAACTTCTGTAGACCCTGTATACAGATCAATGTATCATCAGATTTAAAACAAATAAACACTTTTCAGCAAATAACTACCTTGATGCACAAACACCAAATTTGTTTTCACTTAATTGACAAACATTTTTGTTTTGACTGGATAATATGTGAATAAACTCTGGGCTGTTAGTCACCGAGTTGTATTCTTAACAATTCTTAGTGATTAGTTAATAAACAGTCTCACAAGTAAAAAAAAAAATCAAATTCTGTGAGTGAGCTCACAGCTGGTGTTCTAGAATTCAGCATGCAAGAAGTGGATCTCCCAGACTTGCTATAAGTTCTCCACAGGTGACTGGGAGAATCCTACTCTTACCCTGGTTTAATCCCAGATTTATCTGTCTTTGTATCATTGCAAGTGTATTGCACTGTTCAACTTTTACATGCCCAGCAGTCTGATGAGAAGGAGCCAGTTGTTGAAAGGGATGTAGGTATGTTCAGTTGTGCAATCTTTGCTGAAGGTGGCGCTCAGTTTTGTGTGAGGTCCAGGCTGCAGTTGTCTGTTCCCCTGCATCGCCCAGCTGGTACACAAGCCAGGCAGATGGCCACTTTTTTGCCTAACCAAAGCAATTCACTTCTTACGCTTGATATTAAGTGTGGATTTTACTGTGTCTTAAGAGATTTAAGTCTTTTGTTCATTTTTTTGTTTGCCAGAACATGCCAAGTTCTCAAGCATTTGTTTGCCATGATTGTTGGAGGGTTACAGTTCCATTACAATTTTCAAGAAACAGTTTTGTAAATTGTGTTTGCTACTGAATGTTTAGGTACCTCTTCTAAAGTATCAGTTGATTTTCTTTTGCATGAGGGTTAGTAAGCATAATCCTTGGATGTTTCCTGTGTGATAGCTAAAGTATCTTATTATTCTGGTAGGATGCATCCTTGTCTTCCATGCTGGGAGTCTGTGAGGTGCATCTCTGAGGTGTCACCCACAATATTTTTCAGATTGATCAGTCCCTCTGATCACAAGTACAGGGAACATTTAAGGGCAGCTTATATTGTGTAAATGTTTTATTTCTTGTATTTCTGTGAATGTGAAATATTATTACTTTTTGTTTGAGAGTGAAAGCCTGAATTTTTAAAAACAGTTTTTTAAATCCCTTTGCTTCTTAGTTTTTATTTCTTGTAATTTGAATGCAATCAGTATTTTTAATGACAAGACAATCCAGATTTTCTAATTGCCATTCATATGAGCTTTTTAACTTAAAGACCAAGAAAGAGCGTAAGGCATTAACAGGTGGGATTGATCTACAGGGGCAGGCAGCACCAATGCAGCAGAGACTCTTTCAAAATGAGACGTTAGCTCTGTTTTGCTTGGATAGCATTGTCTTTGTGAATGTGACTTAGCACCTTGCAGTGGCATGGAGCCATTAGAACAGCAGGGTACGAATATGAGCAACTGAGAGCTGATGCATGAGAAATCAGTGCATGTAGAGGATAGGTTTTCCACCTAGCAGCCCTGAAGTGGGAGTTGGTTGACCCCCTTCTGAGTCAGTGGGGAATAGCATATACAAACATTGTTCTAGCTGTGTTGCAATAAGGGCTGGGGAAATGTTACTGTTCTGTGAGATAGTTTTATTTCCTTGTTGGTTGTCTGCTGATGCTCTATGTAGTACACTCTTTGTCATTATTGCTGTCTTATGTGCTTGATTTTTTTTTTCATAGAGGTTGATCTGACTTTCTAGTTAATTTTAGTGCCTGTTGAAAAAGAAAAGAAGGATGAGGATATGGTTCCCCAACTTTTAATCAGTTTTAAATTAAAAAATAAAATGCTAACTTCTGACCATTTTAATAATGGCAAGAGGTGAAAGCACTTAATACCTGTAGATTATTAAGGATACTTTCTTCCTTTAACTTCTGAAAAGGAATGGTAATTGTGTGTAGCAGCTTATTCATAATAAAAAGAAGGGCCGGTGAACGTAACATATGAGGTGTCTGTTACATGCTTCAGAAAGAAGTTTTATTGTTTCAGTTTAACTATTTGGGCCATACTAGGTAGCAGATATGTGAAACAACACACTATGGAAGTTCTTTAGAATTTTCTTTCCCAAAATTTGGTCTATCTTTACAAGTAATTAATTTTCTTATCTTTTTTATCTAATTCAGAGTCTATTTGAAATACCAATATAATTTTCTTACTTGTAATTCATGAGCTGGTGTTGAAAGAATGTTCATTTGTCTGCTCAGCAAAACATTAAAAGAACAAAACAAAAACTGGGCATTCTCATACTGTCCAGCTGGCAGGCAATGTAATTGGCCTGTAAACAAGTTGCATTAATCTAAGAAGTGATTTGCAGCAATAGCAAATTATCTCTGTGCTTGGTATAGTAAAAATTTCATTATAGTTTGATCACATAAGAGCAGACATTGGAATTGCATTTGTAAATCCAAATGCAGAAGAAATCACTTCTTTGTGGCTATCTTGCTGCCATTCATTGGTGTAAACCACGCTTTTCAGACAATTGATGAATTCTCTTACATATTCTGGAAAACACAAGCATTTCTAAACTTTCAGATGGAAAAATAGTATTTTGAGGCAGGTTGGGCCTGTCTTTTAAATTGTTTCTTTTCTCCTGTGCTGGAGAACTGTGTTGTCATTTGAAAAATTATTGTGCTGCCTTTTGTTGCTCCTGACTTTACCAACTTACATTTTCAAAGACAAGGTTCACATCCTTTCTGCTAAGTTTTGAGAAGATAATTTTTAATTGGGCGAGTGTCTTCTGTGGATGAGTTAATTTGGAATAAACACTGAACAATACACAAATTGTTCATCCACAATTAATTTTTTTGTTTAATTTTTTCACAATATTTTTTAAAAGATGAAAAAACCCAACCCTAGGGATGGCGTTTGAAAAAAAAAGTGTTAAATATATTTACAAGGTTTATTGCGCATTACTGTTAGTGATGTAGTTGTACAGCTTGACAACAGAGGGAAGAATTGCACAACAGCAAGTCAGTTGTTTCACACTGGTTTTTATTTAGAGGCAGCTGGCTAATTTTGTTTCAGGCATTCAGTTTGAGTATTTTTATTTCCCTTTAATCTTAACGTGAAAAATAGTCTCTTTTTTATTCCCTCCAATTTTCCAGTCTTGGAAGTAGATGAAGTTCAGTACATGCATTGTAACTAGAATATGTATTTGTGTTCCCCAATAAAAACTTGTTATCCGTGTTAGCAGCATAAAATATCTTTGAGTTTTCCTCTAAACTTGTTCACGTACAAAATGAATATTCAAAAAAATGCTATTTTTTAGTTAGGCAAGGCTTATGTTTAATATCCATCAGAGAGGAAAGATTACTTTGTTTAATTAGGGGGGTGCTGTCTCCTTCATTCTCCAAGCAGCTAACTCATTTTATGAGTTAACTGATGAGTTAACTCTTTAATGAGTTAACTGATGTGTACTGTAAAATAAATGAAGTACCTCTTTTCATTAAACACAGGAATGAAATACTCATGCTTTTGTGAAGACATCCCTTTTTCTAGGTGGCTGGGATCAATTGTGGCTGTTAAAATTTTAGTTTTTGGTTATCAAGAATCACAGAAGCCCTTACTTGTTTTATTCTAACATGTTCTAGAAACACATACCAAAACATTTGCTTTCACTTCAGAAGTATCTTTTCCCCCATATGAAGTGCAGGGGTGAAATGCATGCCTAGGATTAGAGCTTTGTTCACACATCACACAGAACACTGACAATAAATTTTGTTTTTTATTTCTAAATACATACTTACTGCCATTTTAAGAATCTGCTTATTGTTCAGAATGATCTAGTATAGCTGTAAGATTTTTGAAGCTGATAATGCTTCAGAGTAATAATGAAATTAAAAAACCCAAAATGCTTCTTGTAATCTGCTGTTATCCTTAAGTGCATTTTTAGGGAGGATGTCCTCTTTCATGAGTGTTACTAGATACACAGAATATACATTTTAGCCCACTTCTGTAGGTTATTCTAAGCAGGCTGCCCAGGATCGTGTCCTGATGGCTTCTGAGTATCTCTGCAACCTCTCTGGGCAACCCGTGCCAGTGCTCAGTCATGCTCACTGTGAAGAAGAGTTTCCTGATGGCCAGATAGAACCTCCTATGTTTCTTTTTCTGCCTGTTGCCTCTAGTCCTGTCACTGGGCACCACTGAAAACAAAGTGACTTGGTCTTAATTATACCTTCCTTTCAGGTGTTTGTATACATTGAGATGTCTCTGAGCCTTTTCTTCTCTAGGCTGGTCCCAGCTCTCTCGACCTTTCCTCATATAAGAGATGCTCCAGTCCTGTAAGCATCTTGAAGGCCCTTCGCTGGACTCTCTTCAGTAGCACCATGCCTGTCTTGTACTGGGAGCCCAGAACTGGACATGGCATTCCAGACGTGGCCTCCCCAGTGCTGAGCAGAGGGGAAGGATCCCCTCCCTCGACCCGCTGGTAATGTTCTTCCTGATGCAGCTGAGGACTCTGTTAGCCACCTTTGTCACGAGGGTGCATTGTTGGCTCATCTCAACTTGGTGCCCACCAGGACCTTCAGGTCCTGTTCCTCAAAGCTGCTTTCCAGCTGGTTGGCCCCACTGCTGGTGCATGGGGTTATTCCTTCCTGGGGGTGGGCCTCTGCACTTCTCTTGCAACTTCGTGAGGTTCCTGCCTGCTCAGTTCTCCAGGGATTGAGGTCTCTTTGGAAGCACAACTGTGTGGTGTATCAGCCACTCCTCCCAGTTTTGTATCGGAGAGCTTGCTGAGGTGTGCTCTGCCCCATCCATGTCATTAATGAGGAGATTGAATGGGATCGGAGCCAGTGTTGTCCCCACTGGGCTCCAACTAGATGTTGTGCCACTGACCGAGTATGGATTACAAAAATGAATGCTACTATTGACAATACTAAGAACAATTTATACACTACTTTGTGTAATAAGAATAATAGAACTTGTGATATAAAGGTGCATCTTACAGTGATCCCTGTTTTCTCGTTTTCTTTTTTACCTTTGCCCCTTTTAGAGATGGGGGATAGGAATTGATTCGCCTCAGCCCCTGCACTGACTTGGTGGCAGTCATAGGGGCAAGCTGTAGGGGTTCCTACCTTTTAAAGCTATGCTATATGAAGTTCAGTTTTTGTTAGACTGTTGCGTCACAAGTCTATGATATAAAAATCTGACTTTGATTTAATATTTATCATTAATTAAGGAAGTGGCTTGCTCCTTTATTTACAGACTTCATCAGCACAAGCTGCTCTAACTTATTCACTTAATATTCCTCATGTCAGTGATAAGCTACTGTTCGGAACACAGATGTATTAGGTTGCCTCCATATGGTGCTTTGTCTAATGAATTAATTAGCAATTTTGGAAAAAATCCTGAAGTTTTTCTTTGCTTGGTGGAAAGTAGTCCTACAAATGGTGGGACAGTTTCTCATTAATGTTTGTGTTTGAGCCTATTTTTAGGCAAAAACTCTGCAATAGTCTTGCTAGGTTCTCACTGAAATTTTCATTGCGCTTAAGAAAAACAGGTTTTTTTGTTTACTTTAAGGTCTGTATTTGGCAGATTTTTGAAGAGCTACGTGAGTCAAACAGAAGGGATACACCTCTATTCTAGTAACTGTATCTTTGCCATTTGTGGCATGCAGTCTTTCACCTCCTTTGAGAAGTTGCTATTCTCCCCCCACCCCCAAATTGTTAACAATTTATTTAATAATGCAATGTCTGTTTCAAATGCTTGCAAAGTAAACATTTGCACATGCAAATAGAGTAACATATGAACGTTTGTGGATTTGGCACTGTAGATTTGTGGAGTCACAGAAACTTCAATCCTTTTGCACACCTTACTCTATTTTTGTCCTTCAAAAGCATCTAAAATCAGACCCAGTGTTGCAGTCGGCGTTCACACATTGTAGGTCAGTAGCCTGGGATTTTTGCTTGCTCAATATTAAGTTAAAATAATTCTTCAACACAGAAAATATTTACTGCTTGCGTTGTCTTTTGACAGTGAAATTGTTTGGGTTTTTTAATAAAAAAGAGACTTCATCTCTGATTAGGTGTGGATATTTAAAACTTAACTGTTTAAAACTTGAAAGACAGAAGCATTAAAGATGAAACTTTAAGGTGGTTTTGCATTAAATTCTGAGGATTATAAATTTGCAGTTTAATAACTTGTCAGAATGTAACAATGTTTATTAAGCAAGTCTGTCAAAGTTTGTATTATGCTTTTTTTGCTGTATTGTCTGGGACATTTTAGTTGAGTGCATATTTTTCTACATACAATATTGATTATTATAGATTGTTTCACTTGTATTAGACTGATTAAAGGACAGCTTTAACAGCTAATGTGATGTTGGATGCCCAGGTTGAAAGCAAATAAACAGAAAACACACCACACCCCCACACAGGGAAGAAGTGAGGATCATCTTACATATCACTTTATATTGACCAAATATAATTGGCTTATTATGAAACTGAGTTGTTCTGGTTGGCAGAACCAGTGTACCTAGGTACCATGTACAGCATATATGTAGCCATCGCAAGTGATCATTAAAGTGTATATTTCACTGTTGTCTTCTCACAGTTACACTTCCTATGCTGTTCTCCATTCCCTATGAAATTGCTGTACTTAAAAATTTTCCTATTCAAAGTACATGAAACATGTTTTGTACAAGCTGCCAGATGTGTTAGGTTGCATTATAACTAGTATAAATATTTTTTTTTAAAAGGCATATGTAAAAGTTTGTACTGGAATATCTTACTCATCATGTTATGGGATGTAGCTGTAAAATCATGATATGGAAATCAGAGTTATTCTAGTCTTTCACATTTCTTTTTCAAGTAAGAGGATGTTATAACACCCATAAAAACACTGTAAAATACTTTTCCTGGAAATGTTTAAGGGAATGTGTCAGACTTGTCTCGCTGTCTAAAATATGCTTGTTAACTCTACATACTACAGTAAACTTTGAGAACACCTAAATTTGAACCACTTAGTAGGTGTAATTAGAAGTAATTATTCACCAATTAAAACCTTGCCAGATCTGACTCCTGCTATTAAGAGGCTAAAAAATAAAAAAAAGAGAGTACGTTGTCGGTTTTAACATCACTGCTGAGTTTTTTGCTGAACTTACCCCCTCTTCTTTCCCCCCCTGTACTCCCCACTCCATCCAGGACCCACTTGTGTTGCCTGCTGTGGCAAGCTCGTGATCCTGGTGATGTGGCAGGGCTGGGCTGTGTCCCCGTTACAGCTGTGTGGGCTCTGAATGGGACTGTTCATGCACTAACACTCTATTAAATATCAAATTGTCCAATTAGCTGGTCATGCAAAAATTGCCCATGTGTATGTGAAAAGTGACAACAAAAGTCGTTTGGAGTAGGTGCTAGGTGCTGTCACATATGGCCTCTGGGAAAGTCTGGCTTAAACAGATGAAACTATTTCTTGTTACGTTTAAAATATATTAGAAAGAATTGCAGACCTGCACTTGAACTGTTTGCCTAACAGAATAAATATTTTGGTAATGTTTAATGGTAAGATAAAAATGAGGTTGAATAATGTAACTCTCAAGACTTGTAACTTCTTTAATATTGCATATCTGAGGTGTTATTACAACCAAACACCCTTTATGTGTTTACATACGAAGGTGACACGGTGAGATCAGCATCGTCATTTCCCCGGAGGAAGCTGTTCCTTTAACAGTGATCTGTTCCTCTCACCTGCGCTCGAACAGCGAGCAGCCAAAGAACTCTAACAAGATTATGATCATGTGAGGAAAAAGAGACAGGGATAGAGAAAAGGGAGAGGCAGTGGTGAAAGCACATCCTGCAGAAGCTGTCATTTACGGCTGCCTTTAAAAAAAAAAAAAAAAAAAATCAGGAGGGGTTTTAGCTGTGCGTTGGTGTTTAGAAAAGCAAGATTGTTTGAAGTCACAACTTGCTTAACTTAGCGTGTCTGGTATTGCTGTGCTCCCATGCTGCTGCTTTACACCTTTTTGATTTCTTTCTTAGAATCCATCTACCGACGTGGAGCCAGAAGATGGAGGAAGCTGTACCGAGTGAATGGGCATTTGTTTCAAGCCAAACGTTTTAACAGAGTGAGTACTGTTGCATAAAATGTTAGGTTTTGGTAATGTTCTGTGGTGATTGTTTTCTTAGTCTGTGCTTTTTCTGTATTGGAGCGTTGAAAAGAAAGGAAAAGCAAGATGCTTATTCATGTGACTTCTCAGTCTCTGCAGTGTTATTCAGGTCATAACAATCAGAAAAACTTGAAACTCTTTGAATCTGGGATGGAGTTGATAATACAAGGGTGGTGGAAATTATTTCTATAGTCTCTAAAAAACTGATTTTGTGGTTGTTAAACTGATGTATACTTAGAACAGCATTTCTCCTCTGCACTCTTTATGTGGTTTTGATTGCTTGTTAGCATAATCTTTTCCTTTCAGTACTTTCTGTCATTCTTAAAGATTAAAACTCTTGATGTTAGCTGTAACTGTTTTGAGTCTGAGGTATTACATCATCCAATTAAGGAAAAAAAACCTGGTTTATTGAGCTAAAATACAACTGTGTTAAGAATCTATCTTAATCCACATATGCAAGTGAATGTAGCTTTAAGGCTGAGACACCTCCTTCACTTATCCCATTATGCCTAAGTATTGCAGCAGATATACAAATGTAGGATAGACTTTGGGGAGTTCCATACAAAACTGGGTACAGTGAGGTGAGTTCGCTTTTTGATTCAGCAGTAACTTTTTTTTTAAATGAAACTAGCATTTTTTTCCTAATGCTCTGCACCCCAAAAACTCCATTTAAACAAGGAAAAGCCCCTTAAAACTCAGTACCTTATCACTAGATATGTGAAAAATGTCATGCATCTGAATTATAACATGCATTTGTATAATGTGGTGTGCCAACTCAAGGTTTTTAATTTATAATGTGAAACGTGTACTTTTTGTGCTTATTTGCTACATGGTTAAAACCAATTTCTTTGAAACATTGTGAATGCATACCTGACACATTAGTAACCCATGTTATAGACAATAAGGTTTTAACTGAAATCAGGCAAATAGTGAATATACACATAAAGATTTTGAAACCTCATTAGTATGCCCATTTCTCAACACTCCGAAACAAGACTACTTTATTATAACTGTCTGTATACGAATGAAATCACATAAAGCCAGAACGCAAGCCATATCCAACTGAAGTGAGTGATAAAGTTGACATGAACTGTGAAATGTGGCATTAAAATGTACACATTAATAATAAACTATGATTTATTGATGTTGACCAAATTTTTAAGACTGGGGCATTACCTGATGAATTTGTTCCTGTTTTAAAGTAACTTTTAAATTTTTTTTTCAGATAATTCAAATAAATGAACACATGCAAGGATCTAAACTTTAATCTTGTTGAACATAATGTCATGCTTAGCTCTTTGTTGTTGCTGTGTTTCTATGTGATTTGGAGAGGTGTGAGAGGGATACCTGTATTACTGAAGGAATTTGGGAGCTGCCCCTACATCCTTTCCCCCCCCTCTTTGCTTCCCTGCATCTGACTGAAATAAATTAGGTTATTGTCTTTTATGTCATTTCCAGAGCCTAAGACATGTTATTTAGTCTTAATAGTACTGCTGCCACACCTATACAAGAATACTGAAGGAAGTCTGATGGAGCAGGAAAGAAGTGGCTATAGATGCCCAGAGCTTCCTTTCTTGTTAGGCAGTATGGTTTTTGGTTTTTTCCCTGGGCAATGCAGTTTGGGTTTCTCCTCATCAAGGGGGACTGACTGTACAGATGAACGGAGTGTAGTTTTGTTTTCTACAACTATCAAAATATGAGACAGGCAATACAGCAAATATTTTTTTTAAATGATCCACTCTGATCG
>Ga0065711_1008021_pt1 | contig 14999 bp, 8 predicted proteins | sample Hoacrofraction12_FD_59098 | JGI IMG/M metagenome (GOLD analysis project Ga0065711, IMG submission 59098) | Hoatzin crop microbial communities from Cojedes, Venezuela - Epithelial fraction 12 v2 (version 2) | ecosystem: Host-associated > Birds > Digestive system > Esophagus > Crop | place... | reverse complement strand
GAGATATTCAAGACCCGCCTGGACAAGGTCCTGTGCAGCCTACTGTAGGTGACCCTGCTTCGGCAGGGGGGTTGGACTAGATGACCCACAGAGGTCCCTTCCAACCCCTACCATGCTGATGACTTGTGCATGTTGATGCAATTACTAAAAACAGCAAACAAACAACAGCCCTGATAACATACTGCTGGTACGTGGCGTAGAGGCATCTTAAAATAATCTTTATCCGGGGATTAAGAGTTTCTGATCTACCACTGACCTGTTTTCGGAGTATTACGAATTCATTGCACTTGGAAAACAAGATGAAAATGCTGTAAAACAAGAGAAAAGCAGATTTACAGCAGCATGAGTAACCAAGGTAAGTTGCATTGATGAGAATACTTCAAACTAAAAATCGTGCCTGGTGAAACCTCCTTTTTTCTAGGCGAGAACCCAGAGTGTGCTTGGGAATCCGGATGGAGAAAGACTGTGTCTGGGCCTTCGAAGCTGTGTGTGAAAATGCTTATTTTCACAGAATCACAGAATCACAGAATGGTAGGGGTTGGAAGGGACCTCTGTGGGTCATCTAGTCCAACCCTCCAAAGGGTTTTCCTTAGGAGTGAAAAACGCAGATCTCCAGATGCCCTCTATGATTTTTTTCCCCCCTCCAGAGGAGGAGGAGGCAGGGTGAGATGGATTCACAAACCCTGCTGTAGTCCTCGAGTCTAAATTAATGTGGTTATTTAAGGGCTGAATAAACATTAGGAACCAATGATTTCTGTTCACAGAAAGCCAGGAAAACGGGTGCTGACACTACCCACTTTGTGAACGAGAAGAAAGTTGTGTGTCTCCAGAACTGCAGCCATCGGAGATGTTTCATCATTACTAAATTCATGTGGGAAAAAAAGAATTGATTAAAGCAAATTAAGTGCCAGAAAGTGATTTTTATTTCATTGCCTGACACTAATATGTGGTTTTGATTATTTGTTCTTGGCCTTTTTTAGTTTTTTTGCATGGAGGAACAGAGTTAACATGAAATTTCATCTCAGTTCGAAGTGCCTGACATCTTTATCAAATGATAAATAACATGGACTTTGGCTAGAAGTTCAGTATTTCGTAATTTTGTCTGCAAAAACATTTTTCCATGGTAGATAAGGGAAAAGTGAGACACCAGAGCAATAAATTCATGCTAGTCTTTGGAGTAAAATAATAATTACTTGGGTAATACAATCTTTTATATATATATACATGTCAGGGGGCCTCTAGCTACAAATGTAAGTTGACTGAAGTCTCGAATCCTCACGCCGTTACCCCTGAATATCTGCGCTGGAGCGAGTGGGACCTTGCCTTAGCGTGGGTTGATAAAAGTGGCCATTATAAAGGCTGAAAGGTTTGCAAAGGGGCGATAAACCGGCACAGGCGGGGCTGCCCTCTGTCCCTACAGGCGGCTGGAAATTACTGTCGGGTGAGCTTAATCAACAGCAACGCCTCGGAGATTTGGTAGCGGAGGAACCCGAGGGCGTAGCTGGTTGGGGTCTGGCCGAGGGAGCGCTTCACGCAGTCTCCGTCTCCGAATGTCACCTCATCAGACAGACAGAGAAATCCGGGCCCTCATATTCTCATTAATAAATAGTTTCAAATGTTTTTAGAATCATACAGGCGTAATGCACCTTTTCTCTATCTTTTGGAGGGGAGAAGACTGGTTTGAAAAGGCCACTGTTGGTGTATCCCATAATCTGACTCTGCGACGTGTGCGGCTGCGTTCTTCCATGTTACGGGTGTGTTTGTGTCCAGGGGACTGCTCGCTCTCTTTGGGCAGGCTTTTAATAGTAATCGGGAGGCGAGATTAAAGTGCCACCAGACAGCCTGCTCGGGAAGCGCCCGGATCATGGGTATTGAGCGGTCACTCTTTTTTATTTACCATAGCGTAGTATTTTTCACAACAGCTTGGCAGCCACACCAACCCCAATATTTTTTTTTATATTCACAAGTATGAAGATGTTATGGTGAAAGACAGCGCCATTTTCACCCAGAGTCGCTCATCTGCCAAGAGATTCTTGTCCAGTAGGTGAAACTGTAGAAGCCCACAGCTGGTGACTATAAATTCCTGCCGTAATTGGTTCTGCCAGAGATGCGGCTCCGGGAGGTGGCTCTGCGGGGAGGGACCTGGGACGGGACGCCGAAAGGGGGAGCGATTTGGGATGCCGAAAGGAGGAGGGATCCCAGGCAGTGCTGGCCGTCGGGAAAGCATCCGTGTGTTTGGTGTGGGAAGGGGCTGGGGTCTGTCCAGCCCTGGTTCTTCAGTCTCCGCGGGGGAGATGACACCCCCGGGAGAGGAGCACCGCGATGGTGCAGCGATGGGTTCCCTGTCGTCGTCGTCTCTCGGTGGTGGCTCATGGCAAGTGCCTGTAAAAGACTGGAACAAGGGGGAGAAGGTTTGGTCTTGTTTGGCCTATTACAGGCTTAAATGTTATGTTAAATTACTGTCCAAAACTTCACCGAAGCAGTCATCGGTTGGATAGTGTGACCGATTTCTCATTTCGGAGTTGTCCACATGTGACAGTTCCAACTCACAACAGATTCTTACTCGACTGTGGTTTCCTTTTGCTGTAGAATTTTTGCTGAGATGATCGGTTTGCTGCTCTTCTGCTATGAACATTCGCTGTCAGTCGTCACTGCTGTGTTCAGACGCTGTGAGGGTTGTTTCTTGGATCTGTTTTCCTCCTCCTGTTTTTGCCTTTCTTTGTATTTCTGTGTTGTCACTTGCAGTCATGGTTTTGCCAAGGGGAGCTGTGTTAAACTCGGTCGCCTCCCCTCCGGCCCGGCCGTGCGGGTGGGTTCTGCTGCTCCTCTCCTTGCCTGGGACGGAGGGAGGGTGCATCTCTCTCCAGGTGCTTTGAGTTCTGCTGTGCCTTTGTGGCAAATGAAGGAGCTAGCAGTAAGGTCTGCTGCTGGTGATGCAGTAACCTCTCCAAAGAAGTATAGCAAAGCCTTGGACAAAAAAAAGTTACTGATAGTTTTCGTTGTTAAAATTTTGAAACATAAAACCAGGACCGGGCTCTGCCTTGAGCTGGTGTGTCAACACGGAGAGCGTCTGGGAGAGGAAGAAACGCTTTATTTTGCTGGCACCACAGGCTGCAGAGCCACTTCGTGAATGCGGTTACATCTGTCTGACAGGTCAGCCCTAGCTTCAGCTGGTGCTTTTCCCTGCCCAAACAGTGATTAGAGAACAGAAAATTTAAAGCATTAAAAGGCAGCTCATCTAGAAGAAATCCGTGATTCTGTGAAACACAGTTTGGAGTAGTCAGGAAATTAATGAAACTTCCAGAGCCACTGGCGCTTTGTCTTTTGAACCTTCTCGTAATTCGTCTGAGTTCTGCTAGGAAGTCAGAGGGGGAAATCCTGGGGTAGCTAAATGAAGACAAGACTCTGAATTTTACCCCACAGCTGAATTGCAAGTGGTAGGCACTGTGTTAAAAGAAGAATTGCCAGGCACGCTTGTATTTGTTTTATTTGCATTTCTCGTAAGCGAGGACTTCTGCGGCTGGTGGCACTGGCCGGTGAGAGGCCGCGCGCCCCTTGGGCTGCTTTCCCTGGCCGTCCAGGAGCTCCGTCTGTCCTTCTGCTTGCCGTGCTTCCTAGCAGCGAAAGAAGCATCGCTTTACTGGGGTTTCCAAGCGCAGCGTTACAGGCGTTGAACCCCACAGCTGGACTTTGCCAGGTGCTGGTGGCAGTTCAGCGCTGAACGCGGCACCGGGCCGTTGCCGGAGCGGGGCAAGGGGCGAGCGGGCGAGGGGAACACAGCTGGGTTCCTGCTGCTGGGAAGGCCTGGAGCGAGATGCCGGCAGCGCTCCGTGCTCTGTCGGGACAGGCGCCTGTCGGCAGCGGTTGCTCCGTCACAGGCGGTGAAGGCCCACGTCGTCCCCGTCCCGGTGACGGGCGAGCGGGAGTCTGGCGATGGGCGCGTTGCCGGGGCCACGCGTGCTGCCTCAGTGCTGCCTGCGGCGCAGCTGCACGCGCGCCCTCAGCAAGCTTGTTCTGCAGCAACGGCCTCCGAAACAGCACCTTCTGCATTTTTCAGACGGATGAATCGGTGCTGCTGTGTCCTTGATGCACCAGGTTCAGGCTCAGAACACATCCATAAGTTGACTGTTTTTCTGCTGTTTAAGGAGCACCATGAAAACGGCCCATTGCAAGAAATCCTCTCCCTCCTAACAGCAGATTTGTGGCTGCTGGCCAGTACTGCCCCACCAGTATCTCCTGTTCCAAACTGGTATTTACATTCAAAAGAAGTGCTTTAAAAGCAAGTAAAGTAAGGACCACGTTAATACAAATGTTAGTGAAAATATCTGATGTAACATTTGCTAGTACTTAAAAGAAGCTTCCGAGAACGTGGCAGAGGAGGGACTGTGCAGTACCTACACGTTGCGTGTTTTTTGTTTGGGAAATAGGTACTTTAAACATCCAGCACTTGAAGTCCAGCTTGGGAGAACCTGTAAAATCATATTAATGTACGAGAACAAATGTGAAACTTGGATTACGTAAGTGATGCTTTTTGTTGTCCAGGTGGCATTTTTTAAACGCACAAGAATGAAATGTGCAGTTCTGGATTGGAGCTTGTGTGGCCCAGAACAGTTTACATAAATTTTAGTTACTACAGAACCAATAAAACCTTCCTCTCTAAAACTCTTAAGAATAGGGACTGTCCTCATCTTTGCAAATAATTCTTTCTAAATCTAAAATAAATCTACTGCATGTTGCAAGTGCTGGGGGCTCTTCCTCAGCCATTGCGTTGTTCAGTCTGCGATCGTAGCAGCTCACCAGGGGCCTGTGCGGTTTATTTCCCTGCTGTCACGTGGAGTTCGTCACACATCTGTTCCATGTATGGATGATTCCTGGAGATAAAACGCTTTTGCAGAGAACAACCACGAGCAGCTCCTTGCTCAAGACTGGCCTCAATTTGTTATCCCATTCTCAGTGTGATTATGGCCCCAAAACTGCAAAGCAGGAGTGGGAGATCATACAAACGTTTGTAGGACCAAGGGAGGAAAAGTTCAAGGCATTGCCTGCACTGTGCTACGAAATGCTAGGAAAGCCTCTGTGGTGTTGTAACCGAAATATTTTAATTTTAGGAGCAGGTCCCTGTTCCTGTTTACCACCCGACTCCTAGCCAGACTCGGCTGGCCACGCAGCTGACGGAGGAGGAGCAGATCAGAATAGCGCAGAGGATAGGCCTTATTCAGCATCTACCTAAGGGCGTCTACGATCCGGGAAGAGACGGCTCCGAGAAGAAGATCAGAGAGTAAGTAACAGAGACCAAACTGCGCTGACGTGGCCGTTGCATTGGCTTGTGATACCGCCCTGGGAAACCTGACCTTGTCCTCCTGGTTTGGCCTCAGTTTCAGGGACTGTAATTTAATGTCGCGTTCAGAAAAATGACCATGCTGAGGGCTCTTTCCTTTATCCTCGCTTGTTTTCCTGCTAAGGATGAAACTTACTTCCCAGCCCATGTAGTTCATGTCCTTGCAAGTTTGTTTTTTTTTCCTCTTTATCCTCTCTTCATGAGGAAATAATTTCATGTTACTTCCCCACCTTTATGGCTCCCTTTTACTGTTTCTAATCCTCTGCGCTCTGTCAGGCTGCCCCCCGCCGTGCCCGCAGAAGGCTCCCTGCCCTCGCTGGTGCTGTAACCAGCGCATTTACACTGCAAAGGAAACACCAAAAAAAAATATCTAGTGCTTGGTGGAGCCAGCACTGACAGAGCTAAGAACTCCTCGCAGTACCTCCAAGTACTAACCGTCTGTTCGACTCAAACATACCCAGGAGTAGATGCAACACTATTTTTTATTTCCAGTGTGGTAACAGCAGCTTAAATATTGTTATGATCTTTTTCCCCCTCCAGATGTGTCATTTGTATGATGGACTTTGTTTATGGGGACCCTATCCGATTTCTGCCGTGCATGCACATTTACCACCTGGACTGTATAGATGACTGGTTGATGAGATCCTTTACCTGTCCCTCCTGCATGGAGCCAGTGGATGCAGCACTGCTGTCGTCATATGAGACTAACTGAGCCAGGGTTTCTCCACTCGACCTTGGAGGAGACCATCCACTTTAATGGGTTTGATCCTTTTGTCATTCAGCCCAAAGAGCCAGGAATTAGGAATTAAGATCATGCACAAAGTATACATTTCCTAATAAATGAATAAAAAATATTCCTGAATGGCTGCAAATATTGGAAAAAAACATAGTATTTTAGAGACTATAGAAAAAGTAGGTTGTTATTTTTAATGTAAAGCCTTGACCCACCATTGTCTTTTAATGTTTGTTCTTACACCCATATATAGGAATCGTGTAAAGTGTTACAGCAACTGTAAATGTTTAAACTGCGTGTATCCAATTTTATTAGCAGCAAGGTAGGAGTATTTTTTTCCTAAATAAAGTAACCAGTTTTGTTCTGATTCTTTTCACAAGTCCTGGCATTTGGGTCAAGGCTTTATTGAAATCGACATTTTATAACACTGGCACAAAGAAATAGTTTTAAGCTTGTTTGCACAGTTCTTTTTCCTTTTTTTTTTTTTTCCATTGGAGATGGAATTCATTGCCTTAGGTCTTTTTAATAGTGTATTGTTATTGTTGGGCTGGCTCTATGCTTGAAAACCAGTTTATTTATAACCTGTTAAAAGTGCTATATTTTGTTTGCAGTTAGGAATATGCAGACTTCAAAGTGATCTCCTAGCTTGTAAGCAAACTGAGATGCATTATCCCTTTTCTACAAGTGATGCGGAATAGGAAGATACGAAACAAGTCCTACAGTGAAATTATGGTTTCATGGTTTTTATAACTTGCTTCGGTTTTGATGAAACAACAGTCCTTAAACTTTGTCACCTTTAACTTGATTGGGTTAAAAGTGGGCCAGACGGACAACAAATAGTTAAGCTACCATGACTGGAAAAAAATATTTGGAACTAAGGTAGTGTTAGCGTTGATCACTTACTCTACTTTTTTCTCCCTAAAAATGGTTGTCTCTGATCTTAGCAAATGGATACTGCATCTCTCGTTCTTGTAGTTCTTAGGTTATCAGAAGCTAAGAATAAACATACTGTATCTCAGTCTCCTGTATGAAATGTATCTGTTAAGCCCTGCTGGCTGACACGTCAGGCCACCAAGCAGATATGAAACCAGATAGGAGAAAAACCTATTTTGTTCTGCACATAAATGCAAACTCTGTAGAAACGCAGACTGTCAAGCTAGCAGTTGAGGGGAGACCAGCACTGCTATAGCCAGAATGACGCAACTGGCTGATCTCTGTAGCCAACAGCGTGGGCTTGTGAAGAGATGCTCTAGCAAAGACTGTAGCGGTAAAGACCTTTTATCCACTTTGCATGTTTTTGCTTGGGTTTTTTACTTTTTTTTTTCTTTCCTCCTTAATGTACCCTACTGTGACTTTTACACATTCAGTGCAACACTGATACGTTGAGTAGTCCTGGTGTTGCAAAATGAGATGCAATCTCAAGTTAACCACAACAAATCAGGGAATGTTCGTGATCGTTTTTCCTATATAGTTTGAGTACTTGATAGAACAAGTTGTTCTTAAAGACCCAAGTACCTTGAAGACTTTAGTGTACTTACAGGATAGAAGAATTGTGCGTGTTCTGGCAAATTTTTGAAGGGTTGGTCAGCAAAATGTAGAATCAATATGTTGATTTATTTATTGCTCCTGCAGCCGGCAGCAACCTGCTCTCGTAGAGAAGAACTCCAAGTAGCAGTCAGAGGGAACTGAAAGCAGTCTGCAGCTCTAGAGGTTCACTCAGATTGCTGCACATCTATCTGGATGCAATTTTTGATGAATTCTTACAGACCTAATGACATGGATCAAAATCTGGGAAGAGAGACCCGAAGTTGTGCAATATCACTGTTCCTTTTCACCATTCCATGTGTGTTCCTTTGTGTCCTCCTTTTTGTCTGTCTGTTTTGGAGGTTTGTTTTTTTTTTTTTTGGTAAAACAATGTCCACATTAAGTATTCATTTCTTTTCTTTATCTTGTTAAAATTGGCAAATGAACAATTTGAAAAAATAGCATTGTCATGTTGGTTTTAGTCTTTATTTATTACAAGACTTGATTAAGAAAGATTTGAAAGAAATATGAAGTGACCGATTACTGAGCTGAATGCTTTTCTAGGCACTTTGTATAGTTGAACTTTTAACACTGATATACTTACCGGGCTAAGGGAAAAAATGACTTTTATTAAAATGCTTGTTAAATAGCAAAAAGGTGTGAAGGGCTAAAACTAGAGTTGATTACACAAAAACATTCCAGAAAGCTCAAATTTTAGCTTAAAAACAAATGTGTAAATATAACAAATAAATCAAATGATTTTTCAAGTTTTTAGGTGCAATGCTGTTCTGGATGATTTCTAATTCAAAGTAATTGATCTGAATTTAACGCAAAATAATGTGTAAGCTGAGTTTTAGCTACAGTTGTGAAACCAGATCTGTGTCTTAATTCCGCCAGCTGTAAGCTGAAGATCATATTTGCCTCCTGTCTTAGAGGTGCCTAATAAATTACTGATGCTTCAGACCTATGAGCCAGCCCACTTACAGCACCGCTGTTCCCTGACCAGAGCCTGCAGCAGCTCAGCGAGGGCAGAGGGCTCGCTCGCTCTCGGGACCGGTTCAGCCACAGCCCTTCTTCTGCCAGGGCTGTACGGGTCAGGGCGGACAGGCCCGTAGTAAAATGTCTCCAAAGCAATCTGAAGAAAAAAAAAAAAAGACTCTCACAGCTACTGTCTGTAGGTACCCAAGTTTGTAGGTGCATCGACAGTTATCAAAAAATGTTGCTTTAGAGCCTTTCACAGGGGCCGTGCCGTCTGATGAAAGCGTTCAGTGCAGCAACGCTGTCTGTGCTTTAGAACCGTAAAACCTGGACCCAGAAATAGCTGAGCGGATCATCGGGCTCAACCCTCTGCAATCTCAGGCAACAACGCAAGAGACAGCGAGTTTGCAAGTCCACCCACCCCTGGTCGCTGCCGGACGCCACGGCCTCTCGCAGCACCCTCCTGTCCCATTTGAAGAGCAAGGGGCTGCCAGAGCAGCACTGCAGAAAGGGAGCAGGCAGGGACCAAGGGCACTGCCAGCGTCCCAGGCGTTTGCGCAGCAGGGAAATGGGTAGGTTATGTTTGCACACTAGAGCAGGAAAGGGCTTTTTTTTGTCTCGTACAACAGAAAAAAATCCCAAATTCCCACAAATCTCAGGAAAAAGAGATGCAATAACAAGTAATGAATGCTCAGTTAAGACCTTTATGCTTAAAAATTCTTGCATGCTGCTGGAATTACCACTTTAATTGTTTTACATCTAAGGATGCTAATCCTTGTTACTGGTTGCCAGTTCATTGTGTAAATCTGGGAGAGAATCGTCCAATTTGTGCATAAACAAAAAAAGCCCAGAGACTTCCTTTGTGACGAGCTGGTGGTGTAGAAGGGCTTGAACCACGCCAGGTTTTAAAAGTTCCCACTGCCTTGCAGCTCCCTGGGGCTGAAAGCAGTTCGGTGTTTGGCAGGCTGACAGTCCTCTCCCTGCAGCCGCAGGAGCGTACGTTTCTAGGCTAAGGGGTTACGAAACACCTGAATTTCTTTCAGTTGCCACAGCTTCAAGACTTCGACATTTCCTGTCCTTGTGCAATCGTGGTAAAGATGAGAATTCTTCCGAGTCAGACTGTCAGTTAAATAAGTAACAAGATGGCCGACACCAAACATGCGAGGCCTCTCACCAGTTAAATCCTGGATTAAAATGGACTTAGAAACAAAGTGGATGCTAGCTGACTACAAATAGTTTATTACAGACAGCACATTTTTATTAAAAACAGACATACTAGTTGGTAACCTATAAAAAAACTTGAATAAAATCTGTGCAGAAGAACCCTTCTTGACTTAATACCCAGAATAAAAAATTAGCGTCAAGAATTAACTTTTATACAGCATTTGACTTTGAAGAATATAATTTATGCTAGCCATCCTTTGCAGATTATCTTGCATTTAAATCTGTTCCGGGATAAGAGTTAGGGGCTTTGGCGTTCCTGGTATGAAACATGAAGGTTATGCTTTTTGATAAAAAGAACAGTCCAGACTTACTCTGCAAAAGCACCTTTTTTGATTTAAGCAGAAGAAATCACTGTGTGTGCATGCTAGCAGCTGATTTATTACAGCGGCCACTCTGCAGACACACAGCCTTAGCGGCAGAGAGGACTCTACACTGAAAAAAAAGATTTGTGAAAGTGCCTGCGCGTGTTTCCGGCAGCGCAAAGGTTTGTCCCTGCTCAGCAAGAGGGGAGCAACTGCACGGCAAGCAAGCAAAAAGCCCCCAAACCTCCTCTGGCCTCTCAGCTGGAAAACAAGTCGCAATACCTTCATAAACCTAATCTTTGCAGCACCGACCCCTAGAAAATACTTGTCTTTATTTTAAATCAGTCATTTCGACAACAGCTCCGCACCCGGCGGTAAACGTGCAGCGCCCTGCACGTGTTCCATGCACCCTGGCTGGCCACAGCGCCGTTTCTCCCGGACACAGCGGGCCCTGCTCTTGCTTCCTGGAGGCACATTTGCCAGGGTTCTTGCTGCAGACAGACAGACAGACTTCCACCTCTTCAGCATCTTTTTCCTGCCCTTCCACCCTATTGGCGGCAGCTGCCTGTCTAATAAAGGCTCCACGCTGGGCAAGCAAGTCGAGGGAGGCAGACAAGGCAGAAATTCAAGGGGGAAAAGATGTATCACACCAAGACTGGTTTCTGAGCGGGACGGGGCCGTGCTGGGTGCTGCCCCGCTGAGGCAGGGCTCTGCTCGTCCAGAGCAAAAACTGCATGAGGCCCTTGAACCCTAAAACTGCTTTTTGGTGAGGTTACCACCGAAGAGCTCGTGTTAGACTGCCTGTTTTTTGGGGGGGATTTCTCCTTGTAGAAGGCTGTATGCACACGCTCTGTTTCCTTTATGATCCCACAGCAACCCATGAGTAAAAGCCTTTAACCTCCCCGCATTTTCCTCAGCCGTCATCTGAAAAGGTGTCAAAGCTTTTGCTTCATACATCTCACTTTTTTAAGTGCTGAATTTAATAGAACAGTTCTCAAAAAGCTTTGGCTACAGAGCCTGCTACTGGTGCGTGTGAGTATACATACATACATACACACACTTTTTGTGTATATCTATAATCACTTTTTTATATATATATGTGTGTGTGAGAGACAGATCCTATACTTTCAGTAGACACGTAGCAAAGGCCGTACACGTGCGCTTCCTGCTGTTCCTCAGGAACACCAAGAACTCTGCAGCAGCGATGAGCCCGGCACCACGGAACGGAGACCTGCCCCAGGGTCCAGGCATCCACCAACCGTAACTACGAAGGCCAAAGCGAATACCAAACCCACAGCTGGCCCTGCTGATTGCTTCTAAAGAAGCTTTGCAGCTGCCCAGCAGAGGCTGCGTAACCTTGGCGGTGACGACAGCAGTACTGGGTGCTGTACCCAGGTGGAGATGACATTGAACACGATGCACGTGTTGTACTTCCAGAGTTCAACAACATTGCTTCACCTCCCTGGAGTGATGTACTGAGCTCTGCTGACTTTTAGAGAGACGGTTCCTATTTTGCATCTCCAGCTAGCATCAGCAGAGGCAATCGTTGGGCATCTCGCACCCAAACGCCGGGAAAAGCACCGCATCCACAAACACCACCAGCTCATCCTGGAACTGCACCTGTGATGCCGGCAGCCCCTGTGGCTCCAGCACTGCAAAGATCCCACACGGCTGCGGCGCGAAGGAAGCGGTTCCTCACCTCCGCACCCTGCGTGCTGCAGGAGAAATGGAACAGGGAGAGATGGAAACTGTCTGGAATGTTGCAGCTTCTACTTATCTGCTCTTTCTCACCACGTTGCTACATGGCTTTTCAGCCACAGACCTGAAATTGTTAAAGTTCTTGACTAATGTGAGATAAACATAGGTTTTTTCCTCTGTTTTCTCTTTTCTGAATTGAAGCAGCCCATAAAGAAAGCGTGCAGGAGGGGTTGTGACTGCTGTTTTGTATTCTTTCTGTAAAACAGTCAAGGAGAGACAGAGAGACAAAGCAGGTCGAATTGAACACAATACGTAATTCTAAATAAACATTTTGCCTATGTTCAGCCAGAAAAGAAAGTGATTAGGTCCAGCGATTCAGAATACCCAGAACATAATGGAACACAGCCCAGTCCTACAAAAACATTGTTGAATTTGGAGCAAACACCATGCAGAATTTTACCACAGTGCAATGCCGATATTTATTAGCTCTGTTGCTGTTCATAAATCTTGGAGACAGGGATTGACTGGGCAGGTTTTTAAAAGACAGTATTTGTATTTATCTTTTTTTTTTAAAAACACCTGAAGCAAACCTAGATAGCATCTTTAAAAAATATTTTATGATGACAAATCATTCAATTAAAATACTTGCCAATACACGCTTTGCTTACAATCTATCACCAAAAGGTATTTGCAGAACATAATGAGAAAAGAAGCCAGTTCATCTCCAGTCTGCTCAGGTTTTCCGATCTGGCTCATCGGTGACGTTGCCAACCATTACCCATTTTCCTGTACAGCAGTAAACAACATGACTCACCCCTTTATCTTCTCCTCTTCCTCCCAGAGGGGGAACTGCGTGGAACGCATTGTTTTGGTCATTTCATATCCATTTGCTTTGCTGCTGTGTTTTTATGCTTGGGAAGGCAAAGAAATGCATCTCGCAGATGGAACTGGAGGCCGCGAGTGTTGTATTTAAACTCTTGGGAGCGCCTTTTCCATTCTGGGACTGACCTCTAGGAAAGCCTCACACAGAGGAGCATTGCTTGGTGCTTCTCTTGGGCCAGAGGCATGCAAGCTGTCAAGGCTATCACCCCATGATCTTTTAGTAGTCTTGGACCCAGACCAACCAAGAATACTACAGCACTCAACCTAATATAGAGTGTAACGCCAGAAACAGTGAAATGGGAGGAAATGTTTGATATGGTCCTGTTCTATGCTGCTCTGTTTTAGAAAAGGCAAAGTTTCCTAAGGAAAGTTTTGAATGCTGTTATCACCACAGTGTAAACAACCCGAGGCTAGGCACTGTCAGAACAGGACAGTCTTTAAACTAACCATCTGTGACAGAATGTGTTCATTGTAGATGGTAACAGAACTGCCTATCAGTAATAAATCAAAGCATGTTTCTGTGGTGCTGGTTTAGCTGAGCAAGCGTAAGTGGGTGTTTCCAAACAGGAGTAGTTGCATCGTGTTTGTGACTTCACCAAAATATCTTCTGATCATCAAGAAAACCTGTGACCAGGTTCAGCTTCAGCCCACCGTTCTTCATCCAACAGGTTACCCCGTCCAGTGTTACCTCTAGGAGCTAGGTGTTGACGTCGGTACACCTCGTTAGAACTCAGAATAAGCTGGTGGCTTTTCAGCCCGTATCCGCCCTTCAGTTTAAGGAGAGACCATAGGTACATGGGTGCCACATACAGATCTAGTGATAAAAGTGATGCTTATTTTACTGCTTTTACCTTCCCGACCACTACCACTTTCAGATGGCACAGCGGTATCACATGGGGCACCATGGCAATTGCTGCAGCCAGCCAGGAAACCAAGTATGAATTTCTGCCCCTCCTCAGCTCCTAGCAGGAAACCACTTATCAGTCATACTAAAAAAATACACAGAAAAATAAATAGTTTTCAAGTTTTATGATAAAGGTCCTACCAAGTGCAGAAAACTATTTTCTGCTATACGAGCTGTTAGTTTGCCTTTGGTTAACTTCTCTGGCTTTGCCAAGGACTGAGAAGAGTTGATACCACCAGTTGTCAGCTAAAGCCTGGTACTAAGAGTGGGCTTCTCGAGCGTTGGTCAGACAATGCAAGGTCTGAAAGCAGAAGGAAGCGCTCCTTCTGCAAATGAGGTGTTGACTACGCCCATCTGAAGCTGTACTCGGTGTTCCCTGAATCTTAGGCCATGCTGAAAATCCTTGATTTGCGATTCCACCAGAGTATCTGCTGTTTTCTGGTAGGTGAACGTACTGAATGCTGAGGCTGTTGGAGAACTCACACCAGTTGCGCTTTCCCCAATTCCTGGTACTTGGGACTCCAGACTGGCGAAGCGATTTACCATTCTGGAGAGCTGCTGCAGGCAGAATGCAGCAGCTTCAGAAGCAGCAACGGAAAAACAATCCCAACTGAGTTTTTGATCCCTAGTCCAAAAATGAAGCACCTTGATGAACAAAGAGTAACGGTGGGCAATTCAAAATGTAACACAGTGAGAAACACGGACAGTAACAACGCCCCAGACCTTCCATTCATCCTCTAGCAAACAAGGTGTTACTTCCCTTCATCGAGTTCAGAATATTGCAGCCTGTAAATCTTTGTTGTCACATCAGGAAGGTGTNTGCTATTGGTTGGGAGCTCAAAAGTCAGAGTGAAAGCATGGACTGCTTGATCATGGCTAACTACAAAGTCCTCAGCCAAAGCTGGAGATCAGGTCCATGATACGACTGGTGCTTGTGCTCGACCAAAGACCACTACAAAAATCTTAGGGTTTTCATCGCTGCAAAGAATCAGGGAAGCTGACTGCGTATTGCACAGCATGTCCTTTGTGCAAAGGTTCCGAGACCAGGCGGAACTCGCTTGTGGGTGAAATTTCAAAGAGCATTTCAGTGGCTTTGAGAGATGAATCTACAGTCGGAAGGATTGTTCACTTTCTGCAAAGCACAATTTATGCTAATTTTCACAGCATTGCTTGCTTAAAAGATGCTAAGACTGCCAAAATATTTGAAAAGGACACAACTGGAATAAGAGGCATTATATACATGAAATAGAACAAGAATCTTTTTTATTCTATACAAAGAATGGCTGAACTCTTAGGTTTTGATGTGCAATATGTAAATAGCAGAACTGTTTATACTAAATTTTATCTGAACTGAGAAATTTATCTGAACTGAATTTATCTGAGAAAGTCGCTTTAAAAAATGCATTTTTCATCTAT
>Ga0065711_1043007_pt1 | contig 15002 bp, 10 predicted proteins | sample Hoacrofraction12_FD_59098 | JGI IMG/M metagenome (GOLD analysis project Ga0065711, IMG submission 59098) | Hoatzin crop microbial communities from Cojedes, Venezuela - Epithelial fraction 12 v2 (version 2) | ecosystem: Host-associated > Birds > Digestive system > Esophagus > Crop | place... | reverse complement strand
CTTCTCTTCTCTTCTCTTCTCTTCTCTTCTCTTCTCTTCTCTTCTCTTCTCTTCTCTTCTCTTCTCTTCTCTTCTCTTCTCTTCTCTTCTCTTCTCCTCTCCTCTCCTCTTCTCTCCTCTCCTCTCCTCTCTTCTCCTCTCTTCTCCTCTCTTCTCCTCTCTTCTTTCCTTCACTTATTAAACTGTCTTTAAATCACTTATGTGCTTCCAATTCTCTCTCCCAACTCTCTGTGGGGGCAAGTGAGTGAATGACAGTGTAGGAGCTTACTGCCAGCCGGGTCAATCCAGCACACAGTTTGTTGGGAAATGTGAATGCTATTTTGAGAGTTGAAATACCAGTAAACATCTGTTCTTAGTAAACAACTTTTATTATAATATTCAGAACTTAACCAGATTTCAGATATTCCCTTGTTAAATTTTGCAAAATTTTTTTTAGTGTCAATTATTTATCAGTGAAATAGTGGAAACATAAAAACTTTATGTCTTGTCTAGCAAAGCACTTATATGTATATTGCTCTTCAAGCTTAGCTGACATTCTAAAAAATAAGCTGAGGCTTAATGTTTGCCTCAGTGAGAATAGTATTACTCAATGGTATTATTAAATGGTATTTAATCTTTTGCTGGATCTACAAATAAGAAGGTCACTTTGAAGTATATATATTTACAGGAGTGAAAGGAGGAATTTTAAGAAATCCGGTGTATTTAACCTTAATTTGATAAAAAGCATAAAAAGAAAAAACCTGTCTCTGTGCAGTTATATCCACTTGACTGGATTGCAAATTACTGTCTGGCTGAGCTCCGTATCTCTTTTTATTACAATTTCAGCACAGTTGCATGGTTAAAGAGTAGAGGAAAAACAGCCCATGTTTTAAGTAATGTTGCTTATATTTCTGCTTAGCCAAGGAATTAATAGCTGGGCTCTAGGGAACAAGGTTGGCATCTGGTTCATGGCACGATTGAGAGTGCTACTACAGAAGCTAGAATACTAGTTATCTTATTAATAAATTGCTCTCGTGCATATTTATCATGTACTACATCTTCCATCAGAACTATTCTTCCTGTGCAGAAGCTTTATTTATGGTTCTAATTCCTTTTGCATTATTTGTCTACAGTGACCAAAGATGAACACTGAAAGGCAGATGTACTATATAAAATAATGCCTAGCTGACTGACTGACTGAATCAATATTCATATTTATACTGTATATATCACTCAAGGTCCCCTCAGGGCTTTCTGGTAATTACAAGAAGCAACAAAATATTACCTTAAAGAGCCAAGGTAAATGCTAAATCCTGAATTTATTAGCCTGAGAACTCTGCTTCAGCACTCTCCAATCTTAAAGTACCGAAGCAAAAAACTTTTCATGCATCACGTGGTTTAGAAATAGCAACCAGGGATTTTTAACAATATGGTGGAAAGATAGCATGGAAAAAATAGACGTATGGAGAGAAAATAGTAATATGACTCTACTTCAGATTTAATTTGTTGCCAAGAGGAATAGTTTTACGGCTTCATTTTCATCAGAACTGCCACCCCTGCCCATGCTGTCACAGCAACTCACTGGATGTTGTTGCCATAGTGACAGCAAAGGGGAGGGGGGGACGACAACATCTGCTTTTTGCAAAAGGAGTCTAACACTGACAATGATCATGTCAAAATCATTAGTTTAACTCTAATATAACTACACCACTGTAAATCAAATTCAGTTTCCCTGAAGTTGGTGAAGTTGTGCTACTCAAAATTTGGTCAAAGTAAGATCACAATCAGACCCAAAAATGAGAAGACTGGAAGGAGTAGAGGTAGACCCAGAAAACTAGCTACTGACACATACCTCCATCGCTAATGAGAGGAAGTCTGACCATGCAGACTGTGGTGGGAAACCTCTCAGTGGAGAAACAAGAAAGTATGTTTTTCCCACTGGAGAAAAAGAGCTTCTGGCTGCCAGAGACAGAAGAAAGGTATCTTACTTTGGTAACTGGTTTGGTCTCTTTTCTATTTACTGTCTTCTGTCCTCCCAGCAGCAGAGAATTCTGGAGAGAGAGATTCAGGATTTCAGATACTTTCACATTTGCAGATGAATATGAAACATGAGGAGCATATTAATTTTACACAGCAGTAGAAGACAAAAAAACCCAAAACACAGACAGATTCCTTTGTGCCCTCCCACCAGTGAAAAGTGTGACAGCAAATAGTTTGCCCTTCTCCCACATATATGCATTGACTTGTAGGTGTTTCTATTGGGATGGCCCACTCTTTTGTTGTGAAGTTACAAAACGTTACTGGGAGTTTTGACATGGTAACAGTACACTTATGACAGGCTGAATTAATTTTCCTATGGAAAGCCCGGCAGATGCAAGATACTAATTGTGGAGCACCAAGGGAATGATGCACTGTAAAATTTTCTGGAAATTTCAGCCAGTTTATTTTTTTTATTATTATTAGTTTTCCCCATGTGTGAGGAAACCAAAGAAGATAATCCATTTTCAAAAAAACTTCACCTTTTCAGCTGTAATCCAGTGTGCAACAAAGTATGATATGTCACACTGCAGTAATTTGTCAGACATCTCAATAGCTTGAGTAACGCAGATGGATTTGCAGGTTGATAATATGCCTCATTGCCTACGGCAAGCATGGATCTGGCTGTGTATGAACACCATGTTCAAATTTTGTAAATGGCTCGCTGAAAAAAATGAACCAGTTCCTAGGCAAAAGAAGTTGTAATATAATTGCACATGTAAAATGGGCCTAATCATGTTTTCACACTCCATTATCCAGAGCAAAAACATTTCTCTTGTGTCCTTCTCTAGCCTCTTAGCCTACCTGAAATACAGCAACCTAGAGTATCTTCTCTGCATTGTAACATCATTATTTAACAATTAATCTGAGAAGTGTTTTTAACTCACGCTTCTTACACTCTAGCTAGCTGACAGACAGCACTGTCAGTGGCAGAGCAGTACTTGTTACATGTTTATATCCTTGAAAATCAGTTAGCAGACCGTAGCAATTCTTTATTCCTTCTCCAGCAAATCATTGCTATGCTGGACTCTAAATGCAGTTTGGAGCAGAGGCTCACCTTGGCTCTTTTATCACTGTTAGGTAATGCAGGGCTTGAAGGCAGTCTTTTGTTTTCATTATACTGTCGGCATCTTCAGGTGACATTTACCTTGCTCTTCTAATTTGGTCAACAGCTGTCAGATATTTGTATCTGCTGTTTTCTACCCTCACTTGGCATGATAATGTCACTGACTACACTGTATGGTTGCTACTGCTCTGCTGTCTCACTGGCCCCACCTTTTCAAAACCTTGTCTTTAGTAGGTTTTGTATTGGCTCGCTTTGGTTTTGTTGTCCTTTTTGTGTATTGTATAGAAAAGTGTTGATCATGCTCAGGTTTTGTATAGATAGTAGTGAGTGAGCTCACTGTAGCTGAACTTTGTAAATATATAAATATGTAAAAATACATAAAATTTGAAACGTGTTCCTCAGCACTCTGCTGTGGGGCGAGTTCAGTGAAAATTCATGCATATATAGTTCATGGTATATTTGGTTACATAATTGTTGTTCAGCTGTAAATGTATTTCATTTTGGTTTTTGCATGCCATTTTCTGATGTAAGCTCAGTATCAGCTGCCTCTTTTGTGTAACTCATGACTGATTCATGAGTGGATTACAGTCATTAGGGTACTGAGGAAGCTGTAATGGCCCAGCATCTGCAGCGTTGATAGATACATTCCATCCTCATCCAGCTCTGGTTCTAAATAGGTCAAATACAGCCAACTTTATGTGCTCCTCTGCCTTGGTGAATTGGTACACCTAAGATTCATGTGGCAGATTACATTAAATGATCTACTGCATGTTCTTTACAACATGCTGAATTCCTCTCCTCTGCCACTTTTCTACTAGTATAATTCTGCTGGATTTACACTTGTTCTTGATACATGTATAAATGAGAATAAAATGAATCCCAGTGTCTCTGAAGCATATTTTTTTTTATTTGTGGTACATTCTTTTTATATTTTTAAACATTTCAAATGCTCGAAAATTATTAACATAGGGTTTGTAAATTGGTGGCACTGTAATCTGTTATTCTGCTACTGAAAGAACACTGTAGCATACCAGTGCCAACTCCTGTTGTCTTGCAAAAGGGACATATTGATCCTATTTTTTGTACAGATGAGAAACACTGAATAATGTTGTTTTTCTCATTTCCAAGATCTAGAAGGGGACTAGATGGAGTAACAGATCTTCCATCTAATCTTAATGAATCTGTGTCTGGCCCAGAGTAAGGCTTTCTAGTATCCTGGCTTCTGGCCACAGGAAGCACAAAAAGATGCTGTTTCTGGAGGATGCTAGGGACATTTTTCTTTGAATAATGGTACCTGTTATAAACTGATAGAATTCTAAGTGATCTCTGCAGGAGCAGTCATATGGTTTTGTAAGGAGTCTTGGGGAACACAAAGGTACAAAAAAACTCTCTGATGCCTATTTTTGTGTTGGTGAGGTTGAAGATGTATAATGCATTAATATATTGTAAAGTAGAAATTCATAGCATAAATAAACATTGATTAGTATTAAAATACTTTCAGCCTAGTGTGAAAAAATGATGTTATATTTCCTTCCATTTTTTTGTTTAGATGAGTACACTGAGACAAGATGATTTCCCCAAGTTTCCTAAAAATGTGTAACTATCTCATTAATTCTGATTAAATAATTGTAAAACAATATTCATTTGAACATTAAATCAACAGTAGACTAATGACAGTTGAGAAGGACCAAGCCTTCTCTCATTTCAATGTACAGAAAATGGTGTCTGGCTTGCTTTCAGAGCAGTTAAAAGGCTTCTGTTTTGACTCTGTATGAACAGCCTCATAGGGAGTTCTGAAAACTGACAGACATCTGAAAGATTAAATTTTAATTTATTCCCGTCACTCCATGTATCCTCTGGTGTATGACAAGAGGAATGGCATGTGTCACAGGGCTAATCCAGTGTTGGCAGTGCTTCCAGTCACTTAGTTACGGATATTTAGAAATGTTTCCTAGTAACTAAATTTGAACTTTTCAAACTCTTTTTCATTTGTGGGAGTTTATAGCTTACAGTTTCATTTCGCTTCATCGGGTATTGTTTCTTCATAGATATTTTAAACATGGTTGGGGGGGGCTTTTCTACTTCTTATTATGAAGTAGTAATATCTCATGGGTGGACAAAAGAAGTCACCGTGGTGACAGGGAGGTCACTGTCTTTTAGCATTCAGCATAGTAAAATAATGTAATTATGAAACCCAAGGATAATTCTTTGTGTAAGCCTACTAGTTAGGTTTCACATGTCCAGGCTGGGGTAGTCATTTGCAATCTGATGTTTCATACCACTAACGTCTCTTGAGCTTATCACATCCCTTGAGCTTATCAGAAAATTTATTCCTTATTAGAGAACATTCAGAGCAATCTTTGAGAAACTTAGTGACATCTCATCTTTTTCAACTTTTTCAGAAAGAAAACTTTCTGGTACTTATTTGTTTTCCACTGGTACACTTAAAATTTTGCGTATATCATCCCACTTTTGTGCAGTGAGCCCAAGTTAAGTGTTCCAATTATTTGTTGCTTGTAGGTGATAAGACCTTAAAACTATTGTAGAAGTCTCTTAAAATTAGTAAACTAGATTCTATAGAAACAGGACTTTTATTTAGGTAAAATCATGCTAGTGAAAGTATACAAAGATGAGAAACAACTCCCCTCAAAAACACCCAAAATATTAGTCATTAAAGTGAAAGCATAGTAAGAAATAGAGTAAGAGTAAAAAGAGCTAAATAGGGAAAGGGTGCATTGCAACTCTGAACTTTTTGGTGTGTGGCCTCTCAAGTGGAGCTGGAGGCCCAGCGTTATGTGCCTGCTCTGCCTGTACTATCTGGGGGCTGCAAATTGAAGGAGATCTGGAGCCTCACAATCTGCTGAGCAAATGCTCCCTGAGAGTCAGCCAATGAGGAAACACAGAGACCATGTTAATCTTAAAGTGTTTCCTTTGGATGTTTTTTGCAAAACAGCATCATTGGCCCTGAAACTTCTCCTGAAGTTGTAAACTTTCTTCCTAAGAATGAACAAGCCTCAACCTGAGGCATTCACCTTCTACAGTAGCCACATTCCTTCAAAGCATGTCGTGTATCACCAGCTGTATCAATGCCATATTGCATGGCGCCTCTGCATTGCTTGGGCAAAGAAATTGCCATCCTGGACTGCACAGGATGGAAGTTCAACCTTCGTCTTTCCATGCTAAGATTTAAACAGACTTCCTAGCTATTCTGACTGGGGATCTTGTCTCTCTCTACTCAGCAGCTGCCTGCCTGTGGACTTTAATTAACAGATGAAGTAGCTGAAGTTTGGAATTTTAGTACCTAGTTTCCAGTGCCTAAGTCTGGTACTTAGGTGCCATTTTGGGCATCTCGGTCTTTTTAGATCTGGATTTAGAAGTTTATTATATTTTCTGCACTGCAGAAGCATAACATATATGGATGTTCTTTGCAGTTGTCTGTCATTTTTTAAGAGGGCTGTGTAATCTTTCAGATCAGCAGTTTTTCAGGCACTTTTTCATAAATTCTCAGTTACAGTGATCATCATCAGCTCTGTAGACTGTGTAATCAAGAAGGAAGATGAACTTATATTAGTCATTAAATATCTTTACTTCTTCAGACACCTGAACAGTCAATGTATACTGTATCTGTTCAAATAGCTCTATCTCTCTTTTCTGCAATAAAATTTATTTTGCATTATTTATATGACTGTATTTTTTGATCTATAGATCTCTGATAAGGAGCTGGTGATAAAAAGTCTGCCATTTTTTATGAACTTCATGTTTCCAAATTTGAGCTGCTGGCTTTTTTTCAGATGCTTAGCTTCCAACCAGCAGTCTTTGAAGTTATTGACTCTGTTCTTCTGTGGCCATCTGGCCATTCACTTCGTGTGATGGATGAAAGAAGGAACGATAATTTCTACTAAGTTTCATTTTCCTTTTCTTTTTTTCTTTTTTTTTTTAATTATATTATGCAAGTATAGAATATCAGAAGGATGTAATAATTACCATAAATATGAGAGGTGCAAACAAGGTCCATGCTTTTTTCATAAGGATGGTGTTTCAGTGCATTAACATATCTTCTTTACACATGACATCAAATAGGCTTTATGTCCTATCATAGTTTCCTTCTTTTTAATCAATAAATTCATAGACATTTTGAATTGCATACTGAATTTGTCAGGGACAGAGAAAGGAGAAGGAGTTGGGTGTGACAGCAGCCAGCAGGGCAGGGGAGTTACCAGCCCAGGCCCTCTCTGCTGGTCCCTGTGGAGGGGCGCAGAAGGGGCAGCCCCTCCACTGGGCATCAGGTGGGTCCACTGCCAGGAGAAAAGGCTGACATATGGCCAGGCAGTCAGCCTGCTGTGAGACCCAGGATGATCAGGTCCGTAGCTGGGACAGACTAGACTATTCTAGACTACTAGTCTGCAGGCTCCTTCATTTAGCCTGTTTTAGACCACACACTCCTTTTTTTAGACAGTCCTATCACGTACATGTCATGTTGGCATAAAAGCCTTTTGTTCTCTATTGTCAAGGCATCATAAAAATATGTTACATTAGTATATTTCCTTTTCATTCTTTTTATTTTCTGAAGAAATTATCTACAAAGACATTTTGCCTGACTCAGAGTTCACAGTGTAAATTGAAATTCTTGTTTGGTTTTCTGCAACATTAGATTAGTTCTCTGTAGGGGCTTTTGGGTCTTGTCTGTCTTAAGTTCTTCTACCAGCATGGCTACAATTCATATGAGATCTACTATAAATATAACCTCTTTGTGGTGCATGTTTTTTCCCTTTCTTCATCACTGATCACTTTTATCTGTTAAGCTGCAGAGTAGCTTTCATTAATTTATTTTCTCAACTAACTTTAGTAATTTTCCCAGTCACTCAATTTCGTTTTTTCATTCCACACACATGCTTCTGTCAATGAAAGGAGGGTTATTAATAAAGCACACTTTATCAAAATTGAAGGTTTTTAATTGTGACAGCATTCATTTCCTTTCCACATATGCACCAACCCACTAAGAAGTAGAATTGCTTGACTGGCACATCTGTAAGTTCTCAGGTTTTTCTCTTCCCTACATGAAAAGTTGTGCAAAATTTTCTCAACCCTGTCTGTGGCTGATTAGTGTTTTGGAGATCTGCAGTGGAGAAAGAGTAATATTTGTCCAGTTAGAAGGGCCCGTATTGCTGCTGCTGCCTTTTTGAATATTTGTTTTAAGGTAATTATTTTTCTTGTGTCATACTATTACTAGCTATACAAAGGTTTTATTTATCAGTTTTGTCCTTCTGTTATGAGAAAATGACAAAATTTTCATATTAAAAACCAATGAAACACGTAAAAATTATGAAACTTGAAAACTCCCTGGTTAAACATGGAAGTGTGATATATGAATGTGTCTTCTGTCTTCTGGCAAACAGCCTTAGTGCTCTGATTTCAAACAAATACTGGAACGAATATTAACCAATCATAACGGGACAACTGGCATGCCCTTGTATGGATTATGCAAATTGCTGGACTCTAATATTCCTTTTGCTCAGAGTATCGGTGAGTATCCTGCAAAATTACTGAAAAATCACCAGAAAGTCAGTATGCAAATGAGGTTCTCAGAATCAGTAGATTACAGAGGAGCAATTGAGGAAGAAATCAGCCAAGTTTGCTTCGACAAATGCAAAATATTCTACTTGTTTCTGAGATAATTTCATTTCAGTATAATATAAAATGGTTTTATTTGACACCTTCTGATTATATGGGAGACATTTGGGATGCAAAAGAAATTAAACATGAATCACTTGCTGAAATATTAATCACTGCAGTGAACCAAAACCAGACTGAACAATAGAATACTGCACCAGTGTTCATAGGATATAGTTTCTAAGAACCTGAGAAAGTACAGGTTTGGTTTTTTGCAGATGGCTCTTGCAGAGCAGGAGGAAAGCACAGTGAACTCCAAGGGTCGTGGGAAAGGTAACTGGAAAGTAGTATTTGTGCCTCTGGTACACTTTTCCCTGCAGCCAAGTTTCCTGACTTAGCGTTGGTACTTCTGGAAGTAGGAAAGATGCGTACTTTTAAACACACAGAGACAGAGCCATGAGTCAGCCCATTACTTAGTTTTGTCTATTACTTCCTTAATCTTCCTCCCTAGTTAAGTGTTATTCTTAAGTCAAAGGGTTTCCAGAGTGGCCTTGCTTTCTCCATTGTCTTTTCACAGTGGTTTTAGTTTGCTGCCATGGGTTATTAGTTTTGCCCTTTACTTCCTTCATCTTCCTCCCTATTTCAAGGTTCATATGAAGTCTAAGGTTTGCAATTCATTGTCTTCAAGAGTTTTGTGTCATTCCTTAGGTTCTTCGTATTATAGATTTTCTTTTGATATCTCTCTTTTAGTTTACTGTCTTTGTATTTTTCTATTTTATTTTCTTTTTTTTTCCTGAATCTCTGTCAGTTTTTCCTGTTTTGACATTCATTTCTTGGTCTTCCTTTCTGTTCTAGTCATTCTGTCTCAGTTTGCCTCCATATCCTGGCTTTTTACATTGTCTTTCCACAGCTGTTTCAGTCTGCCACCACTCTTTTGTTTAGTTTTTCCCTTGACTTCCTTCATCCTCCTCAATATTTAGATCTTATTGAAGGCTAAGTTTTTTAAATCATTGCCTATATTTGTTGGTATTGCTTGTTTTGCTTTAGATCTCTAGCTTTTTGCATTGTCTTTCTATATCCGTTTTAGTGTGCTGCCCTCAGTTTTTAGTTTTTGCCTTAATTTCCTTAATCTCCCTCCCTAGTTAAATTTTCTTTCTAAGTCTAAGCGTTTCCAGAGTGGCCTTGCTTTCTGCATTGTCTTTCTAAAGCTGTTTTAGTTTGCTGCCATGGGTTATTAGTTTTGCCCCTTTCTTCCTTAATCTTCCTCCCTATTTCAAGTTCGTTTGAAGTCTAAGGTTTTCAAATCGTTATCTTCAAGAGTTTTGTGTCATTCCTTAGGTCCTTCATATTATAGCTTTTCTTTCAAAATCTTTTAGTTTGCGGTCCTTGTATTTTTCTATTTTTTTTCTTTTGTTCCCTAATCTCTGTTGGTTTTTCACTTGTCATTGATCATTTCTTTGTCTTCATCTTCCATTCTATTCTTGTCACTTTTTGTTTTTTCCAGAATACCCTGGCTGTTTACATTCTCTTTCTACATCTCTTTTAGTTTGCTGCCGCTCTTTTTTTTAGTTTTCCAGGAGGGTGTATCCAGGTCGGTTGCTCCTTCTTGGAAGATAAGAACAGAAACAAACTCGCTTCTCTGGTCAGAAGGAAGGAATAATCCACTTAGTGTGGATCTTATGGACCTTCCCATAAGCGTCTCTCGCTTTCCAAGTGTATTTGTTCCCCGAGGTGTCCAATACCAATGGTACTGCTCCCACAGTGGGGAGTTCAACCAGGACAAGCTGCCCAGGGAAATGTGATGGGTTGTTAGAGTGACCAGGGCCATGCGAGGTGGGCATAATTGTTGGGGCTTTGGGGCAAAACGCTGTAATCTTTGGGCATCCATTTGTTCCCCAGCGGCTATTGACACTAGTCACTGCGTCCCCCACCCGCTCGGCTCATCCCGATTTGTGTGGTTTCAGAAAATGCTTTAGTAAACCGTTTGTTCTTTCCACGATCCCATTTGCTTGTGAGTAGTATGGTGTGTGGAACACCCATGAAATTCCCTCCTGGGCTGCCCATTCTTGGACTATTTTAGCTGTGAAGTGTGAACCATTGCCCAATTGAATCGACTGCGGTTTAGGGAAGGTCCCAGACCATTCTTTCAGGGCCTTCACAGTGTTCTCCCCTGTCGCCTTGGCGCATGCTTTGGCCTGTGCTAGTCTAGATACTATTTTGACACCCACCAATACGTAACATTTCCCCTCTGATTTTCGAAATGGACCGGTGTAACCAACCTGCCAGGCCTCCCATAAACCCTTTCCTTCTCTTAAGTGCAGGGGGTCATTTTCCAGGGGGTGTCTCCCCAAATGGACACAACATTGTTCACAAGAGGATATACATGTTTTGCATTCCTCCCTGGTAACTGGTCACCCTAGAGCTTGCGCCTCACAAAATAAATCATTAATCCCTGAATGTTTCCGTTTTATATGCAGCCATTCTGATAAATGTTCCCAATTTTCTATTATTTGGGTGCTCGGTAGAGGAGCTAGTCGAACTAGTTCGTCCACTTCAGCATTCCATCGGTTCACCAGGGTATCACTTTGTTGGTGGGATGCAGCCCACGCCACTGTAAATTTCCCACATTTAGCAATTGCAAGAATGTCTTGCCATTTTTCCTTCTGCCATATCGGTATCCTATTAACCTCCCATTCATTTTGTTCCCAGAATGGTAGCCACTCTGTGCAGCCTTTAAATACTGCGTAGGAGTCAGTATAAATATATATAGCGGAAGTAGCTTGGGCCTCATGCTGGAATACACTCCACACTGCAGTTAGCTCTCCCACCTGTGTGCTGCCCTCCCCTTCAGTAAGGATTTGTTCCTTAGTCCCCATTTGAAGCGCCACAGCTCGATACTTCCAAATCTTTCCTTCTCACTTCGACAAAGCATCCATAAACCATACGTTCTATAACTGTTTGGAAAATGGAGGAGCTATTTGTATCACAGGAGAAAGCTGGGGTGCATCCTTATCTAGGTCTGCTTCATCCTGTATATCCAGCACTTTAGTAGCTTCTTCAGATACGGAAAAGATCTCGCAATAATGCCCTATTCGTGTATACCATTTCCGCATGGAGGCTCTTTGGGCCACCCCATCAGGGGGTGGGGTTCCTGTTAAAACTGCTTTGGTCACTTTAAATGGGCCCCGAAGGATTATGGGCTGCTGTCGGATAGTTCGTTCGGTCTCTCTCAAAGATAGACTAACTACAAATAGGCCCTTTTCCAAAGTCGTGTACCTTTTTTCAGCATCTTTGGAACTACGTGAATGGGCCGAATGGGCCCCTCTGGCCCCTTTTGCCACAAATGAATTGAGAGCCCGGTTCGGGCAAACCCCCATTCGATTTGGACTGGGTCTGTTGGATGGATAGGTCCCAGGGCTTGGTAGGCATTTGCCTCAAACACCAACAGTGCTAACACCTCATCGTGGACCTGGGTCCACTCCCACTGGGCCTTTCTCCCCGGTAACTCATACAAAGGTCTAGCAATAATCGAAAAATCAGGGATATGTTTTCTCCAGGTCACGAGTAGTCCTAATGCATCTTGTAGATCTTTCTTTGATTCTGGCATTTTAATTAGGTCAAGGGAGGAGAGAGCATGGGGGGGGGGGCATACAAGTCATTCCCTTCCTCCACTAGATTCCCAAAAAATTCACTTCACTAGCAGGGACTTGTATCTTTTCAGGTGGAATCGTCAATCCTATGCTTTCTAAATGGGTAATAATGTCCTGCTGCACCTCCCCAACTTCCACTATCTGACTCCCTCCCACAAGCACATTGTCTATATGCTGATAAATCTTCACCCCCGCTTGTATGGGGACCGCTTCTAATTCCTGCCCTAGAGCATGGTGAGCTAATGTGGGAGAGTGCTTATAGCCCTGGGGAACCTGCCTGAAAGTGCACTGCTGTCCTTCCCGGGTGAAAGCGGAACGGGTCTGATCTTCGGGTTGAAGAGGAACCATAAAGAACGTATCCTTAACATCAGTAGTTGCCAGAATCGGGTGCGCGTGTTCCTGAATGGTGCTAATGAGCTCGGCAATGTTGGGCACAGCAGCGGTTACCGGTCCCGTATTAGCATTCAAACGGCGGTAATCGACCGTTAACCGCCACTTTCCATTAGGTTTTCACACCGGCCAGACCGGGGAATTGTACGGCGAGTGGGTGGGAACCACCACTCCTTGTTCCCGCAGCTCTGCCGGCACCGCGGCTGTGCCTGCCCTGGCTCCCAGCGGCAGTGGGCAGGGCTTCACATTTGTTAATTTGGAAGGGGGGAGGGCAGGCGCCGCTTGTAGTAGACGCACCTCCGCGCTGGGGGTTTGAGCCAATTGTCTAATTTGGGGGGCACCGAAGGACCACGAATTTCCCTGGGCATCACACCACTGTTTACCCTTTAAAACATCCATGCCTAAAAGGCTCATTTGGAAAGATCCCACAGCTACCATGGTGTCCACGGGGTCTTCCTCCCCCGGTAGCCATAATGTCACCAGGGTCATGGGCACTGTCTGGGTTTTCCCCAAGGCGTTTAAAACTATCAGGCTTTTGGACGGGACCGAAATTCCACACCGTTCCGCCTCGACCCGGCTTAGCGCAGTAATTTGTGCTCCAGTGTCAATGAAAAAGGTTACTGGTCTCCTCTTTGGCCCTACAGACCTGCGGAAAACAGACTCCACAATATGTAAGACTGTAAAGTAGGTATGTTTATTTGGCACCAGGTAGCACTGGGGATAGCCCCACCAAAGTCGTGCGCACCAAGCAGCAACTTGTCTCTTCAACTTATACAATTATTACATATGCATTAGATTTACTAATACACCTATACCTATGCATAACCTATCCCCGCTTCATATTAAAATCAGTTCCAAGAAGTAATTTCCATATTAAAATCAATTCCAACAAGTAATTTCCATAGTCTCCTCCCAGCTGCGCTTGCGCAGTGCCTCCTGGTGGTGGTCATCGGGAGTCCCAAGATGAAGGCCCATCCTCTTCATCATGGTGTTCGCCAGTTGACCTTTGTTTCTGGGCAAACTCAGTTCTATTCTGGCTCCCATCTGTGAAATGTGTTCATCTGATTCGTGTCAATATGGAATAATACTCGGGTCGCATGATGAAATGTGACGTTTTGTCTTTCATACCCTTGTATAACCACAAGCCTAAGGAAAATAGAGTAATGTACATAGCTCCTGTATCTTGCAAAGTCGCCTGACAAGCCCCCTGGTATACAAGTTTTGTTGCTAACCACATGGTGTTATGTAAGAGAAGCCTATAGGGGGCATGTGTGAAATCTAGAATCTTCTCTATGAATATCTATTAGCAGACGATATATAAACTGGAAATGGGGACTGTATGGCGTGCGTCTTGGTCGAGCAGAGACTCCTGGCACACCTAGCACTGTTTGCTTGCCTCTATTCGCCTAATAAATTGTATACTGTAATTGAAACCCTGTGTGGGACTACATCATTTATCACACATCCATACAGCAGGGTTGGTCTTAGCTGGTTCTAGGCGACTCCCATCCCCTAACAGGAGCTAACCCCTTTGTATGGAGATGCAAGACCCTCTGCTTCAGTTAATTTACACAATAGATAAGCACCATCATTTTTTTTAAATGCACAGCAACTATTAGGTAATGCTACTTCTACTAAAATCTCTTTTAACCCCTTCCTTCACTACCGCCACCGTAATCAATAAATCCTCTCTGTAATTGCAGGTGAGTTGTCTTACAAACACCCACCCTCCACCTCCCTCCTCACCCGGGGGGGTGGAGGATTTAGTTTCTCACCATCTTCTTCCCTATTTCGTTCCCCCGCCCAGATTCCCCAAGGGTGGGGCACTAGGACTTGGTCTCAAAGTGTTTTCTCGCCCTGACCATCTCTGCACAAGCTGTTCTGGCCTCTTGGTCGGGAGTCCATCCATCAGGTCCTGGGGAATGCCCTTCTGAAGCCCAAACTGCCAGAGCCCCTGCCGATTCAGGGGCTTTTCTTTCCCGCCTAGATCCGGGCTTCTCCCCAAGGAAAATGGCCGTTTACTCCCTCGCTCTGCGGCTCGCAGGGTTCTGGTTTCAGTTAACAGGTCCGGATTTCCTCCCATAGTTAATCAGCTCTTGGGCTATCTCTCCCCATGGCCACACTTTTCCTCCCCGGCCGCAGATGGTTGGGGCTCGCCCCCCCCCTAGGACAGCCGCGGTTCTCTCCTCGCTGGGGGTGTTTTGAATTCTCCCCTGCAGCTGGATCCCTATGGGTTTCAGGGAATCGGGAAGCCCCCGTATTAGGGGAGT
>Ga0065711_1043006_pt1 | contig 15002 bp, 19 predicted proteins | sample Hoacrofraction12_FD_59098 | JGI IMG/M metagenome (GOLD analysis project Ga0065711, IMG submission 59098) | Hoatzin crop microbial communities from Cojedes, Venezuela - Epithelial fraction 12 v2 (version 2) | ecosystem: Host-associated > Birds > Digestive system > Esophagus > Crop | place... | reverse complement strand
CCCCGCCTGGACGCGGTGCTGTGCAGCCTGCTCTGGGTGACCCTGCTTGGGCAGGGGGTTGGGCTGGGTGACCCACAGAGGTCCCCTCCAACCCCTGCCATTCTGTGATTCTGTGAATAACGCCGGCAGAAGAATGCCACTCTCAGTTCTTAACGCTCACATGTAGCGAAGCCAGGGCCTGGGAAGGGGTTGTGGTGGGAGTTTTTGCAGGCGGTCGTCGATTTGGTTTTCCCCTTCCCCAGCGAGCCTGCCAGCAGAGGGAGCGCAGCACATGGGCTCACAAAACCAAGAGCTTGCTAAAAAAACCCAAACAAACCCAAACAATTAGCAGGATGATTATGGTCTTTAGCAGAGTAAACAGAACAGTCAGAAGTCAGAAGCGTTTCCCCGGCAGTGAGATCCAGCTGCAAGCTGGATGGGGAACAGGCACTGCGTCTGGCAGCGATCATGGTCCTCTGCTGGGGAAGTCCCCGTGACGAGGGTGTCCCCATGCATTGCTGGTGGGACTGGATCTCTGTCTGTTTTTTCACCCTCCTGGGTAGATCCCCCGCTGTAATTCCCCATCAGAGCACGACAGTGTTAGACAGACCAGCATGGAGCTTCCTCTCGCACAGTGCAGCACGAGAGCAGGCGAAGGGCACGAGCGCAGGCGACGCGCAGGGCGATGGTCTCGGAGCTGCTGTGGTGCTGTGCTTGCTCATGCTCTGGCTGCACTTCAGTTTTTGGCCAGAAGCTGGGAAGTTCGGGGCTTGCCTGCGAGCAGAGCGGTTCCTGCAGACAGCGGGCTATGCCCAGCCTGGGAAGGTGGAAGTTAAACCATCTGTCTTGAAGAGGATGATAAATAAAGGCCAAGGGGAACTGAAGGTCTCCCCTGGGACTTTATTGTCTGTGGTTTATGCTATGAGTGGGCTTTTCCAAAGGCTTGGGCTAGTGATGCCCTCGGGAACCTGCCTTGCCTGCAACGTCCCCCTCGTGCCAGGCTGGAGGGACTGGCAGGGCTGCTGCAGCTCGGGGTGCTGAAGACCCTCTTGCGTCTTGCTCCCATGGAGTCTCCCGGACCCAGCTGCGGCTGGAGAACACCCCAGCGGTGCTCGGTGCGTTGGCAGGCTGCGGGGCACAGCGGGACCCCCACGCTGCCGCAGTTAGGGGTAGGGGAAGCACAGCACGTAGGGTGTGCGGCTGTTTTTCTCGCGGGGCAGCAGCAGCTTGTCCTGCTGAAAGCATTTAGCTCTGGGACTTGCTGCGCTCTGCCTGCACTCACTGGGGTGAGAGGCAGCTCCATGGTTTCTCCTGTATCCCGGCCAGCATCTGGGCCCTCTCCATCCAAATTAATGCTTGTGCAGTGTCTCAGAACAGGACAGTCTGCACAGCCAGACTCTGATCCCTCACCCAGAAGGAGGGGGGAGTTTCAGTGGACTCGCTTCAGCCTAGCTGTGGTGTAGCTGGGATCCGAATCTGGCACCAAACCGCCTTTATAGCAGGTTGATCATTAGGAGGAGCTCGGTGTGTGCAGGGTATTGCCATGAGAGCTCTGCAGCCCTTAAAGTCCAGTGCACTGCTTTCAGTGTGGATTAAAAAATGTAGTATCCAGCCAAGCTTTGGTAGTTTAGTTTTTAAGAGGGATTTAAGCATTTTAAATCCTTTCAAAGCTGTAAGTAAGAATCATAATTTAAACTCTTGCAGACAGACGTCATGGGAAAAATATGAAGACTATTTGAAAGGCAGCTGGCCTCCCTGTCTGTCTATCTATCACCTTCTAATCTGCCTGACATGTGCAATTGCCTTTCTCTTTCAAAACACGGCAAGGCCAGGTCTGCACAGGCACGTGCAGCGTGACCTGAGCTTCCCCAGGGTCCTGCACGCTGCCGGCCAGCCGCAGCCCCGCGATGGGCTGAGCCGATGCCCAGCCTCGCTGCAGAGGAGCCTGGACCTGCCTGCGCCCGGCGATGCAGGCTTGCTCTAAGGGGCTGGTGCGACCCACGGAGCACACACCTGCAGATCTGGTGGAGGAACTTACCTGTCCAAGGCACTCTTCCCTATGAACTGAGTGGGAGAAAGGAAGACATTTAACTTACCACCGGACAGAGTTTCTTCCCTGCTTATCTGGGGACCAGCGTGACATTTGCAGAAACTCAAGTGCGTGTTGGAAACAAGCAACACGGGATGATATTTTGCTTTTTTAGGTGACCCGACTATATTTTGCCTTCCGCCCTCCCGTTGCAGAGAGTTGAATGATGCTCAGCCAAGTAAATCTCTTACTTGGTCAAGCCGTTCCAGCTGTCCTTCCCTGGCCGGGGAGTGGTTGCCTTGTATGGGAGCCACGGCTTCCATAGAAACCCGCTCACTCCATTGCAGATGTTTCTGGGGAGGCAGGAGGAATCAGCAGCTCGGGCTGGCACAAACACATCTAATTCTGGCATTAAAGAGGAGGTCAAAGGCGACAAATGACATGGGAATGGCACATCTGACTTCTGAAGCTGGATTTAAACGAGTGAAAAAAATGTAGTCCGATTACTTGTCCAAAAAAATTTGGGAAAAGGTTTTTCAAGGGATTTTTGTAGATAAACGAATTGTGCCCAGTTCCATCTTCAGAAAACCTTCTTGGGGCTGACTGCTGAAATGCTCTTCATGTCAGTGGTGGTTGGAAAGAGAACCTGAGATTATCTGGTGAATTTAATGTGGGGTTGGGGGGTTCTGAGTGAGAAAGTTGATCGCAGAAATTCCCAATTCTCCACCATCTTGAGCTGCTGTTGCTGGAGGAGCATTTCCAGTAACTAGTCTGGTGTCTTTCTGCAACGAGAGATGAAAGTGCCCTTTGCCTTTAGATTATCAAAGAGATTTGATTGTGGTGCCTGCATAACGTTGCACAGGTGTAGGCAGCTGTGTAACGCGGTAGAGAAGGGCTTAGTGAGGACCAACATTTGGATGCAAAGCGCAGAGGAGTTCCAATTAGAAATAAATCAAACATTTTTTATGGTGATAGATTTAACCACCGGAGCACTCGACCGAGGGAACTGGGGGGTTTCTTCACCTCTTGATAGTTCAGAGTAAAGGCTGACTGCCTTTCTGGAGGTGCTTTTATCCATCACAAGGTCCGGGGCTCCGCACAAAATTAAATGTGAAGGGGGAGCCCATGGAGAAAAAGATAGCAGTTTCTTTTGGTCTTAAGGTCTCAGAAATGTTGGAAAGGGCAAGATACGCTGTAAACTTGCCTTGTGTTGCTGAGATCACTGGAGAAAAGAAAATGGTCGTTACTGTCCTGGCTTTGCTACCGGCTCCCTGCCGTGCCATTCTGCTGACTGTGGTCTGTGCCGCAGTCGCGGCAGCCCATCCTCGGGGCGTCGGGAGGGTTAATCCGCGTTTGTGGAGCGCTCTGGGTGAGTGCTCTGGTGAGGAGGGAGGGCATCATATATTACTGAAGAGATTGGAGACTCCCTGATGTGGTTATAACGTGTAGTGATGGAGGCTATTTTTATTGTAAGTTGTGAATATTTCCTTGTATGGAATCACAAGGAGCTTGCTTGTGACTTGTGGCTCTGTTGAAAGCTGTAGCAATGAAGTTCCCGATGTCTTTGGCGTTCCCCAGCCAGTGCTGTGTGCAGCAGTGTTAATTAGCCTTGGAGGGCGATGTGTAGTAGTGACTAGATAATGAGTAACTGAAAATGCAAGAATTCCTGCGAGGCCTCTGGCCTCTGCTCTTTGCAAGGGGAAAGGACGGTGGCGTAATCCCCTCTGCGTCTCAGTACCTGGTGTCTTGCGCCTGGAGCGAGTAATCCCCATCGGAGTGGGAGGAAACTCTTATTCCTCGTCGGCGATCCAGACTGCTGCTCAGCAAATCCCCTCACCATTGGAGCTGCAGATATGTAGCTGTTAACGAGTTGAAATGGCATTAAAGAGGAAGTCAACCTTTTGCACAGTTTCCTCTTGGAAAGTGAGTGTTACTTCTAATTATAGCGATTGCAGTTTTTCAAATGCTCTCCCAGGGACCAGAACGCCGGGGGTGGGGAGGGATGACTGCAAACGCAGTCGTATTCCTCCTCTCCATTGATTCATGTTATTTATCTGAAACTGGAGCAGAGAAAACAGTCTCCTACGGTACCAGCTTGGTCGTTCTCCCCATACTAGCCCTGGCGTAGGGCGCGAGCGCGTCCCCGATAGGCATCAGCCTTGGTTACAGAAATGGCTCTCCCAAGTTGTGGTTGCTTTTCAGAGAAGCTCCAACAGTCTGTTTTTCTCTTCTTCCTCCAGCATTTCTATGCTCGGTGATGGCTTAGAACTGCATTACCAGCGATTTTGTCCCCAGGCCAGAGCCTCCTGCAGAGGAGCCATCAGCCATGGACGAGTTGAGCCTGCCACCTTCTGGTCACACTCCCCAGGCCTGACCACAGCTGGGGGCATGAAGCCTAGGGGCAAAATGCTTGGGTGCAATGCCCAGGGCACCATGCGCACCCTTCTTCCTACCCCTGCCTGGAGGGGGAGAAGAGATGGCTCTTCCAGATCCCAGAGATCAGGGAGGCCATGCTGGAGGAGGAGACCAAGAGGTCTCTCCGTTAGCTCTGCTCTGTGTAGGGTTTCTACTCCTGGCCAAGTGGCGATGGAGCTGCTCTGCGCCTTCAGAGCAGCCCGTGTCAGCACTGCTCTGAGGTCCCTCTTGCCCCCTCAGCCTGACCCCAGTGCTGGAGCTGCTGGTCACGTCACTGTCCTGTGCTTTTTCCTTGTGGCTCCCCTGAGGGGTGTGAGTGTGGGGTTCCCCTCTTTTGCAGAGGGGTCACTGAAGCTCAGCTCTGTCCCTTTGAAGTGCTGGAGTTCAATATCTACTGGTTTGGGGACCTAGATTTGGTGGCCAATAGAGAATCATAGAATCATAGAATCATTAAGTTTGGAAAAGACCTCTAAGATCATCAAGTCCAACCAAAGAGACGGACATCTTCTGAAGAGGGCCCAAATCACTCTCTGGAGGAGAGGCAGGGCTGTGGCTGTGGCCTGGCTCTGAGCCTTGCCTGGACCTGCTGTCCCCCTCGGTGGCTAACGCCTGGGCTGTGGTCCGAGGCTCGTTTGCCACCGGAGTTCACGGAGCCCTGTCCCTCCTTCTGCGCTGTGGCTCTGGGTAACCTCATTGCAGCAACACTCAAATGCCATCTCTATGGTGATGACTTAAAGGCATGCATCCCTGCTCCGGGCTCTCCTCTCCCTGTCCAAATTCATATCTCAGAGGAGCTCTCCGACATCTCGTGAATGTCTCACCACCCGCTCAAGCACAACACGGCAAAACCAGAGCTTTTAACCTCTCCTTCTCAGCTCGGTGTTTCCCTGAGCTCAGCAAGGCCAGGACGCTGCTGCTCCAGCAGAATCCGAGTGCTGTCTTCATCTCCTGCCTCCTCCTGTGTCTTCATATCCTGGTCACCTCAAGGACTTGCGTAACCTCGCTAAGGCTTTCCTAAAGTGACATCTCCCACCCGCTCTTTCATCACACCCCCCTCCGCTTGCTGCAATATCCCTTTTTTGGCCTCAACAAACTCGCTGTGGGCCAGCTTGCATCCACCCGGATGCTGCTTCAGGCGTTGCTTTCCCACCTCTCCTCCTTCTCCTGCCTGGTGCCCGTGGGCTGTGCCGGCTGCCGCGGCTGCAGTGTCACGGTGCCACTCAGGTGTATCCTCCTGTTAGCTGCTCATTTTATTTCTTAATTATAAGCTTCTGGGATCAGACAGCTTTCGTTAATCCTTTTCTCACCATCCCTAGAGGATCAGGCTGCTGGCATTCGAGCCGAGGTCCTATTAATTAGCACTAATGGGAAAACATCTTGCTTGTGAGCAGGCTGGACAGGGCAAAGTATTTCCCCGGCGTTGTGCCTGGGGCTGTGCCTGGTGGTACCTGGTTGGCAGGTTGTGGGACATGGGACCGTCACGGGCGGCTGGGAGCAGCATGCAGTGTCCCTGCCCGCCGTGCTGCCCAGCAAATGGATGGCATTTCGAGTGCAAATAAACAGCCCTGGCCCCGAGCACAGAGGACACGGCTTTTTCTCACAGCTGCAGGAGAGCAGCTACCCCAGAGGATAAATAAGCCGCTAAATGGGGACTGGCGATGGGAGACTGCTGTGGGGGAGCAGGCAGGGGGTAGAGTTTTTGCCTGTGAACTCGGCGAGGCTGGGAAGACAGCTTCTGCCCCAGGGTCCGTGCTGTCAGCAGGGGCTTGCTGCGCTGAGGGGCATTCATGAGATGATGGAGGGCCTGGAGCTGGCTGGACTCCTGGGTCTGGTCCCCACGGTGGGCGGTGAGGAGGATATTTCTACCAACGTGACACGTGGCTGCAGATCAGCCTCAAGGCAGCTCCTTGAAAAGGAGACACCACAGATCAGGGCAGAGCTGCCCTGGTGTCCCAGGAAGGTGTCGGCAGAGCCCATCTTTGTGATTTCCCTGCCAGCTGAGTGTATTCATTTAGGCAACGGCAGAAAGCCGTGATGGGCCTGCTGAGATCTGCAGTGCCTCTGTTGAAAAGCAAAGGCAGTTCTCTTTCCATTAATTTATTGATGCTGGGGCTCCAGCCTCATCTCTGCTCACACAGATGGGTGGAAGTGGCTCCTTGTTCCCATCTGGCATGACCGAGGCAGGCGGGTGTCAACAGGAGTTTGGTGTTGGGATGTGAAGAGCTGATTTCTAAAGCAGCTCATCCCCAGCTCTCCCGTGCCGGTGCTGATGTGCATCCCAGCTCATCCCTGGCTTCCCCGTGCCGGTGCGGATGAGCATCCCAGTGCGCCGATGTCCGTGGCAGCTCTCCGAGCCCCCGTGCCGTGCCGTGTACCTCACCGCGGCTCTCGCAAGAGCTGCCCGTCCCAGACGAGCAATCCAAACGAAGGATGGTTTTAATGTGGCCGCAGAAGAGGCACTTCTGCACCTCTTGCTGTGATCCTTTCAGTTTTCTCCTGGGGAAAGCATGAGTTCAGGAAGGTCTTACTGATTTCTCTGAGATTTAAGGGTGGAAACAGCAACTCAACCTTACCGCTGCCTAGCTGTGCTCTTGCTTCATTCCCCAGATCCTCCCAGCTGAGATTTCTCCACTTTTGCTCTGTCTTGAGTAGGTTTCAGCTATGGCACAGCAAAAGCAGCATCAGGTGTTTGTTTTTCCTGGGAATTTGTCCTATGTGCATGGTCTGCCCGGGGTTAAAAATAGCTGCTCGGCCCTGGGCAGTTTGCTTTGCAGCACATAACACAGCACAGTTGCTGGGAGACACGAATCGGTGACGCAATCCCAATTTCAGAGAACTTGACTTTGGGCCACGTGATGCCACCCCAGCAGTCAGTAAAAACATTGGACGGGAGATCCCCGTACCTTCTCAGATCCCAGTAACGTTCCCACAGCACCAGCCTGGAGGGATGCTCCAGCCAGGGAAGGGTACTGGTGCGTGGTCGGATGCTGGTGTGCTCCTCAGGTCAGCTCTGCCCGCCCGGAGCCACCCACAACCCCAGGCTGACCTGGCTGATCAGCACCAGGCCGATGCAAAGAAGCCCAGGACAGTTTCCGTGGGGCTTTCTTGGCTGTCTGAAGGTCTGCACTTGAAGCATCTGTAGAGATTAACTGAATCAGCAGGGTTTTCTGGTTGTCTCTTGACACTTTTACCTCTTCTCTACTAACGAGGCCCCAAAGCACCCCGTTAGTCTCTTAGGTAAAGAGGCTTATGGACTCTCATTTCTGTCCCTGCCTGTCAAAGCTCTTCCCTCTCCTGAGAAAACAGTAGGGAAGTTTCTGCTAATGTTCTCCACCTTCCTAATGCACAGATTGCTGCAGGATATTACTTAGCAGTAGCACCTCATTTACAGATGTGAGCACCAAGTAAGAAATATTCATCAGTCACAAGAGCCAGTTTTGGTGCTCAGGGTATTAGGGTGAGTCGCAGATGACCTGACTCTTCTGGCACATAACACGTGTAATAATAATAACAAAAAAGCAAGGTTCCTTGTTAAGCATTACATTATCTTCCAGGAAAGGGCCCTGCAGTCTGCAGGCAGCGGCTCTCTCAGGCTTTATACGAAGGCAACGCAACACGAGGGAAGAAACCAACTTTCTCCAGAAGGGCTCCTGCTGGTCCCCGTGCTCTGCTGCTCGTAGGGCAATTTGTGGTGGCCAGAGCCTGTTCGTGTGGAAGGACAGGGCTGGATGCGGAGAGGTTCTCTTTGTCTTCCTGTTGTTGGGCTCTTGAGGAAAGAATGAAGATCTTCCAAAGCTGGGAGCCACACCAGGCACGAATGAGGGCTGGGATACAGCTCGGGCAGCGATGCTGTGTGCAGGAAGGATGGCAAATGCTGCCCAGCAATGAGGAGGTGAGCGGGACGCATCTGTCCCCACTCACCTTCCATCCAACGCCACGGACGCTGCTTGGAGAGGAAACCAAACCTACGAGGGGGTCAGAGACATCACGAAGGTGCTGGCAGGGAGGCCAGACCAAAGGAGGGGCTGGAGGTGCTCAGCACGGGAAACCAGCGCTGCTGTGCCGGGGGATGCAGGGCTCAGCCCTTGCTAAGTTCACCCTGCCAAAAAACGAAGGCCTCGCTGTTTCCACTGAAATTAATCCTTATGGGAATCTGGTCTCTGATGCAACGCTCCGCAGGAGATTTCTTTTTCCCATCACTCTGCTTATTTCAGCTCGAAAAAATAAACAGAGGCGAAAAAGCAATAGGCAGTAAAAATATCTAGGAACGGCTCGAAGAGTTAAGAGTTTGCCATCTGTCCGTGGGGAATGCGCCACGCTGGGTAACGCAGAATGCTGACTCAGCTGCCATACTTCAGCGATGAGAGCGGAGGGAAAGGCTAAACAGTGCTGCCTCGTAATTTGGCTTGGAAATACATTAGAAATAACAAACATCTGAGCTCTGATTCTCAACTGACAATATCTCTAAATGGAAGGGAATGTATGGGATAGCAACCAGCAGCAAATGGCCAAAAGGAGTAAGCAGCTGCTGCTGCGAGCAGAGAGTTTGCAGAGGGGCGGCACGGCCGGAGAGGGCAGGGGAGGGGGCTGCCGGCGGGCTGGGGGTGTCTCAGCTTGTGGGATGGGGACCTGCGGGAATGTGTGCCCACCTAAGGACAATGTGGACTGCGAGGTGGAGGAGGAAGAGGAGGAGGACTGTTGTGTGGCTTCACCGCTCTGTATCTGGAGCATATCTGAATTCTGGGCTCAGGATTGAATTAGCGCCCAAAAAGTGCTTCGTGTCCAAAGGGCTTGGCCTGAGGCTGCTGCTTGTGCTGCTCCGCTGCCGGCAGCGGGAGAGGGCTGGTGTCCTGGGACTTTGGATGAGCCCTGGTGAAGCCCACGGCTGCAACAGCCTCCTGGGTTTTCACTGTGGCCCCGGGGTTGGGCTTGGGCTGCTTCGCTGTGGTGTTGCTTTTCTTGCCACCGTATCTTTGCTGCTTTGGTGCTGGGTCCATCTATCCCCCACATTTGCCAACCCAACACGGATGCCCTGGGTGATAAGTCTGCATCTGAGAGATTTTTTTAACTCTTCATTTTGGGAACAGCAGAGTAGAGATGAGTGAAGAGCAGGTTTCCTTGTTCAGTGGCTGAACTAAAAATATTCATGGAAAAATTCGTTTGGGGTTGAGCTGAGATCTAAAATATCTGCTGCAATTTTGGCATTTCAGACAAAATGGAGAAGAAGAGTTCATTTCACTGTAACTCACAGCAGCTCCCGGCTCCCCAAAGGAAGTGTCTTGTTCCGCTTGGAGGCTGATGTTGTCTTGTTTTTTCCTTCTTTCTGTTAAATGGACACACCTTTTCTACTTGAGAAAGATGATCTCACTATAAATGTGTTTGAGTGCCGTATCTGACCATTTCCAAAATAGGAGGTGAATTTTGTTACTACTGGAGCTGAACCTTCCATCACAGCTCAGGAAAGGGTCACCCCTGCTCGTGGGTGGTGCTGCCTGCGTGGTCCTGCAGGACACAGGAACCCCCCATCCCCAGTGCCACACGCAAGGGATGAAGTGCTGGAAATGCCGCCTTTTTTGTCCGTGTTGCTTCAGCAGCCCATGTGTGCTGGTTGAGACATCTCCGTTTTGACCTGGCTGCAAAACGCTGGCTGGAGATGTGTGATGAAGGGACTGATGCTTGGGGAGTAAGCGTGAAAGGTGCCACTTTCCCAGTTCCTTTCCCCGTGCTCTTTTCAATTTGCTTTTTTTGCCATCTTGGTCATCATTTTGCCATATCTGTAGAGCTAGAGAAGTAAATGTTTTGCTTTAAGGCTGTAGAAAGGAGACACCTTTAGCTCGGAGAGTTGGATGAAGATGTGTGGCTCGGTTAGCATTTGTGAGACAGCGTTGTTTCACATCACTGGTGTGTCCTGCTCCCCAGCTTCTTCATGCCACGCTGGGGCCACCCTTCGGGAAGCGCGTGGTGCTTGAGTCAGTCCCAGCCTCTGGAAATCGGTGACACTAGGCTGGATGACGCCGAGATGGCTGGTGCTGAGCCAGGTTTCCAGTGCCTCCTTGCATTTTTCTGCCTGGTGTGTGGCCTCTTGGCCGACAAGAGGAGTTTGCCATTTTTGAAGGGAAGCTGGAGGCTCTGGGGGCGTTCGTGCTGGCTGGGGATGTCAGCCCAGCCTCTCTGCAGTGCTGCTGGGAGTCTGAAGGAGGCAATGAGTTCCTGTTCCATAAACCTGGAGTCAACTACTATGGCTCAGCCGTGGCTCTTTCCTGGAAGGATGAAAATGTGAGGAGCATGTGATGGGAAAGGCTCCCTTTGGGTGTGCTGAAGAAGCCACGGGAGCCAGCCGAACACCTCCAGGAGCTGGTGGCTGGTGGCCTGCAAGGCTGGGTGACCTCATGCCTGTCACCAGCCCCACGGCTAACTGGCATGGGAGCGCTGCTCTGCCTTGCAGGCTGTGGGAGCTGACTCAGCCTCTCTGTTGCTTTTTCTTCTAGGGGTTGTTCCTCCCGCACTTCTGGAGGGTTCATCCTTCATCCACAACCTCTGGTCCTGCCTTGAAGCTGTCGGATCAGAGAGGGACCACGGGGAACCCCCATCGGTTTGATGTGCGAGACCAGAGAAGGCAGCATCAAATGCTTTCTCCATGCAAGACCTGGTTTCCCAGGGAGGGAGGGAGAGAGAAGCTCTGCAGGTGCTTGTTGGTTTGAAGGTGGGGAAAACACAGATCCACTCACTTGGTGTGCTCACGGTGGGCATGTCTGGGTCCCAGTGGTGTGCTGGGCAGTGTGACCTGTAACTCCGACGGCAATAAATGCAGAGGTAGGGCAGGGTCACCTCCATCTCCTCCTCCTTCCTGACTGTAATTTCCTGCAGCAAAGCAAATCATTGCTTTGATGGAAATAAATGCATAGCAGGCGCATCTCTTACGTGAAACCCCATTTATCCTTGGAATCACTGAGAATGGGTCCTTGGGACATCTGTCTCGTCATGGGGACGCATGAACAAACCCATTCAGACACAAACACAGGCCAGGTATTGCCTCCAAAGTATGGCTCTGTTCACCAAGAGATGGATTCCTAGCGAAATGAGCTCGGTGAGGCAGGCAGTAGAGCACACGGGAGTTAATAGCCTGAGTGAAAGAACTAGTTGTGTGTAGGAATTGTAATTAAACCTGACAAAGCCTGAGAAGAAAAGGGGAGAGGTTGAGGCCAGCTGGCATTAAAAATACTGAACGAGCTGAGTTTGATGAATACTGTTGACCTAAAGCATTTTAGGAGGACTTGCACATCTCTGGGTGCATGGGCCAGGGACAGGAGGACGGGTCCTTCCACCAGGCTGGGTCGAGAGAGATGCCAAAGCGAGCTGAAATCGTGCTGTGCCTGGTACAAATTCATTAGACCTTCCTTGGAGTAAATTAGCACCGGGAAGCTCTGCCTGGTTTCTAGCAGCACGGGGAGGACAGGGTGTGAAGGGAAACACTGGCGGGAGGATGGACCGTGCTGCTGCGGGGTTTTGTGCCACCTCCTCATGGTGCAGATGGGGTTGATCCAGTTGTTACGGTGCTGCCAGGCGCATTTCGGGTACCCAGCTCATACTCCCCGGGGAAGGCAGGGCCATGCAAGACCTGGGAGCAGCCCTGGCATCTGGAGCCTTATTGCTGCGCAGAGCTTCGTTAAGATTTGCCTCAAAACGAGAAGAGCAGTTACCTTCACACCAAACCTCCCAGGGTGGTGCAGATCTTTGCGAGCTGGAGCGGAGCGGCCAGCGCGGGCAGCTAACCCGGGCCGGGAGTGGTGCCGGGCGGGCAGCACAGGCTCGGCAGCTGGCTGCAGCGTCAGCAAGCTGGGAATAAACTGGGAAAGGGCTGTCAGGGCTCCCAGCCCATGCACAGTGCCTGGCTGCCTTTGGGGAGCTCTCTGGGGCATTTGACACACAAGCCAAACCTTCTTTATCTCCCTTTCGGGCTGTTAACGCAATCCGGCAAGGCATCGATAATACGTTTTAGTTTAGCTAAAAAAGCCTTCAGAGCAATGTTGAATAAGTATTAAAAGGCCATTTAATTTTTTTTTTTTTCTTTTGCAAACACAAGGAAAATTCAAACCAGCTGACAGGGCTGGTGGTTTAGAGCCAGTTGCAGCAGCCCCTGGGATTTCCCTTGCGTGCTGTGTCTGCCTGGGGTGAGAGGCTGGGATAAACCAGGTAATTTGGGCTGTCTTCTGGTGGTGTTGCAAGCCGGGGAGGCTGGTGGGAGGCTCTGCTTTCCCGTGCTCTGCACTGAAGCCCTCTGCCACGTGCAGCGAGCATCGTGCTAGGTGTTTTATCTGCCTGGGGTGAGGATGGGTGTCTGCCCAGGCAGGGGAGCTGGGGGAACAGAGCCAAAGGCGGCAGGAGAGATGCTGGAAAACTGCATTTTACTGCGCAGATCCTGCTAGCAGTGAGATCCATCCCCAGGCATCGCTCACCTCGCCTGGATGCCCAGCATCTTTTTTTGGCTCTGCCATTTCCCTGCCTCGGCAGACGCAACCCCCCCATCTCTCTCCTTTGCCCTGAGAAAATCGCTTTGATATTCTGCCCCGGAGACCTGCTGTTACTTCCCAGCCCCGTGTGTGTGGTTTTGGGGCTCCTTTCCTGGCTGTTTAACCTGGCTGGGAGGATGCTTTGGGCGTTGCTCCCACATCTTGCCCTGGCCGACAGAGCCGGGAGCCCAGCCTGCCCCAGCCCTGCCTGACCCTGTATCCGGCCCCCTGGTACTTACCTGGCTGCTTCACTCCTCTCCACGCTCCCTCTCCAGCAACTCGTGGTGAGATGTGTCTCCCTAGTCCTGAAATACACTTTTTTCCTAAGTGCGTCCAGAATAATTGCTTCTTTATTGCAGCTATTATATTACGCAAAATAATAAAACTCCATTAATCAGGCACAAAACGAGAGCAGTGGAGGCTGGAAGGAGGGTGTGCATTGACCAGCGGCCATCTCCCGCCTAGGATGCCACATTTCGCTGCCACTGCCCACAGGAGGGTCAAGGCTCAGCTTTCTGCAGACCACCCATCGGGCTCTCCTGGTGTCCTCCAGCCCTCCTGAGCCTCTGCCCGGCGTTGAGCTGCACACGTGGCCGAGGGCACGGCCCCGGCGCGTGTGCCAGAGCCCATCTTCACATGCCTGGAGCGCTCTTGAAATGATTGTGCCCAAACATTTCGACTAAGCCCTTTGCTCTCCCCTCCCTGCTGGCATCCCAGCTCTGCGGTGTCCCTGGAAAATGCTGGCTGTCGCTGTGGGACAGGCTCTCCTGCCTGCTCTGCCAGCGGCCGCTTGGTTCAAATTAACTTTGCAAGCAGTGCTCGGTCTCATTTTCTTCTGACTCCAACAACCTCGGGGCTGCTCAGCGCCTGTGTGGCCTGTCCCCCTCTGTGCCTTTGGGACACATATAAAGAAAATCATTCTGGGTTGAAAATCACAGCCTGGGAGACCGAGTTTCTCCTCTTCTCGCCAGGAACCCGGCTGGAAAGCCCAGGCGGCTGAGTGGAGGAAACTGGTTCTGGGGACCAGGCGGGGATGGGGAGTGGGGCTGGGTACAGGACTTTGGGAAGTGTTGTGGCTGGGACAGGGAGATCCCCTGCAAAGCCATGCAGGGCCTGAGCGTTTCTTTCCTGCAAACAATGAGCGTGGGCTGCATGTGCCAGCTGGAGAGGCCGGGGTGCAAGGAAAGGCTTGAAATCCCCTTTGCACCAGAGCGAGCAGGCTGCTGCAGCCACCTCCAGAAATTATCTGGCAAACTCTCTGCCTAGGACAAACCATGGCACGAGGCACAGGCTTGGGGGTCCTACTGCAGCTCAGGTACCTGCAGAGGTTTTAGGGAGAGCTGGGACATGCCTGGGAAGCCTTGGTCAGTGAGTGCCACACATGCTGCCCGTTGGTCCTGTGATGCACGGGTTCCAGCCTGCTAATTACCCATCCCTGCATCCCCACATCCCCAGCCCTAGCTCGCACCAGAGTGACCATGAGAGCAGGTTCACGAAGGAGGGGATTTATTGGCTGGAAAACCAGCAAAACCCCTCGATCTGCAGGGGGGTGGTCGACCTTTGGGAGGGCAGTGGAGGCTTCTGTGGTCCATTTGGGCAGCTTGGTTGGGAGCATCCCTTCCTCTGTGGCACTGCAGGCGTGGGTGGATGGAGGACTGTAATTACCTTTCACATTGTTTTGTACATGCTGTGAAATCAATGCTCCTGAAAATGAGGGCTAGTTTCGCTGGAGAAGAGCTGAATCTCAGCCTGGCAGAGCCTGGCCTCCTTGAATCACAGAATCACAGAATCACAGAATCACAGAATCACAGAATCACAGAATCACAGAATCACAGAATAGTAGGGGTTGGAAGGGACCTCTGTGGGTCATCTAGTCCAACCCTCCTGCTGAAGCAGGCTCACCTACAGTAGGCTGTAGAGGACGTTGTCCAGGCGGGTCTGGAACATCTCCAGAGAAGCAGACTCCACAGCCCCTCTGGGCAGCCTGGGCCAGGGCTCCGTCACCCTCAGAGGGAAGAAGTTCTTCCTCATGTTCAGCTGGAGCTTCCTCTGCTTCAGTTTGTGCCCAT
>Ga0065711_1043004_pt1 | contig 15006 bp, 9 predicted proteins | sample Hoacrofraction12_FD_59098 | JGI IMG/M metagenome (GOLD analysis project Ga0065711, IMG submission 59098) | Hoatzin crop microbial communities from Cojedes, Venezuela - Epithelial fraction 12 v2 (version 2) | ecosystem: Host-associated > Birds > Digestive system > Esophagus > Crop | place... | reverse complement strand
ACAGGCTGCCCAGGGAGGCTGTGGAGTCTCCTTCCCTGGAGATATTCAAGACCCGCCTGGACAAGGTCCTGTGCAGCCTACTGTAGGTGACCCTGCTTCGGTGGGGGGGTTGGACTAGATGACCCACAGAGGTCCCTTCCAGCCCCTACCATTCTGTGAGTCTGTGAGAAATGTATACTACAAACCAGTAGTATCTTGAATTATTATTCAAAACCCCAAGTAATTATAATTAATATTCTTTGTTTCTGAAATTTGAAAAACAGTATTTTTTGTAATTATGGAGACATACACAATTTTAATTATATTTGCCTTCTGTGTTCTTCACATTATTCTAGCAATGTCTTCATGTTTAACCAAACTGTAAATGGTTTTAAAGTATTACTGTGTGGTCTCTTCAATTTATTGTGGGTTGGGTTTTTTTTAGGGCTTACTTTTCCTTTTTATTATAAGAATGTTTCTCCTTCTGATTAATTTTAGATAATCATTCTGAAGGAATTAAACACACTGGCTTTATTTTATTTCGTGTGGGTTTTTTTTTTAATTTATGTCTTTCCTAGCTGTAGGTATCCAGATGAAACTTGAATTTTTCCAGCAGAAATTTTGGACTGCAAGCAGACAGGTATATTTTAAAGTGAAATTTTCTTTCACAACAGCTTTCTAACGGTGCAGATAATGATCTACATTTTTTTTTGTCACAAATTAAACTATTGTAAAGAAACAATGTCTTTGAAATATATAGTGGCTAGCTTTTCTGATTTACATTCCAGTTCATCATTACAAAAAAGAGATTTCAATAGCCAAAACCAGTTTCTTGATCCCATATTTATGGAAGCAAGTAGAAAGATTATTAATTTTAGACCCCTATACATAAGGAGTTACATAGATTAATTAATTAGGTTACTGAACCATGGTTGGTGTTTGTATCGTAGTCTTTAATAAACTATGCCTAAAATGTTCCGTGTATAGAATTTTTACTCATTGGAGAGGATAATCGTGTACTTTCCAAAGATTAGGAGATGCCATCCTTATTTTGAGAATACATTGGAACTGTACTGTTTCAGAAAATAACCCCTAAAATGCAGATCCTACATCACTCATATTGGGAAATCATGTATTCTTGTCTATGAATGGTCTCCAAGCTTCTAACGCGTGGAGGAGATTACGGTGTTTAAAACAGCTGAGATTGTTACAGTGTGAATGCACTTTCTCTAGACAAGAACAGAACAGGATTGGTGAACAGGTATAAAAATTTGCTAGTAATTTTTAGAACAATTAATGTCAGATAAAAATGTAATTAATATCAACTTCTTTTTAATTGTGTTCATATGGATTTTTAAAATGTCATATTTTGTAATCATCAAATGAGAAATGAATTTTTTTTTAATTTTTATGTCATCTCTAGTGTGCATCTCTTGATGGCAGATGTGCTATAAGTTGTGATGATGAAGTAAGTATTTAACAGATTTTTTTTTTCACTTATACGTCTGTTGCAATAGAACATAAAGTTGATGAATTTAGTGTGAACATCTCATTGTACATTCTGATCTTGAAATCACCTTCTAAATGTTATACTGTTTAGGTAATGAGGCTTCTTTTATGACTGCTTATAAACATCCATTTAATTATAAGGTTGACACCGATACCTTAAATATGCGTTGTGATAACTTGTGCTTTGTGAATCCTGTTTTGGAAATAGTTTGAAGCTGTTTTAAGGCTTTTTTTTACTGCTTTATTGTACCTGTTAGAAGGTAAACTCTGATGTTCACATTAGAATTAGACATGAATTCAGAGTTGAATCTACACAGAGCTAATGCATTAATAGCGCTTCAGAAACAAAAAAAGAAGTAACCCTCGTCAGTTTGGCTTAATGACCTCGCTGAAGTAGCTTTTTATGTAGTTTAACTTGTTAGGTGAAAATAGTATTTTTAACGTCTTATGCATAGATTTTTGTAAAGCGTTTGACATCATACTATATGATGTTTTGGTTAGCCAACCAATGTATCACAGGTTAAATGAATTAAAATGGGGTCAATAAAGCACAGAGTGTATTGCTATGTGGAGAGAAATTAGGCATAGAAGATTCTATAAAATCAGAATTGGGTTTGAGATAGTGAGTGTATCATGTGTAGTTAGTGATTTAGAAGAAAACAAAGTAATTGCTGATAGCATCTATGTGTTATCTCTAAACTGAGTGAATGGTGTGAGGAGATCTGGGTCACCTGATGAACTGTGCTTGAACAAGCTATGTGAATTTAAGTATGATAAAATGTAAATTCATACATCTGGAAATAAAAACTGCGGGCTATATTTGTATGATACTTTTCATACAGTGGCCAAAAGAACTACTGCAAAACATACATAAAGGACAAGAGCCTCTTTGGCTCTGTAATTCATGCTAATGCAATCTTTTTTTAAGTAAGATAACTTTTTTTTAATACAGTTTTAAAGTTTTTATACAGTATTTTTCAGTTTTTTATATGTGCTTAATTGTTTTCAGGAAAGCTGCTATCTGTATGGCCGGTAGTCAGCAGTCTTTAAAGCACAGCTTTAGTGTTTACACCCTGTTTCACAAAGCAGAACATACGGTACGCGCAGAAAGCCATGAAAAACTGAGCAGTTATCCCCATCATTGCAAACTCTGGTGTTTAAACAATGCCTTCTCATCTCTTTTCTCTGAAGTCATTTGTTCTGAATATCGTCAAATTCTCACAAGTTTGTGTCACTACTTTTTACAACAGGAACCCACATATATTATTTGTGATATTCCAGAAGTCTTTATTTTCTCTTTCTCTGCTGTCTCTTCATATCTTTCTTATAGTCTCTTCTTAACTGTCCCAGCATTTGAAATAAACTCCTACTTCTTATCACAGAGGTACAGTTTGCCCTGTGTTAATGTATTTCCAATTGTTCAAGGCTGTTGAGGACATAAAAAAATTAACAAGAAATGTTACATAAAGTACTGCGTGATGTTTCTGGTAGTGAAAGTTAGCAGACTTGGGCTTTCCTGAGGATAGGTAGTTCAAAACTTTAAATAGCTGTAGTAAAAAAAAAGTTTACAAAAGTGTTTGAGGACTGCTTTCTAACATATGCCATTATAGTATTGGCTATCTAGTTGTTTAAGGCAAAAAATGTTATTTCTGTTTTTTTATTACTTTTGTGTAAATTAATTTATAAAAAGTTTAAAAGGTACATCATCAATCTTAGCAATCTCACTTCTAGGATGCTACTTCATAACCTCATATACTGTGACATTGAAATGTGTTTTATTGAAAAGTTTTTAAACACATGTCTGCTCAATATGAGATTCAGCTCACAAAAGCCATTCCAGGGAGAAGGGCACAACTTAAAACATTAGGAGTTGTAAGAGTAGAACACTAACTCCTTCAGCATAGCAAATCAGCAAAACTTACAACAAACTAGAATTCATCTACTAGGACCCTGAGATCTAACAGTTGGACGATAGAGATAGCAATAAATAATAGAAAATAAAACTTTCAGTAACCGGAAGCACAAAGGGCCGATGATCATGCCATCTTTGGCAGTGAAATAGACTATACAAGTCAACATATCTTTTGCATTTCTAACTATAAGAACTTACAGACTCTTCCAGCTTGTATCATTCTTATCATTAAGTAAACTTTTCCAAATATGAAGTAATGAAAAACAAAGCAGATTCCCACCAGGTGTGGGTGAAAGTGCTTACTTAGCCCAAATTCCAGGCTGTCATTTGGATATTAACCAATCTTAAGGTGAGCTCATAATGTTTATTACCCCATTCTCCTAGGAGTGGTCAGACATCTTGAAAATGAAGGTCTGCAGAACTGTTAATTATCTAGGTTTTGTGGCCTTCCATTACTGTAGCTTGCTATAGACTTAATGTGCAAGCTTTGCTTTGAATTGTTTCCAGCAGCTTTAGATATTTTTATCAGTGGGTTTCCAGTCATAGCCAACCACCTTGAGAAGTATAACTGCAGGTAGTCTGGGTAAAGTTGGTGTGCTGTATAATATCTCCTCTTTGTTTAGCCTAAACCACCATGCTTTGGGGATTAAAAACTGGGCAGAGATTACTTCCTTCATATGTGATATCCTATGTGGTATAATAGTAATATTATATAATTTCTTGTGTAAAACATGCTCCTGCTGCACAGGGTCCAACTACTTCATCAAAACAAGCATGTTATCATTAAAATGTTTTTGGCCCATCCTTGTTAAGAAGCAAGTACACACTGATGAAGATTCCAAGAGGGCACAGCCAGAAACAATCTACTCTCTTCTTTTTTATCGCATTGGCAGCTAATAGGAACAGTCATATACTTTGCTAAATATTGATGCCAAACTTCTTTTGCTATTATATCTATATGCAAGAAAACACAAGCAGTTTAAAGTCTTTTCAGCTACTTTCACTTGACTCCAGCAGGACCCAGGTAAGCATACGGAGAAATCTGATAATAGTGTGAACCTTGGTGATTTAGAGATTCCAAACCTTTTTTAACGTCAAACTATACTGTTGATAGGACTCAATCAAGTACCACAGCTCGTCTGTTGAGTCTGTAAACTTTCACAGTTGTCTTTTCTCAATGGCAAGAAAATATCTGCTCAATGGTTATGGTATTAATTAAAGCATTTAAAAGTATTAAGACATTAATGCAAATAGAGTTGTACAATAGCCTTACAGAGAATTAGTGAATGAATTTTGTGTGGTACTTTTGATTCTAAAATACCGACATCCAATTAATTAGAAATCCTTTTTTTTTTCTTTTTTCTTTTCTTTTTTATTTTCTTCAGAGCTTTGAATTTTCTTGTTTGTTCTTGTTTTTCTGATGTCTCATATTTTATTTTCAATGGCCTGTTTTCTTATTTTTTAATTTTTGATTTCTTAATCGATATTGCATTCTGCTACTGTTATTGTATATTGGAACTGTGAAAAATACATAGACAACTTAAACTTGATGAAAGTTACTGTAATTCAAATGTGTTCTCAGACCTCCATCAACATTCTTACTGTGTTTATTCTGGACTTCCTGCCTACTCTATTTTACAAGCTCAGGGACTCTCCACCTATGGAACGTTCCCCTTGAAATCTGAAGTTCACTGAACTTGAACCTTTGGGCAAACCTGTGGATGGTTCACTTCCAATACCTGTGAAACATGTGAATTAAACCTCTTTCATACAGCTCTAGTCTATGCAAATGCTATTATCCCATGCATTAATCTTCTGTCTGAAATTTTATGTTTGAGGTTTGCTAATATATTGGACAAGTAAATGTACCCCACTGTCCCTTGTAAGTGCTAAATTTAAGTTACAAACTGTTCTTTTAATGTAGTGCTGAATATTGAAAGTTATTTATCTTGCTGACAAGCAGGTAGGTGAATGGTCCTGAATTAATATGTTTCCCTTTTTAACGTTTCCACAATGGATTGAAATATAAACCCTCTTATCTTCACATTCCTCCAGAAAGATACAGATTCCACTTAACGTGTATTGCCTGTTTCCAATAATAATGCTAAAACATCATGTCCTATTTTTTTATCTTTTTAAATTCTGAACAATGCTAGTGAGTGACTATGGCTTAGAGATTTGAGACATGGCCACTAATTCTTGAATCAAGCCAGTGTTTTCCCAACTGTGTATAATCCATAAACTATGAAATTAAGCCTATATTCTTTCTTGTCCAGCTTAACTACTTTTATTTATTTCCTATACTGTGGAGAAAGATTGTTTCTGAAGCACTACCTTTAGATTAATCTTTCATGCATGAGGACTGCAAATATGTATCCTCAAAAGAGCTCTTTGTTGACTTAGCTCTTCTCCTAATAAAGTTAGTGGGAGGTTTATGATTGACTTTGGGGAGAGCAGTGTTCTGGTGTTATGGTCTGCTTCTGAAATTCCACCCTTCACACACCATTGAGGTTAAGCAGCTGCCTCTTCTAAATGCACTAGCTCTACTCAATTCTTTGCCAGCATCATCAGCTTTTCACATTGCATTTCCCAAGTTTTGGCTTTCTAGCAGATCAAAGGTTGGAAGTGAGTTGGTTTTGCCTGCTTTTTGACATGTTTTTTTGTCAGTGGGGGTATCTGTAGCTGAAGTTCCCCTGTTAGAATTAATATCTTGCATTCGTGTTAGCAAATGATTATCATTCCAAACTTTTGCCTAATGTGGGCTGCTTTGCTTTGTTCAAAACTGAACTTCAAGTCAGCATTTCTGCAAATCTCTCCTCTTCTTCAGCCCCACAGAACAGCACTAATATGCGCCCAGAATGAGAATCAGACTGCATTTTCACAATGTCTTGCACAACTACTACTACATGGAAATGCTTCCTCTCTAAAACAGCAGAGCGATTTTGCTGGATGTGCACACTGTAGCAGAAAGCATATTTTATCATGTCTCTGTGGAGTCTATTTACATCAGGAGAGGTTTTGAATTAAAAACAAACCCATAATGAGTCCTATGTTGGAAGCCATCCTATGGGTTGTTTTTTTTTTTTTACACAAATGTCACAGAAAATTCAAGAAACAATGATAAAATGTTTGCTGTTTTAGACCAACAATAGAAGTACATTAAGGATTTAATGCTGAGGTAGGTATTTGGCAATACTGAAGAGAAACTGGTTATATCAAGGTTTGAGTTGAACCTTATGTTTAAACTCTGAAGCGCAGTAATTAAAACTTTGCCTGTAGCAACTAATTCACTTGAGGTTAAAATAGTGCATGCATGTGTGGAGGGAAGCACCTATTTGGGTTTACCTTCTTTTATACAGTTTATACGTCTGACCTACGAAAAGCTAACAGTCCTACCTCTAAATCCAGTTCCCAATTAAAAACACAATTTGAAAACCTTTAGGAGACCTGTGGGGCCTCTTTTACAGAAGTTTCTGATCCCATCCCCCAATGAACAAATTAAAAAATATTACCTGGTCCCCTGTTGGTCCTCCAGGCTGACACTGTGTTTTCATTAGTACATCATTTGTGTAATGACATTGTGCTGATATTTTTCTCCAAACACAGGAGAAGCCATCAAGAGCAGAAAACTTCTATGCCATTGCAAACTTAGTTATAAGGAAAACTTTTAAGAATATATTATAAAAACACTGACCTTGTTCTTTTTGTGTTTGTTTATAATTATATCCTCCCTTTCTGTACACATCTTTGTTTTGTTTTGCATGAAACAAATGCATAAAAATTAAATCAGATGACATCCCGTTAGTTGAGACTACATTTTCTTAGAAGTTATGTAAGCTGGTATAACAGTGTGAAAGTTTTACCCATTTAGAAGTCTCTTGGAATTAGTGTAAAGTAATTAATTTATTGCTATATCCTAAAAAAAAAATTTAAATTGTATTTTATTATTTTTCAGGCAATCAACTGTTACCTAATAGATAACAATGGATTTATTTTAGTGTCTGAAGACTATAGACAGGCAAGTGGAAGATTTTTACTCAATCTTCTCATGTAATATATTCATATGAAATTACTTGTTTCTTAAATAGGCCTCTATCTTAAAATGTTAAGGAATTAGTAACACAAAATTTAAAATATGCCTTCAACAAAGTATGTAAGTTGTTTCTCACAGGAGCTTGGTTTCCATCTCCCATTGGGGCAGGGTCTGCTCTTAAACTCATAAATGTTCTCTTAAAGGGGTTTTTTTTGCTGCACAAGTGTCTGTCTTCTCTAAGACATTTTTACCTCAAGAAGAAAAAGATTCTCTGTGGCACTTTCGCCACATGGAAAGGTTGGAAGGTTGGGGAGGGAGGGAGGACGCTGGGAACACAGAGCTTTTGCATTCAAACTGGAGATAATGAAATCTTGCAGAACTATTAGCTGAGGAGTTTGTTTGCTGAAGGGGGTTACATTCATTGAGGGATTAAATCAAACCACTCAGCATCACAATAGAGAGGACAAGGATCATGATTAATGAGAAGATCATTCAAAACATTAATTTTATTTGTCTTCATGGAAAATTATTGAAAAATTAATGTGTAATTGCTCAATTCTGCAAAAAAAAAAGAAGGAACTAACACCATTCTCATTAACCTTTGACTGAAAACTGCTGGAATGGTGCCCCCAATTATGCCAGAACTGTCTGAAGTTGAATTTCTTTTATGTGTTGGGATTGTCAATAGGAATGTCCACACTTTTACTTAGCCCTCAGGCTAATTAAATTTGTTATGACTAGGTTGGTTACCGGTAAACAGCTATTGGAAAGAGCTCTGGATGACTTGGAAGAGTGACAGGAGAGGAGATAAAAAACTCAAAGTGAATGGCAAAAAAGAAGCCAAACTGAGCATTTTGCTTTTAAATTAAAAGCTTGAATTATTGCAACATTAAATCTGACACTTCTGGAAGTAAAAAGATGGAGATATTTTTCACCTTTGCATAGTGCAAAAGTAATTCTACCTTTCCTTGTGATCCCTGTCTCCCTTGCTCCATTTTGGTTGAGACTTTGAAAGGTCTATTAGCACGTACGAAACAAGGGAAATACAATTTTTCTGAAACTGTGATCCTTCCAATGTGTACTAGAACATTAACTGTTAAGCATGCTGTACTGTCATGCAATAGTCATTCTTCATGATACATCCTCTTATGTGCAAAGCTGAGCACTGAAATCAATTATTTTGTTTTACTTCCTTAAATTTATTGCTTCCATCCCTGTAGAATGTCAATGATGTTATGAATATCATTCTAGGATATACCCAAAAAGTGACATGAACTAAAAATGTAACATTGCTTAAATATCAGCTGCACTATGTTAGAAGCAGCTGTTTGGGGTTTTTTTCGCTTGTATCTATCAAATCTGTATTTTCTACTTAGTGGAGCAATGACCTAAGAAAAACACTCATTTTGGAATAATTTTTATATGTTCAAAACGTTTTTGTCGCATTATTCCCCCTGTTGTTGTTATTCTCTGGCACTTAGTTGCGACTCGTGTAACTGATTTGCTAGTTGATAGTGGGCTACAGCCAATACATGTGATTCAGAAGAGATTTTTTCCTTTGGTAGGTTACCTGATACCGTTACATATTCCTGTGAAGAATATAGTGAGGACAACTGTTGGACCAGACAGAGCTAGGCTAGAAATGTGTTATGATCTCATTTTTTAGTTACAGCTGCCTGAGATGGACAATAAAGTTGTCTCTGTGTTTATATAATGTTACAATAAGATATTGATAATTACAATAATATGTGTTTATTTTTTTATGTGTGTGTATGTATACACTCTATATTTATTGTGAATAGAGGAGGGGTAAGGAAGTGGGATGACGCATTATCTGTTGCTCACCTGTCTGGGGTTGCTTCAGCACTGTTTTTCTGCATACTTCCTAAAAATGACCTGAACTGCCCAAAGAATCTTGTTCAAGGGCAGCATAATTCTTCATCTGAATTGCAAGTAAATCCGAATATATTCAGAAATAATTATAATATGGGTGTTACTGCTTTGGGGGAGAACTAGCGTTTACAAATGGAGCTTTTGTGGAGAGAACTGTCGCTGAGCTATCTTTATAAGACTGAAGCACAACTTGATAAATCAGGTTTATTACTGTCTAAGGTTATACTAGTCATTTATGGTTTGGGCTTTTTGACATTGACTGCCTCTCCAACAGTGAGGATAATCTTTCTTCATCAGTCAGCTAGGGCTATTGAAGCTAGTATTTTTAGTTATATAAGCTACAAATGTTCCCCTTGTTTCTAGGAGACTTAACACACCCGCATGTTTTGGAAAATGTTCCAAGTTTCCCCTGAGTGAAAAAAAAAGGCAATACTTGCATTTTAGGTGGAGGAATGCCTTTTTTTGGCTGGGGCTGTAACTTTTCTGCTTGCACACTCCCAGGTGCATACTTGAGGTCAGCTAAGTTCCTTGTAATGGAATTGGGGTTTAGTTCATGCAAAACCTATGGAATCCATGCAATTTGAGAGTGTAGTGCCCTTTCCCCCCCATAAATTGTGGGATTTCTCCCTTTAAACAATGCAGAGAACATACCAAATCCTTCTGGGAGTTCAGGCTCTAAAATAAAAAAATGTCGTCCCAAACTAGAAAAATGCTGTACATGTAAGATTTTCGACTGTCATGTGAATGGCTGTGGATGGTGGAGTCACTTCCATATTACATACCAAATTCATAACATTAATGTTTGTTTTCTCAACAGAGATTTATTTTTATTAGTCCATATCTACTGAACAAGGACAAAATGAGTAATTCATTAGGCTGAGTGGTTTTAAGTATGAAATGACTCTGAAAGGAGTTAAAATTTATAGGATTGATGAAATGTACTGTTCCAGCTCCTTAAACAGGTCATGCAGGAATTATAAACAATGCTTTTGAATGACTGTTTATGAAATCCTCTCACAACCTGTTTATATCTTTTTTGAGTAACATTTTAATCACAAGGGCTTGTGATCAGATTAGTGTGTTTTCTTTACAAGCTTTAGGGTTGGATGGCTTTTATTTCTGACATTAGATGTTGTATAATGTACCTCAATATATTGTTTAAGCTCTCACATCTGCTCAGGGGTAGTAATGTAATCTATATGACTTGCCATGACTGTGAATTCCTCTTCAGTTTGTATGTAGCAGTAGTCCTGAAAACCTATCTATGTAACTGTCAAAGCCACTCATGTCAGATCCTAGAATATGCCAGTTTAAATTGCATCCAGCATTGGTTTGCATTTGTCTACACTTCTGGTAATTTCTTGCATTTTCCCCTTATAGACTGGCTACTTTTTTGGGGAGGTTGAAGGAGCTGTGATGAACAAGTTACTAACAATGGGGTCCTTTAAGAGGTATGAATTAACTCAACTTTCTATCTCTTAAAAGAATGTTGTAACAACAAAATGAAATAAAGTAAACCCGAAGTCGTGTAAAAGAAGGCCAAGACTGGCAATGTGGCTGGATTCTCATCTATACCTCTTTTACATATGAGTATAACTCTATGCCATGAACATTGAATGTTAAAGTATTGGAGACAGCCTACAGTGAGGTCCTTGTTAAAAGGATGATTTATTTGACTACGGTGCTAAAACTGTGTGCCTCTTCTCTTCCCATTATGCTCAAGGGGAAAAGGGATTGGGCCATATCTACTACTGAACAGTTTTAAATGGTTGTAAAGCAAATTGTTGATGCAACATTAAACATTTTGACCTGTGAAAAGTTGGAGATTGCTCAAACTAGCCAGTGCAAAATGCCCTACTGTTAAAGGGAGAGAACGTTGTGCTGGTAATTCATTTTCACTCACGTGCTAACTGAACTTTGAACGTTCTTGTGACTGTTGACCTGGTCTTACTATCATGACAATAAAAACTAATAGTGATTTTATGTGTTGTCCTTTGAAATAAATTATGCATCCTGGGGAGGTAAGAAAGAACTTTTCCCTTTAACCTGTGACTCAACACTGGAGTCTTCATGGCTTTCACATGGTCTAAGAACTGTTCCTTAATCCTTTGTCCTCTTACAGCATGAGAGAAGTGCTGATCATATATATTATGCTTTTCCCTTTTATTTTCCTGTGCATTTCTAGTATTAAAAAAAAGACACATCACTAATCTCATCAACCACTGAATTTAGTTATTACTTGTGAGGGTGTATACAGACGCTCTCAAAACACATGGTTTGTGTGCTTACTTGGTAAACCAGCTCTCAAGGGCAGAAAGCTTTCCGTGCTGCCTCTGTGCATTATAGCTGAATACCACTCCCCATAAATGACTGACCTGAAATGGAAAGATCTAGCATTCATTGAATGATCCCAAATCCTAGTTTTCTGAGGGTGGCAACCTTTTTGTTTTTAGCACTACATTCTTAACAAATGTTGTAAAAGGAAGTGAAGTAATACATATTTATAGATTGGGATCTATAATGAAAAGATTAGTTTATACAAGAGATGAAGCTTTTTTTTTTAGTGCAAGCAAAAACATACTGTCAAAATCAAGGGATAATGCTTTAATTTGTCCCAATATGGTTTTGTCCTGCCTAGCAAAGTATTTAAAACAGAATATCTACTGAACAATTGATAGTAGTAGGCACCGCCATTGAGAAAACAAAGACTGCATGGCTCAAGTATTCCATCTAAACTGCGGTGGGTGCCAATTGGGCGTGGATCATTGGCTTATGATTTTACTGGTCTTGAGCTTCGAGGGAGCTACAGATAATGAAGTCACTAGCTCAGTGCTACTGAGCTGCATGCAAAAGAAAATGTAAACACAGTGAGCTGATGATTTAAACACAATAAACTGGCCATTGCCAATCAATTAAAAATGGGGGAAAATCAAAGTGGTGTAATTGCACTAAATGAGCCACCTACTTTTCCTGCTGTACAGCAGATAGCTCTGTGCAACAACAAAAAAACCCCACAAAACAGTCTTAGAGCTGTGCTAGATGAGGCCTTTAAAATAAATTATTTTAGCAATATGAAGAAGAAATCTTTGCTGGCTCTCATGAAAAATGGTCAGGCACATTTACCATATTTTTAAGATTACTGATTTGTTTGGGCGGGGTCGTGTTTTGCTTTTCCAAAATTTATTTTATATGGGATAGGAAATAAAGAAAAAAAGCACTGAATAATGCAGTGGCAAAATCTATTACCATACCATTTCCCTGAGAGCACAACAATAGAGATATTGCATGCACTATACTTGTCATTGCTGCTCTTACCATGGAGACAAAATCAGAGAGCAAGCTCTGTTCTTTAGCCTTTTATTCTGATAATATCCAGAGCGATTCTTTCTTGCAATTTGCTGCTTCTATGGCATTTACCATTTAGCAAGTGAATTATATGGCTTCGCCCTGTTTGGTCTGGTCTTGCTCATTTTTCGTTTAGTTTAGAGGCAGGTGGTTCTGCAGTGCCTGATCTTTGTAAGATTAAACTAGAGCTTGCCAACATCCCCAGTAACCGTGGGGACGGGAGTCCTTTCTCGCTTTTGCACCAAGAACTGGAGTGGCAGTGCAGATACGTGCTGCCACCTTCCTGATTCTTGCCAGCTTTCAGGCTCTCCATCAACAAAAGTAATGAAATAACCCTTTGTGTGTTCTCTCAACTACTGCTAATTTGGAGGGATATAGAAGTCCTTTTTAAGTTTGAGCTGGAAGTGTTAAACAAAAGGGGGTTGTTTGCTGCTGACTATTTCTTTTCAAGCTGCAGCAGGATGAAATTCAATTTTTGTGTTCTCTGTTTATTTTTTAAAGTGAACTTAAATACCTCCTTCCCTCCTCAATTTCTTCAAACTCAGTACTTCCTTTGAATAATGTGTGTGTATGTATGTATGTATATTTTCTTAGTTTATGAATTTTATATTTAGGGAGAAAAGTTATATCAGTGCCTTCACAGCAACGTGACATGTTCTATGATTTCATTTAGCAAAATGATATTTATCTTATATCTAAGTATTGCACACAGTTAACTAATTTAAATATAATTTCAATTTATTATTAAATAAACTAGGACGTGCTTGTGGAAAAGTGTCTGCTTCACATAACTTAGAAAAAAGTTTCTTTATAATTTCCTCAGCACTTTGTTTATATAAAAACAGTGAAAAAATAGATTCAACTGCTCAAAGGAAGAAAATCTGAAAAAAGCACGTTAACATTAGAATAATTAAGGGCTACGGGGGCAAAGAGATCCCGAAAGAAATGAACTTAAATCTGTAAGAGAAAATTAAATATTCTTGACTTCAAAATACTTTCATCCTTTCCAGTAGGAGGAAAACCAAGCGATTCTATAAGACAAATAGGGAAGCAGCATCATTTGCTCTTAACAGTTGTGTTTCCACCAGGCATCCTCCTGGCCTCTGAAGAAGAATCTGTGCTTTGGTATTTAATCAGGTTGTGAGGATATTTGACTGAAATCGTGCACCCCGGAATTTCAGCTTTCCCAGATCCTAAGGCTCATGCTAATAAGTTCTTGTTGCTTTCAGAGCTCTTGTTCCTCAGTTTTCTTGCTCTGTTTCCTTATCTTTACTTACATGCTTCTTAGTAATGATGTATACTGTCTGTGCCCTTACGGCAAGGTACAGTCCAAATCCTTCACCTGTGTTCTCCACATGCATGCACATGAAGGCAGACTTTCATCTGTCTGTAAGCAAAACCTAACAAATGTTTTGCCTCCAGGTTATAAGATTATAAAAAAATTCAGAACTCTTTACTAAGCTATTTAGAAAGAGCAGACTATTCTTAAAGCCAAATCATGAAAACAGTAACTAGATGCTCATCAAGAGGATATTAATTTCCACTGAGGAAGCACAGCCTCCAAATGAAGGATATTCTACTGTTTAATTTAGGCCAGTCCTTCTTATTTGAGCATTCATTTTAATAAGATATTCTTAAATTTTTTGTGAAGGTGTTAAATGGACAATTATGTTTAAAAATTGTGTTTATTTTCTTGTGGATTTTTAGTCATTGATTTGGCCTTCTGTTAATTTGGCAGTGTTTCTGAATGTAGATGTATACTTTGGAGAAGATCAGTGGTAGACTGAATGAACAATTCAAATTTGAGTTAGTGGATTTGGTATTGGACAAATGCAACTGTGATTTAGCAGTTCTACAATGTAGCAGTTCTCATTTTATAAAAAATTTCTGTCTTTATTGATGATTTATTGAACAAAAGAAAAAGTAAGCTCAAAATATATGCCATGTTTGTGGCATAAATACCACAAAAAATAGTCAGGTAGATAAATAGGCAATTTTTGTATGGGCAGGCAGAAGACATTCAAGGTAGGAAAATGAGCAGACTATTTCCAATAACCATCTTCTATATTAGCTGGCGTGTGCACTGCAGAGGATGTATGAGGCCTGCACCCTTAATCTTCAATTTCTAAATGAATAATATGTAATTGTACGGCCATGAAGAATGACATTCCATTTTCAACAAAGAAATACCTGTCAGAAAGGCAGACTGATACAGCAGACTGTCTAGTACAGGTTTACAAGTAGATACAGAAGAACCAAACAATATCTGTCACTTCCCTCTTGTCGTTACCAACAAGAAGAGCCTTGTTCTGATTTTTTTTTTTTTTTTTTTTTT
>Ga0065711_1043003_pt1 | contig 15006 bp, 9 predicted proteins | sample Hoacrofraction12_FD_59098 | JGI IMG/M metagenome (GOLD analysis project Ga0065711, IMG submission 59098) | Hoatzin crop microbial communities from Cojedes, Venezuela - Epithelial fraction 12 v2 (version 2) | ecosystem: Host-associated > Birds > Digestive system > Esophagus > Crop | place... | reverse complement strand
TCAGTTTCCCATGTTTGGCTACTGAGCAGGTGTACAAGAGCTGGGAGGGAGCACAGCCAGGCAGCTAGCCCAAGCTGGCCAGCAGAAATACTCCATGCCATGGATGTCACGCTCAGTATATAAATGGGAGTTGGCCTGGGGGCCAGGGATCCGCAAGTTGTGCGAGTTCCACGATCACTGCTCAGGGACAGCCTGTGCAATTGGTCATCGGGCAGTGAGAAAAACTGTATTGTGTATCACTTGTTTTGCATATTCTTTACTCCTATTATTATTGCTTCCTTTGTTGTCTTATTAAACTGTCTTTATCTCAAGCCACGAGTTTTACTTTTTGCCCATTCTCCTCCCCATCCCACTGGGGGGAAGAGGAGCAAGTGAGCGGCTGCGTGGTCCTGCTGGTTGCCGGCTCCCACTAAGTCACAACAACTGAGAAGAAAACATATTTAAAATACTTTTTGATTTTGTGTATTATAAAATTTTACTATTGACCCATAAAATATTACTAGGTGTCAAGTGTCCATTTTTTTTGTCCAAATATAAGACGTCTACATATAGTCACAGCATTTGTACATATAGAGAGCAGGTCTTTGTTGCGGGCAAATATTACTGTTAGTATCTGTCACTCGTCCTGTTGCTCACTTGGTTACATGGTTTCCGTCTGTAGTCACAAACAGTGCAGTTATAAAACAGATCATGTCTGCACCTATGTAAATTTTCCTTTGCAACTGTCTCCAGCACAAGACAAAGTATTGAGACGCACAATAACCCAAGTTCTCCACCACTAAAGAAAACAATGTAAGATTTGATCACAATTATTTAGAAGCATTTATGACTGCACCATCAATAACATACTGTAGAAAAAGACCAGATCTGAAAAGCACAATTTTCAAAGACTAAAATTATCTAACTCTTATGCTGCAGGGGGTAAACTTTCAAAATGATGCACAGGGAGTTATGCACACAAATCCTATTATTTGTTAACAAGATTTCTGTGTGGAACTCCCCATGCTCTGCAAGAAAAAATTGCCCCTAAGTGTCCTGATGTGAATATTTACCAAAACAGACACTTAATTTCCAGATGCATACTTATGAGCACTACTGTGCTTTGACATTTTAAGAGCAATTTGAAACAGGTAGCTAAAGAAAAATAATAGAAGTGACCAAATTTTCATTACATTATTCTGTTTTACTGTGTTGGTATTATGTTGAACTTCAAAGCCAAAACATTACAGATACCCGATTTACTAGAGAAGGGATGCACTGCAGACATACTGCCTGTCCTATTTTGAATTAGATAATGCTAGGATCCTCACTTGTTGGCTCAGGATTTTCAAAGTGGCTCAGGAGGCACTTCTGTATCTCAGTTTTCACCTGCTCATTCTCACCCACCACCAGCTTCACTGATCTCTCTACTTCATCTTTGGCTACTAGCAAAGATCAATGAATACACTTCAGAAATTCAGAATTTTTCTAAGGCTTTCCAGGTACTCATGTCACTGCTTACATTTGAAGGAACCTATACATTTTCTAAACTAGGTTATCACAATTATTTTGCAATCCAGGTTACCAGGCCTCTGGAAATTTTACAATGGATTTGACAGGAGTTCTGGGTTGTATCAATACCAAATGAGAACTTCATGGTTTAGGGTTTTACTGTGGAAATGTCATCAAACTGTGATCTGTGCCACTTTCTCCAATGCATACAAATATTTCCAGTTAATATTACTCAGCTAGAACTGCTCCGTATGTCTCTATCACTAAAAAAAAAAGATAGCGATATTAAAAGGAACAGATTCTCAGCATTTACTACCTTGCAGAACAAACATGGGACATGTGCTTTGTCTCAGCACAATCCTGAGACCTCATCAAAACCTACCATTTATCCTCTAATGCCACTCATTCCAGTAGATGTAACTGCCAGATTCTGTCCTCCCCTGATTTACAGATGTGCTCTTGACAACGATCAGCAACCCTATCTATAGTGCCCCGAGAACTGGTCTGGCAAAATGACCAACACGCCTGATGCTTCTGAGAAATGCCCTTGCATTCTCAAATGAAAACAAATACCAAATTACTGCTGATTACTTAGACTTCAGGCATTAAGAAAAAAAAAAAGTGTGTGCATGTGTATCTACCTCCACATATATTTGCATTTTTAGGTGCTTAAAGACTGTACAAAATCAGGCCTTAAACAGCCTAAAAGCAAAGACCGGAATTTACTTTAAATTCTTGAAAGCCAGCATACAAAGCTGGACCATGTGAGTCTGCACTCCTACAGTCTGGCACAGACTGTGGCTACCACAAAGGAAAACAGCTGGTCAAAACATATTTAAGCAGCTCCTATCCATGCAGCAAAACAGGAACAGCTAAAGGAAGCCAACCCTGTTGCAGCTCAGGGCAGCAGCAAAATTTTAACTGGCAGTGTTATCAATGGTATATGGAAACACAGCCTTAGCATCCACCTTACTAGACAATCAGCACACATCATCTCAAAAGAACAGCCTGGATGACATCAAGATACAGCATAAGAAGTCATAAGTGCTAACTGCAGTGACTGGCAGAGACTCTCCCTTTGCTCTATACTGCACAGCATGGCAAAGAAAAGAAAGCATCTTCCTCCATTACTAAGTAGAGGAGAGCAATTCTCACCTGGAGCTAAGCCAGCTACTGCACTGATTTCACTATACCTACGAAGTTGGGAGGCATTCAGACTAACAGAAAAGTAGAGCAAAGTCAGACAACACTCCAACTCTAACATTTGGTCCTTATTAGCTATCCATTTTGACAGGGATAATTTGAAATTATTTATAATTCATGTTCACTGGTTTAAAAAAATGTAGTAGTTTGACTAATTTTCCAGTAAACTTAATTGAGAATTTTCCATTAATGCCAACTCCCCCAACTGTATTATCGTTTTCATGATAGCTGGAACTTTAAGCTTAGCATCTAGAGTTATATGCTCGTATGAAAATTCCAGTTCACAAAAAAAACAAAACAAAAAAAACAAAACCTACACACACACCCCCCACATAATTTCTAGCACTTCTGGTCCCAGGAATAGTACTTGACATGTGAAATCTGTGTGGCCAGAGCCAGAAGGCCAGCAAAAACACCCCAAAATACTTGATCATTAAGAAACTAAAGCAATTTCATAATTTTTAGGAGCCTGACTCATGACTTTGATTGCCAGAGGTGGTAAATATCAAGTAAATATTAAGCAACCTTTTCCAGCAGATTTGTTGATACTGCTTGCTAAGAGGAGCTCAGATCCTTGCTACTGACTCTCACCAAGAAAGCAGCTGGTGAAACACTTGGCTATCGTCATGAAGTGCCGCATCTCCTCTTCCTCAAACGGCAAATCAGCACATCCACTGCCAGCAACAGAGCCCAAGTCACTAAGAATTAGTGGTGATCCAGGATCACGAGGTCAGGCCATCCTTGAAGGAAAGGACCCCTTGACAAAGTACGAGACATGGTAATCTTACAGCTAAAATGCAGTTACTAAAGATTAGAGCTCTGCTTCTATGATGGCAAAGGCTGTACGGTCACATGGAAGAGCTGGGCTCTAGGATAACCTGAACGCTGAATTCCTCGGGAGGCTGGAAAAAAGCATTTGGCAGGTCATTCCCCAGGAATGAGGAATTGGGTCTTGGTTTAGACCCATGTTAGGCCAAGCTACCTCAACTCCCATTAATGTCATTAATGAGCGAGCAGGCTAAGCACCTGTCCAGGGGCAGTCAGGGTTTATCCTGGCTTTTACCTACTGATTCACAACACTGCAGTGACTTGGTGTTGAAGTCAGTCTTTCTCAGCATATCTGAAGTTTCTATAACACAGCGTCTCTTCCAAATGACAGACACGCATTCTGATTTTTGAAGGCATCTTCTACCAGGAAAAACCTCTCTGTTTTCAAAGCAGTTCTCAAACTTCCCTTTTAAATTAGAGGCCAATATTAGCTTTCCACTCTCGGGAGTCTAAGATTTCATCAGTTCAAACAAATAAACCTAATAACATCCTTTGAAGAGTGCCATGGAAATAATTCTGACTTTGTGTAACACTGCAGTAGAAGTTTCATAAACTGCTTCTATTAGCCAGAGTTGCTGAATGAAACTGAAATGTTATTAAGAAAGTAACATTTTGTTTTTAATAACTTTTGGAGGTATACTAGCTGTCATGCGAGAGCTCAATAGCTTATTAGCTGTCACCTTCTTTTAGGAGCAACAGTAATTTCTAAGTGCTAAGTTTCACAAGATCAGGAAGAAGTTCTCTTCTAGGTTGAACAGAAAAAAAACCCTGAAATTCAAGCAACTCTAGAAGTGGATGAAAAAATGACCAAAATTTGCTTGAAATTATATCAGCTGTTCAAAGTTTGAGAGAAAGGGGAAATGAAGACACATTTTCATGAAGCTGTCTCAGCTTTTCACATTCCCACTACTAAAAGACAGATTCATGTTTATATAAAATTTAATAAGCATGCTGTTCACCCATAATATTAAATTGCCCCTTTATATTTAATGTTTGCTAAAATTGCTGAGTTATTTATGTCAGAGATAGCTGCACATGTGCAGTAGCTGTTTCATCATAATATATTTTAGTACACATTTATTATGAAGCTTTTGCCATTATAATGCCTAAATTTCTATTGCTTCCAAGGAAAAATATATTATCACTGGAATGTTCCTACATGCACAGCATGTAGCTATGGAAATACACTGTCATATGCTTCTTTAGAGCTGTTAAGTACAGCATAGATTGACAGTGAGGTTGCAGACAACCTGCTCTGGCGGTCCTATAACTGATTGCAATTTTTTCTACAGTGTTGCAAGAATACTGATACCCCCACTACTGACATCTCTCTGACAAATGCCATGCAACATCCCGACATTAGGGCTCAATGGCATTAAGAAAATCAAGACGAACTTTACAATTCAAATAACTGGAAATTACACTGTGGAAGCACGCCAGCCAGTCAGAGCTTTGAATGAATACAAAACAAAACCCACCAACAGTCTTAGGGGCTACATAATTCACAGCCCAGGCTATTCTGATTATTAGTAAAATCCTCTGTTCTGAATGCAGCATTGCTGCTGCATTTAGTTAGCATACCTCCACGAAAACCTTGTTAAAAGGTTAAGTAGGGTGGGAAATGGTATAGACGAAGTTAGTGCCGTAAGTTAGATCAATGACACAGTTTCATCTGAAGCATTGTGTTTACTAGAGGTTGCTGTCTCCTAGCAGGCCCAGGGAAGTGCTGGGAGCACACAAAGGTATGGAAAAACTGTGGTATTAAAGATTGAGATTGTTCACCTTGGAAAAAAAGATGAAAAGATGTGACAGCAGTACAGAAAAATATGAAAGATGAGGAGATGGGGAGGTCGGGAATTCCTGTTTCCTCTCCCACCCAAGAAAGGGCCTTCAATGGGATGTGAAGATGGTCAATGGAAAAGTGATAAAGAAATACTTGTTAACCCACACATAATTAGATGGCAGAACTCATTACCATGGGAAGTCACCAAGGCCACGAATTCAGCAAGGCTCAAAGAAGATTTGGGCATTTCTATAGAGCACAAGAGAAACCAGTTACAATAGCAAATGTTAAAAAAACAGCTATGGGAAAGAACACAATATCTCATGCTTTAGGGGCCACAGATTTATGATCTTACTGTTAAGGATTATCCCAAGACTTCAGGAAGAATAGAAAACTTCAACTCTGCCCACATTGGGGATTCTTAGACCTTCTGAAGTATCTGGTGATGGCCACACAGAGAGACAGCACTCTTAATCCTCTGGTCTCATCCTCTTTGGCAACCCACATGTGTTTAAATGGGAACATGAAGGGTACCAAGTCTATTTGTATTGGGTCCAAAGACCAGTGCGGTGCAATGTAGATTCAAGAGAGTAATTGTTTTTATGAAATCTCTGATGAGGAGACATCCAGAGCAGAGCACTATAGTGACCCAAAATATCAGCTGGAACCCTACATTCAACAGGCAAAAAGCAGAATTGTCCAAACAAGAGAGTATATTACCAAAATCCTAAAATGATAAAGGTCTGCACTTCATCTATCTGTTTTCACCATTGCTTAGCAAATACTACTGGTTTATACAAAAATAATGGCAGGTAGAAACACTTCAGCTTTCGAACAAAAGGCAGCTTCTTAGAGAGAAGCTCTAGGCTCCCTTCTTCAGTGAAACATTCTGCTGGTGGTGACCTGGGTACCCACACTCACTTGCTCAGCCAGGTAACTCTCCAAACTTGTCCTGCTGCCTCTCACAGATGACTTTTCTGTTCTTATATTACTGAAGTCCAAAATACCTCATCTTCTAAGACACCAAAGAAAGCCTTTGCACGGCAGAGACAGCCACAGCACCAGACTTCTCAGTTCTGATGACAGCTTATGAACACCAGATCCCTCATTTAGCCCTAAATAACACTGCCCAGAATGTCACCATTATTTAGCTCCTCTGATTAATTACAACTTTGCAATGACTTTGTTACATAAATTGGTTTCCTATACATACTAAGTGCCTTTCTGTCTCCCTGTGAGTCCACTTGATGATGAAACGGCTTTTTGACTGCTAAGGATTGAGTGTCACACAGATGCCTCCGCCTACATACTTAATGTCCTCCTCTGGCCTAAAATTCACTATATGTAGAAACAAGTATTAGTATTCTAGCTGTGGCACCCAGAGCTTCCAACACTTGTCCAAAAGCTCGACAGATTTATAGACTGCAGAACGGATGATGCAGAAGAACCAGGACAGGATCTGGATTTTGTCTCTCCTGCTTTGCTGTCTTCCATCTTTTTCTTCCTTCTTGTTCCCTCTGAATTTGCCTTTTTCCTCCCTGTCCCCTGGCTGTACCAATGACACATTATAATACATGTGACACTTGATTTGTAGCTTCTCCCCCCTAGTAACTCTGGTAATCATGCCTCCTTGTTTGGTAAAACAGCTCTGGAGGACACTGGAAAAGGGCAAGCGAGCACTTGGGAAAGAAGCATCTGGTTAAAAGTCAGGACTATTCCTCATTCTCCACACTCATATCACTAACCTGAACACTCAGAAGAAACACGCCCAGTCATTCACTATAGCAAAAGCATTGGAACTGACAAAATAAACCAAGATGAAGCAAAATTATGTCAAAAAAAGGGACAGGAGAAGTTTAAGATGGAAGTAGGCTGGCAGGTGAAAATAGTTCCAAGCACAATATTCAGTTTTGCAGATTATTTTCCTCAGGCTTTGGTATATGCAGGTAAGTACCTCAGGCAACAGAAAAAAAATCTTTATAGATTAAAACAGAAACAGATCTTCAATGTATTCTTCAAATCAACAAGAAGATGGGGAAGAAAGGAGGATAATCTTTGGAGTTCAATCCTGGAGCACCCTCAACTACAAGAGAAGTCAAAGGAAACTGAGTATACTGAGTACCTGACAGAGGATCTAGATGAAATTGTGCTATCATAAACTTCAAATTAGGATGATTCTTTGGTGGTAAAGTAGAAATTTGATTTGGAATTTCCTTGCTGCAAAGCCCTTAATATTCTCAGCACAAGACTTAGGTTTAATTTGAAAAGGTCTAGGTAACAGACATATTTACAGTGGCAAGGGTTTTTTGTATTGCTTTCACTAGCAGAATGCGGAGGCTCAAATGGCTAATTAAATACAAAATTCTATGAAAAAAAAAAAGTCTTAGCCAGTGTCTTTTTAAAAATACCTAACGTTTAAGGCAGACTAAATTGAGTCAGTATCTGGGAATGTGCGTGCTCTGACCTGTGTGAAAAGGCAGCCTGGGGTACCGTGTACAGGCGAGACGGTTACCATGGATACCTCACTGCTTCAGGTGTAGAAGCTAAACATTACAAACAACTTTGCAGCATTAGGCTACTGGCCTCATCAAAACACTGCAAAATAACAATGAATTCTGAGATAACCATTATGATCTGTTTCTTGACATGCGAATACAAACCCTGTATCATACAGCAAAAGACAAAAGCGGGACTGAGGGGAAATGGCCAGATCTTGCAGACCTTAATTTAGAGTCCGCTTCTGGAAGGTGCTATGGTCCTTGGCTCGCACTGATAATGGGACCTGCAGGTAGACAGCTTGTCTCAGAATACTGTCCTCCTGCCTAATGTTTTACCCAAATTCGGGCTCCAAACTTGAGCCAACATAACACAGGCAGAAGGAGATGCAGCCAGAGCTAAAATAACTCAATTGTTCATTACAGCAAGCTTTCCCTTTTAAAGTTTCCCTTTAACAGTGCAAGTTACTCTGTAAATATCTACCACAGGATTTCTGGTGTCACGCCTGCTGACTACGTTAAAGGACAGCTCTTTCACATGAAATGTTATACTGTATTCCCACATCCTTCAAAGATCAGTAGGTCTCTGGGGAGATGCTAAATGTGCCTGCTGGGCAGTAAGCTGTGTGCCTACAGAATGCACTGAGTAGTCCAGGGATGCCATAGATTTCTTAGCTGGACAAGCATGGCTTCATGACTGCAAGCCCATCTCTTGGCCAAAATACCACTCCGCCTGGCAGACAGATGCTTTCAACAGAAAAAGAAAATCTGCTTCATACCACTGTGTCTAATAGTGGCACAGGATATTCACCTCGGTCCTCCAAACTATCTGATCTATTGATGCAACAGTCAACCATTTTTCAGACAGTGAATGCATCCATCTCCTCCTTCACCTAGAGCAAAGGTTCACAGAAAATCACTTGAGATGCTTTCTCCTACTTTTGGTATTAAATTATACAGAAAAGAAGTTCAGGTGCAGGTGAGGCTAGTGTTACATTTCAGGGGATAAAAAAAATCCATCTCAAGGAGATTTATGACAATATAAGCAATTCCACAGCCAGGATGCGGTGCACATAGCTCACTCTTACATCACTAATTAGGATGCTTCTACCACAAGATTACAGATGTATTTACTGGAAAGCTGTAACGGTCAAACCCTTTCATAAAGCACAGCCACTAAACAACAACGTGCTGGCAGAGCTGGTAGTTACAAGCTAAGAAGCAAGCAGAGAAGTTGGAGCTGATCTCAGATGCAGACAGGTGTGTCTGCCAGGTGCGTTACGCTCATGACATTCAGCTGAATACAGATGTGCATACCTACAACGGTTCATAATCAAGTAACATGCATTGCTCCAACTTTTTGCAGACCTGTCTAACAGAGGAAAGTGGACTCCTTCCATGCTGTGTCAAATGCTTTTGGCAGAGGGTGAGTTTCCACACATACAATTTTGCACTGAAGGCACCCCAAGTTTTTGCTAGCACAGAATCATGTTTCAGCCTTCGTGGCACACGCTGTACAAATGCAAAAGGGGCATGAGCAAAAACTAAACTCTCTTCATCCAAATGACTAATACTCTAGATCTGCGCCACAAGAGACCACTTTTCTAATATCAGCCTTTTTTTGTAATTACAAAAAGGAGTAATGCAGGTCACATAAATGCCAAAGTAACTGATTCTATCTGCAAACTAAGTAGACAGATTTGAAAGTAACACGGCACCAAGGGCCCACTTAGCTTATTTGAGAGCAGTGTGGTTGCTTAGGTCCCCATGCAGTCAGTTATTGACAAAAAATAATCCTTAGTTTTGATCTGAGTTCTCCCCACGAACATTTGCACTACAACTACCTTAGTTTTGTAACAGTCAGGAGCAGATGCAACCACTGAGAAACTGCTACACCAGTAAAGACCAGTTTCTCACTGGGCAGGGGTGGACAACTTCCTAATTGTTATGACTGATACTTCTACGCTGCTCAGTTAACCCTAAGGAGGGGAATCACACCAGCCTGCAGCGAACACTGAGCAGTCAATGCTATCAGCAAGGGTACAAGGAAAGTGCTGCTGGAGTGACCCCATCATGGCTATAATATCATTAGAAATCTTTTCACCGGCTTTAAGGGGATTTGGATCAGGTGCAAAGGAAGCCACCTTACATTTCCCTAATCTGGTGCTCCTACCAGCACAGAAAAGCAATCAAATCCCAAGTATCTATTTTTGCATGTCTGCACTCCCTGAAGGACACAAACCACCCAAGCCTACACACAACCAACCTGAAGAGTCATAAGTCAATTTGATTCTTAATATATTAATGAGTGGAATTAGTAAAGTAAGAAAGGAAGCATTAAATACAAAATTTTAACTTGCAAAAACTGTCCCCTCTAACAATGTTCCTGAGTATTTTAAGTAAACAACCATCCAAAAGAAGCCCGTAAGTGTCTAAAGCTATGATTGTAATAATATTAACCTTAGCATCCAGATAGAGGTAAATGAGGTACTGAAAATGCACATCAAAGCCTCAAATGTAACAGCAGCTATGCCTCACATCCAAAACCATTGCTAACACTGCACGAGTTGTAAGAAGCACCACCTGATTTTTCTGGATTCTGCCTCTGCTACAGTTTAATATCAAAGAGAGTATTTTAAAAATCTTTCTTTACGTGCAACGTTGGCTGAGGTTTGTTGCTATTCCTTGCCCTTCTAATGAAGAGATTAGGTAGATTTACAGCAAGACATAAACTCCTTGGTGTTTTCCTAGAGAAAGTATCCCACTCCTCCTCATTTAAAAGCTGCAAGCTTTGCTGTAGGTAGTAATTATGTTGAGGGTGAATTGCTGCAGTTTCTGTCTGGCAACACACAGCACTGGCACATGCAATCCCTACACTATCTGGAAACAGCATTACATCAAACCGTCCGAGCCAGTGGCTTAACACAACCAGCTACAGCCCTTTGAAATCTGTCAGCTCCAGTGACTTGCTATGTGCCCTTCTGCTTCTCAGAAATGAGCTTCATCGCATTTATCACGCAGGTACTGGGCTCCCTCAAAAATGAAATTTGGAAGCTTCGATCTTTAACCTAACTTAAAATCATATGCAGAAGAAAAAAAAAAAAAACAAACAAACAAACTACATATCAAACAGCAAACAACTGCTTGATTTTAATACCAAATCTGAACCCAGTTCATGAGAGCCTGTGGGTGCATCCATGCAATGCTACGGAGAGGAACCTCAGAAAACCCAAGACAGCATCAGAAATGGAAGCTGCACACAATGCTGTTAGTGAAATCAGTTAACGAGTTAATTTTGAGCTAGCCTGGGGATCCCTAATATGCAGGGCAGCACTGCACACTGTGAGCAGGCACATCCGATAGTTAAATCTAAAAGCTATGGATCAGGTTCTTAATTAAATGCAGTTCTATTAAATGCAGTTCTGTTGGGATCCCTGCACCAAAATTAAAAATCACTGAGAAATCTCAGACCAAACATAGCATTCAACTTCATGTCTCCAGCTGTCAGGCAGCCATGTCATATTATGTTAAGACCTGCAAATTAAGTAATTTCTCCTGAAATAAGTGGGACCAGACATCGAGCAGGGAACTGCTCAGCTCGGAACAGCTGTATCTGCCCCAGCATCATAGCTGTGTGTTAAGTATGCAATAGCCTAAGCCACAGAATCACTGCATTTTCTACACGATTTGAAAACAAACACGTTGTACTTTAACAAGAAATGCTGTAACTATATCCTTGGAGGATTGTTGTTCTGTACTAAAGAATTATTTCTCTACCCTCCCCTCCCCTACTTCCCTCCCCTATGAATTAGTAAATGAATTTCTGCCACAAACCCTCAAACCATATTCTTCCCAATCAAAGAGTAAAACGATACCCAAGAGAGGAAGGCAGCACAGAACCAGTGAGATCCTGCAGACAGCTACACTGGATGCAACGCTCCTGCCACTGCCACACACAGATGGGCACACATGCTCAGAAAGCCTATGGGGGTAAAACAGGACAATACCAGACAGAGGATTACATCCAAACGACATTGCTGGAAAATGTTCTCCTGGAACCGGACAGCTGAATCATCTGCGACCAGACCAAAAAGGATGATACACAACAAAAGACAGTACATGTAATTTAATAAGCAAGCCCAGATATTTTTTTTTTTTTCCCCCCCTTCCCCCCTGCACTACAAGTTTGGAAACAATTCCTTAAGGGCAGGGTCCATATTATGGGAGAATCCAGCGTACGCATTTATGGGCAAATATATTACAATCTGCATATATTTTCACGGGAAATGAAGCCTGCAGTTTTGCTCAGGGTCTGTACTTCAGTGTTTTAGCAAATGGGGGATGTAATGTGTGCCTGTGAACTCGGCCAGAATACAGATCCAAGAAGATGGGATTCTTATAATGTTTTTGTAAGATGCAGTGCTACAGGGCCTAAATAGAAAGCTTTTCAAAAAGTCATTGCACATAGCATGAGAATAAAGTGCTAGACCCAGCAGTAGCCGCACAGCCAGTACCCACATTGTACAACAATCACACAGCTCAAATCATGACTATGAAAGGACAGCCCAAGCAGCAGGTGGGATGGAGGGAAGGCAGGGGTGTCCATACCCGAGCACCTCTCCCTCCAATCTGCCTGTTCATCAGTCATGTCACACGGCCTGTTCCCCTGCAACGAACATCCAGAGGAACAGAGAAGCTAGAAATGTGGGTCCCAGACAGGGGAAGCAGCTGGCAGGCATCTGTAATTGAATTCCAGGAGGACATGGTCTATTTTTAAAATTCTCTGTAGGTTGGCTTTTTCTTTTCTTAAATAAAAAAGAAAAAAAACCACAACCAGGTGAACATTTCCAAAACTCGACACAGTTTTAAAGTTCCATTACATACATGTCTGAGTTCCAGCACTGTGTAAAAATTGCGCGATAGCAGCAAAGCATGAGCAATCAGAACTAGATTCTAAAACACTGCACCGGGGTGGGCAGAAAATGAACCAGTTTTATCTTTAATTGTATACTGTAAGGATAAACAACTTTTGTTTTGAAGTGCAAACACACAAACCTCTTCTGCTGTATGTATACCCTAAACTAGAGGGACATTTGTTTTCTACCAACTCCAAAATAAAACAAATTTCATTGTTGTTATTCATTTGCTGTGCTTCTGCAGTATCTGCTAACCCACAGCTCTGAGGGCACATTGATACCTAAGGAATGAAGCCCTACAAAAACTATTAAAAACATGAAGACTTTTGTTATGTTCTTTCCATAGGTGGTATCTGAACAACGTGTTTTCATTTGACCAGCCTAACATCACACCAAGCCACCGGCAGAGCAAACCAGGACCCCTGACTTGCTCTCGTTCATAAGCGATCTAACCTGTTCAAGTTGTTTTTAGAGCTTTCCGCACCTTTAGAGCTCCCTTATCTCATGCGATGCCTGTTAGATGATAACTGGAGTCCTAACATTCTCTCACCACAGCCTGGGAGAAGAATGGTCATTTATTCTGAGGGGAAGCATGTTGTTAACCTCCAGCTGTCCAGACCTCTGGTTCTGCTTCCCGTTTGGGCACTGCCTCTGCTCATGAGAGGCAGGGTCCGGGCCCACTTCCTTACCCTTCCTTGGACGAATTAGCGATGGTTGGTAAAGGATCCTAAATACAGCTCAGAATGGCTAATATGAAGCAGGAGAACCGAAGACTGCTAAAGCTGCGCAGAGAAAAAGTTCACATTCTGCTCATAGCACAGTCTAGTCTGAGCTATACTAATTTATTTTCCGAGTTGCTGCAGGAAGTTAAATTCTTTGATGATAATGAGCAGTCACCAACTGCATCACCAACTCATTAAATCAACTCAGTATCCACTCGTTAGCAAACACATTTATACACTCTGGATTTGAGACTTGCTAGCTAGCAGAAATGTAGCATATGATATTTGCTGGGGTATAATTTGTATTATTTTTGTTCTGACTTGTGTAGAATGATCCTTACATAGCTGCAGCATGCCTCTGTCTGTCTTTTGATAGTGCTAGATTATATACAAAAACTGTTACTCTTAAAACAGAGTCAGAAGATAAAGCCAGGGATCATTTCTCAGCACTCTGCAAGACAGGGTTATGTAACTACAACATGGCAATTTATATTTAAATATCGGCATGTTAGCTGCGTAAATAGAGATGAAGTGAAAGGACCGAGGGAAGAGAAATAGAAAGGAAGAGAAAAACCTCTGAACACCATAAAAAATGCCATTTTGTGATGCTTATTAATAAAAAAAAGGGACTCCAACAATAGCTTCCTCTTGGAAATATAATAAATACAGGCTAACAGAATGTGTATCATATAAAGTGATATTATTTGCTAAATATTCCCCAAACACACAACCAGCATACCTGATGTTATCACAGGACATTGGATTTTGTTGCAAGCACAGCTTTATATATGGCTATTCTCTTACTATAGTGGCGGCAGGGGAAATGTTTAAGAAGAAAATGTTTTGACTGCCATGCAATCAGACTGCCTGTAAACAGTATATTCGGGCCCTCGGAAAGCACAGCAGATTTAATACAGCTTAAAATATCAGAGGGTTTGGTTTCTTTGCAGCTCCTGGGCAGCAGTATTACTCTTCTCAAGGGCAAGACAATGAACATTAGCTTCCATCAGAGGGGGAACGATGAAATTTCAGAACGTACTCTGGACAAAAGATGGGTTGAATGTTGCAGGGTGGGGATGCAGGAACCACTTCTCTGCCTTCTTTCAGCTGCATTAAGTCAATGTTTTCCTCAGCTGCCTATTAATAAAAATCGCTGCTTAGATCTTAAGCTGCCCCAGTTCCTCCACGTTTGGGGTCCGTCCGTTCCCCCCCCGCAGTCACAGGCCCTTCTTTTTGGAGGAAACTGATTAAAAGGCAGGGGGTTTATGGTGAGAGCATTTGCAGCTTCTCACAGGCCGCTGGGGAGTCTCCCGCACAAAATAATTCACTGGAAGTCGTACCAGGCCACCCGCACGCACAGACTCCGGTGCCTGCACACCAGCAGCCTCTGCCAAAGCCGCCAGCCCCCTGACGGCCGACCTGCCCGCCAGCCATCCCCAAACCTCCACAGTCGGCTCCGCTGCCCGCGCAACGGCTCTTAGAGGCACGGGCAGCCCTGGCAAGGAGGACCCCAGCCCCCCCCACCCCCCGATCGTCCAGCACCGGGCGGGCGGGCGGGGGGGGAGCGG
>Ga0065711_1043002_pt1 | contig 15007 bp, 11 predicted proteins | sample Hoacrofraction12_FD_59098 | JGI IMG/M metagenome (GOLD analysis project Ga0065711, IMG submission 59098) | Hoatzin crop microbial communities from Cojedes, Venezuela - Epithelial fraction 12 v2 (version 2) | ecosystem: Host-associated > Birds > Digestive system > Esophagus > Crop | place... | reverse complement strand
AGAGAAGAGAAGAGAAGAGAAGAGAAGAGAAGAGAAGAGAAGAGAAGAGAAGAGAAGAGAAGAGAAGAGAAGAGAAGAGAAGAGAAGAGAAGAGAAGAGAAGAGAAGAGAACAAGACCTTTAAGTATTCCCCACAAAACATGTTTTCTGGGATCTGCTTAGCACTACTTTCACAGATGTTACCAAGGGAAATTTCTCACAATGAACTTTGATGTATTGAAAAGAGAGAAAAAGAAAAGAGGAAAAAAGAAAATAAAAGAAAAAAACCTGTGGCGTAATCCCCACGGGAAGACCATGTCCGAGAGTGACATTCTTCAAGCTAATCTTCCCATATGTCGTCTCTAACAAGCACGGTAAGAAATAATTACAACCGTTCCTTCTTGAGTTGTATATGCTGGCAAAAATTATTTCACCAAAAGACCATTCTTTTCTGTGAGTCCCTGAGCGCCTGCGCAAGGCTGTGAGGCAGCACTCGCTCGCTCTCCAACATTCCTGCTCTCACGAGTGTGGCATTCGAGTATGGAGCAGGTTGCGATTTCTGGTATAGTGAGTAAAGGTGACTCTCACTGTTACTGTAAATTAACCTGTCAACACTAGCCTGAGAGCTGGAGCCAATAAAAATAATGGGCCTGCTAGTGAAGAGCTGTTGACATAGCATTTCAAAAAGACAAGTTCAGCACTTGGGGCTGCAAAAGCACCAAACGTTTTTGCTTTGTTTTTTTTCCAAGTTTGCTTGGAAAATGCCAAAAAGTGGAGAACTTTCAGCATCATTTCCAGCTTTCTGGTGTATTAGGGAAAGCATGGATAGCCCAAGGATTTTCAGCCCTGAAGGCCACCTGAGATTGTGGACTTAACTTGCATATCTATATTGCACAAGAAAATCAGTAACCAGGGGGTTTTATGTGTTACTAAATCATTTTCAGCCATGATGTTCCTTAAAGTGGGCCTTCAGAACTGATGACTGAAACCTGAGCCCCTGATGTTCTCAGCCATTGCAAAAGTATTACATAAATTCATGCTTTCTCCTTCGGTTGCAGGAGGAACTCACATATCTCCATATAGAAAGCACTGACGTCTTACTTTTCTTTTAAAAGCTCCCCTTTGCTGCAGGAGTCAAAATACAGGTAGACTTGAAAGTGCAAGAGCATAAGCACTTCTTTGTTCAGAGTGTTTTTTGAGTAGTCATTGGTCTTCAAAGCTGTTTGTATTCCAGCAAGTTGCGTTACAACCACTATGAAGCGATTTTATAAGTATTGTTTCCAGTGCTCAGGAAAAATTCCTGCTGAGCTCCTCACCATCTCCAATTAAGCCAGTACACGCAGAGCTCATCCCGCTGGCCGGATCAGGGCAGTCCCTTAACCAAAGGCAGCAAGTACAAAGGACAGAGGAGCTTGTAAGCAAGCTGTGTGGTGGAGTGTGGGAGGGAAAGGAGTCATCCTCTCAGCCCTGGTGGCTGGGACAGAAATTGACTGTGGAGCGACTGGGACTCAGTTCAGTCATTCTTGCTGTTCTGATGTTCCTCTGAGTCCTCCTGACACATGGCCACATGGTTAGAGCACTGCTGTTCAGGTGTTTTAGGCTCAATCCCTGCCTCAGCTAGAGGCTAACTGAAATGCTGGATAAGTGAAGAAATCTTACATGAATGGGATGACAGCTCTTCCATTTCCCCACCCCGTATCTGCCTTATCTGTGTGTCATAGCTGTGGGTCCTCAGGCCAGATGTGCATCTCTACCTATGTCTGCGCAGTGCCCGCCACAGGGACACCAAAGTCACTAAGAGCCTGTATGGTAGCCCAAAAATATAAGCAGGTAGATGGATGTCTACATACAAGCTCCTCTTTTTGTCCTGTAACAACAGCAGCTACCAAGCTCAGCTTTATCACTCTGTACGGCCATGCTCTCTGGATAACGTTACCTTGCATGAGACAGTGGTCTCCTGGCTCCTTTTGAAGCCTTTGGTTTCCTCCACCAGAGTTTGGCAGAGTCAGAAGCACTGATTGGTCCATAGGCTAGAAACATCTTTCACAACCCATTGTAGTTTTACAACTACTTGACTGCAAAAGACTTGTCTAATACCCACAGAGCTCTACACCAGTGAAATGTCATCTGTCCCAGACAGAAATGTAATAACATGATTCTCATCTCAAAGAACCTGCTAACTGACTCTTTTCCTAGCCCTTGCCTCTGCTGATATGCAGCACAGATTCCTAAAAAAATATTTTTAAGTTCAATGTTTGACTCAGAACTATTTTAATTTATTCTTTTTCTGAACCATTATTTCACTCTGGAGATCTTTAACTTAAAGAAACTTAGAAATTAAAGGCTAGATTTACCAGATGACTTTAAAAACCTTGAGAATGTGTTGTGCCCTGATCCTACATCCTTACTTAGGGAAGTTCATTTGTTGCAGTATTTAGTGAGGAGATACAAATTCACTGCTCCTCCTTGTGTCTCTATGACAGAAAACACACTAGCGTTCGGCCTTTGCTTCTCAGGAGCTTGTCTCAACACTCAGAAGTGCTCTTCGTGGAGCTTTCCCAACATTTTTAACCAAAGCTTCATCCCAATTTACAGAAAGTAATTCAAGTAATTAATTACCCACTGAGACAAGTGCTGTAGACATCAAAATATAAAAATGGGTTGTGGGGGAGGGACGTGCAACCATCTATTTCTTCTCTGCATTGTGAAAGCCACTGTCGCCTCATGAATCAAGCCTTCCAAAACTCAATGTTTCCTTCTGAAAAAGTTGAAATGAACCAGTTGGGCATTTCCAAAACTTTATTTATTTGTTAGTTTTTGCATCAGCCAAAATTAGTTGTCCTGCTTGACCCAGTGCCACAAGCCTGAACTTTTTTGAAGGAAAGCTTTCTTTACTGGGGGAAAAGAGAACAATTTCAGAGTCCTGGTCTATGCCCCTTCCTTCTAAGCCAGGTCCAACGCTGGGGAGCAGAGCCCATGCTCCATTGCGCCTGGGCATCATGGGCAGCCTCTGACCAGCAGCAGGAGGTTTGCTACTTGTGTGGCAGCATGTGGCATTTCTTCTTAATAAAAAAAGAAATCACCAAAGCAAAAACAGATGATAGAGAGTAGCCGTTGCTGAGATACTACAAATAAGTAAACAATCCTTGGGCTTTGTGCTGTTGCTATTTTTCTTTAATGAGGATTGCGGGTGGGAACTCTTGTCGCCTTTTCAGTGCACCCAGCCTAGAAAAAGAGCTCTTTCCTACCCTGATCAGCTTGAAAAAGCAACAGGCGTGGTCTGTCCTAAGCAACTCACCTCGCAGTTGGGGAGTATTTCCCCACTTTGAAGGTTTCTGCTGCTGACATCGGAATAAAATATGAAAACCCTGTCTCTTCTCCTGGATCATACTGTGCAGTTCTGCTCCCACGAGAAGAAGCTGCTGTCAGGGACTCGGCAGGCTTCCCAAAGCTCAGTGGCTGAGTGACAAGGAGAGGGAAGGGCGCTGTACCAGGGCTAGTAATGACTTTTTAGCTTATTATTAGATATTAAAAATTATAGAGAAGATGTTCTCACAGGTAGAAACCATCTCAACTGTAAGCTGATGGTAGAGTGTGTAAAATCTCTTTCTGAAGACAAGACAAACTGTACCACATCACTCATGAGCTTTTTGGGTACACGTGTGAAACATTTTCCTGCACTCTTCAAACCCCATGTTTATCCACTATGAGACATGTTCAACAAAACAATGACACCAGTGGGAAAGAGGTACAGAGTTGGCCCTGGAAACACCTTCAGGCTACAACTTCTATATCCAAGTATCCTCCTACTTCAAGAAGCTTCATTCTAATTTTTTGCCAACCACAATTGCAGTTACACATGGGTTTAACAGTTCTGCTGTCTCTAGACCTCCATGTCTACTTCTTCGCACAAAACTGGCCCCGTTACTGGAAAAGAAAAATGAGATGGTTATTTGAGATTCCAGCTGGACATCGAATGGATTGTTCTTCATGATATAAACCAGCCTTGTGGGAGCCCACAGAAAAGAGGGCAGCATTGCTTTTTCACTCCTTCCGTACACTGAGGCACTATTGCTTGCATGTCTTTCTGCACATACAGCCATGATCCCTCATGGATTTTTTTAAAAACTGTTGATAATGTTGTTTACGCTCCTGTGGTGAAGGGACTGAGTATTTTGCGCCTAGTTCAGGAAAGGAACTGCACTGGGTAAGGGCTGCTTTCCTTGCCAAACATCAGTTTGAACGTGCAGGTCTGTAGCTGTTCCATTGGAGTCCTGAGTTGCCTGCGTAGATTGCTTCCTCTTCCTGATACCTCAGTGAAACCTGTTGCTGTTGCTGCCACTATTCCTTTCCTCACAAGTAAATGTACAAAAAGTACTAACTGCAAACATTAATGAATGTACCTTTATGTTCAAGGGAAAAGCAAGAACAATGTGGGCTGACCAGACCAGCCGGCTGCTCGCAGTCAGCTGCTGCCAAACGAGGTGCAAGAGGGGAAAAACGAAGTGCCCGCCAAATGCGTCACTCTGGGTGCCAACTCAAAGGGCATGTGGTTTCCCACAGACTTGTGTTTCAAAGCTGGTGTCCAGAGAGGAGTAAAGTTTCCTCTTTGGAAAACTCTGTCTCCAGTGGATTCTCAGGTGTCTACTAGGGTTGCACTCCCTCAACAGCGTTTATCTCAGCTGGGGTGATACAATAGGCTTATGTGATTTCATGAAGCTGGCAAGAATATCATTAATAACTTGGTGATCTCTATCAACTCTAGCTGAAATTAGACAGCCAGTTTGAAAGATATCGAGAGATGTGAATGTGAACATACCATACCACACTGAGTGGTGTTTTGGGAGCCTTATTTCCTAGAAAACCCATCTACTACGTAAAACAAAGCCACAAGAACTGTCATTGACAGTAGTGTCAGCCGTCCCCTTACCTGCCATGGTGCTGAGGGCACCCAAGGCTTTCCTGTCCCCAGCCAGCCTCCCCTGAGGTACCCTACTCTGCCCACAGCTCAGGACCCCAATTCAACTCAACCAGAGGTAGTCAGCTGCTTCCCCAGTGTCACTGTAGCAGTGCTGGTCTTCAGCCCTTTCTCCAGGATGGACTGGACCTATGCCATAGATAGCCTGTCTCCTGGATGTACACCATAGCTTGCCTCTAGTCCTGTCTCTGGCCCTGGATGGACTTTGGACTCATGCTGTAGCCTTGCTGCACCTCCTTTTTCTTCTGGCGGCAGCTCCTGGATGGTCCCTGGCCCTGTTTTTTTTTTTTCCCATGTCAGGGGCTGTTGATAGATGCTGTTACAACCCCCAGATATTCCCACAGTGATCAGACCCTGTGAGACAGCACCCAGGTGAGAGTATGACCTGTGCTGGGATCCCCCTCTGCTCTCCGCTCATCTGCCTTTGGAAGCAGACTCATTGCACCCTGATGTTACCTACCAAACAACTAAGCACATGGTGGAGCTGTGAAAGTTGCTGGAAGACTTGCACTAAAATAAGCACTATAAACCCCATCCAGTTGTACAGGAGTCTCCTTTCAGGTCAAATAAACCATCAAGATCATAAAATCACTGTAAGTGTTTTCATAACAGATAAGGAAACCTGATTGTCTCTGGCCAGCAGAAAGGACTCCATCCATTCTTGTCAAAGCAGGCTTCTAAGAGCCAGATGGCACCCTGACACATCAAATATGGGGGATTTAGCCAGTTAGTGCTAGGTCTGTAAATATCACCTCTTAGAATTGTAAAACCATATTAAGTACATTTACACAACATTTCAGTAGATAATTTGGGGCTCACAGATGGGGACTAGTGTCTTAGGGGAGAAGGAAGAGGGCAAAAATGAGCAATGATATCTCTGCTTGTCAAAGATGTATCACCTCATGTTCAAAAGATACAAATACTTGAGATGACCTTAGCCAATAAGCTGATATTCTTTGGGGCATCTTTCCCAGTGAGGAACCACTGAAAAAATGTATTTTTGTGGTGGGTGGGAGCCTTTAACAGTAGGAATTGTTTTTTTTAAAAAAGGCTAAACAGTTCACATGCAAAGTCACAACTCTGCATTTATACAAGTCCTATCAAACTAATTCATGAACAATGGCTTTTTAGCAGAAAATCTTTAAGTAGTAAGTACAGAATTGTGGCATGTGTTAGTAAAGAAAATATACTATTAAATAACTCCCACAAGGCTTAAGGCCATGTAATAATCAATGGAAGCTGAAAAAGCTTCTCTGAAATGTGAAGGCAACTCTGAAATGAAAAGGCGTAACAAATGTGTTCCTCCTGCTGCAAACAAGATCACAAACACTGGAGTAGTCCCAAGAGTTTGTTTAGCTGTCTATGCAATGTTTTAGCTTGGCTATCTGGAGCCATGGAGAAAAGGAAGACGATCTGAAGTCTACAGCTGGTAGCAAAGAAAATGAGAGGTTAAAAGCACAGAACCAGTCTCCAAGGAGCTGAGGATGGAGAGTGAAAGGTGCTAAAGGGTGGCATGAGGAAGTGTCAAGTGCCAGTGAGGGCGTGTTCATTATCTCAGCCCTGTTAGGTGAAAACATGCAAATGGACAAGTTGGAGCTCTGGCAGGGGTGTGCCTGGAACAGAGCAGATAAATAAGTAAGGCTGTTACCACCTCAATAAACCAGCAGAAGGGATTTCACAAGGACAGTGTGGTAGTGTTTGGGTGATCAGAAGTCAAAATGCATTGGGATACTGCAGTGACTCATGCTCCAACATTAAAGCTGAGAAGCATCAGACTCTATTTTGTTGAGTCAAAATGAGTTAGTGTTTGATTTTCTCAGTCACTGTGCAAATATTTGGCTGAATGTCCTCTGTAGTGTTATTAGCACATTTCATAGTCTGTTGTTTGATGCTTTATAGGCACATCCTTCAACATCCCATAGGTTTTGTCCTCCTTGTCAAAATCCTCCATAAAACCTGTCAAAGTTACCTGTGGGCCAAGCCTAGAGGACAAGGGCTTCCAATGACAGCTTCATTGTTGGGGACAATGGAGCTGCCAAGACCCAAGAGTCCAAGCCTTGTGCCAGGCTGGCAGGGGCTCTGCAGCAGCCAGCCTTCAGCTGCAGCACGAGCTTGTCAAAGGCAGCAGGAAGACACAGATATCAGCATTCACAGCCTTTGAAAAGAAAATGTATAAACACAGCGTACCATTAATTCTCCATCCACTTCGAGCTCAGAATTAAAAACACACGAGGAAATTTCTCTCAAAAAAGGGAGTTGGAGAAAGATGCAGAAATCTTCTGTTCTTGTTTTATTTACAAGTTGATGAGCTATTCAAATGTGGCATGATGAGCACAGTAAAACAAGCCAGCAAATGACTGTCAGGTTATTTTCATAAAATCACAGCCAGATCCTGCCTTTTTTTAAAAAGAATTGCTGCTGTCATTATCTATAGATGCTGAAATGAATCTACTCATTTGTGTTTTAACCGCAGTGCAAACCTAGGAAGAAACGTTCAAAAAGTCTCATGTTCCTGACTCAACATAATGCAGAAAATAATGAAAGGTAATTAACTTTTACCATAAAGGAAACAGGCATGCAGGTTGCACTTACAAACTTCTGTATCCAACCAGGTAGATACTTTGTAGTATATAGCTTTACGGACCTAGTGCTCCATTCATATTTTTGTTCTTTCAGAGATCTCAAGCTTTATAAGTCCAGATATCTCCTTCATGCAACAGGACTGTAATGGAGTCCCACTGCTCCAGCAAACAGACAGCTGAAACCAGTGCCTAAAGTGTGAGCACACTGCTCTGCTCTTTTCTAGTGTAGCACTGAATCATTAGCTTAAAGCGCCTGCGTTTTATGGTGCAAAAACATGATCACCATTGCTCATCCCAAATCAGCTCCTTACTGTGAAATTTTTCTCTCTTTTTCCAGCCAGAGCAAACCAGTAACGGCTTAAGCCAGGCTCTCTGTCCTGAAGAGGGCTGGAGTGCAGTGTGTCATTTCAAACCACCGCGTCAGGAAGATAAATTAATGTGTGAAACCTTCATCTTCAGTGCTTCTTTAGTTACGTTTATTATCCGCGTGGTTGACTGTTCTTTGTGTAACGTATAAGCACCATACCTTCCAGTACTGCTTTAAGCACCCCGTAGCCTTGAGGCTGGGACAACTGCAGTTCCCAGTTCAGGCTTGAGACACAGCACTGAGGAAGGAGGGAGCATGATGATTGCTTTCAAAAGTACGTACTCAAACAAGCACCCAGAGTAGTTGAAAATGAATGCTTCAGCTTCTGCGCTTTCACAGGCTTGAAGACCTCTGATCAGGAAAGCACTTATGGATGCGTTTAATTAGAAACACATGCTAAAAATACAGACTTCAATTATACTAACTTCAATGCAACTTAATTGAAAATGTGCTTAAATAGTTCCTGTTTGAGGCCTAAAAGAACAAGAACACAATTCTTCAAAATATAGGATGTTTCATTGTGTGGAATCTTAAAGGACTTTATATGCTGCATATGCTGGCATTATTTAGCCCTGAAAAGCGGTTGCTTCTAAGGTGGAACATTTTGTGTGCTATGAGAACAAACAGTGACACTGCAACAGCTACAGACAATGAATATATCATGCCCAAATAAAACCATTGTAGGAAAACAGACAACCAGAACATAATTTCTCAGCTTGAAATTTAGAGGAGACATTAACTGTTACAAAAAGCCTTACTGGAGCTCTGACAATGAGCATGGAGGTCTGGAGCCCTTTGCTTCATGCCAGGACACTGATTCAGTCCTTACTCCCAGGAAAGAATGACCTCTTCCTTAACAAACTACCGGGACAACGTTATTTCTTCTACAGCTCTTCTTTAGTTTTCCTGCAAAGTGTCCTGTCCCAAAGCCATGCTGAGCTTGCAGAAGTATTGCTGCCTGGCTGTCGTGGCTGTAGGGAAAAGGCTGCCCAGCAGTTCAGAAAACATCAGACAAAGTTTCGTCACTGTTTTCTGCTGCTGTTGTTGCCTCCCACTTAAGACACTTAATCCTTTGCTTTTATTTCTGAAAACCACTCTGTGCCATCACTTCTTTAACAGTGCTTAAAAATTGATAGTGCGATGTGTTTCACAGCTATGCGCTCTGCCTTACACGCAGCATCTGAGCCGCCCGCTTTCAGCAGCACCCACGGCAGCTGCACGGCCCGGGAGGGCTTCGTGGGGACGCGAGGGGCTCTGGCAGGGCTCAGGGCCTCCACGGCCCTTCCCGCACACACAGGCTGACATGCTCTGGCTGTCGTAGCATGGTAAAGCCTCCAGACGTAGCTCTATTAGCCAGAGAAGCATTTTTGACAGTGTGTCTCTTTTCCACATGGCTAGGACATAACAATGTCAACTGCCTTTGTACAGTTTTACTTCATTTACAGTAGATCCTGTACCAGGATTTCTTTAAATTCACTTTGTTAGCTACTACCATATTACAGTCAAAAAAATCATGTGTCTTAGATCTTTGGCTCAAAACAACCTGCTTACATGGTCATGGCAGAACTTTGTTCTGGAACATGTACTCCAAATAGTGCTAGTCTAGAAATACAAAAAAAAATTAAAATCTGCTAACCCTATTTAAAGTCAAATAAAATCTCATTTCTTCTCAGTTTTGTCTCAGTTGTTTTTCTTTTTCTGTTGCTTGATGCCCTCTTTGAGGAGTGATATAAAAGGCTTTTTAAAAGGACATTTGCAGCAGATTAGTCTATGATGTGAATTAATCCCAGTCTGTGTTCTTAAAACACTCGACATGTCAGAATTTACAAGGCAGCTATGCAGTAATCATTCAAAGCAGATTACTGCATGGCTGAAATTATATTTCTACAATGTACAGAAATCAATGGACATGAAGGGCAACAAAGAAGCATACTCCGTTTACAGTAGTAGTAAGAGGAGGATGGGAAAAGAGTTGGACCACCATGTAGAAGGAATGACACCACTTCATCACACAGGCAAGGGCAAAATGTTAAGTCTTTGCGTCAGCCTTCAATATGAAGATTGTGTGCAATCACACAATCAACACAACCTACATCAGAACTCAGCCATCAGGCTCAAAGGAATATTTAGAGAAGTTAGTTGTTGAGTTGTGCTGTTTCCCAAATCAGCTTCCTGATTAATTTTTTCTTGGGCTGTTTAAAGAACTAGCTGAAACCACCCTGGAGGCTCACAGGACTCAGGCGGGCAAATGCAGGACAGATATTCATGCCACCCAGTGTGGATCATCTGAAAGTCAGGCATCATTAATAACCCACATTGCACAGTCATTGGAGACAAGCGTCTTCTCCAGAAGGCAATTTTCTCGTCCTAAAATGGTTCCTAAAATGACTCTCTTGAGGCACCCATCTTTCTCCCATAATTACAGAGGGAACCTTGATAGCTATTTTAAATTGGACATCTAATGTTCCAACATCTCCTGTCATGTAAGCTGAATTGCACTTTGATCTTCAGAAAAAGGAGTCACTGTGGGATTGTAGGGCAGTCATGTTATCGTTAATGTAGGAAAAATACCAGAATGAAGAATCAAATAAACTCTTTGTGAGTCACTGCAAGGTAATGAGGAAAGGAAGCATAGTCAACACAGGTTTGTGAAAGTCTCTGTATTTCAAATCTTCAAGGAGAGCACCTTTGCCTACTGGGTACAGACTGCTGTGGGGCGGGTTTTCTCAGTCATCCTGGTATTTCATATTACATCTGTATTTTATACATATATAGATACACACACACAGAGTATACTCCGCACGTGCTCTAAACAAGAAGCAATCTGTAAATGGCTGGCAAGGGCAGCTGGATGTGCAGGGAGCCCTTTTCGTACCTGGGAACTCCCTGGTGCCTGCTCGGGCATCTCCTCTGTCAGCGCAGTGCCACACGCCAGAGGTGAGGGGCAGGGAACCAGCTGGAGGGAGGACAGTGCCTGTGCTGTTGGGGGAACGGTCCTCTCAAACAGCCACACGGACGAGTCAGCCAGCTCCATTTCACCCCCACCGTCGGCTTTGGCTGCAGGAATGTAACTCGCTGTTTGCCCGCCGTGAGGAACAGCCCAGGCACAGCAGTGGATGAGGCGAGGCCTCTGAGAGCTGCAGTGGGATGGGAGATGGAGATGGCAGAAGGGGAGAGAAAAGAGTGATCCTTCTGCCAGGAAGGGTATGAAAGTGGTGTCAGAGGAAAAACATTTCTTATACAGCAAGCATATTAACTCTTATCCAGGCCTTCCCTGAGGAACAGTTTACAAGGAATGCCCACAGTCGTTCTCTTCTTCTTAGTCCTTTGATGTGGTACCTCTTGAAGTCATCTCTGAGCAACTGTTCCTCTGGTCCTGACCCACCATCACATCTTCCAGCTGGTTGGGTGTGTGGTGTGCAGACCACCATGTACGTCTGCGGGGGGAAGCACCCACCAGGGCAGGCCCCACAGTGGGTACCAGGCAGCAAGGTCACACAGGGCTCTCCACACTCCGGGGCCATGCAGAATTGCAGGCACTCAGGGAATTTTGCGGGTGGGAATGCAGATTCCTCAGGAATTTAGGTTCTTTTGGCCTCCAGAAGCCTCTGCATGAGAGTCCTATGCAGCTACCTTACAGCATATGTCTTTACTTAGCTATCCCACGCACAATAAAAAACAGATAATAGTGCAAGTGTTTCAAAGGCATGTATAAAATTACCTATAAAGAGATGTGGTTGAAATAAAATATGTATGGACAAATGCTTATGTTTTAACATACCATCACATCGCTACTGATCCTACTTAGAATAATGTATTACCAAAGTAAATTTAAATATAGAGTCAGATCCTTGGCTGGTTGAGGTCAAAAGGTTGTCTGATCCCTGATGTCTTTTCAGGACACTTACCGTAACTGACATTTTCTCAGGCTGCCTGACTTTTCTTTCTGTTCCTTTGCGTCCCTGTGCCACCACCCTCACTGTGAGGAGCGAGGAGCATCTCTCTGCTGTGCAGCAGAGCACAACACTCAAAACCCAGTGCAAGGGTCCACCAGCATGGTGTGCTCTAGAAACAGTAAGGTAACCCATGCCATCCTCTCTGAATAGATGTGGAAGCAGTAATTTATAGAACTACATTATTACTGGAATTGTGAAAATAATTATTTTCATATACATCTTACTGATACTGAATGAGCATATGGGCACTGGTGCTGGACCCATCGACTTCCATGGGTTGGGGTCTCTGCACTTGGGGTCTCTGCAAGCAGGATCTCTGTAACTAAAATGCTTCAGACCTGCCACTGGCTCAGCCAATCCAGCTTGGGTGTTTCCATACCCACAGGGTGGATGTTCCCTGAGCCTCTGGATTTAGTAGTAGTGATGAGTAAAGAAAGTAGAAGAGTGTGCTGGCTAACTTACATGCAGCACTAGCACAAACAACCCTAGTTAAATAAGGTGAAATCTCCTAGACTCAGCTGTTCCGCAGGCTCCCAGTGCGGCAGCCATCAAGCACCAGAAGGCAATTCAGAAAAAAGCGTGTTCTGAAAATCTTTTTGTGCTGTGCCTGCACAGCACCTTGCATGGCAGGGTGCCGGTCCATGCTCAGAGGCACAAGTGCAGTGATAATAGAGGATCAGTTATCTTAGATAGGGGGGCAACGCTGCCATTTTCTGAAGCAAATGGTGTCATCCTCACTGACTCTGCATGCCTTCCACAGAGGCAAAATACAGCTGATTGGATGCTTTTTAGGTTTTGCGGGGGTTTCCAGCTCCACTCTCCCATACTTCTTTTTCTCTTCTTCTAGCTGTCTCAGTAATAACCATGAAAGCAAAACCAAAGTAGTAACAGGAATGACACAAATGGCAACATGCAGAACTCTTATTTGTTCTTTAACAAGCAGTTCAGCTATATTGGGCTGAACATAGGACTTGCCCACAGACAAAGTGTGATGGACCATGTTACCAGGTCTTACAGTGTACCATCTGCAGAGAACAGCACCGGCTTTTTTTTGCCTTCATAGCTCTCAGGTGGGGTAGAATGCATGAACACCTCTCTAACTGTAGGTTAGGGTTTTCCTTAATGATCCTGAGGATGAAATAGAAATGACTAGTTTTACAGAAATACCTAAACACAAATATATGCAGAAGTACTATGCTACGTAGGGTCTTTGGTGTTCTCACCAAGGAGACATATAATGACTACATACGCTGTCATGGCTGTGTTAAAATTGCACTGATGACAGATTAAATCTGTGTCTGGCTTTGTTTTTATTTCCAGCACTAACTTTTGAGTTAAGTTACCCTTCTGTTCCTTTTGCGTGTGCTTTCCAGTTTCTTGTATTTTCAGTCACAGGCTTATATTTCAGCCAGTCATGCTGCTGTGCAGTTTGCAATGTGCAAGAAGAAAACATCCCAGAAGCAGAAGTGACCTGCTTCCAGGATGCTGTGCATTTTAATTTCATTTTTTATATTTTCTGTAAACCAAATAATTTTCCCACAAGGTGAAACAGATGTAATATATTTTCAGCACTTGCCTTTGTGAAGTGAGTTCACTCTCATAAATTCAGCACAGTGTCAGGTCAAACATCCCCTGGAGAAACCAGGACATAGATTACAGTTAAAGCCATGAACAGCACACGCCAACCTATGGTTATACCTGCAGCATTTATTTTGAATGTATGACACCTTGAACTTCAAAGAATAGTTCATTACAATAGCTACAGGATCGAACAGGGAAGAGGGCAGTGAAATACAACATTCACTTCTGCAGTTCTTAGGTACAGAGCCAGCAGTGTTTTCCCACATGATTATAGAAACAAGGAAGCTTTTATAAACTTAGTGGTGGTGGAGAAGCATAGTTACATCTCATTATACACTAAAGAATGGGAAGGATAACTTTTTCTATTAGCTGTGAGTTTTTACTACCAGGAACCGAGCTTTTCCTCTTCTTTTCTTTCCAGAAAGTGGTCAAGTTAAAAAATAAATATATAAACAAACACAGATGTGTGTATAATTTTGTATATATCTTTTATGTATTTTTGGAGTTCTACTTTAGCATCTTGCCATCATTGGGGAAGTACTCTGTGCTTGTACATTCCAGACAAGTCCTCCCAATAGCCTCTCCTGTACTTTGATGAAGAAATCCAGTGCTTATAGAGATAATGCATGTTTGCATCCCAAGAGTTGTGCTTCCTGCCCACTCCGATGAAAGCTGCAGGTTCTCCAAAATGACTAGATCTTCCCCGTTCACTACTTTCTCCCATTCTTGAAAGTACTGCAGAAACTCATGGGTTTAAACAGAGATCAATAATAGTTTCCCAGCTCTGACAGGGAGGCAGCAGTGCAACTGGATTGCTGACAGAGGACTTTGAAATAAAATGCTGTAAAGATAGCCAAAAAGTGGCAAGTCAGACCAACAGAATGTGATCAGCACCAGAGATACAGGACTTTGCGCCAGTCAGACAAAAGGGCCATTAGAAGTGTATTTAAGCCTCTAGGGTTGATTTAACAGAGACAAAGTTTACTGTGGCGCAGCAAGCACTCTCGCTCCATGGAGGCGGGAGCAAGCAGTCGGCAGGTCCTGTCCGAGCTGCTGGGGGGAAGGAAGGGAGAGAAAAAAAACAGAATCAGTGTATTTATCTTCTGAAATGCTGTCACTTTCCACCTCTGGTCCTCAGCTAGTTTGTGAAGTTTCACCCCAAAAGAAGACAATGATTTAGAAGGGGAAAAGGCTGCCCTGTGGCTGGTGTCGCCAGTCCCTGAGACAAGTCCTGAGAAGCTGTCCTGGGAATGCACCACACTGAACAGCCTGCGAAGGAAAAAGGCTGTCTGAGCGTTGCCCAGCTGCACCGCCACCAGTCTGCGGCTGGCCACCCTCCGGGTCCCATGTGTCTTCTAGACGTTAGCATCTGTGGGATTGTCTTGTGATAAATGCCGAGATTGGTTCAAGACTAATACAGAAATCAGGGGAAATTCAGTGTTCCTTCACTAGGAGTATTCCCCACATTACTGCTGACATTCAAGTACACCGAGACTGTAGAAACAAAGCTTTTAGAAGAGGATGGGGAATGCAATCATGAACTTCAGAAAAAAAAAAAAAAAAAA
>Ga0065711_1043001_pt1 | contig 15008 bp, 4 predicted proteins | sample Hoacrofraction12_FD_59098 | JGI IMG/M metagenome (GOLD analysis project Ga0065711, IMG submission 59098) | Hoatzin crop microbial communities from Cojedes, Venezuela - Epithelial fraction 12 v2 (version 2) | ecosystem: Host-associated > Birds > Digestive system > Esophagus > Crop | place... | reverse complement strand
CTCTTTTCAGTGGTGCCCAGTGACAGGACAAGGGGCAATGGGCACAAACTGAGGCACAGGAAGTTCCGTCTGAACATGAGGAAGAACTTCTTCCCTCTGAGGGTGACGGAGCACCGGCACAGGCTGCCCAGAGGGGCTGTGGAGTCTCCTTCTCTGGAGATATTCAAGACCCACCTGGACACGGTCCTGTGCAGACTGCTCTAGGTGACCCTGCTTCGGCAGGGGGGTTGGACAGGATGACCCACAGAGGTCCCTTCCAACCCCGAACATTCTGTGATTATGTATGATACTGTAAGAACTAATGCCGCGTTGTTATAAATCACTTTTAATCATCTGAACTAAGTAATAATTGGCTTTAAAAGTAAAGCCCCAGACACCCAGACTGCTTCCTACCTTTTTCCAGGCACTAATATTGATTGTAAACTGTAAAACCTGTTGTCTGTGCTGATCCATCTGTATCTTCTTGTGTGTGTCCTCCAGCCCACGGGTGAGTCTGTTACCCTGTCCGAGAGCGTGGCGATTATCTCTGGAGGAACCACGGGGCTCGTCACATGGGACGCTGCGCTTCATCTCGCTGAATGGGCGATAGAGAACTCTGCTGTTTTCAGTAACAGGTAACCACAGCAGCACAGACAGAAGGATGGCTCAACTTGCGTCAGGGGAGGTTCAGATTGGATATTAGGGAAAATTTCTTTACTGAAAGAGAGGTCAGGCATTGGAACAGGCTGCCCAGGGAAGCGTTGGAGTCACCATCCCTGGAGGTGTTCCAAAAATGTGTAGATGTGGCACTTCTGGACATGATTTAGCAGCCGTGGTGGTGTTGCGTTGACAGTTGGACTTCATGATCTTAGAGGTCTTTTCCAACCTCAATAGTTCTATGATTCTATGGGGAAAGATATTTTCATTCATATTGTGAGCTACACAACTGTAATTTAATAATATACAATATTTATCTTCAAAATACCTGAAATGACTACACCCCTTTGCTACTCGGTAACTGCTGCTCTCTGTTCTGCAACAGTTGAACTTAAATCCAGGAGAGGACCTCGTAGTTCTTTTAAGACAGGTTCTAAGACCAAAACCATTCCACCATGCAGTCTGACCTGCTCTGTGAAGCAGGCTGTTAAATTTCAGCTACCGCACTACCTAGCCAGTAACTTTAATTCACTCCACGATGGGATTCATCTCACCTAACTTCAGATGATCAGTGTGCAGGTGTGCAGATCTGATCTCATCGTCTCGACTGTGTTTATAAGCAGTCGAGGGGAACCAGCACTGTCAAGGAAGGATTCAGCTAAGTTAATTTAAAATACCGACCTCACAAGGAACTGTGCTGCTCAAGTGTCCGTTTCTCTCTACTGAATATGAAAAGAATTGGACAACCAGTTTAGATGGAGACAACCATGCTGCAGAAGTCTAAAAGCAGGTGGGAATGTATCTCATCCCTGTGGTGGAAATGCTTTGTACCATACACAAAAGCAGTATTTCAAGTAATTAATTTTTCTTCTTACAATTGCATCTTCAGTGTTTACCAACGCTCCCAGTTATTTGAAGCAAAGATTAGATTGTAGAAGGTTTACTCAAAAATTATTGAAATAATCTGTAAGTTATTTTACGTTTAGAGATACTTAGACTGTTTTGACTTCCTAACTCAATTTAGAGTCCTAACAAGTACTTCTTTTACGCATTACCTTTCAGGACAGTCTTGGAATTGGGAAGTGGGATTGGCTTCACTGGAATTGCAATCTGTAAAACCTGCAGTCCCAAGACGTACATATTCAGTGACTACCACCACTGTGTGCTCAAACAGCTGACAGAAAACCTCCGTTTGAATGGCTTTGTCTTGGAGCCCGGAACTACCCAGCACATCCAAACGGAGTCCCAAGGCCAGGAGGCAGAAGCAACAAATCACCAAACCCCAAAACTAGTTGTAGCAGAACTTGACTGGGGCTCAGTCACAGAAAAACAACTGTTGGATCTTCAGCCAGACGTCATCGTTGCAGCAGGTACGTTACACTTCTGATTATGCCTCACTGTGTGCTATCATGCAGGAATAAGCATTTTTTTTAAATCCAGAAAGAGAAGATGATAAATCTGTCACTCTTAAGAGCCTCATTAGTAATAACGTGCAATCTTGGCATTCTCTTGAGGGGTAACATTAAAAAAAAAACAAACCACAAACCTTTTTTTGGAACTTGCCTATCTATAAATCTGGAGGGAGTGTATTAAAAAAGTCTAATAATGGAAAATCTAGCAGCAGTAAAATTTCTTAGCTGTAGCTACAGAATTTTATTCCCTGATTTGGGGCTCTGCAAAGCCAAAATTACTGAAGAATTCAGGTGGAAAAAAATGACAAAATATACTGCCTTTGTCATCAAAGGTATCACACGATGCACTGAATATGTGAATTCTGTAAAATAAAGTCAATGTATGTTACCTGATGCCAACTGTACTGTTCAGAGAATGCACAAACCAGCACAGGCTGGACTCATGAAGGCAAAGCAACTCAGAACTGAGGGCAATTTCTATGTATCTAGTGCTTGCTGTTACTAGTTACTGCAGGACGTTCCCTTATTACGTTGCATCAGGAGTGGCCGGTCTGTCTGTCCATGGTACGTGCACATGCCTTGACACTTCTGCGTAGTGAACAACCACCTCTTGAGTGTCACTCCTGAACACGAGACTGACACGATTCAGAATCACAGTGCTAATCAGTAAAGCTGAGATTTTGTACCCTTTAGTGATCAGTTTTACCTTTTATCGCTATTTCTGCTCTCAAGGAAATTATTCAAGATGAAAAATGCTGCAGTTCAAATCAAGTCCTTTGCAATCAGCCTCTAAAATAAAGATTTTTAACAATGCAGTTTCGTTCTGCTAAGGACAGTTGTAACACAGAGTACCAACGCTCAGTGTCTTTGCTGTCTCACTTAAGATGGGCTTAAATGCAGTATCTGACAATCCATTTACAAAAAGGAGCACTGATTTTTTTTTTTCAGTGATGTTGGACTGATGTTAGAGATGAGGGCCACTTCACACAGCACATAGAGGCATTTTCAAAGATCTCTTATTGGGATTTTTTAACCCCTCAATCATATTCTCCTGTAAAGTAAATATTTTATCTTCTCATTTTGTAGTTTTAATTATGCTTTTTGCTTATTTACTTATCCAATAAATATTTCATGTTTTCCTTTTTGTGCAGATGTGGTATATGATCCAGAGATAACTTCAGCCCTTGTTGGAGTGCTACAGAAACTCTCCACTCTCAGCGCAGACAGAAAACCTCCTGAGGTCTACATTGCTTTCACCATTCGTAACCCAGACACGTATCACCTGTTCCAGGTGGAACTTGGTAGGTGCCTCTTTCATCAAGTGTATCCATAGTTCTGGCCTCTTTCCCCATTACTTCATCTGTAGGAGAGACGAACGGGAACGCTGTTTGGTGATGGGTATTGTCCGATACTGAGATTCTTATCCTGGAGCTGGATTTAGGAGCTGACTGCTTAAGAGCAGTAACTGTTCCACACGGATTTCATCAGGAGATTGGAACTCAGCTTTTTGCCACATCCTGTCTATCACAACTCACATTTGTTAAGAGTGCCAGCTTCTGAATTGCGAGTGTGGTGGCAACAGGAAACTAAAAAAGGGTTAAGCTTAAGAAGAGGAACATCTGTGCTGCACTGTCACAGTGATAATGTTTGAGATGCAGCCTAAACCCTTTACCTTATCTGTTCTTTGAGGGTCCAAAAAACCAACCCCTAGAGATTAAATAAAATAGGGAGGTATTTTGGATTTTTCTTGCTATACTCTTCAAAAGCTTGTCTTTTGCAGTCTACTAGCTGTACAGCTGGCCTACAGCAATTAGTTAATTCACAAAATTACGCTGAGTGCATTACACAAGCACACCTATAAATTTTTAAAAATACATACCCATAAGCATTTGCCTGTAGCCTGCCTTAACAGATGTCTTCTTGCAGAACTTGACATGCAACTTTTGCTCTTCATTTTATTAAGCAAAACCATGATTCCCAGTGTTTTTCTTTACAGATAAAGTTGGGATCGGATGGCAGATTATTCCAGCCCACAGCAACAGTATATTTCCCTATGACATGCAGCCGAATGTAACTATTCTACAGTTATTTGTATAGACTTAGCAAATATGACACAATTAGAATTTTCAGACCAACAGGAGCTATCTCATCCTTGCAACAAGATTATCTTGAATTCTAGAAGCGTACATGAGAGGCACTGAGGATACAACTGTATGCACAGACTGTTGTCAGTGAGGTACGTTTCTTCCTGTAACTGTCAGCATGTATGCAAGCAAGCTGCTGCCCCTGACAGCAGCTCTGAGCCTCAAGTGGCAGCAAAAAAAAACCCTAACTGTACTGCACTTTGATTCTGTAGAGACAACAGAATTGCACTGTATTTATTTTTTTTTCGGCTATGTTTTGATTTGTAAATAATGGAGGCACATCTGCAAGATCACAGGAGGAATATCGCATATTGACAAGGGAGCAATACAATGTTTCATAGTAATAAATATTTTTTTAACATTAAAACAAGCTGTAATTGTTGTCTGCTTTTTATACTTGCCTGTATATACTTACATACTTGCAGTACGGGTCATATTAAAAAATTAATAATACCTACAGTAAATATAGTAGATGGTATCACAGGCTTACATGGTGCTGTAAGAGGAGGTCATAAACTCTGCTGTACATCAAGTGCATCTTTATTCTGCAGTGATAGCAAAAAATCAGAATTTGATTTACATTTGTCTCACACTGGCACTCTCACAACTCGCTATCAGGAAGCCATCCTCTCCGACTGGCCAGAAAATACAGAAAGAATCGCACTCTGTAGCAGTGCTCTGTGTACTGCAAGGAGGAAGAGTTTAGCTCACCTTCTCTGAAACTCTCCGTACTCCATTAATCATTTTCCTGTTGGACAGTATTGATCCTAAAGCAGCAAACCAAATATGCTGTTCTTTCTCCTCTCTTGACTTCCTTTTCTGTACTTTTTTTAAAAGCAACTTAGAAGAAGATGAACTTAGCCTGCTCATCCTGTAGCGATAGATGACAGGTAACTTGAAACATGAAGAATCATCTTATTCTTCCAGTTGAAGGAGGCCATGACTGCTAGTATTAAGTTGGATATAGCGAAGTTATCCCACTACGCTTTGTTTCAGAATTTTGGATCTAAAAAATTTTATTATAGGAGGATGAAACCTCTTTAAAGCTATTGGCATTACTGTTTAATTAGAGAAGTGCCTAACTACCTCCATGTGCATATCAACATCTAAAGTGGAATGGCCATACCACCAGACAGAATTTTGCTTGAAAACAGAAAGAAAATAGTAAATAAATAAATAAATCAGCAAATACATCTTTATGGATCATTCTTCACCCAGTAAACTAGTGAAACTGCCAAACCCCTGCAGTAAGCAACTTAAGACTCTCTTCACCTTCCCACCAATGCAACCAAATGGCTGTCAACAATCTTTTTTGAAAAGAGAGTGTGTCTCCTGTAACCATGCTGCAGAAGGGGAAAGGCAGGATTAGGAAATGGCCGTCTAGCCTGGCAAAAGCAGACATTAAATGATTACTCAGCAAGCAGGTTTAAAAACGCTGGTGCAGAAACCACCACTGAACTCTAAAGAGGCTCAATGCAAGCAGTAATCACATGATAAAACCAAGCACATCTATTCCTTAAGTAACTGACACATATTTTATAAAGAATTCAAAAGGTGATGACAAAAGCATCTGGCAAGCATTAGGTCTGCACAAGAAACCAATATTAACAGTAAAAATAAAGATGAAGGGTATACCCAAGTAAGCACTGGGAAAGTGAAGTGCCCTTTTATTAGGTTATACATACTTCAATAACCTGTTCTAGTTTTATTTTTCCTTTTCATCTGTTCAAGAAGGGATAAAATTTATGTTCTTTCTCACAGTAAATAGGCACATTCACCTCAGTGCACAAGGACAACACGCACTGAAGTCTGTTTTCCTCTTAAGTGTTCAATAAAGCTGTTACATACCAGCAGCTATGCTTTCATTTTCTTGCACACACGTAAAAAGGAAAACAATTTTGAAACTAAATGGTTCTGTCACAATAAAATCATACAAGAGGATATTCAGCACTTGTCTAAGGAAGACTAGCCAAGAATATTAACTGGCAGAAAAAATAAAAACTCACCGTATCCTCAGTTCAAATAAAACAATTCAAATAAAAGGCATCTCCCACTTGCAAGAAAAAACACTCAAATTACCTACTGAAGTGCTTACTGTACAGTAGGTATAACTGGTAATAGCTTACGTATGTATTTAAGTATGTTCACCAGGAAGTGACCTTCAAGCAGCACAGGTAACAGCTTTTGCGCATGTGAACTTCCAGAGTAACTAAACCTCCCTCCCACTTTCTCAAGGTTCATCCCAAGCCCTCCTTCAGTGCAGGAACCCTGTCTTCCCTCAAGACTTACGCCATCGGCACACAATAGCCTCGGCTGCACCTTCAGCACTATTCTTCTTACGAGAAGCTCAAATTGTAAAGGAAAAGGTGTGTCCAAACAATCGTCCCAAGATGAAGTAGTTAAAAACTGCAACGCTAGACAATACAAAGTGTTTATTCACTGTTTATCCAGGAATATATTAGCTTTTTGACACCTTCCTCCCCTAAAAAGTCATTCATTCTGCCCAAGCAAAGGAAGAACAGTCTGGTCCCAACTGTCATCCCAGCGCAGCTGCTTGGACACACGGAGGTTTTTTCTGAAGTTGTGAAGTTTGCCTTCCAGTGTAGGAAATCCCAAGAAAAGCATCTGTAAGTTAAAAAAAGGAAGAACACAGAAAAATACCATCATATTACATTTTAGGCTCATTCTAGCCCCCGCAACGTTAACCCTTGACTACAATGCTGCAATAAGAGAGTGCTCTTTGGTCTGGCCCTATAAATAGTGAACGATGGCAATATTTAAAATGTTGTTGCCAGCTTCAGATTCATATTGAAATAGAAGTGAGGACAATAACATTTACCAGGCAAAGCAGTATCTTCCGAGAATGCAAAATACACAGATGACAGTCAGATACAAAAAGGCAGCTCACATGGTCGCCCCTCTGCGGTTATAGCTAGTGGGAAAGAAATCAGTCAAACCTTTACCTTCAGTTGTTCAGCAAGTTCATTCGAGTCCCTGAATATCAGGCCATTTTCATTGTGTTTCACAAGTTCATGTAAACTGTGAAGAAAAGTCATAGAGGAAAACGTCACACAAAAAGCAGCCAGTGGGACATACACATTTAAAAAGTTGCATAGTGACACCCGAAGAGACCCTGCTAGGATATCTGTAACATCATGATCCTGGATGTCTAGGTATGAGCTTCATACCTGACAAAATGGAACCAAGAAGGCAGTTTTTTAAAGATTGTTTCTCCCTTCTATGACAAACTATCCAACTCTACCATGACAGTACAAGAGGGCCCTCACTCTGTCTTCGTGCCATTCATCCAGACACACGTTAAAAATCAAGGCAATAATCTACTTTGAAGTTCACCCACAGGAAAAATCTGTCCATGATCCAGTTCATGAGATCTTCACAGGGGATTTATCTTTCTTTATCAAAGTTACTGTTTCCCCAAATGACTGTAAATTCTGAGACCAACTACACATACACTCAGCCCCTCACAGAACAGAGATACGCCTACACAGAAGGAAGCTTTTTTTAAATGAAGTACATGGAAACCAAGGATTACAGGGTAGTTATTTTTTAAGGCAAGTGGTTGCATTAAATGCTCCCACCTTTGCAGAAAATAGTATTAATTTTTTAACTTAAAATAAAACAATCTTGATTTCTAACTCACCTTGTCGAATAATTTTTTTTTATGGCATAATACTGGAATTTGATACATGCTGTAGCTGCTGAACTCTTGCTTTGTAAGAATACTGTTTTATATGATCCCCTTAAACTGTATCAAAATAAGCAAGCTCTTACCATTCAAAATGTATTGCACACACAGGTAAACAGCACCCAAACATATCTACCACCTTCATAGGTAAATCCAAACCACTAGATGATCTGTGGAGACACACCCCCAGGTCTGCTGAGCCTGAAACACAAACAAAACAGGCAAGAGTCTGAATTCTCTGAAAACAGTTCTTGCAGTCTTAAACCTGTAAACCTTTCTATTTACATACTCCTTGGATGATGCAAGCTAAAACCAAGCTATATGCAACACCTTCCACAATGACTCAATTCCAAGCACTCGGGGGGGGGTAGGTAAAGTATTTTGACTAAAATGAGTCAGGCTTTGGAAACATACCAGGTGAGTGCATATTAAAATACATGAAATTTTAGAATTCCTTTTAATTCAAAACAGCCTTTATGCCTCTTAATCTTCTAAGAATGGATAACTGCACAAGAAAACTCCATCACAAGCCAGACAGAATATGCTGCGTGACTCACTAGTGACCTCTTCCAGTTCAATCGATTTCAAACCAGAGAAATTAGTGTGATTTTATAGCCATTATATTCATTAGTTTAAAAGTACCAAATAAACACAGTGTTTTACAGCCATATGAATTGGCAGGCTCTAACCCTGCATAATGTAGATCAAGTTGAATATATATTTAACTACTTTATTAAGCTTACTGACAGTTTATGGTAGTATAACGAGCATGCTGAGGGAACACTATTCCAAAGACAAATTGATTTATAAGTTCAGCTACTTTCGGTTTCTCAGCCAAAAACGTCATGATTTCACATCATAATTTCATTTACTGAAATGATCTTAAATGTAAACTAGAACAAACACAGGCACACTGTATTTCAGCATAGTTAGAAGAAACAAAAAAGAACAGGCTAAAATAGCAACACAGGTACTATACCTACTTCTTGGGGTAACAGTGAAAAACTAGTTACAGAAATTTAGCAAACTTGCTGGCATGAGTCAAAACCATGAATATACCATCACTAATCAGCAACTTCTTTCACTTACTATATTCTACCAGCTTCCACACAAAAATCTGTATCAGCTCTCTGCAAGTGGGCTAAGCTGTTTTCCACACATTCTCAAGCTTATTTCATAATCCATTATTTACCAAGCAAAAGAGGGTAATCCTCAGCTTCAAGCCACGGTGTACAGATCTGGATATGTTCAAAGTGCAGTTTATTTATCAGTCCATTGTAGTAGTCTTTTAGAGGTCCTTTGCCTGTTTAAAACAGAAAAATATATATAATCATTTTTTTAATCAAGATGACTGAAAATAGCATTGTCTGGGCATCTTACTTTACAGCTGACAAACTGCTGTTGTATCAGGTACATCAAAAAAGATACCACACACACTCCCCAAAAAGACACATAAAAGACTATGTCCCTTTGAAAGCAATGCGAACGTAGACTTCTCGTTTACTCTATATTCGTAAAGGTCTGCCATCAATATCGCCCAGTCTTGACCTGCATTTTGTCTACAGCCATAAGATAAATTACTAATGACAAATTATATCGGTACAATTGGCCCTTCAAAATCACAACAAGTTTTAGCTTGCTCTTAATGAGAAAGTTAACCAAACAGCATTCATTCTGTCTACACAACTTTTTGGCAAAACCTCGCTGGATGATTAGGTCCTCTTTTCTAACACTAAATAAAAACCTTTCTGCTTAACACTCCAAACATCAGATTTTAAGTTTCTTTTGCTGCAGCATCTCATTGTTGAGCTTAAATTCTTTTGAACAGAGTAATGCACAGTTGTACTAGACACACAGGCTGAGAGCTTTTTCTCTTTAAAAGTCTGCCATGATTATGTGGCTGTAACAGTCCAACTATAAATCACTACTCTTGCAACCAGACATAAAGACAACTAACAGCCTCTCCTCTCTCCTCACCATCAACAGAAGCATCAGTATAGAACAAAAGTAAACTTGACGTCTTCTGTATTAGCACTGAAAGAATTGAATAAACTATTACCTGTAATCACACATACTAAAGATGGAAGCTTGACTCCCTCGTTGATATACTGCTCATAGTCTGGAGAAGTTAAACAAACTGTTAAGAGTCAATAAATATATGGATGCCTTGTTTAAGAATGGTCACAGCGTACTGTTTAGCTTCCTACTTCAGGTAATTTCTTTACAAGCACGTATCTAGTAAAATAGTATTAAATTTAGCAATGTTGAAATTGACAAACTTCTACAGAAAAACCATGATCTTTTTCAAATGCACTACTGATGAAGCATTTGTTTGACTTCACCATATCAGCTGTTTCAATCTATTGATTTAGAAACTGCAGCTGCAAAGTCTCCAAAATAAGACAATGCATATTCCCTTCTTTCCTATTAGCAGATGCCTACGGAAAGTATATGTAATAGCTTAGAAAATAAAATTGCTATTTACAAGCTACTTAGAAATACAATTCTGACAACTACTCTAATTGAAACCAGATGTTGCACTTCTGTATTATTTCAACTACTCTTAAACCACTGCTAATTAATCAAATACACCTGCATTTTCACCTGAATATGGAAGCACTGTTCTTTAGCGAAACCCTTGTGTAGAATACACTGTGCAGAATACAATCATTCCTCCTTGAATAGGTGAGATGAATTCCTTCACACCTACCTTCTAAAGCTTTTAAAAGGACTGAAAAGTCTTCATCCTCTGAAAGAGAAGACTTTATTAGTGACATTTGTATTTCTACCATTTATAATGTATTATTGTCTTTAAGTAACAGCAATCAAGATTTTCCTCACCTTCACTGAAATGATTTCAGTATAGAATGTGCTTTTCCTACTAAAAAACTGCTGGAACTACTTTCATAAATAAAAGTCTATAACCATACAGAGTGTTTATTTGCTCCCCTTATGGGCAACATGGCAGACAAACAAGCCACAAATACTGCACATTCTCAAAGCTATCAAGCTAAAAATTTCTAGGTTCTAAAGCTACAGAATTAAGTATAGAACTTGCCCTGTTAATTCAAAAGTACAGACAACTCTGCCCGTGGTTACTAGCAATAGATTTGTTTCCACTTTCTGTTCCCTTTTTCATACAGAGAAAAAAAATGTGAGAAAACTACGCAATACACATCAGAAATAAAGGAGTATTTTAGGTTATTAATCCATTTTATGCCACCATGCATGATAGCATATCTAGAACTCAAGTTAAAAAAAGCAGGAAATCTCTTTAATCGTTCTTGAATCTGAGCCTCTAGACTGTAGCTCTATAATTAAAATACATTATACAGGTATATTATATACAACTTGTCTTCAAATTCTTCCAGCCAAATGAAGAGAAAAAAGTACCTTTGCCACTGATGATGTACACGTCTCTATAGCACGGCAAGTGTCAAGTGTGAGGAAGTATAAACAGCCCTCGTTTTATCTTTTGTTAAACAGTGGTTACATATTAAAAGTGAAACTATGTTTCCAAACCTGTCCAGCTTGTGCTGCTGATCAGCAGAGCTGGCCGTCCTCTGGTTTTTTTCACCTGTCCATTTTTTTCATCCATTTCTGTAAAGGCAGACCGCTCAGCATTCGAGCTGACAGACTCTGTACTACGGAAACAGAATTTTCTCAGTATGGACTACACAAACACAGCCAACAATCACAGAAGGAAATACTATGCTTAACCAGCACGAATTTCCACACGCTTTGCTTCTGAGCTGCAGAGATACTGGATCATAAGAGAGGCTGTTCGTCATCTTTCTTATTGCTACCAAGAGCCTAGTGACACCACAGCTACAGGTACAATTCCATCTTCTAACAAAGCGTTTTCCTTAACCAGTGGAGAAAACAGGCAGCCTCTCCTTCCAGCTGTCCCAAACATATGGTAGAGCATGGAGTCCAACAGTACATTTATTCAATTAAACCCAGAACCTATACATTTTATACTAAGCATTTCCAAAAAGAAACCACTATATATTATGGATGTCACTTATTTTTCAAGCATTAGTTTGGTAAAGTCATTTCCTGTCAAATCCACTATAGAAGACATCCTGCACATAGCCAGAGAGGAACGCTGCACACTTGGACCAAGACCCTGAAACCTCTCCACAGTAAGTGAAAGGAAGGGCTGCTATTAACAAAGCATCCAGTCACTGTCATCTAGTTCAATGGGAACTAGACAACTGCCGAGTTCCACCCTAGAGATATTCTATTACAGACTGCCTCAGTACTTACACCAGCTTCTTTAAAAATAAAACACTTCTATTATTTCTCTTTGTGTTATCACAGTTCAATGATTTCACTCATTCCGGCCTCTCCTAGTGACAATTAAGCCAACTTGCACAGCATCTGCTGCTGCTAAGAGCACACACAGACCCCTCTGCCTGCTGATGAGCAGTAACTTGTGACCCCACGTGAAAGTATTTCGGGTAACCAAGTGCAACAACTTCTTGTCATTCAGATAAGGACTGTAACTGCATGCTTGAATTCCATGTACCGTGGTTTAAAAGGCTCGTAGTCTCTGGCAAGTTTCATGTACAATTGATGTTGAAGTTCTAATGGTGTTTCTTTAAAATAAGAAGCTGGCTTGTCATACAGCGTTACTGCCCTGTAATGAAATGAAATCACAAGTTAGACTAAACACAGATGTAACAAAATGCATACGGTACAGTGACAGGCTACAACAACGTATTGCAGAAAGTAATTAAGTGAATTAATACAGAAAAATAGTGACTTTTTTGACGCTTACAACTTCCTGTATTCCTGAATTTCACTGGAATACACCAAGATAGACATATTAATCCCATGACAGAGGACCCTTTTCTTGTGTGCATACTGAAGAGGAATAATGCAACCGTAAAAATCGCAGACATCATTGTCCTCGTTTTTAAACTTACTTCATAACCGCAGGGCAGACCAGTTGTTAATAAATGTAATGGCATCTGCCTCATTGCAATTACATAGGCAGCTTGGCAGAAAACTTCCGTAGCACCTGGACTGCCACCTTCTAGTCAATGAGGTGTGCCCACACTCCACTAGCTCCTTACAAAACTGAACTAATGTGTTTCGGGGGCAATGAGAGGGGTCAGTAAGTTGCTTTTGTAAGATTCCTCTGAATACAGAATCAGTGGGGCCATGTTATTTCACTTCACATACCTCTAACAAATTAGTATGTGTGTATGTGACTTACTTTATGTTGCAGTTCACCCACAGATCTTCTTTCATTGCATTAGTGACACACAAGTTATAGTCGGACAAACGCCCAAACAGCTTTTCATACCTGACAAAAATTCAGTCTTAGTTAGAAACCACAGGCAGGCAATCACAACAGCCAAATAGTTACTGCCCACCAGTGCCAATGCTAATTAAAAGCCAAACAAAACCAAAAGAAACCAACTGCTTCCACTAACTGAAATTTAACTATTGATTATTGATTGACTCCTTATACTGAAGCAGTATCAGTTTATGAGCAGGGATACAGCACAGCTCCCTTGTCCTGTAAGACCTAAGACCACAACACTCAAAAGCCTTTAAAGCCTTTATCTACATGTGACCAATTAGATTCAGCAAGAAACAGACCTTTAAAGATGAGCTGGAGTGTAAAGCAGCATTAGAGAATAAAAAACCCCAGCACATATAAAGTCACTCTAAAAACAAGATCAAAGTCTGCATATGCACACAAAAGCATCCTGCCTACTTCATCAGTCACGTTCCTATGTGCTTAACAAAAATATTTTATAGAACATGCTTTCTGAAAGTAGTTTAACACAGGACAATCCATAAATCCTTCACAGAAAGGGTCCTTCACTAATTATATTCCCCCCGCTGGTTTCCATTTGTCTGAATTCTGCAAAGGTATGTAATTTATAAAGAAGAGAAGAAATTACTGTACAAACCATTTTGCAATTTGTACTAGTGGGTGATTTCTTCCATGACTCAGACTCATTATTGTATATCCATAATTGTGCCAATCAATTATCAGCTTGCTTCCCCAGAAAAGACACGCTACCCAGGCAACAGCTATACTAGGTAAGCCTGGAGGATTCTGTTTAATAAATAAAACAAATAAAAACAGCATAAGACCGTAATCAAGTGAAAAATCACTAAGCAACTACCAAAAAATAACTTAACTGAAATTACATTGCTTTAAAGGATCTTAATGAACAGAGACAATTTTGTACCCACCAGCTACAGAACTGCTGGCTTCTCCTATGAAGACTGGGAGGCACTTCAGCTTTTACCGTTGGGTCAGGATCAAAATTCCTCCCCAATAAACATACAAAGATTTCTCTTTAGATTTACTCTTTACTATTATCTGTGTCAACAAAGCTTCAAAGCTCAACAATTAAGCAGAAGAACAAATGTTGTTATAATAGTTTTGATAGAAGTTTACACCATTGATTAGGCCAATTTTAGCTCTCAAATAATTAGAACATCTGAGACTGCTAAAAATGCCCTGTAGCGTAATACTATTTATTCTTATTAATATTACACCCAACACAAAACATACCTGAAGAAGAATATAGGATGGTTGATCTATCTTCAGCATCGTGTACAGTAATTGTATTGCCTGCACAATGACTTTTATAACATACTGGAAGAGCTTTGGACCAACTGCAAAATGACAGAAAACCCAGTAAGAATACTGGGGGTCCCCAGACAGAAACGTGCATATCATAACAGAACCAGTCACCTCTGAGAGCAAGGTTTAAAATAACAGCACGCTGTAAAAAGGGAAACTTGTTTTTAGACAACCATCTCGCAACCCCTACAAATTCCCGTTCTGTGTTTCGTATAGAAATAAGTCGGGGTAGGTATGGATAAACATACACACAAGGTAAAAAATAACAAATTTAAAAAGGTCCCTGTTTCAGGCTGCATGAGAACCGCACTGATGTGCCTCAGTACCACAAGTGCTCCGAACAGGCCGGCACCGAGGATGCGCGGCCGAGCCAGCACACAAGCCCGGGCCAGCCCCACCGCGTTGGCGAGCCCCGATCCCCCGTCGGGGCGTTGGTTTTCCCACGTAAACCCCATCGCCCCTTTTCCTCTGCTCCCCCCGAACACACGCGCCCG
>Ga0065711_1043000_pt1 | contig 15008 bp, 6 predicted proteins | sample Hoacrofraction12_FD_59098 | JGI IMG/M metagenome (GOLD analysis project Ga0065711, IMG submission 59098) | Hoatzin crop microbial communities from Cojedes, Venezuela - Epithelial fraction 12 v2 (version 2) | ecosystem: Host-associated > Birds > Digestive system > Esophagus > Crop | place... | reverse complement strand
TCTGTATCGTTGTTGTTCCTGTTGCCTCTGTTTGCTGTTCTGTTAAACTGCCCTTATCCCGACCCACCAGTTTCTGCCTGTTTCTTTCCATTCTCCTCCGCAGCGCGGCGGGGGGAGGGGTGGCCGCGTGGCGCTTTTGTTGCCGGCGGCAGCCGAAACCAAAACACTTCTAAAAAGACTTAATCAGACTTGCTAATTTGTGGTGTCATTACATTTTAGGTTTTACCCCATTTTTTCAATAATATAATTTCAGAGAGGTTTTTTAATATGTTAAAAAAATGTGATGTTTCCTGGAACAAGCTGTATGGATTGTTTCTGGAGACAGTACCAAAGTAGAAAAAAAAAAAAAGCCTGCCTAGTCTGGGAGGACAAGTCACAGGACTCCAACTCAAGTCAGACTGCTTTTGTGTTATAGTTCTTACGGTTTTGGTGACTAGTTACTGTATCCTGCTGTTCTCCTTTAAGGTGGCAATGTAAAAAAATTAGTAGGAACTTTCTAAGTAGGGTGTAATAGTTTAATAGTTGTCTTGAAACACTTCCCACCCCCTTGGACCCAGTATATAGGAATTTGGGTGGCTGTGATCTGTAGAAAATGAAATTTGCCTTGCTAGTAACTTCAAATGACAGGTGTATTGTCTCCATTTTTGCACCAGGAGGTTTTGGTTCTTTTTGAATCCCACAAGAAATACACAAGCTTTATGAAAAAAGATGACTGTTTGATTAATGTATTAGAAAAGGCAATAACAAGTCACGGCTTAAGTCCCTTCTGTTGCTGGGATCCCTGAGTTGATGCAGTATTGGAGAGACCTCCAGTCACACCACAGCATACTGCAGAGATCCTGTCCGTGGTGAGGTTCACAGCATCCCCTCCCCACAAATCCAACCAAATAATTTGTGAAAAAAATTGTCTAATCCAACACTCAGTAAACGATAGAACCTCAGAATGAGTAGGTACCCATATACCCATATATGCAAATAAATGTTTCTTTGGAGTTGACTGCTTTTTTTTTTTTTTTAAACTAGATATAAAGGAGAGGTTCACCAATTATGTGCTGCTACTAATTGTATGTCTAAGAAATATGGAGCAGTTCTCATGGAATCCAGGTGAGTAAATTAGTAGAAAAATTAAGTAAAAAAATGACAAATTCCTGTGCTGTCAAGAACTGCATGTCTTGCTTCTTTCCTCAATCTGAAAGATAAGGGTAACCGGGCCATTTAATTGAAGAATTTTAGTTTATCAGATACCTTAGATTCTAATTTCTGTATTTCTGGTTTTCTTGTAAGAGTGACTCTATCCTTTCTGCTAGAAGTATATGGTGTTATGCTACAAACGTGCATATTTATGTTTAAGTAGTGTCGTGAATGATTTCTTCGCAGCCCTTTCCCTTTCCTTGGAGTATGTTGAGGATGAAGTATCCCCTAGAGAATTTTATTTTGTGAGGTTGGTGAGATTGAAATTTGATAGAAGATTGTAAAAATTTGCATTAATAATTTAGTATTGATTATGCTTTGGATTTTAATATATTGAATAAATATTGAGTAAAATTTGGATTTTATTTTGTTAAAACTTGGTTGAATAATTTTTGAGTCCTGATCTATGTGGTATATTTTACTTGAATGTTACAGTCTACCTAAATTTTACCTTAAGCATCTAAACCCACAGGTGCTCTGTCTATTCCTCATATACACTGAACATCTACTGTCTAGTACGTGCAAAGGTTGTCTTCTTAGTAGACATAAAGCTTTATGAAGTAAAAGCTTTAGAACCTGATCCTAATTACGCTGTGATTGTATAGTACTGATAAGTTTCTAGAACAGCAACGGAGTAAGCGAGAACTTGCACACTTACTTGCTGAGTGTTGAGGTAAAGTCACAGACTCTTCAGACTCTTGAGGTTTTTTCACTCTTGAATGAAAGTGTTAGAATTTTTGTTTTGTGTACTGGCATCAAATTAAATGGCCTAACTTGTTTCTTCCCGCTTTCAACCTTCAGATCATCTTTGGGTGTTATTCCCAGATGTTTGCATGGTGGTTGCTGCAGAAATTGCGGTGGATATCGTGAAACATGCCTTTATAACAAAATTCAATGACATCACAGCAGATGTAGGTATCCTGTTTGGAATGCTGTGTGCTATTTTAAGTTGTAGATTATTTTTCTATTTTTTTCCTAAATATTAAAATTTATTCCAGTGCAGATAATGTAAAAATTGTTATTTTCATATATAGGACATCATCTGGGGAAGCTTGGTAATTTCCTGATACAGTATACTTCTGAGGATCTTTATAATGTGGAACAAATACCTCTGCTTCTAAATTAGTAGTTCCAGATCCATAAATTATTGAAAGTGTTGTGTAACAGTTCACACAATAACCACAATTCATGTAACTGGCAGATAATTTTGTGAAGTGATCGCTAATTACATTGACAGAAGTTTACTTGTTCTAGTCTAGACAGAGCTTGTACCTTTTCCTAACAGAATAGATTAAAATTCAGGCTTTGGGAAAAACGGGTATTGTGAGGCTGTATGTTAAAGGTGGAATGTGAAATTGTGCATCTATTTTTCCACTATCGCTGGAGCACTACTATGAAGTAGCCTATGGTAGTTTCCCACTCCTGAAATTTCTTAGGCCATATATATTATGCAGTCTTTCTTATAAAGTAGTAGATGAGGTTACTTTTTGTGTGGTGTGGCATGATGCATTGGCCATTTGTCTTGCATGTTGTGTGAATTCAAATGTACTTGATAAATTTGTGAAGAGATGAGTTAGCGTTTTTCCACTATCAAAAACACTTTTCAGGAAATGAGATCAGAACTTGGAAGTGCTATCTTTTTCAGTATCTCTAAAGTAACTACATTGTGCAGTGTAGAAACACGTTTAATAGATGTACTTAATAAGGTCCCTTAACGCCAAAGGCTGTTATACGTGGCCTACTTTCATATAGAGTGTGGAAAAGAGCAATAGTGAAGTCATGATAACCGAAAATGTAGCATGTTTCGGAATGCTGAAACAGCTGGAGGATGGGGAGTAGTGAGTGACAATTTTGCAAGGTTTATTTAACAAACTTTGTATTTTTTGTATGAAGTTCTAAAGATTTACTGTTACTAGGTCAGACTTTTTCAGAAGTTTTGAACACCTACAGTGCAAGTCACCCTACCGCGTATCCTTAAAATAGATGCTTTTCTGTCTTAATATGCAGAACTGTTTTGAAGAGAAAGAAAAGGTTCATTCATCTTCTGATACAATTTGCTCTTTTTGTGGGATCACATGCTTAGTATATTAGTAAGCTCTCTCATTTGTTTAATTTGATCCCAGTGCTACCTTTCATGTAGCTTAAAACAAATTACGAACTGTAGGAGAAAAGTAAACGGGATTTCCCTTACTTTGTGTTCCTTATGATCCTCAGATTCAGCAGATGCTTTATAAAGTCTCATTCAGTTCCGAAAACATAGCATAGTGTTGTTTTTGTTTGTTGTGTATATACACAAGTTACTTTATCACAGAAATATAAGCTCATCTGTTGAAGGGTGCAGTTAAACCTCAGAAAAACTGGCTTTGACTCCTTCAGCCTGTGCAAGACCATTTATAATATTTTTACAGAAATATTAGTATCTCTGTTGCTTCTATAAAGTGTGATAACAAATTAATGACACATCTGATGTGCTGGATTTTTTCCAGGTCTACAGTGAATACAGAGCCAGTCTTGCGTTTGACCTTGTTAGCAGTCGACAGAAAAATGTAAGCCTGAAAATAAAGGCATTTTCTTAACTAACATCATATTGTGGAGGGCGAGGGGATGAATATTAGGACAGATATTTAAAGAAATACATACAGAACTGTTGCACTTCTACAGCACTGAAATTCTACTCTGCTGTTTTTTAAAAAGAGATAACAGGAATATTTCCTTGTGATGTATATTCATATTTTTATTCAGTTCGGGTCACTTCAGGCTTTATTTAATGTATTGTTGAGAAGTCTCTTTCAAATACAGGTGTAGTCAGGGGATGGTTATAACCACCTTGACATTTTTGAGTTATATGGGAAGTAAGCGAGCTTAACAAGGTGTTCTTGAGATAATTATGTTGAGATAATTTTAAATTAGTGTTCTTTTTGCTTTATTTTAACCATGTTGGATCAAAATAACAGTATTCATGAGGCATTTGTGTTATTCTGAGACGGCATGCACAGATCTGTAGGGGTGTTTGTACCATGCATGTTACTTTTGTGGCATGGCTATTTACAGGACACACAGACTGCTAGTGTTTTTCATGAGTGCTGTTTTTTTGGAAGACTATTTACAGCACATCTTTCCTTGATGACTCTCTTAACTATTAGTGAGTGCTCTGGATGAGTGCCCTAACTGTGAAATTAACTTAGTTGTAATAATTTATGTAGTTTTCTTGGGCATGTTTAATAGCCATTGCTAGGAATGCGGTAGTTATACCTCATAAGTTAGACACCTGCAATTAATATTTAATAATTATATATTATAAAACATATTAAAATTATTTTAATAATTATTAATAATTTGTTAATTATAAAAACAGCTTACTAGTGCTGAAAACTCCCATTACTTTTCCTAAGGATCGTTTGTGGAAAATGGGTGCCTATATGATGCTACCTAACTTTGGCAGGATGTTCAATACTGCGTGAAAGCTGTCATGCAAAGTGGTTGTGTTTTAAGAGTTCACATGTAAATGTATTTTCAAAATGATTTTAACACAGTTATCCTGAGACTAATTGTAGGTGTTTGTAGGATGATTTAAAATTGCTAGTGTGATGGATAATTATTCTTTTATCCCAGTTACGGGTTTTTCTGTACAGCGTTTGAGGATCAAAGTCAAATTAATACAAAAAGATCTCTAAGCAAGTAGTAATGTACAGGTGAAATACCACAGTGTTTGGATTCAGTGTCCTGATTGCTCTCGATTTAGAGATTTGTGTTATACTTCAGTTGCTCTTGATTTAGAGCATTGAAGCTAATCTTACTGGTCATGGTAGTATTACGTTTTTGTCTGAGGGTACAGCTATCTGCATTTGAATTTCCAAATGTGAATAGGTACACTTTATACCAGTATAATGTTTGTTAGCTGAGATTGAATCTTACCTAGAGGGTGTGCCAAGCTAAAATAAGCTCATTCCTTTGCATAAATAGCTCATTATTCTTTCTCTTTTTTTCCTAGGCATACACAGATTATAGTGATTCGGTTTCCAGAAGAATGGGTTTCATTCCTCTTCCACTGGCTGTTTTAGTAAGTTGTGTCTTTCCTGTCCATTTTCTATCAATAAGATCTCAGTTTGAGAATATATGCCTGAGATGCCTAGCAGGTTTTGATGTTTGGAGGATGAAATTACCACCTTAAGTAATGGAAATGATGCTGCAAGGTTGAGTCAGCATTCAGTATAACCTATATCACATACTAATTATGACTTCACAAATGCATTACTGTTTATTTGCCTTTCATAGAAAATCAAATATGTATTAATTTGCTAGAATTTATAGGCACTTGAATTGTAGCAGTGGAATTAAACTACATCTGTGCTTATTAAACATTTATTCCTTTTGGCAATTACCCTGTTCATTCATTTGGAATAGTCAAAGCAGCTGGTTGCCAGAAGGTTAGCAGTAGTGTACTATTTTTTTCAGGTTTTCCTTAGGAGTCCTTGTGGTTGTCTGTGTAATGGTATGCTTAATGGCTAAGTTTCCTTTTATATGGGGCACTGAGCTTGTGAGCTGTTGTAGAATACATGATTCTGAAATAGTTGACCCTGTTACATGGACATGCTGCTACAAAATGAATCACTTCATTATTGGAATTGTGTTCACATGCTCTCTGTTCTGAATTATCTATTGCAGAATGTTTTCTGTGAACAGCTGCTCTGACTTTGCCCATACACACATGTAGACGAGCAGTAGTTATCGTAATACTGGGAATGTGTCCTTGCTTTGCCAGCAAAGATGATAATTTGTCATTTTCCTGGAAGAACACTGATAGCAATTAACTTTCAAATGTAATGTTCTCCCATAGAGATGGGGAAAAATACTATTGACAAGCGTTGCCTAGATTTGATTCAGGATTTTAAAAAAACAAAACACACACAAAAAGAAACAAAAAAAAAAAAACCCACCCAAAAACCAAACCAACTATGATCATAATTGTGATTTCTTTTATAACTAAGCAAAACACATCTAGTGAGAATTTGATTGAGGTGCTTTTTTCAAGTTAATTGTGTTATGATATGATATCCTGACTACTAATAGGTTTAAAACAAACTGAAGTGCTCTGCTAACTTGGAACACTAACTATGAAATACTGAAGTAAAACTGAGCTTTCAGGATCATTTGTTACTGAAACTTGGGATTCATATGCCTAATCCACAAAGCAATTTTGTATTCAAAATGGTAGCATAGTTCAAAACACTGATTCTGTTTTACTGCATTAGCATCTCTTGACATTTTCCTCAAAAATTGTTAACTCGGCTTCCCGCCCTTGACTTTTCAGGAGGTTTTTTTTTTTTTTTTTTGCTTCTTATTTTACTTGGAAGTCGCTGGTGAAGGAAACATTATCAGACTAGTTTTGGCAAAGTTTCAGCTAGGTACTAGTATAATACTTATTCAAACCAAAATCTTGACTAGTTAGCACTACGAAGGGCAATATTAGAATAAATTACTATTAACGTATATGTTTCTACTTTTGTTTTGAATTTACCAAATAAGAAATGTCTGTTAAAATACTCAGTTAATAATTGCATGCTATATGTTTTAACTGTTTAACTTTTATCCTTAAAACAGCTCATCAGAGTCGTAACAAGTTCAATAAAAGTACAAGGAGTCTTAGCTTATGTTTGTGTTGTGCTGTTCTACTGTGGGTAAGTAAATGCACACAATTGAAAGTATTTACAATTTTTTAATCAGATAAGTGAAAAAGCTTCTGTTGATAGTTCTAGGTATAAGTGTAAACACAGTTTATGTTCAGTAGGACATAAATGTAAAACTTCTATGCTCATAGACTGAAACTGAGAGTGCAGATTGGTCTCTTAAGTACTGTAACTGCATTGGGGTATTGTAGCCCTCAATAGGTAACTTCAGTAATGAAAACAACTAGTGGAAAAAATGGTTGAAAGAATTTACGACAGACAAGCACCATACCTCTGCATAAAAGGGGAAATAGAATTCTAATGAATGAAAGTTTCTGTGAAAAGAGCTAAAGATTCAACATGCCGACAAAAATAAGCAGTTGAGCAGATCATGAATTCTTCTCTCTGGTAGTTAAATGTGAGGTTTCTTTGTGATAGGAAACTGTTGTATGGAGGGAAGAAAAGTAAATGCAAGGCTCACCTTTCTGCAAAGGGTGGGGTCAGTAAGTGATCTCTGCTAAGGAATATAATGTCCTGTGACAACTTGTTTTCCAAAACCGATGATTGGTAAATATGTCTTCACTGCCAAGTCGCTTTATACTTGTGTTATCCTTAAATTCTCACCATTTGATGTGTACTTCTGAGATGCAATTAGTTGTACTTTAGATGCAATCTAGTTTGCCTGTCTTGAGGCACTTGCTGTAGACTATACAGGGATGACCAGTTTCTAGGAAAGTTGCATGCTGGACGGTGTTGGTGTTTGTCTCAGTACTGATTGATATTGGAGTCCTTCTAAAGTGATTCAAATTGCTGCAGCCCAGAGAACCTGCCTTGCGGTATGGTGGAAGTAGCTCTTCCAATGCCCTACCAAGTTGTGTTTGTAATTGAAGGCAGCAAGACTTGGGAAGTAAAAGACTTCTAGGTCTGGGGCTGTTCAGCAGGTACACTGGAAGAGAGCAGGCTGTTCTTTTACAATACCTTATGAAAAGAGTGGGGTTACTACACCTTTTTTAAGAAGTAGTAGACTTTTCTCTAATCTGACCTTGATCTGCAAAAAAGTAAAACTTGGTCTGATGTGTCCAGTCTGCATCAGTGCAGAGACACATTTCTTTAGTGTCAGATAACTAGGACTTTGAGATATTGTACATAGGTTAAATGTTAAAATGTTAGCCATATTCCTCTGCACCATACTTTGATTTCTTCCCCAGCATACCACATGCTGTGCCCATGTTTTGCCTAAAGCCAGCTCTATATGATTAAAAGCAGTAGCTCCTGATCATCACATTCAAGCTGTGGTATGCCGAGCTCAGCACCTTCATTCTGCTCAGTGGTTTTTCCTTTTTCCCAATAAATGTAATATTTCCCTACGTCTACCGTTCCAGTGCTGCCGCCCAGTCCTGGATTTTTCCCTGTCTCTGTGGCTTGGAGGATGGAGGGCAGAAAGAAGTAATGTGATTAACATGAAGGATTAAATGCTGCTCTTTGAAGTCATAGGTCAAAAGAGTAAATACATTTTATTTTGTCCTTATTAAAAAGGGAGAACAGATTTTTACTTCTGTTGTGATCTCAGTTTTGGACTTAACTCACCTCTTGCATCTTTCAAGTAATTTGTATTCTGAACATAAATTTCAGCTTTTCGTCAGATTAGTATAGCATAGATATGTGAGAAACAATGTGATAAAATCTGAAACAGTTAACTGGGCGAAGGATTGAGACTATAATGTGGAGGACATTGGTTTGTATTGATATTTAACAACTGTAATACTGTAAGTTATACTATTAAAGAGTCTTGCCCGGCATATGAAACCTGAGGTTTTTTTCTTCTAGGATTTTGAACAACTGCCAACTTACATTGTTGTTTGAAATTTGACGCTGGGGTGGACTGGCAGTAAAGAATAAAAGAGAATCACTAGAAACCCTTGCATAATTTTCCATGAGAAGCTGGAACTGATACAGTAAAGTGTTGATTTGTGGCCTTTTGAACTTCTGATCTCATTAAATCATGCTGTAAACAGTAGTCTCTCAGAACAGAAGCATGTTACATAGAAAGGGTAGGGGAAAAAAACCTCTAAAACGAAGGAGAGCGGCTCAACTCTCAGAAACAAAATCTGTCCTGATAGCTTCATAAAATTGTAGAGAGCCATGGCTTTCAACTTGTATAAAATGATACCTTCTTTGTGGTTGCTTGGATACTAAAATGTCAGTTTCTTCTGAGTACTGAAAGTGCTCTGCTCATTCTCCCATTCCTGTAAATTTCTTCTACAAGTAAATGCAGTGCATAAAATTCCCTTAAAAGTGCAGTGTACTTTGTTTTTCTGTTTGACAAGTTCTGATTACACTAATGCAGTGAGAGATGATGGAGCGGCTGCTGAAGTGCGCTTCGGTCGCTTTATGATTAAGCAGTTTCAACCTGTCAGTGTTCACTTCTCGTCATCTTTTATTCTGTTAGTGAGGTACATAATAAACAGATTGTCAGAGAATTGAGAAAGAATTGAGAGTCTGCATTTCGTTCACTTTCGTTACATAGGTTGATATGCATGGAGAATATTTAAATTCATCACACAGAGAACAGATCACTATTTCCTTGTTCAGTAGTGAGCCTTCACTTCCAGAGTGGACATTGGTCTGTGTGTTGTGTAATACCAGTAATGGAACTTAGATTTTTACAAAGCTCGTTTGAGTTGTAAATCTAAAAGCGCTTGATGGTAGATGAGACCTTACTGTTCTTTAAATGATTAGACAGATATAAAAGGGACTTCAATGATTTGCCGAAGTTTCTGCTGAAAATCAGCGACAACAGAAAAGGAATCTGCCATCAACTGTACTGCTAGGACAGTAAGGCAGTGCTGCCTCTTTGGATTTATTGAGTTTAATGTACTATCTTTTGTGATGTGAAAATGGGCATTTTATGATTAGCCTGTAATTTGTGAAAGCTAGATATCTGCTTTCTTGTGATTCAAAGTCCACGAGTGATCCTTGGCTGGGCACACTTAAGACTACAGTTTTGACAGTAGTGCGTTTAGTTTGGACTTGCTCTGTTGAGGGCCATTTTTAGATCTGTGTTTAAATATTTGATGTCTTAAATGGCTGCTTAACTGTCCTTGTGGTGCTTTTTTTTAAACTATGATAAAACTTGACGTTTTTCTCTAGATGCATTCTGAAGAGAAAAATAAAATTTAGCCAACAAAACTAAGCATTGAATGTGAAACAAATTGTTAGGGAAAGGGAATTACCTTTTGATCTTGCTATTGCAGGGATTTGTTAGCTAATCCTTCCAAGACGGCAGTAACCATATGCAACTATTTTAATATGAATAATTGCAGTATGAATAATATGCAATAGTTTTAATACGCTAATGCAAATATGTAAACAGATACATTTATTTTTTCAGGTTAATATCTTTAAAAGTCCTTAACAGTATTGTATTGCTGGGGAAATCCTGCCAATATGTAAAGGAGGCAAAAATGGAGGAGAAATTATTCAATCCTGTCCTGACTGCCACCCCAGGGAAGCCGGCTGGCAAGCAGCAAAGCATGTTTAAATCTACCCAGGGTAAGGCTAACTGCCTTGTTTTGTTTTCAACTATAATGAAAATTGCTTTCAGACGAAATTTAATATTAAACCAGATGTATGACATTGTTGCTGCACAGTAACCCTGTTGCTGGACGTTAATTGTACTGTATCACAGCTGTGAACACAAATCTGTAAATGTAATAGAATTTATTGCTTTAGTTCGTGCATCTTCTTTTTGCTTATAAATACTCACCGCTCTCATAAGATCCCACCCTGATGCGTGGAGGTGATAGAAACATCAGAACAGTAGCACACTTTTGTTTGGAAATCATAATCGTAGAGTGGTTTGGGCTGGAAGGGACCTTGAAAGATCATCTAGTCCAACCCCCTCTGCCGTGTCACTACACAAATAAGTAAATATTTACACATCATCTCTGGCAGTGCTGAAGTTTAGTAAGGATGCAGTCTATGCATTTCTTCTGGAAATTAATGTAGAACATTGCAAGAGGGTAGGTATAATTACTTGTAGTTGTCGTGAACCTATTGATGAAAAGCTTAATGAAATCTAAATAGGAATTTCAGCTGGTCTCTGCTCACTGCATTTCAAGTCTGTGCAGCATGGTTTTCTCATATAGGTCCTCAGCAGCAGCAGTTCATATATAATTGGAATGGGGCATTATTATATTCCTGTGGCACGTTATAGAAGGAGACAGAAACCTTCATTGTTGCAGTCAACTGAATTGGATTGTGTATCTTCCTTGTGTATCTGTGAAGAGCTTAGTGAGAGCCCTAGAGAATTTAAATGAGGCTTTTATTGTGTTCACTCTGGTGCTTGCCAAAGACTTGAACAGCTTGAAGGTGCCTATTAGTCATCATAGTGTCTTGCCAGCAATAGTAGAGTTGAGAATCTGTCAGTGTTTCAGTCATAAATCTCACCTGTGTCAAATCACATCAGGCAGAAACTTGGTGCAGACATTTATTTTTAAATAGGTTAAATTCATAGAGTTGCTTTAGTTTCATAATGAAAGAATGTGATATGAATTGGTCTGAATGTCTTTTCCATTTCCTTAGACGGCTATCATAATGACAGTGGTTTAATTAAGCATTCTAGTACTACACTTGGATATGAGACTTAGTAAGTCATACTTACTTAGAGTGACTCTTAAACTCACAGTAAATAAACCCTGAAGACGGTTTTTAGCTGAAGCAGCAGCAATTTTACCAGGTCAGTCAGCAGAGATGGTGATTTCCTCAAATGGAAGGGTTTTGATTGAAAAGTAGCAATCAAAAAGCTTTTGCTGATTTAATTTAGAATATTCTTAACTTGCATCAGTGATGAAAAAGCTCAATTTTTAACAGTTTTCAGGGGTTGTTGAATACATTTTGATAGCCCTTTATTTACTAGAAACGTCAATTATGTGAAAGAATGATTTTACCTTCCCCAGCTTCTGTGTGTCTGCATTATTACTGCTGGGCTCTGCAATATTGGTTAATCCCTGTGCCCCACTTAGCAGGTTTTTTTCAGTACAGTCTTTCAACCCATCTCTTACTAGAATGAGGGTGAGGGAATTAATCTGGTCTACTTTCTATCAGCTTATAATGTACTTCATTTTCCTAAGAGTTTGCACCTCATCCAGAAACAGTCTAAAATTTTGAAGGATAAAATCTTATACTTGCTCTTGACGGATGGAAGTTCTAGTTACTGGTAATCATTTATAGGCTGACCAGCTTTCTTTGGAAGCTGCTGGGTTAGAAAATACTTCCCTTGGTAACAAAGTTCTGCAATTAGCATTAATTGTCTGCTTTCTTAGTGCGAGTTTAGTACCTTTGACTTGCTTAATGCTGTAGATCTTTTTCTGTTCCCTTTAGAAACAACAGCTCAGTCTTTAGGAGGAGATGGTAAACAAGAAAAAATTTACTGCCTTGTCACTTGCTTGTGCATTCTAATTCTTGAAATGTTTTAACAAAATGTGGAAACAATACATGGATATTACTTAGAAGTATCTTAGGTTAATGGAGCTAGTGTTCAAGTCCTCTGAAGTAAGATGCAGGAATAAAAATAGACACCTTTAATAGAACTGCTTTAGGAGCCACTGCTATTAAAGTGTGTAGCAGTGCGTGAGTCATTGATCAGCTGTCCCCAGAGAAGCCAGGTTTGTTGTACATAGGTAGAGGATTAGGCCCATCTAGTTCCTGCTACAGAGATTCCTTCTCTTCATTTCAGTAGAAAATACTTGTGCAATTCGCGCAATGACTGTAAAAAAATCTTTTTGCCTAAGCCACTAAAAATGACTCTGTAAACCAGAACAATGCAGTGTATGTCCTGACACCTGCTGTTTATGTGCTTGCTCCTTGTCCGAACTTGTGTAGAATTCATTTTCTGTCCTTCTACCAGATTAGAAAAGGAAATCTCTTATGGTGAAACTGAGAAGAGGTAGTGGCTGCCACAAAGCATTCTTCTGTTGCTTCTGCTGCTTTGGTGCTGCACACTTTTCCAGGACAGCTTCAGACCAATCTGCACGTTACAGATGCATCAGTATGTCTGTGTTGAATTCTTGAGTATCTTTGTAATTGTATTCTGTTCCAACAGGAATTTCCACAGATGAAAACGGATCTACATCTGTTACCAATCAGCCTGTGCATCAGAAGGAGAATATGCCGTCTTTACTTGTAACAAGCAATTCTGATCAATTTCTGACAACTCCTGATGGAGAAGAAAAAGATACAAGCCAAGACAGTTCAGAATTAAAACACAGGTCTTCAAAGAAAGACTTGTTGGAGATAGACAGGTTTACTATTTGTGGAAACAGAATTGACTAAGATTATTTTTTTTTTTTTAATCAATGTGCTAAGGATACTGAGCTGTTGGGACAGCAGATGCTACCAGAATGGACGGTTGCCAAAAAAGGCACATAAATATTTATTTAAAAACTTAAATTATTAATGGCAAAAAATAGTAATTTCTTTCTACAAGTAACTTGGCTTCGTATCTGGTCAGGTCAAGTAAGTGATCTTTAACTTGCCTCTTGGAAAATGTGGTGGATCGTGAGTCTCCAGCCTGGTGGCAGAGCTGCAGAATCACTCTTCTGGGAGATAGACTGGAAAGAAAGCATAATCCTGTTCTGCGTTATGAAACCATGCTTCCAGAACATACTACTTTTCATGAAGGTTCCTCCAGTGTAAGGATATTCCTGGAAATGTGTGACAACTTGACCGGAAGCTTGCCTTTCCAGTTACCTTGTTTTATTAAACATCTGCAAGCAGATTTCAAAACTTGTGCTTATATCAGCAAACGCATAAAGCATTGGTACATAAAACAGGAAGTCAAGATAGTTATTCTTGTCAACAAAAATCTTTTCAAGATGTATCTTGAAAAATCTTGTAATCAGAATAAAATTTTGCCTTTAAATGAAAGACTGTATACTATTTTGTCTAAATACTAAACACCAAGGGAAGATCACAGTAATGAAGGTTCTGCTTAACGGGGCAAATATGAAGTATAATCATTTCTTGTGTTAAGTTGTGTGTCCTGCCAGGCAAATTATTTATAAAATTATTTTTTAAAGCTGAGGATTGTTTGTTGCTGTAGGAAAAATTAATAAAGGGGCACTTTTATGTATTGAGGAAAGGCAGTGTTAATTGCAGCAACCAACTGTTGTGTTGGAACTTACATATAGCATTAACACAGCAGAAAAGAATATTCCACTGCATTTTGGGTTTGATTGATAAGAATGACATCTGTGTATTAAATTGCCTGAGAACATGCTTATAAAAGCTCATACTGACATATTATACTCCATGCTGGCTACTGTCATAAGGCAAAGCAACTTTTCTACCAAAATCAAGCACCAGCATCAGCGCTTAACATCCTACTACCTGTTCCCAGCCTCACCAGCCTGCCCCCAGCAGCTCTTCCTCCAAACCCCAGATAAAAACCAGTTGTGGCTCGCCATGACCCCTCGCCAGCAGACAGTAGGTCAGGCTCCTCGATCTCCCACCTGTCCAAGAGCTGAACAGATGATCCACTTTCTACTTCCAAAGCTTTTCTGCAACGAGGAGCTCGTGGTGGTCAACTCTGCACCGGGCGACGAAGCTGAACCCAGACAGTATCACAGGCATTGCAGCACGGCAGAGGTTAGCAGGGACCTCTGGAGATCACCCAAGGTGACCTGGGCCAGGTTGGTCAGGTTTCAGGTACCTCCACCAACGGGGACTCCACAGCCTCTCTGCAACTGGTTCCAGCGTTTGACCCCAGGAAAAGAGCAGATGCCAAGGTGTTCTCCAGAGGTTAATCCTCCGGGACGTTGCCTCTACACAGAGAGGCTTGAACCGCCACTTCATGCTCTCAGCAGTGTTCATTAAACACACGTTTAATCAGTCTTAATATGACACTGTCGGCAGCCTGCTGTACGGTTCTACTTCACTACAGTTAATAAATAATAGTGCAAGATCTCTACGTACAGACAGCAGCTTTCTCACCCCCACCAGCACACGGCTCGCAACACTCGGACGCAGAACCAGAACAGCCTCTTGCATTGGAAAGCTGGGCAGAGAGGAACCTGATGAGATTCAACAAGGGCAAGTGCAGGGTCCTGCACCTGGGGAGGAACAACCTCATGCACCAGTACAGGCTTGGGG
>Ga0065711_1007377_pt1 | contig 15008 bp, 7 predicted proteins | sample Hoacrofraction12_FD_59098 | JGI IMG/M metagenome (GOLD analysis project Ga0065711, IMG submission 59098) | Hoatzin crop microbial communities from Cojedes, Venezuela - Epithelial fraction 12 v2 (version 2) | ecosystem: Host-associated > Birds > Digestive system > Esophagus > Crop | place... | reverse complement strand
TTGTCAAAGAACAGAATTGACCTCATCCCCACCAGACCAGCAAGCATAAACTGAGTCCATCTGTAACACAAGCTGAAAAAATGAAACCGGTATTTATCTATTTCCCTCTGAAACCTCGCAGTTGCGTCGGAAGACGTTTTACCTAAACACTGAAGTCCGACAAAAGAAACAACGACATGCCAGATTTATGGGATGTTATCCTCCTGTCTAGGAGCGAGTGCTCCACCAGAACTCCAGCTGAAATCCAGTATCAACACCACCTCTGCTGAAAAGGCAACATGGCAGGGTGCTTTGAGAGTTAAATTTATGAAGCTCCTGCATGCCTGTACTAAAATGGGAGCAGGAGAGCACGGATTAATTCAGAAATTTGAATCTAAGTAAAATGTAGTCACTGATGTGAAATTCTTCTGAAGCTTTATGTTTAAAGACAAATTTTAACTGCTGCTCAAAAAGAAGTGGTCATTTGGCAGATGACCTTCTTAAGGAAAGATACGATTAGAAGCAAACCTTGAGGGGAAAAAACCCCTTTGGATTTACCTCAGAAGAGTGCTATGGGAAGCAATGGCACTGAACACTTAACTGCAGCAGCAGAGCTTGACGGTCAAATATTGCTCAGTGGTGGGTAACAAAGAGGCCGGTTACGGGACAGGGCTTTAGAACAGCCTCGCCTCTGGGTTGTGCAAGAAGCTTTTTGGTCATAACACCCACTGGAATACCAATCCATCTCCTCCAAGAAAAGTCCCTCCTACAGAAAAGCAATTCATTTTCCACAGGATGAGTCCTAAAAGCAGCCTGCTTTTCTTTCCAGTACCTGAAAACTGGCACTTTTTCCTTAAATTTACAGTTCCTTTCCACAGGCACAGCAGCTGAGCCCACTTCTCCATGCAATTGCTAAGCAGAGGCTGTTACCAGGTCCTTATCTTCAGAGTTACACAGAAATGAGATCTTCAAAGCCCACATTCCTTCCCAATGTTTGCTCTTCAAGCTGAGAAGCAGGTCCTTAGCGCAGGCAGGAATGCACGGCTGGGTTATTTTAGCACAGTTCGACTGGCACTGCGGGGCCGGGAGGTCACTCCACACATACTGGGTGGTTTATGTTGCTCAATAAGGAACGGGCAAGTCAGCTTAGCTTCCAGTTCACCCAAGCAAACATTGATACAGGTGTGTGATTTTAAAAAAATAAAATAAACTCAGAGATGATGAGGGTTAATTGAGATTGCCCTCCTAAATGGATCTCAAGAAGTGCTCTGAAATGCTACCACTCGTCAGGCATTCCTGCCAGCTCTCAGTAGAGAGTTGGTAAGTCAGCATCTGCCCGCTCCCTCACAGACGAGAAATGCTTCCTCTTTTTCTTCATTTTTATTCCTGTTTTAAGTTTACTTAGGTTTTTCAACTTCCTCATTAGATACTTTGCTTTTGCCTCAGATACCTCTTTACAATTTTTTTTAAACCAAAATCCCCCATAGCATTTTTTGCAGAAGGATAACCACATACATACTGATTTTTTGCAGAAGGGTAATTACATACATACCAAGTCAATCAATACAACACACCATACCATTTTTAAGTTCATGGTATTTCCTTGCTCAATAAACATCTTAATTAAGGCCAGCAACATTTTAGAGAAGAAAAATAATTCATTGTTACTGATTGTAGATCGTCTTTGGATTAAGTTTTGTATCCAACCATAAATGAAATTAAATGGTCTCATGTATTAGGATTATTCTTTTTCCGTGTTACCACTTTAATCCCAAACACACCATATTATTTCTGCCTCCTGGCTGTCAGTCTGCAAATCCCTTCCCAAATATAGGAAACCAAACCAGCAATGTGCAGCTATAAACTTTTTTGACGCAAGGGGGGGTCACGCGAGAAAACGATTAGTCAGCTTTCCCTTTCACAGACCCACAGAAGAGTTTCACTTACATGAACACTAGCTACAGCAATAGTTATTTTCCATCAGCGCCGCTTCAGTGACACTTCTCTCCATCCTGACATCAATACTTCGGAAGCATCAGCAGTGGCGACGGCTGAAAAAGCCTGGCACTGCCCCTCGCACCATACTCCACTTCAGGGCCATCCCAGGAGACCGGCCAGAGGGTTTTAAGACACTGCAAAAAGCTCAGTTTTCGGACATTTTCAGGGATCTCCAGGGTGCTTTTACCACAGCACCAGGGCACCAGAAGCAGCAGCTTTTTAGCCTTCAGTAATCAGCCTGGAAGACTCTGAGGTCAAGCCGGTCACATAACCCACATCTTCCCCACAGCCAGGGACCCTTCTCTTCTCCCACAGCAGCAGCGCAGGTTTGCTCAGTACAGTCACTGGGGCTCTACAACATAGAGGGACCCAAGGACATTGGCCATGATTCCCTGAGGAGATAAAATTAATTACTAAGCCCATATGCAGACAGTACCTCAAGCATTATTTCCATAAATATTTTACCCTACTAGTACCTTTCCAGGTTGATTAGGAGTAGATAACCGAAAGAGGAGGACTAGAAATACTTCCAAATGACCTAGCTTTTACAAACCAGAAGCTAGTGCACGACAACAGCATCTGAATGCTGGTAGTCATCATTTTTCAGTGCTAAGAAAAAGTGTCTACAAATCATAACGTTCATATTCTGAAAAACAGAAACCACGTTTCACAGAAAAAGAACTTGAGCCCTGGCAGGTTGTCTTGTCAGAAGTGACCTTCTGTGTCACACGTTTCAAAAATGAGATATGATTCTTGCACGCATAATGAATAACACGGAGTTGTCTGGAATGCCTTGAGAAGCTAGGGTCACCACATCAACAGGAGGCACCCACAGATGATCTGCCCCAGCAGATACTTAGCAAGTGCCTCTTGTTTGAAGTTAAACCATCTTCTGGTGAAATGGAACTCAGTAGTAGTCGATAACTATATGGTAGCTCCTCATTTGTAATACTGATTTTAACTTTAATCCAGCCTTCATTAGCAATTTGAAAAACATTTAAAGCTTGCTAAATGGGTAGAATTAAAGGTTGTGGATCTTGAAAATTGAATGAAAAATCTACTCTTTAATTTTTTTAAGAGACACTCACTTTAATAACACAGGACATAAACCTAAGCTCACTCAATAGACAGCTCTTTTTATGATTTTTCAACATCAGTTCATTTATAGGCAGGCTCTCAACTAAGAATGCATGCAATTCTTTCACGCATAATATATCCTCAAGAAAATTACAACTGCTTCTACTCCTTACCAACCACCACCAGTTTCTATTCAGCTGCAGTCTTCTCCACTGGGTGCTTCCAGATAGTTGCTATTTGTCAAAAGCAGGAGGAAGTTCTGGTGATCCGGTGGGCTGTCTTCAGCAAGCACCAGAAGTGGGAGACTGAGCCAGACATACAGCTGCCACCTGGGTCTTACGGGAACGCACTTACAACTTGCTCACCTCACTCAGGTAATTTTATCGCAGGACGCGTGGCTCGTGTTTTCAGAACTTGGCCCTGGCGAAGATGAACACATGGCTTTTGCTTTTCCAGCACTACTTCTCCCTTATAACTCCACTGCTGGCTTCTCTGCCTACACTCTTAACAGCATATTTAGTATTCGCTGTTTAGAGGCATTAATCTGAGGATTAAAGAAACGAAAACCACAAAACAGGCACGGTAAAAATTGATCTCCTCTCACCAACGTTCTCCAAACTCGCACAAAAGGAGGACCACTAAAAACCATAAACAACTCAGTTCTGAACCTTCTATACAGAATAAGCTACAAAGATCAATGTTACCCCTGTGCGGCGTCTTCCCATTCAACCCTCACGCCATGAGGGGCAGCTACCTACCGAAAGGGAATTGCCTACAGATTTGCATGCATTACATCCTTTTCTGTCATAATTAGGTAATGAGGCAGCATGTCTAGGTCACAAAGTGCCCTGCCACTCAAAGAGAGGATAGACACCAACTATTCCACCCCCACTAGGCTTCCAAGGCTTGAAGTAAAACAAGAAGTTGAGCAAGACAGTGTGGAAAGGGCGCACACTGCTAGAACGGGAAAGGAGATGAAACACTACGAATGTGATACATACTGCTGTCTGCCATGGAAGGGCAAGCTTATGTCCTAAAGACAGTCCTACAGGAGTGTTTGTTCCTCCTCATAAAAAAGAAGTAATCATACTGGTGGGGGTTGGAGGAGCTGAGCTGTTTGAGACATTTTCAGTTTCACAAAATTAGAGATTTACTTTTTAAATAAGGAACAGTCTGCATCGGTGAGGCAGGGGGGGAAAAATCACACTCATTGTACCAGTGGGGTGTTTTGTTTTGCTTTAAAACACCTAAGTCTCATTTGGAGCAACTCACAAGATTTGACGATCCCTTTTATGAAGCTTGGAAGATGACAATTCAACTATACAGTGCTTTTTCTTTCGTTCGTTTTTTTAAATATAAACTGCTACAGACCCCTGTCATTTCTCCCTTTTATGCATGAATGAAAATCTTTACTTTTTTTGAGAGCAAATGACAGCTGGAGAATAGAAACAAATAAATAATAAACAAAAAACCCTCTAAAATGTAACTGAGACCCTTATCTGTAACTTCAACAATGAAGAAGAGAGCAACAACAGGTTGGTAAGTCCAGATGACAGACCCCACTATGAAGAACAGAAACTGAACTTCTGAGGACTTTCACAACATAAGGCATTAAACTGCGTGAGGCTTCAGTTCCATCGCTGAAGTAACCTGCACAACCAGAAAGGGAAGTCGGTCAGCCCAAACGCCCTGGGGAAAGGGAAGCGGGGAGCTGGAGCTCAACGGCAGGTCACTGCAACCGGGACACAACATCGCACACACATGTTTTCATATTGCTGTCACTGAGTGACTTGGGAACATGAGCTTAAGGAGAAATCAAAGTTGGTTGACTTCATGTAGAGAAATTATAACCCAGCCAATGACAAGCATTTGAACATTTCTTTTGTTTTGAAGGCTATTTCCACCTACCTAACTTTTGCTTCACATTCTCCATTAAGTGTGCTGCACATGAATTTCTCTTGCCCTGCCTCCAAAATTGTTTCTTTGGGGTTTCTATTTAATATATTCTTACAGGGAGAACATTTTCCTGACGGTCTAACTAAGCCATCCTTCTTTTTACAGTTAATCATATAATTAAGAGAAAAATAACATCTCACGTATTTAAGTATCTATGGTTGAATATTATGAATGACTAAAAATTCCTAAGTAGTCATCAGCTCCAGAATATAAAACAAAAATATCCTGCTATTTCAGCTGTACTGAAGACAATTATTTTTAAACTAAGCATACAAGAGTAGTTGGATGGCTGGACATCTTTTCTCTGTATTTTGTAGGAATTTACTCAAGTACAAAATCAGTGGTTAGGAGCATCAAATAATGTAACAGATTGAAGAAAAAATGTCAGTGGATCAACAGGAGAGGCCGAGAGAACAGGGAGAAGTATCTACACTAGATGTTTAATCATTATTGAACAAAATTACTCCAATCTTCAGTTCATTGACCTGTAGGCCAGAAAAAAAGGGAAAAGGGAGGTATTCTCTGTACCTGAGGGTACGAGGAGTTATTTTCATGACAGAAAAAAGAAAAAACAAACAAACAAAAATTTGTGAAAGGGTGGAACAGAAACAACCTGAAAGCACAGAAGCTTTAATTCATCATAAGACGTTAGCCTGTTTGAGTACTGAAAGTTTTAAATGTCTCTCTTCCTGGAGTCCTGTACATGAAGTTTCCACCATGCAACAAACTAGACTGAAATTTATTTTTGTGCAAATGGAATAGGTGAAAAGGCAAAAGCTGAAATACACATTCTCCTCTTTTTGCTTTGTCTATAAAATACTAACAAATTCAAGCTCACACAGGTCTTTAGGCTGTCAGCAGAGTTCTTCCATGAATGGCTCCTTGGTGGCCCACGCAAAGACAACTTCAATTCTAGTCTGCTTCCTAAGAGATGGAAAGATGCACCAGAAGATTCACAAACACATCTGATGTTCCATCTCCCTTCAAAAACGATGTGAAGAAGTTCTCTTCCAGAATCGTTTTCTTCCACGCCCAGGTCAGCTAGTAGGATTAGGAAATCTTGTATGCTTATTGAGTTGGTTGTCCTAAAGGATGTTATCCTGGATCTTCTGTGGCAAAGGATGACAAACTACTTCTGTTGAGAATTCATTCAAATGAAGAGCAAAAAAACCCTCATTTCCTTTGACCACCTTTGCTCTCAGCAATACCATTAGCATAAACTAAGTTTAATCACCAAGTTCAAATCTCATTTCCTAGGCATATCCTCAGGTAGTGCGTATGAAGTTATAGTTAATATGACAGGCATAGGAAGAGGAACTTCTCACAAGTTTGATGCCTTTTGATCAAATCCCAGGACTTTCTTGAGAGATAACATTATTCTTCCGGTTCCCTAATTTTCAATGGCTCCAGATGTATCCACCACAGACTCAGCATCTTTTTTTATGGAGACCCAAACAAAGGTTACTTGTCTGGATATTTTGCAACAGTACAACGTGACTCAGACAAGGAATTACCAAGTTCGCCCTCAGTTCAGCCAGTGAAATGCTGCCCCAGGAAAAAAATCACTTGGAAGCTCACATGGCTAGTGGCTCCAACATGAGACAATAATTATAGTGAAGCAAACAACTCATCTGCAATCTAAGATGTGATCGCAGCGTGAAGTAAAGATACTTAAACTAGCTTAAGTATCAGAAGCAGCTCAGCCAAGGCACTGTGAAGCTGGCTATGAGTCTCCCTGGCTTTGACATTTGTGCACCGGAGTGCGTATGTACGTGCAAGATGAAACAAGAGAAGTACTCGCCATACATGAGCCCTCCAAGAAGTAATTGTAAAAGCATACAGCTAACAGCTAGTTACCTGCCCTGTACTTGTATTTCGAGTACCCACTGTCACCTTCCTTCTGAAGGAAAGAGTGAAAGTTCATTGCATAGTCTGCAGAAAAAGGCACCACAACACAGACTGCCTAAGTTCAGGCACCTAAACACCCAATACTACTTTTAAGTAGCTATTTGTTTTTCATTACAGAATGTGGCTGGTACCCTAGAAATAACCAGAATCTGGTCAACATGAGTTACTTTGTACACATTCATCTCTATGTTACTTTTGCCATTCTGCACAACACTATTTACTCTGCTAGAGAGAGAACCACGGGGGAGAAAAGTATCCCACCCCACCCCCGTGTTTTCCCCTCTCATGCCCAAACTGTTGAACGAGTGATCATTTCTTAGATAGCTCAGGTACACATTTCACAAATATTCAAGTCAAACTGAAGAGTGCAACAAGGGCATTAACAACGCGCTGTCTTGCACAGAACGCCTATTTAAGCCTTTGCACATAACCTACTAGGAGAGCTGTTTTACTGGAGCAAATAATCCAGTTCTTGGACACCCTTCTGAAATTTTCTACAGTTTCTCCCACCTGCCCCTGATCCACTATGAAGATGAATTTCCATATATCTGCAGTTTTTGTCAGCAGGTTTGTCCTTACATTTACTTTGTTTGTCTAACCATTTCTCCTGTTCACGCCTCCCTCTCTCCTACATTTTCAATATCGTCACAAAGCAGACACTCAATACTTTAACTAACCTTTCAGCTGTCAAGTCAATTTTGACAAAGATATCTGGAAAATACACCTCTTCCTTCAGTACACAGGGAAGAAACGATGCAATGCCAAAGGCACAAACTCTTTATTATGAAGATTCTCTGTATCCCTCCAGCCTGGGACCTGGGGCTTTAAAACATGGGTTTAAGATAGATGTACTCAATCAATTCAAGGACTCGTACAAACTTATTTGTCTCAGCCAAAGCCAAGAAGCAAATTTCTCACTGAAAAACAAGAACACAGGCCATGCCCCAGAGACCAGACAAACATATATTCTTGTTCTCCTTTCCACTGTCCACTCAGACCCACTCGAAAACGGACAATATTAACCCCTCACCCCCCTTTTACAATATGAGTCTAAAACTCAGACCTCACTCCAGGCCCAAATTAGAAAGCAAAGACAACCTCTTTCGTTATGGAATCTGAGGTGCTACCGAGGACTCCAAAGCTGCTAATGTTTGTCAAGCCACAATGCCACGGCGTGACACTGGGCAGCTTTCACCAGACCTCAGGTCACTGATGCTATTCCAGAGAGAGTCTCGCTGAACCGTCAAGTAGTTTCCCACTTAGGCTAGAACGCTGCAGTCACTTCGCACGCTATTATCAAATACCACGTGTAAAGCGGGGATTTAACACGGGGGCTGGAAGACAGAAGTTACTGCAAAGGTTCATACACGACATTTCTCTTAGCCTGCACCTAGTACTCAGAACAAACAAGTGGCTTACCCTCCCTGTCAGCTTGCCTCCCCAAGAGTCAGCACTAAAATTACACGTTAGAAACAAAACTCTTCCTTCAATAAAGTGAACTAGCCATAGATGAATAAACAAACTGTTACTTTTGTCTCCCCTTCCTTTTTGACATCTGTGTATTTTTCACAATTCCCTCTGACAAGTTATCTCCATATTTTTTACTTCATTTGCCTATAAAAGCACTTTCTTTCAGCAGCAGTGAATTTGCCACCTTTGACTTTCCTTGTGTATCATTGTATTTTTAAGTTGTGGGACACGGAAAATAGAACTTCCTCCAGGACTTCGTCCAGACAATTCATTATTTCTTCATATTTTTAATCACTTCCCAAGTTGTTCTTCTCTTTTCAGAAAACACTACTTGCACAAAAAAAAAAGTAATCTGGTGCACTGCTGCACAACAACAAAACCACGCTTCCAGGGATGCTGGAAAGCTAAATCTTTATTCCTGCCTCTCAACCTGCTTCAGAGGCTTTAGATACAGGGCCCACTGACAGTGAACTCTCTTCAGGGGTTTTCCCCACCTACACAAGAGAACTTTCTCGGCAGCTAGCCACACCATCCCTTCGAACCTCCGCTCCTTTTCAAGCCGTGGGGACTATAACCGTACACAGCAACCCAGGGAAGCCACCCTATTTTTGTATGAGGCACTGGTCCTCAGCTGTCAGTGTTTTACCTGCAACAAACAATGAATACACAGAGGCAAACATCATATACTGCATGATAGTTTTCCCAAAGGCAAAACTCAGAGACTTTTGGTGACAACAGGCCCCCGAGCCGTGACTCACCGGCAACAAACTTCAAGCATTTTATTCTCCATAATTTCCATCTCCTATCTTGTTAAGTTCCAGCCTCCTGCGCACAGGTAGACGCTGAGCGGCCTTCCTCACCAAAAGATCCCAGATGCCCAAGACACTTTTTGGGGTACTATCCTGTAAACCCTTCCAACAAGCAAACTCCTCAATTCAACACACCTCATCACGTATTCACCAACACCCAACCCCAAATGCTACTCTGTCACCACTTCATCAGCTTCAGAAAGGCTTTCCCACCTGCCTCAGAGCCCACTTTGGCTTTGACCAACTTACCTCACTGTCTCATCTGAACCTTCTTTTCTCCCGTTCTAATCCTCTAATTCCAAAAGTCAAAAATAGCAGAATGCTGAACAGAGTAGCTACTATCGATCTTCACTTGCGAGGAAAATACTCTGCTTAATCCTACTCTTTCTCTGTTCCGTTTCAGTATGATGGAGGGCCATGCTTTCTCCCCACCTACAGCCAACACGTATATTGTTCACCGCACAGGGGAACTTCTGCCTGCAGGGCAGCCAGGAGACCAGCCTACCCGGGCTGATCTCATGCTGCAAAAGGCTGACTCACACCGCATCCAGAGCCTTCCCTGAGAACTTTGCTGGGTCACCCCCTTCCCAGAAAAACACGCGCAGAAGGAAGCGTACATCCACACAGATAAGTAATGAAAAGAACCCCTGAAGTCAAGAGACTCAAAGCCTAAGCAAGTGAGGAACCTCACACTTCTCATCAGCTGAACACTCACATCCAGCCTGAGGAAGCTCAGCCCAGGCAGTTGCCTGCCCTGCTGCAAACGAAGCACTGGCGATCAGAGATCAGAAACTGTGAGCAATTCACACGTGCTCACCAGCACCGATGCACCAGACACCAGCCAACCAGCCACAAGAGGTGCCAGCATTCCTTACGCAGAAACACTGCCACTGGCCCAAGCCACAGAAAAGCCTGTTCACAGCTATGTTTATCTCCTTTGTCCCTGTGAGTTCCCACCTGTGAAAAGTCACCAAAAAAAATCTGCAGGTGCAAGATAAAGGGGTGGAGGTGCAAAATAAAGGGGTGAACCAATAGCTGAATATTCACAGATGAAAATAGTCAAATCAGTTCTCGCACACAGACAGCTAGCTCAAGACGAGTGGAAGGAAAAGAAGGGAAGTTTGCTCTCCCAGTTGACCTTTATGTTTCCCCATTATCACGCTGCACAACTATCTCTCGGCAAGTTCAAAACCCAGCCTCTTTCTCAAAATACAATTACAGGATCATGAACCGAACTTCATGAAATACTTGCCATTAGCTTACCAGTTTGCTGCTCTAATACTAAGCCAGCAACACGGGGGACGTGACCACTAATAATTAAGGAACCTTGCTGCTGGGGGCACCACTTATCTTGTCAAATGCCAACTTAGAGACTGAAATCTAACATACAAACATGCTTCTCCTTTTGAATTATCCAGGCATCAGAAAACACACCTGAACACCCAAAAGACTCCCACAACATTGCTAGCTGCAGCCACCACACAGGAGCATTCCGGGTTTAAAGGTGGAGCAGGACCGAGACCCCCAGAATTTCAGGATGTGCTTGCGCTGCCCGAGACAAAGGGCTACGTGCTAGCTCAGAGCCACATGCCATCAACACCCTGCAGGAAGTTTTGGTCTACTCTGCAGTTGCTGCCAACACTGCCTAGAAGATATATATATATATACACACACACACACATATATATATAGCTTTGACATCCTGAGAGCCCAGCCTCCAATCCTCCCACAAGAAAAAGTTCTTCTGACTGATGCTGCTGCTGCTTACCTGTCTTGGTTCTGAAGAACACTACTTCAAACATACTACTATGAAGGTCTCAAAGCACTCATGCTTTAAAGACTAGGCCTCTATCCAGGCAACTGGTCCTTTAAAACATGCTAAAAGTTTGCAGTTTCTCTTTTTTGTATAGTTTATGCAGATTTTTTTTTAACTCCTTTGAATTAACTGACCCAAACAGAAAATAAGCAAATCTAATTTGTAGCGCCAGAATCTAAGGAGTAAATAAATAATTCTCTGCACCAAGAATACAACAGCAGCCATACTGGGTCCGACACAAGACCATCTATCCAAGCCTCTGACAATGGAGAAACAGTCAAAAGCAGATGGCTAGGAAAAAAAGAGCATAAAACATGACAAGCGTGTGATAAATTCTCCCAAGTATTCTTCCAACTGTGGCTTATTTGTTTCCTTGAGTTGAATGCAATTTCCAAATGACTTCTCTCATAATCATCAGATCGGAGAACTAGAAATGTTGAATTATTTGCTGTGAGCATTTACATAAAAAATCAAGTCTGACAACTTCTGCGCACCCATTTTACAAGACTTGCGGATAAGAATATGAAAGATTTAGACTAGACTAAGCAGCTGATTTTTCCAGGATAAGGAGGGGTGTAAATGTACAGCCAAGAGTCCTCCCCAGAACAACCAATTTGCACTTCAGACCTAACTTGGTAGAACNGGTCAGGTGTGCNTTTCTGTGATTTACTAAGCGATAACAACACAGAAACATACATTCCAAGCACTCTGGCAGGCAAATTTAATTCTTCCTGGGAAAAGTGTAAGATTTTTTTGCATAACAGAGTGAGAAGTAATACAAGATCAACAGAGTGATGAGTAAAAACCACACATTTTAAATAATTCATAAGATTAGCAATTAAACCGATGGAGTACAAATATCCATGCACACTTCACTTCTGATCTGTCATCACTACTGCAGATATACTCATCGATCACTAAAGTTTAATCTTGTGAAAACAAAACTCTGTTATAGGAATAAAGCTTCAGTGTATCGAGATTTACATTGTTACCGCCAACTGTCTAACCTATACTGCAATAACCAATAAACATCCAAACAGAACTGAAAGTAAAATGTTGGGGACTTCTATGGAGACAACAGTCCCCAAAATAATCCCAATAAGCAATGACAAAAATAAACATACATTCACATACTAAATATAACATGAACTGAGAACATTAAAAAAGAACATGCATTCCAGTTAACTTTGTGTAATTGTGTATTTTACTAGAGCACTGAATTAGCATAGTAGTTACTACCACGCATCCCCTCATTTTCTAGGCCAAATCTTCCATATTTCTACATTGTGCATTGTGTGAAGTACTATTGGGGCATTAAGACAGATGACTTGAGCTGGCACTCAGTATTTAAGGAAGATGGGTACAAACATTGAATCGTACTTTTGTCATATTGTTGTGCTAAGGAATTTTTAAGATCCTGGATGATCTTTTACTTCTTGATTCCGCTATATATCTACACACATGCAGTCAGAGAAAACAGTGTATTTGATGACCCTGTAACTGCTTCACAAGAATTCAGTAGTAAGCAATGTCAGGTTAATAAACAGACAAAAGAGCTAAATTTTACACTCCTCCTTACTACAAAAATCCAAGCTTACTTGGTACCCGTCTGGCAGAGATAAGATAGTGACAATATAGAGAGATAAGAGCCACAGACCAAGGACTGTAGACGTGTTGTGGCCAGCAAAAACCTAAGGTCCACACAAAAGAAAAAGAAAAATAAATAAATAATGCAGGCTTTTGAATCCCCTTGTTGACTTAACATCAGAGTTGCAGCATCCACAAGGTCCCCTCCTTCTTCACCAGGACAGGAGTAAGCATATATGTGCCCTGGCAGCCACTATTTCTTAGAAGATTCATGAGAGCTGTTAATCAACCAGAGCCCACAGGCCCCGACAGAGTCTAGCGCAGTCTTGGCAACTTCCATCGTTCTGCAGGAGCGCGAGCCAACAGGGTGCAAGAGCCCGTACCTGCCTCAGAAATGCAAAAGAGGGGACACTGGGCCCGGCGCTAATCCCAACAACAGAGAAGAATGAGGAAGATGTGTTATGCCCCCGTAACGACACCACGACAACTCTTTTCAGCGGCTGCTCTGCACATGCAGCTTCAGCCATCCTGACACAGGAGTCCCACCGGGCCTCGGGAAGCAGCGGGAGCTGCTACTGCGGTGCTACGTGGGCATCGGCCCTGCTCCGGGGTACAGAGGGACCTTGGCCGCTAGGAAGGCAACGAGCTCTGAACGCTCAGGTGGCCCTGAAACAGGTATCGCCTGGGTGCTTCACCTGGCACATGGAGAACCACCTCTGGAGCTTTCCCGATCCCACAGACAGCTGGAAACCAAAACCTCAACCAGCACTGAATAAAATCATGCAATAAGTATAAACGACTGAAAAAAAGGGCTCTAAAACCAGAAGACAAAGCCTGGAAAGGACTTATTTTACAGTATATGATTTCAAAAAAGAAAAAAGCAGCAGGGCAAAAGGGAAATTACCAAATAACAATCTCACCACGATAATTCTTCTGTTGAAATAAAGCCCACTGCTAATCACTCATGTGGGTCTGGCTTACTAGAAACAAGCAGCAGTTGCCTGCAAGTGACTTCCCACAGTAACACGTCATTTCTAAAACTGAAGTACAATTTTTTAAAAGATACTGCAGAGGACATGGAAAGTGTATTTAACACAGAGCTACTGCTAGCGAGCTTTCATCATAGTAATAGATTAAGAAATGCAAGAAGTGAAAGCTCTTAAACATCTCCTCCCCACCCCCCCAAAAAAAAGTGTTTCTGCATCACTTTTTGGCAGTTTCATTCCCCCCCTCTTCCTCCTTCTCAATTCCCGACGCAGGCAAAGCCATTTTGGACTAGATTGTGACATGCAGTTGACACAGCAAACGAACTTCCCTCCCAAACGTCACCCAGAGGAAACTGGCATATTGCACGCCGCTGCAGCTCCCCGAGTTTCACAAGAACACACAATCTGCGTTCTTCATATTGCCACTAACAAATTTCAACAAAATTCAGCTACACATGAAAACAAGAAAAATACTGAACGAGGTACTTCTCCCACAAGCAACTTAACCGGCGAGAAGATCCACAGATCTCTTTTTTCGGGGCAGCCTGGCCCTCTACGTGACAGAGCAGATCCTCCTAACCTAATAACCGAGATGCCCATATGACCAAGATGACGAACCACTTCTCCAGCCCCTGCCCTCCCGCCTCCTCCACCGCGGGGCTCCCTGGCAAGACCCGCTCTCGCTCCCGCACCCCGGGGTGCAGCCTGCCGCAACGCAGCGGGCCGGACAACCCCGCGCTCCCAGCCCAGCCAGAAACCACCCGTGGCCCGCGTTCTCCACGCACGAAGCCCTCATGAGCGGGCTCTTGTCGCTGCCGTGGAAGAGCGAGGCGCTTGGGAGCCCGAGCCCGACTCCAGCCTGGACGCCGATGGGACATCCGACGGCACCCAGCGAGGAGCTGAAGTTGTGCCATCTCCAACTCCCACCTGAGCCCGCAGGCAGCAGCCACCCGCTCGGGCACCCACGTTCTGCACAGCGGGGGGTTCGCCGCTCCATCGGCTCCTCGGGAAGGCGAGGCCGTCCCCGCCGGCACCCCCCACCTCGGGGGGAGAAGCTCCCGGGGCCGGGCCGGGCCCTCACCTGCCGTGTCCCAGATGGAGATGTTGTAGGGCCCCCACTGCTTGAGGTAGAAGGCTCCGCCGACGGTGCTGACCGTCTCCTGGAAGCGCCGCTCCATGTAGCGGTGCAGCAGGGAGGTCTTGCCCACGTTCATGTCCCCCAGCAGCACCACCTTCCCGTCCGGCTTCTTCATCGCGGACCCGACCGCGCCGGACCGGCCTCCCGCCGCGGCGGAGCCCCGGAAGCGGCGGGACGAGGGCCGAGGGCCGCCCTCCGCCGGCCCCGCAAACTTCGGGGGCTCCGCCGGAGCCGCCGCGATCCGGCCCCGGCTCCTCCTACCCCCGGCCCGGCCCCGCTCCCGC
>Ga0065711_1042999_pt1 | contig 15010 bp, 5 predicted proteins | sample Hoacrofraction12_FD_59098 | JGI IMG/M metagenome (GOLD analysis project Ga0065711, IMG submission 59098) | Hoatzin crop microbial communities from Cojedes, Venezuela - Epithelial fraction 12 v2 (version 2) | ecosystem: Host-associated > Birds > Digestive system > Esophagus > Crop | place... | reverse complement strand
TCACCCCTGGCCTTGGCACTCCAAGCCTAGGCTCATCCCTAGTGAGCTGGGCAATATCCCCTTCCCCCTTCGAACCTAGTTTAAAGCCCTCTCAATGAGCCCCGCCAGCTCCTGGCACACGATAATCCACATGGGAGGAAACCCATGCAAATACCTCAACCACAGGATTTAAAAAAAAAAAAAAAAAAGAAATAAAAGAGCAGACACTTTCATTCGTTGCTGAGATCCAAAACTACAGGAGGCTGTGCTTTACTCCTTCTGGTACTCACGTAGCTGGTTTTTGTTCAGATTTCAAAGGACAGATTCTCTGACAATTTAAGGGTCCTAGAAGATAAACTCTATGACTGAATATAATTACAGAATGTGTGTCAAAAGGAAATAAGATTATTAAAAGTAAAATATAAGCAAAAGTCTAAAAAAGTATCCTTTTATATGTAAAGTGGTTTTAATTACCAAAAAAAAAAAAAAAAGCGAGAAAAACCCTTTTAACACAGAACTTGTCGAACAGATAAAATGTCCGCCTATTTCAGATTCTGTAGTGAAGATGCCTCCAGGAGTTCTAGAAGAAAGTCCTTACTGGACAAAAATGAATTAATGTTCTGCAGAGAAAGACTTCAACAGAAGTTTATATTTTCTACATTTTACAGCTGATAATTTTATTTTGTCCACATTATACTTAATATATTTTGGCCTTGAAGATCAAATTTGGCAATGAATTTCAAAGTTCTTTTTGTATTCAGTAAATTAGTTTTCATCTTTTTTTCTTATTTTCTTTTAAATTTCACTGGATGTTCTCTTCTTCTGGTTCATGAACAGGAGAAAAATAGGCATCTATCTCACTGTCCACCTTTTGTAATTCAGTAGTTCAGTATTTGCATCTCAGATGATTATACTCAGGCACTTCACATCCCCAAATATTCATCCAAATATTTTGCCTGCTATCTATAACTACTGCTGTCAATCCAAATACATATCCAAACATTTCTTGCTGTTATTCATAAGTAATCTTTGTTTTTTCACTTTTTGAGGTGTATGGATTAAATACCTACCCCTTCAGGTTTCAGTGTCAACATTTTCGTCAGATTTTGATAATGCTTTCAAAGTGAATAGCTTTGATTTTGAAATATCATAGACGAAGACGGTCAGTTAGATACAAATATTGATGAAGGCCCCTTTAACTTCCTGATTGTGAAAACTGCCATAAGGTTAAAATTGAATAGTTTCCCCACCACAGACGGAGCAGAAAAGGAAGGACGAGAAGGGAAAGGGAGAAGCAGGTCAGAGATAACACTCACATCATTCCTTGATGGCAAACCCCAAACCATCTAAACCACAATGTGGAGCAATTATCCTCATATTCTCTATGACTAGGGTCTCTAAGACAATTCTGTACTATTCATCCATTTGATGATTCAAGAATATCTTCAAGATTACTTTCAGAACCTCGAAATTTGATACTATTTTGTACTGCCAAGATACACGGAAGAAAGTTCTTAACTGCAATGGCATCCAAGTCTTCTTTTGGACAGTGAAGAGATGATTTAGAGCCAGCAATGTGGGTCTACATTTGAAGCATTTTTTCCAGTAGCCATTGCTCTACATACATCATCAGATATTATTTTATGAAGTCCAGTACTTTCCTGGTTTTGTTGGCAATACTTGGATTCAGTAGATTTGCTTTTTTCCCCCCATGCTTTCCAAGAACAGATGAATAACTCACAGTCTGCTGATCTCTAGACAGGAAATTTGAGGAGGTCTACTTCAATATTAAAGGAAAATTTTCTCCTTTGGATTTGCCAGTATATAGATTAGCCAATTTTTAATCCACAACGATTTTTTTTTAAGTAAAGCTTCTATTTACTTTATGAAAATGAAAAAGAAATGTATCTGAGATACTAATGAGCAAAATATTCTTTTCTGCTCTACTTTTCCATATAGTGTCCTACCACAGTAATTTCACTGTTCTTCAATATCTACTTGTTTACCTCTATGTAACTTTAGGATGAAGACGTCAAGATCTGAACATATCCCTAGATTTGAATTTTTGTCTTCAAAAGCAGGCCAACGATGATATTAGCAACAACATAGCTAAATTTGTCATGTTTGTAAACAAGCAGTGAGTTTTGGGGTCAGTATAACTTCAGGTTCTGAAGGAATGAGTGCATCTGAACCACACAATCAGTAGATAAATCACACTTACCAACCTTGTATCCTCTTCACAAGCTCCAGTATTGTACAGGTTTTCCAGACAGCTCCTGATTTATTAAATACTTTCCTTTGGACTCATTTGACCACACACTGTCCTTGCAGGAGCCAAAAGAAGAGCATCAGCAATCAGTGATGAAATTCGCAATATAAGATGTCACCAGGCCTACTTATATGGCCACAGCAAGTTAACTGAGATCATATAGAATTATATAATACTACCATGTAAAGCATTTCTGCCATAACAAAAAAATCCCTGTTTTTCCATAAGCACTTGGGCTTTATCAAAAACGGATAAGTGAAGTGAAGGAGCTAAAATGAATCCTCTCAACAAGTATTCATAACTGCTTACTGAAAATGCATTGCAACCTCCATCAGCTGTCTCTGCTAAACTCAATAATCAAAACAATGTGGTATGGCCAATTTGTGCATGAGACAGTTGTTTTGTGGAGTACTTGTTATGCCTGCAGGGAGCTGAGTGACCACAGCTACCAATCAACAGCAGATGTAATACAACATCTTAACACTGCTTTCCTTTACAGCAAGACTTAACATGCTACAGACAATACTAGCAAGTTTGCTAGGTTTTCTCTGAATTGTTCCAAAAATTTCTGTTGAAATTGAATGTAAGCAGAAAAAAATATCAGTGGAAATACAAGAATGAAATTTTGCATTACTCTTTCATTTTTAGTTAATCTCTCGAATCGTTTTCATCCTATGTCAGTCTAATTCAATGAAAAAAAGATTATAGGACACAAATTTTTGAATACATATTCAATGAAGAACATTGCTCGTTCTTACTAAGCATGCATTTCTTGGTTTCTTTTTGCAAATCAGTCCATACAATATCTCATGTATACAGACCCCACCATATAAAATTGTTCAGTCCTGATGACGACAAGAAGAAAAGGTATCACAAATCTCAAAAAAGGATTCAGGAGAAGAAGATAATTACTGACAGAGGAAATCAGACTTAACATTTACCTCATCAGCCAGAAATTGCTTTCATAAATGTAGGATTTTTTCTGTCTTACTACTGCCAAATATCCTTTCTTCACAGTTTTAATTTCATTTTTATTTCAGATAGACTGTTTAGACAGACTGTTACATACTTAGACTATTTAGACAGCATGTCCACATTTTAAAAACAATAACATTTTCTATTGTGAGATAATGAAAAGTAAACTACTTATTTTATCCATCAGAAATTTCCTACTTCTTGTAGATAATATGCCTAAGATTTGCCTGATTGCATTTGCATGAATGCAAATATTCAGAATGAAAGGCCAGATAGCTAGCTGCAGCTCACTTGTCCTTTAAACACAATCTGTCGGTGTAGTGTGCACAGGTCAATGTGAAGAGCTGAAATGAACTATGATGTGATGAATTAACTCATATGGATAGGAGCCTGCAGACATTCTCAAGAAGCTCTAGGGGCAACTTCACATCTAGTACCTTCCTACTGAACTCCAGCATGGAATCACATTCAGCGGAAAAAAAAAAATCAGATCATGCTGTATGTCTGACATCATGAATATCACCCAACCTACTTTAATTTATAGGAATACTGATTTCTAGTCTTTTTACTTGTATTAGGAATGAAAATACCTAACCCACCACCACCACAAAAAAAATGATTTTCAAGATCGCATTATGGATTCTACCTTCCAAAATATTTAGCTATATTTAAACAGTCATTTTTACAGTAAATTGTATCAGAAGGAGTAGATTAAGCAAAATATCTTTCATTGTTACCATTTACTACTACTTTCGTTAATCAGTCCTTCTCAGAATGTTTTCTTCTGGGTGTTAATTTGAATCACAGGAGAACATCCATTTAAGTGGTGCCAGGTGGTGATTTCTTTCACTGTCAGACTAGTTCAATATTTTACCTAGAAAAACTTTCTTGTTAATGAAATTTTCAGAGAGCGTATATGAAATTGTTAGGAAATTCTTTATTATTATTTTGCTTCCCAATGCTGTTTTCTAACTTAATTTGACCCCTTGATAGCCTCCAGGAGTGTTGGGGTCAAAAGAAGAAACAGGCAAATGTTACATATTCACTTCTACTATTTTCTGCTTTCTTATGTACTCATACTAGGTGGCATGCAACAGCCCAGAGCTCCTTTAAAAAATAATTACAGTAGATATAGAAAAAATTGTCTTGTATTTTCACTAGTTTAGGAATGTAATTCTATATTTAGCCTTACTACAAATTTATAATTATTTATTCTGAGCTCCTATCTGTGAATTTAAAATCATGTACTATTTAAATCACTTAGATTTAAATTTAAGAGGTCTCCTAATGCTTAAAAAGAACAGCTGCTCCTATTATTGTCTAGTTTTATCTGTCTTCCTACCTCCAAACAAAATAAAAAATATTCCCCATTTCCTCCTCAAATCCCACCTATCACTTTTTCAATTAATTCTTCTTAAAATAAGATTATCTCACAGTGGCTTGAAAACCATTGCAATGGGTTCAGGAATCAGATGAAGTCAAACTGGGATTTCTAGATGAAGGACTTAAGCAATGGCGGTAACAGAACTGGAAAACTATCAATATACGGCTGAGGCTGAAAATTACTGTGCCTTTTAGTTCATTAATTCACCACAGCTTCTGTCTCACTCCACTCAGACATGGTTTCCGTTTTCTTCTTTTCATTTTGTGAATGAAATGTGCTCTCCTGCAAGGTGTCAAGTAGGTTTTTAAAAGGTTATAATTCTATCATTAACTTCTCGGCTACACAGTCCCTCATGGCTCATTCTTTCCTCTTTTTTCCCCTTTTCGTCCTCACTTGCTCTGCTCTACTAAACCTCCAACCTGTAAAGTCATATATATATGAGAAAAGTTCCCTTGCCCAGACACTCAAATTGGAAAAGAAAGATTTTGTAGAGTTCACCAAATCACACATATTATAACCATTATTAAAAAGAAAAAAAAAAAAAGAAGAAAATATCTAGGTCTTAAAAACAGAATACAAATTTCACTTTTTCCTTTTCCCTCTTACACTAATTCACTAGAAATCAAAAGAACTTCTTTTTAATCCTTCTGTGCATCTGAACATTTTTACCTATATCATATGAAGTCTGGATAAAATATCCTACTTTCACAACATAAATAGAGTAAATTTAGGATTATATACTCTCGCTAGTATAAAGAGAAAAATATATATGCAGCAAGAAATTTTCAAGATGGGCAAAGAACTTTATTCCTGAGAGTAAAAGAATTTTTCTTTTCAGACAAGATGGAGATGCGAGAATTTATTCAGTGCCATGTAACAAAAAGAATCTATAAAGTTCTAGTTTTGAAGATTCACTTGTAGTGATTTTTCTGCCATGGTGGGTGCTTTCCTTTGGGCTGATCAGTGCAGCTGACAGTATGTCAGTGAAACAGTACATGTTAGTTCTTCTGCATAACCCAGGTCAGCTTGAAAGTTATAATACACCTCATCATACCTGATATACATTCACTGTATTAACAATATTGCTATTGCTTATTCCTCTGTGGACATTTCTATGTTACATGTTGTCATTAGAGGTTAGAACCATGAACTAATTTAGGCTGGTGCAAGCCATGTCTGTAACAGACATGCTGTTGTAGATACCTCTTTTCTGTTGGCTTCTTACAATATTGGAGAAACACGAGCCACTTTGCATTGGTAACAAAAGAACAGGAACAATATATGTGTTTAGAATGAGTAAAGAGCTGCCATGGGAGTGCTGTTAGGTTTTGCTAGATGTGTATTTCAGTCTATTTAATTTAACTAGAAGGTTAATTTGTAAACTAGCTTTGACCAGACATAGAAAGAGTCTGGGAAAAAGCATGAGATATTTTCCATTTCTATTGTTTATGAAATGCTTAGACAAGAATGAGTCATTTTAGATGATGCTTTTTCAAGTTGTCTTCATGAGATACTAGTTGTTCTATTCATTAAATTATCATCTCAATCTGAATTTGATTCCTGATACTTTAATTCAGGTAATCAAATTATACTGATGTTCTTCTCACATATACATAAGTGATTCCTGGGGTTTATGGACTAAAACCAGGATGTAACTTGATTGTCATAAAAGGTATGGGTATTGATGTGCCAATTAAGAAGCTCTGATTTTGCTGTGGAAGTAAGAAGTATTGTGTCTTAAATGGTCTAAATCACCTGAAAATGAAAAGGGGAAAGACAAACTTTTCCTAAATGTTTTGTCAGACTCCAAAGTGATTTATGTTATGACCAAGAAAAGGAATATAGTCCATAAATTAAGTTTCAAGACTTAGTAATATTAGGATGAGCTACATCTCCGTGCACTTTTTCTTAACTCTGCAGTAGCTTGAAGATTGTGCTTAAAGTGATAAAGCATCCTCAAACTAATTGAATATCCGCTTAAACCATTTGTGTAAGTTGCATGATTTTTGGCAAGCAGAATACTATACTTATGGGAATATTATATTTGGTCAGATCATTTCACATTCATCACCTCTTTAACTGCAAATATGGGAATTTACAGCAGTTTTGTGACTTCTGTTGAAGCTGATATGCATCAGACTTAAAATATTCATTTGTATTAACTTATGAGCACAGTGCAATGATCTGTTTATTAGGTACATTACCAGATACACATAATTTCTAAAACAGATGCTTAAAACCTCTACCTTGAGAGCATTTGATTTTCAGTTTAACACAAAGGTGTATGCATAGGTGCCTTCCTCCTTTTGCACCAATATGGACAATAGTATTTCAACCGATCCTGGAGCAAAAAGGATCAGACACCTACTGAAACTTAAACTATCAGGCTGTCACAAAATATTTCATCTTTGTCTGTGATAAAACAGCATATTAAAGCTGAAAGCAGAGATGGAAATAATACAGAAAATTACTCTACGTTTACTACATTTGACCATTGTTGCTAACTCAGCTATTTTACAAATAAATAAAAACCAAAGCAGGCATTGCTATCAAATATCTGGAATCTCAATGGATCAAAGTAGTTCTCAAAGGTTAATGAAGACTGCTTGTAATGGAAAGTGATATTATGCAATTGTTATTCAGCAGTGGCTAAAAATGGAACAGATATGAACCAGTAACATACAGAGTATGTTACAGCGTTTTCATAATGCAGTTTAATTTTGCAGTCCTTCAACAATAAAAGTAAGTGATTCAAGTTTAACAGAAAAAAATGGAGACAAAGTGAATGAAATATTTTTACAGCCGTGGGAACAATTCATAATGTAGCAAATGCAAGTGCAATAATAAGTTATGAGAGCAAGACTGACAGGAGAGAAATCATTTTCTGGTGTTAAGATTGTACAAAAAATAGAAATGAATTAAAATCATTACTGGAATAGCATCAGCCTATACTTGAAATCACATTAACAAAACTATTTATATGCTGAATTAACATTATGAATGTTTTATTTTCTCCTTCTCTCTCCCATATATGTATGTGCATTGGGTTTATGTGGCAAGGTTTTGGTAGCAGGGGGGTTGGAGGACTGGTTTCTCTGAGAAGAGACCAGGAGTTGCCCCCATGTCAGCAGAGATGTTTCCAAACTGCTCCAAAACAGACCTGTTGCTGCCCAAAGCTAAGCCCCTCAGAGGTGCTGGTGGCACCTCTGTGATAACATATTTAAGAAAGGGTAAAAACTGTTGTGCAGCAGCTGTGGGAGAGAGAAGAGTGAGAAAAATGTGAGAGAAATAGCCCTGCAGATACAAAGGTCTGTGAAGAAGGAGGGGGAAGAGGTATTCTAGGTGCTGAAGCAGAGATTTCTCTGCAGCACATGATGAAGACCATGGTGAGGCAGGATGTCCACCTGCAGCCCGTGGAGGGCCACTCTAGAGCAGATATTCACACTGCAGCCTGTAGAGGACCTCATGGTGGAGCAAGTGGATATGCCCTGAAAGAAGCTGCAGCTCATGGAGAGCCCATGCCAGAGCAGGCTCCTGGCAGGAGCTGCAGCCCAGGGACAGGAGCCCGTGCAGGAGCTGATTTTCTGGCAGGAACTGTGGCACATGGGGGGCACACACTGGAGCAGTCTGTTTCTGAAGGTCTGTACCCCATCAAAAAGATCCGTGCTGGAGCAGTTTGTGAGGAACTGCAGCCTGTGGGAAGGACCCACACAGCAGCAGTTGATAAAGGATTGTATCCCATGGGAGGGACCCCACACCAGAGCAGGAGAAGAGTGTGAAGAGGAAGGAGACGCAGAGACTAAACATTATGAAGTTCCTGCAACCCCTATCCCCATCCCTCTGCACCTGTCTGGGAGAGGAGGTAGAAGAGTCTGGAGAGATATTGAGCCTGGGAAGAAGAGATGGTGGGATGAAGTTGTTTTAATTTTGTGTTTATTTCTGACTATCCTACTCTATTTTTCATTGGCAGAAAATTAAATTAGTTTTTCCCAAGTCTAGTCTGTTTTGCCTGTGATGGTAACTGGTGAGTGATCTTCCTGTCTGTATCCCAGCCCATGAGCTTTTGCGCCTTATTTTCTACCTCTGTCCTGTCAAGAGGGGGGAGCGAGAGAGCAGCTGGGTAGTGGATTTGGCATCCAGCCAAGTTTAACCCACCACAGTATGGTTGCCACTTTATTCTCTATACCCTTAATAAATGGTCAATAAATACATTTTGGATATGGTCCAAAGCTCATTGATAACACAGAGAATGAAAAGAAGTAGTTCTATGAGTTGTTTGGATAGGGCACTATTTGGACAAGACCCCTTACGCCAGTTGTGGACTGAGCAGTTTTTTTAGCATTCACCGATGTTCCTAAAGGATAAGGGCACTTCATGTATCATGCTACCAGGGAGCCTCTTTAGGTCTTAATGGCTTTTGCGTGAATCTCTGAGTCAGCCCCAGTCTTCTGTTGCTAAAGATGACTTTGCAGAAATTACTCAGATGAACAGCAACACACGTTTACGCAAATGCTCAGAAGTCCAGTTTGGCAAGCACAAAAGTGTTACTGCCTTCATGTCGACATTTTAATGAGTTAGGAACTAGATACAGATACTAATTTCTGTCAGGAAACTTTTCGAAAGGGTGACTTCAATATACAAAGGGGAAATTAAGAGATTCTAGAATTCTGATAATCAGTTTCTTCAGCCAGAAAGCTATATGAAGTTTCCTGCTGGTCTGTTTTAGCCTTCAGGATTTTCAGGAAACTACTACACCAGAATGCTTTGCATCTCACTCAAAAATATCCACTGTAGCTCTAGGTGGTTGTCTTCTGAGTTTAAAGATCAATCCTAAATACAAGTTTAAACTGAAAATTCAACAGTGACATGTTGTTTCTTTGTGTGCCTCATGGTGTCATAGCAGTTCTTCAGCTACTGCAGTCAGTGGGATCATGCAGATTTGCTCTGGCACAATTAATATCATTCCAAGTTCCATGTGGAATTCGAACAATTTTACAACTAATAAGTCCAGAGCTTCTTAAACTTCCGTACAGTTCCTGTAAGCCACAGCCTGCATCAGGCATGGGTAAAATAGGAAAGTGCCCTGGACAGAAAATCAGTGGTAGTACTAGAATCACATTCTTGAGTACAACAAATAGATCTTCTGTATACATCCACCAGCCTAAATAAAAAAAAAAAAAAATTAAGAAAGGAAGTAGGGTAAGCTTGGGCACTGGATGCCATCTTATCCAAACTGTATAATTTTTACTCCAAGACTCCTGTTTATATCAATTTAGCATTGTGTTTTCATAACAAACCTCAGGCATGACTCTTGGCATGGCTGTAGCTCTCGACAAGCACTTCTAAAAGGCAATAGTAGTGATGTAGCACCATAACGTGTCGCGTGAACAGTTTTCTAGCATTATTCTAGCAGGCTTTGTCACTGTACACATTGTGAATGATGTCACATCTTCATGTTAGTGCTATAATGCACTAGTCTGGCACATTCTTGCAAGCACTTTGAAGTGAGAAAAAACAAGCAAAAATTACTATTTGTGTCTTAGGTCACAAGACCCAAAGACATAGCCAGCTCACATCAGCCATAAACAGTGAGAGTCAGTACGTGCTAGCTGGACTTTCGTGTTTACTTGTTAAGCCAATTAGAAGCAGCCTCGTGCTCATTTCACTTGCACTCAAAATGACTGAAAGCATGTGAGTGCATTAGTGGCTGCCAGATCTGCTCCACCACACACACTTTTTGGAACATATTCTGAGAATAAATTAAAACACCCAGAGCGGCATAGGCCTCACTGGTCCACTCTCCCAAGCTCTCCTCTCCCAGCTGCTCTGCGAATGAGAAGCAATGCAGGAAACAGAAAGAGTGAGAGAGAGCAGGGGAAAGGAGATTCCTCTCATCTCCTCTCTTCCTGGCTGGCAGCATTATGCTTGTTTGGGCATTTCTGAATTTGTGCACTTGGCGATGGCAGAGAGATGGTTGGTCTGTCTGGTGCAGTGCGGATGGCTAACGTGATCAAAGGCACCTAGTACGGTGTCCAAGGAACTTGCTGGGTCTCAATTGTTTAGGAAGGGACATACCCAAGGAGCTGCCCTGAAACTACTGCAGAACTAAACTTTGCTGATCAATGAATAGAAGACAGTAAACATTAATTTTAGCTACTTTTCAAAGACTCATTTAATCAACTCATCTAAGTCTACACGGCAGCAAAAAATCCTTGCAAGGGCAAAAGCTGGTTTTTAGCCAAGTATCTCATGCTCTACACAGTTCAACTACTAACAAAAGCAGGGTGAAACACTTGTTTCGTCTGTCAGACATATACATAACAAGAAGTTTTGCTTGTGAAGGGCAGACTAATGTGTCACCACTAACATGCAGAGGAACTTTGATGGAGTGAGCTGATGAACTGCTCTTTTTCCCTACAGATATCATTGCAAGGATGCAATGATGTGTCAGCTTCAAGAGTTTAGTATTCTTGCTTTATCTGTACCATAGGTTTTACTCCGAACATAGGACGCTGGTCTCTGTTGCCAAGAACATAAGCTATCTAGTCCTAGTTATGCTGCTACAGTGAAAGCACAACTGAGCATGATGCTATAAACATCTCTATAGAAACATCTGTGGGAACTCCTGTCTAATTTCCATTTCTCTTCTAGAAAAAACTTAAAGCAAAGAATGAAAATATTCAAAAATGAAATAACAACTACTTGGGCCTTAACATTTAAACCTGAAAATCTGTGGGCATTATATGAACACACGTATAAAACGGAAAAACCATCATGTTTTAATGTTCTCCAGTTCAGCTTTCCCATTCCCTGATTTTGCAGGGTCCATCTTTCTTTTAATCAATCTCCATCCTCTTGAGAGATTTTTGAACCTCTCATGACATCTCTGGATTAAACAGTTATTAACTCCTCCGTTTGCAGTCACATGAAAAGTCACTGATTTATAACATGCTATTTTATTGATCTGCTGGAATTTCTGTATTTGAAATAAGTACAAAGATATAGATTGGCATTTTATACCTTTTACATTTTGGAAAATATTTTTATTTTCTATAAAGTATCATACCACCATTTTTTCCTTCCACTGTAAAGATATTAACCTCTAACATGCTAATATACTTGTGTTTCACAGAAGTATTGAAAAAACTTTATAAAATGGGAAATTTAATATGTTGCATCAGATTTTCTCAATATCCTTCAATATTTTGATATATCAGAATAAAACACTGATATAAATGTGCATTTGTTATTAAACTCCCTTTCTCATTATTCTAAACACGTATTCTTGCTGCTCTGTTGCCTTCTGAATTTAAAGTTTCTGGTTTGTGCAAACTCAGCAGTCAAGGTGTGTACAGCTTGCCTACCACAGCATTTACCCAAATGAACACATATTGTAGGCATTCTTTATGAAGTTAGATACCAGACACTTTGTAAGAGGGGAAAAATCCTAAACGGTGATCTGGACAAAAGAGTATAGATTCTGTTCTGTTGGATCACTATTCACTGATGTCTGGATGTACAAAAATGATGGTCATTAATGACACTTCAAAGAGACTGAAAAAATTCCAGGATCTAGCTGTGAAAAGTTCTCAGAGGGCTATAAATAAGCCTGTGACTGAGATGCTTTATCAGTTTCAAGACCCATCATCTTCTTCAACTAAGAGCAGCATTAAATACTTTTGGGAGGAATATTTCTGCATTGTTATGATTCTTTCCATTTCAGAATGTCTTCTTGTTCTCTCTCCCTTCACTTTCTACCTATAACAACAGTATATATTTATCACTTCTTTCTTACTTTATGTCTTCTGGGCCTTATTCTAAGGATAAAATCTTAGTCCATGGATATTAACACAGCTAGGTTATTATCACCTGAATTTACAGGTGATTCCAGACATACTCATTAGTCCTACAAGCACTGCTGCACTCAAGCACTTGATTTCTCCCAACAAATATGTGATAAATAGAGAGATTGTCTCTGTTTTTTGCTTTCTTTGTGGTAAAATAAGACTTTATAATATATATGTATATTATAGCAGCATAGAAAAGTCTGTAATAATGTAATTTTTGAATACCTCTAATTCTTCTGTACTAGCTTTTACATTGTGAATATGGATACATAGCCTATATTCTTTACCTGACTACCTGGGCTAAAACTTGCTTTTCAACAGGAGTGTAGTGAACATCCTGTGTTTCAAACTCACATAAATGCATGTGCTTATAAGCTCCTTTGTGTAAAGGGTACAGTAATGAGATATGAAGATCTGCATGCATCTATTTTTCTTTCTACAGGAAGGACACTTTCTGTGGCACTAGACAAAAATATGCTTCTCTTCTGTTTTTGTAGATATTTTTGTAACCCTAAAGCTCTGATCATTTTAAGTATCATAGGTGTTTCTTAATTCTCCTCCCCCTCCAAAAAGACTTAAAAAAATGGAAAAAATCTGTCAGATGCATCAGATTACTGTAGCAGTGAAAAATATGTCATTCTTAGATGACAAGGTACCTGATTACAAAAATGAAGATATTCATAGACATGAAGATATTCTGATAAATGGACAGAAGATATTCTGGCAAACATTTCAGAAAATTAAAAAAAAAAAACAAAGCAAGTTGCACAGCCACCCATTTCCGCCATATCAAACCTGTAACCTTTCTGAGTGGCTTAATTTCAAAAGTAAGTTTTTTATATGTTCACATACAGCCAAAATTCCTTAGCTTAATCAGATTTTCACATTGTTCCACCTAAATTAAGACAGCAGAATCCATGACAGACTTGAGCCAGCTCATCTTCTGTGTATACTATTTCACCTTGACGATGTACAGTTCTTCTCTAAAATTAACCTATTGATTACTTGTGCTGCTACAACAGACCCATCTATCACAGAATTTTTGTTTCTATGTTTTAATAAAGGATTTCACAATAATGAGCTGGAATGTAATGGCCTAGAATTAGAGCACTTTGTTTGCCAGGTTGTGGGTCTATGAATGTGTTTTAATATTTTGGTTTTTAATGTATGTGAATAGGAAAGCTATATTTCTACAAGAGTTATTTATGTTAAATCCATGACACTGTTTTTTGGTATATGACAGCCTCTGAATGGTAGCTGGTAGTCATGACGCCCTTTCATCACCCTTGATAAGTTCTAGTCTTTGCAAAGTCAAAAATAAATAACTTTATTTTGTTCAGGACTTTAGTAAACTGACAGTGCCTACAACAAAACTTACTGTTTGCTAATATTCTAATTCACACAATGTGCATTCAGAGTACGGGTTAATGATCTTGGTCTGTTATTAGTGCTCTTATCATGACAAAATCTTTTCTTGAGCCTCTGCCTTACATAGATCAAATAATTATTTAAATTTACAGGTATTTTCCTACCCGTTATATTTCAGTCCCTTTTGTGCTCCAACTGCAAATTACAACATTCGGAAGTTTTTCAGAAACCTCCTTTCTGCCTTGTCCATTTATGAATGTTATGGTTTGTCTGTGGGTGGCAACAAAAGTGCCACGCAGCCGCCCCTCCCCCCGCCGGGGTGCGGAGGACGATGGAAAGAAACAGGCAGAAACCGGTGGGTCGGGATAAGGGAAGTTCAACAGAACAGCAAACAAAGCGAACAGGAACAACAACGATACAGAAAAGGGGAATACACAAAACAGACCCGCAGAACAGAGCTGCTCTCCTGGACCAGCGCTGTGCGCTCCCGAGCCACAAGTGAGTTTCCGCCGCCCAGCTCCCCCCCACAGGAACCCAGCATGACAGCACATGGTATAGAATACCCTGCTCTGTTTGGCCAGGTGGGGTCAGCCCACCCGGCTATGTCCCTTTCTGGATTCCAGTGAAAATTAACCCTGTCCTGGCCAAACCCAGGACACTATCCACCCCTTATTCCATACCATCTACATCATGCCCAGGTTGACGTGCAGAAAGCAGACTCCACAATCTGTAAGATTATAAAGTAGGTATGTTTGTTCAGCGCTGGGCGGCACGGGGGTAGTCCCACCAAAGTCGTGCGCGCCGAGCGGCAACGTGTGTCTTCAATTTGTACAATCAAATATTACATATACATTAGATTTCCCAATACACCTATACATATGCATCTATCCTCATTGCATATCAAAATCAGTTCCGAGAAATAATTTCCATATTATCATTAGTTCCAAGAAGTATTTTCCATAGACTCCTCCCAGTTGCACTTGTGCAGTGCCTCCTAGTGGTGGTCGTCGGGGGTCCCTAGATGAAGGCCCATCCTCTTCATCACGATGTCCGCTGATTGACCTTTGTTTCTGCTCAAACTCAGTTCTCTCCTGGCTCCCATCCATACAGCAGGGTCGGTCTTGACCGGTTCTAGGCGACTCCCAGCCCCTATCAGGAACTAACCCCTTTGTATGGAGATGCAAGACT
>Ga0065711_1042998_pt1 | contig 15010 bp, 11 predicted proteins | sample Hoacrofraction12_FD_59098 | JGI IMG/M metagenome (GOLD analysis project Ga0065711, IMG submission 59098) | Hoatzin crop microbial communities from Cojedes, Venezuela - Epithelial fraction 12 v2 (version 2) | ecosystem: Host-associated > Birds > Digestive system > Esophagus > Crop | place... | reverse complement strand
GTGACAGGACGAGGGGTAATGGTTTTAAACTAAAACAGGGTAGGTTTAGGCTGGATATAAGGAAGAAATTCTTTACAATGAGGGTTGTGAAACACTGGAACAGGTTGCCCAGAGAGGTAGTGGAGGCCCCGTCCCTGGAAACATTCAAGACCAGGTTGGACAGGGCTTTGAGCAACCTGATCTAGTTAGTGGTGTCCCTGCTCTCTGCGGGGCGGTTGGACTAGATGACCTCTAGGGGTCCCTTCCAACCCAAAACTTTCTATGATTCTATTTTGTTTGGGATTTATTTTCCTGCACTTCCACAGAACAGTGATGTTGTTCTTCTGTTGTTGTTGATCTTCTATATCAGTTGAAAGAATTAAGCAAACGCGCTTTATTTGTCAATCTGGCAAACGGAAAGAAATAGAAAAGAACAAATCCAACATCACAGGATGCTAAGAAAATGACTTCTATTTTTAGCCCGGTACATTTTCAGACATGTAAACACCTCTGTTAATCGCAGACCCTGCAGCAGTGCACTAGGGATTATTGAATTGCTTGGAAAGCTGGCAGCCCTGTATGGCATGCCAGTGAAGGACTTGACAAGGCTAATTGTGTTCCAAGTTGTTTTCAGCACCAGTGGGAAACGAGGTCTGTGTCCTGGATGTACTGTACAAACTAAGTAGTAATGACGGAGGAAAGGGAGGTGGGAAGAGCAGGGTGCTGAATAAAGGTAACAGGATCTATAAGCATATGACATTTCACTAATATATTTGGCCTCTGGAATTTGAAAAGCAGTTGCATGTTTAAAGGGAGTGAGATATACTATCGAGAGTGTCTGTATTTCACTTGGAAATTTTGAATGGCTGTGAGGTCTTGAGTACATCTTGCTACCTCTCTTCCCTGTAACAGTAAGAATACGAAATTCATCATTAGTGAAGTTTCCCCTCTAGACACAGGATTTTTCAGATCCAGAGAAGTTGGGGTTTTTTTCCCTCTATACACTTATGAAGCCTAAAATTTATGTCCACAAAGTTTCAAGCTCTAGTAATAACATTTCAGGATTGTCGTCTCTTGGAATTCCCAGTAGTAGCAAATGATTTGCAAATACCTTTTTGCTTGTCTTCCTGTCCTCAAATATGGCTTTCCACCTAATCTATTGCTTGAGTGACTTATCTGCTGTCCTATGAAGTGTTCCTTAAAGAGTACTTAATTCAAAACCTGTGTGAGCAGGTGAAACTTCTGTGGTGTTTGCACCTGTTTATTTCACATTTAATATTGGTTCTGTTCATCAAATTCAATATATTTAACTGAACTACTTTCACAGCATTTGGAATGCAATCATCAACCATTTATGTGACTCTTTAGGTTCTGGTGGGAGGAGGCAGGTAAACTTTTATGGCTTAGAGCTCCAGGAAAACTAGCTTGCTTTCTGTGCTGCAGGAACAAACATGCCATAAAAACACCTCATTGAAACAGATTTAACAACATTTCCTCTTTTAACGAGCACAGCAGTAGATTTGTGCTAGGTCTGGCTTTGGTGCCTTCTTGTTTTTCTCTGTCATATGCTGTTAAGCATTCAATCTCCTGCAGAAAGCGAGCTGTTTCTTCTTTCCTGGCACATATCTTCCAGTCTTACAGTGGCAATGCAGTCTACGATTGTGATCATACTCAAGTGTGCTAGTCCGTAAGAGCTGGTGTTACGAGCCCTCTGACTGAGGGTTTAATAACAGGAAATTTTGGAGAACGTAATGTCAAAAGGAAATTGTTGGCATCATGGGGCTCAGGAATAATCTGTCTACCAGAATAATAAAAGTGGAGCCAGATAAAAGGATAAAAGGGTGTGAGAGGAGGTATGGAGGAATGGAGGCTTGGGGAAAATAGCCAGCAAATGAGAAAAGGTCTGGAAGAATATCAGGGGTGTGATGGAAAGAGATTGTGAGGAGAAGCATTTCCAGAAGGGAGAAGCCTGGCAGAGAAGTATGAAGTGTTGTTGGAGGGAATGATGCATGCTCTGACTCAGGGGCAGGAACAGACTGAGGCTTGCAATGTGAGGATTCTCCTTGTAGGGCTCTGGGCCAGAAAGCAAAAGGATTTTTATGTTTGGGAGCAGTCTAACAGGCAAACTATAAACCACTTTCCTGAAGATATTATGCAGCCTTTTGTTGGTACGCTTAGAACAAAGTGATGAAGATGTTAATTCCCATCAAATTTGTTCAGTTAGATCTGGAGTGGGCAGGTCCTGCAGGATGCATGCATCCCACTAAAAAAAAAAGAAAGTAGAGTGTGTTCTCTGGCTCACCAAGCAAGTGGGAGGGCTACAATCTTTCTTCTCTCAACCAAGTAAGCTGTTCTTATCCATCGTCTCTTCTAGAGGCAGGCCTTTGTCTACGTTCTCCCATAAATCATGCTTGAATAGCTAAACTATTAGAGGGAGCCTACCAACAGTGTGGCTGGTCCATCGCCCCTTAGCAAAGTCAAAACCCATGAAAGTGCACTGGGGTTCAGAAACAAATGGGAGAAAGATGTCTTGCTGCAGAGAAATTCTTGAGTCATTCTTTAGCTCTGAAAATGAATGTGAAGTCTTCAAGGGATGTTTCCAGCCACTGTAAGTTTCCCTGGTTTCCACTACGCCTGGCATGAATGAGATCAGCATCTAAAAACTGCACAAGGGTGAGTATAGAGCTGGTCTCTCCCAGGTTTCCCTGTCAGACTGATGATGACCAATTGACAGGGGTGCCAAGTCATCAAGACAGCCTTGGGATGGTTCCAGCACTGAGAGATTTTTAAAATAAGTTTGAAATACATCAAAATGTTGATACAGGTATGACAGGTTCAGTATAGGAATAGTCCCCTTCTGTGGGGACCCTAAATATTTTGAGATGATGGAGAGGGATTAGAGAGATTAGTCCCAAAATTCTAAAGTAAGCTTTTGTGATTATTTTGCTATACTGTCAATAAATTAATAAGTAATCTGCATTGGTGTGTGTCACAGTGGAACCTGCAACATGGTTTCCCAATGAGCTAATCTGGTGTTACAGCTGGAGAGTATTATCGATACCACATGCCCTGTCCTTTACGTGGTCTAGGGATAAAAGGGCAAGGAAAGTAAATTGTGCATCTCTTTGCAAAATAGAGCTAAGATGTAGCCAAAGTACCTGTGCAGATCCATAAATTGAAGAGTCCCCAAATCTTCCCATCACATCCTACGCAGTTGTAGTATATTTATTTTTTATTATCATGAAGCTGAACTTTTTAAGAAATTAATAATGAATAAGTTCACAAGAATCTATTTTGAGAGAAGCTGTAAGTATTAAGACCAAGAACTGCTATGATTACTCCAAAGACAGCAGCACAAAAATGGCAATATATTCTGCCAACAAACAATGTGCTGTTCCATTGCTGTAGAACTATCAGCCCCAAATTGCCATCTGTGTCTCCCGCAGTGTTCAGTGTCCCATGTGGCTAATTAGCTGGCATATGCCATAATGTGAAAGAAGGAATTGTTCTGTCTTGTTGGACCTTTTTTTGTTCAGAATTTAAGACATCTACACTTGTTCATCTAAAAGGTAAAGTGTGTATTATGGAGAACCATAAATGTTCTGAGCACTACACAGAACAAATAGGACACGTAATTGTGACTGTAACGAATTTATCTAATTTAGATAAAAAGCTTAGGGGCAGGTAGAAGACGAGTCATTTATTTTCAAAATTGCTTCAGATGGAAAACTTGGTTTTCAAGAAGAAAAGTTCACAAGAAATTCTTGCTTTGAACTGACTTGTTTTTAGGTAGGAACTGACCACAAGTTTCACTTCATATATTCCACTCCAGAGTCTTGCAAAAGTTGTAGTTGGGCTGGTTGGTGTTTTCTTTCTTCTTTGTGCATAATTCCCCTTCATGAACTGAAGTGCAGTGTCACAGATGCAATCTCATCTCCTGCTAATAGGAGACCATGTGGTGTCTCGTGGAAGATGTAGGCTAAACAATAAAGCCTATTTACAGAGAAGAATGTGCAGCAAATAGTCTGTAACTCCCAGTAGAATAGAAATATTTCACCAAAAAGAGATTCACAAGAAATTTTCACAAGGCAATTCCAGTTCATTGTTTTTTGTCTGTCTTTCGCTTGTGGAAGGGCACTGTCTCCATGCCAAACAGACATCAAGGAGCCAGAAGGGTGGGGGATTTGTAGTTGAAAAGATGAAGAGAGGAGACTGGTTTCTGAAATACTTGGAGCTGACAATACCGCTAATAATCTGTAGCTGTTTTTTAAAGAATTATAACCTAGCAGATTCATTCAACTTCCGTTGACTCTAAAAGGTTAGTGAGATAAATATATGGTTGCTTACCCTAGCAGTATAAGTTTGCCTAAATAATTTTTCAAATCTTAGAGAAATTTGGCCTGAGACTGCTACTCTGAACTCAAGCAGCAATGAAATCCTGTCTAGATATATTATCCAGTAATATTATTCATAATTAATACATAGTCATTATTATTATGACTAAACTCCTATCTAGCTATGGATAAAATGCTTCTGCTGCAAGTACTCTGGGATATAAACCATCTTTTTCCATCCAGAACCTAAGGGCAGTACTGAGCAATTCCTGCTTCATGCACCGAGGCTCTGTTGAAAATCAAATTCCAGATGAAGCCCTGAAGGTATCAGGGAAGGTGGGATGCAGCAGCAGGGCTCCTTCTTTAGCAGAAAATTTCTAGTTACTACATGGAGTTAAGAATTTGGTCTGGCAGGGCTCTGTATCTTTCCATCTGAATTCCATACATGAAATAATTTCCTATTGCTTGTGGTTTACAAAGTAATTATTAGGCCATGCCCAGAGAAAATTCAGGGTAGATCTGAAAACTCCAATAATTTAGCTGTGATCAGAGCAAGCTAGATCTCTGTGGAGGCCCCCTTAGGTAAGTCCCACTGATGTTCTACTGGGCTTTCAAATACTTTTTGCAACATCAGAACTATAATAAATCTATAATAATGCACTTCATCAGCCTCTCTCAGGGGCTTTTATCCAAGCAGTTTTCCGTCTTTCTTAAACATGCTTTACTGTATATGGACACTTCATCTTTTCGGGTATTTCTGTTTCTTTGCCTGTATGAACCACTCCTTAAAATGGCCTGTTTCCCTGGCACCGGGAATGAAACTGGAACAGCTTGTCCTGGCAACTGTTGCTACTCTACAGTAATTGGATGTATTAAAAATAAAAACAACAACAAAACAATTGTTTTTCCTCATTCCTTCCCAGTAGAAATCAATTAGTCACAGCCTTTATTTAGCACATGTGACATTTACCTAAGTGAAGGCAACTGGTGAACCGGTTATGTGTAACAGTCCTGGGGAGCACAGATCTCACTCATGCTCCAGGCTTCGCCCTGTTGCCCTGCTTTTCACGAAGGGTTAGTCATTATTCAGGGCAGTGGATCCTTATTACCATGAATTTGGAAGGAATTGGGTGGGGGAACCGGTTTCTTTGCTTGCTGTTGGGAGTACCTTCCAGCAGCATGCCATGAAAACAGCTTTCCCTGCTGGGCTTCATGCCATGTCCTCAGCGTAAACTGTCACCTTCGGTGCGTGCTGGCTGTTGTCCATCAGGTCTCCATGTGCTCCTGCTCACGTGAGGGCTTGTGCAATAAATCACATAGTCATCCTCCATCAGATGGTACCTACCCCATCCCCATCCTGGCAGTGCTTATCTCCAGGCTCCGGGGAGAAGCGGGGGATCATTTTGTTTTCTTGACAGACACGTGACTCATGACATGTGGGTGCAGTTGTCTTGGGAATGCTGCTCAAGTCTGGTCAAAATTCAGCAAGGGGGAAAAAAAAGTATAATCAGGAAACTCTTGGGTTTGTTTGTGTGGTTTCATTTTGATTGAGGCAAATGTTGTGGAAGTGGAGCTCCTAGGGGACTTGCCTCAGATTCAGATTAATTTCCCTTCTCAGGCTGAGGTCATCTGGAGCTACATCACCCATGTGTGACAGAAACGGCTTAAACACCTGGCATGAGGCAGATGACCTCTTGGTATAACCTCGGAAAAAAAAGTACGGTTTTGAGTCTCTAACATGCATGTATTGGTATGAGGTTGGGCTGCAGTATAGCTGGGGTCTAGGTACCTGTCCTCCCACATGGTACATGCCCTAACAACTGTTAATTTTCCTTTCCTGCAGCCTCCTGCCAGTGTTGTGACTCCAGCTCATCACTTTTTTTTGCATTTATTACCAGCATCTAAGAGAGAATTGGGTCAAATGAAATGTGTAATGCAATGTGAAGAATTTTCTCAAGGTTTCCCTTTGCTTCAACAAAAAATACCACAAATAATACTTGGTTTGTGCCAAATTGAATTGTTCTTTTGATTTTACCCTCACTACTGTCATATCAGACATTATCACTGTCTCAGTTCTGAACCAGCCTTGTGTGTTGCCTGTGTTTCATGTGTTGCCTGTGTTTTGAGGGGTGGTTTCTGTCTGTCAACTGTCTGACTCAGAAAAAGGCTCTTTCTTTTCCCTGACAGTATCTTGACTGAAAAATAAGGCTTTCACCTCTCAGTTTCATCTAGGCATCACCCTGCTTATGCAAAGCAAGCTATTTTGGTGTGTACATTCACATAAGGACATTCTTTAACTATCAACTGGTGATAATCATTGCTTAGATTCAGAATATATAAAAATCTTATTTTTAAAAGATACAGTGCTATACATAAAAGCCTCCAAGGGTGACTTTGAAGTGTGAAGATAATTATTTGGCAAGCAATGTGGGGTCTGCTGACATGGTTGGTTAAAGAACATATTGTGCTAATTTGCAGTTATACTAACAGAGATAAGAAGCCTGAACTACAGAACTCAGTACAACCAGGGCCATGTAAACGGGACCTGTGTGATATCTGCCGGATCTCCTGCGGTTCTGCTCTAGTGTAGGGCATTTCTTTGGTTGAAACCCCACCGTCACAGAGAGAGATGTGTTGGATGTTCCAGAGGAACGTGAAAGCTGGAAGACTCTCCAGAAAATGAAATTTGTCTTTAACACTCGATACATGATTCATCTATTGTTACCTGCTTTTCCTCTCCTGGCTAATTATGGAAAGCATGAATTTCATTCTCCATTTTAATACATCTACCAGTGTTGAAGACTTTATTGGATGAATTTCTAGGTACTCAACTTTGCAAAGACTCCACAGATAAGGGTTGTAGGGCAGCAAATAACTGTAAGGACATTGGTCTTCTAGTTTGGCCTTACTGAGAGTACCTCAGGATGAACTTTTGCTTGTAGGAATGATTTAAAATACCTGCTCCATTTTTCTGCCAGACATTATTACCCCAGCAGCAGAGGCAGCAGAAAGGGTGATATACCCTTCTCTCAGAGACAGAGGTCGTAGCCTGGTGTATTCGCTGAAACCGCGGTAAGTCTTAGCTTTTGGGCAGTAACTCCTGGCTGTGTGGGCAGGCAGCTGAGAGTAATAACCTCTTAAATTATTCCAGCTTACATTGTAAGAACTCATTTAGAGGCACTCTGCATAATCTTGGGCCCATATTTTCTAAGGTGTGTTTCCTTTCATGAAGCTTTATGTACAGGCTGTATGTTTGCACCTACGTATATGTGGTCGTTCAGCTTCTCATCTGTGCATGAAACTGCCAAAATGCGCACATGAAATCGTCTTGTGTGCAGCGTGGGTGGGTATCCATAGTGCTGCTGATTACAGTAATGTCCTGGTGCCTTTAGAAATCCTGTTCATCTGCCTTTGTAAAGTGGCTGATAAAGGCACCATGCTCCAGCATCTGGCTGGGAACCCTGAGATGACAAGTCAAAAGTCAGAAATTACTCCTTCACACCAGAGGTCCACAACATGCCAGGCTTCAGACTTCATACACAAACTCCTTGAGGTTTCCCTGGGGTTCTCACAGAAAGCAAGATGCCTCTTTTTTTCTTCAGAAAAAAGGGAGCAGGGACCTGCTGCCTCTCACTGATGTTTGTCAGGATGCTGTGTCCACAAACCCCCAGCCCTGCCCTGCTGCATGCCACTCGGGATGCTCATTTGTAAGCCAGGTTTGGCATCTGTGCTGCTAATTCCTGCTCACAGGTGGAGCTGTACTCTTCAGAAATCAGTTCAATTACCAGTGTCTTCAGAAAATATATCATGGCATGCAAGATTTGTCGATTAGGAGGCAATGGCTATACAACTGTGATGTTTGTGGTTTGGTTTTCTTTTTTTTGTTACAGGCTTAATGATGTGCTATGATCTCACATAATTACTATTTTCTTAATGGAACCCAATGAAAAAGATTAGTAAAGATATTCTGGAATAAATACTTTGGTGTTCTTTACATAGAGAAAGAAACAGCAATGAGCACAGCCTAAGAGGGGGCAAGCAAGAGCTACAATAATCCACATTCCTCCTCATCAGCACCTCTTCTGAGGGTCTAGTCCTTCATCAAAAGCTTTTAAATCAGCTTTTGAAGTCGCATTGACCTCAGTTGACTTTGGAGTCCCAGAATTCTCCAAATGGGTATTACTTGCCCCCTTAATTCTAGGGATTTCCTTAGGAACTTCTGATTTGATTGAGGCCTACGTCTTTTTCAAGTCTAAGTCAAACTACGCCTTCGTACGTTTTGGAAAAGCATTAATTTATAAACAGTTATACTTTACATTTTATTTGGGATGGAGGAGAATCTGGCTAGTGGTTTTCCATGGTAGACACGTCTCTTCAGAAAATGCCTGCTGGAAGCAGGATTTCAAGGTTTAGCTTGATGTATTCAGATGGGCACTTGGAAAAAATAACTTCATTCATGGCTCTAGTTTTTGTTGTTGCTAAGAGTTTTGTGCTTACTAAAGTCATGTGTGCACACATGTATGCCACAACAAAGATACAGTATCAATGGAGTTGCATATGAAGTTTTGCAAATAGTTATCAGAATGAATAGATAACAGGCATGTCAACCGTGACACGTGAGCCTCCACCTGTGTTCAAGCAGCTTGCAGCTGCAGTTGCACAGGAGCTGTGGTGAATATGAGCCAATCTCAGTGAACCTTAGTGATCATACATGTTATTAAATCAATAAAAACACTGACCTGATTTACCCCAGCTTGAGCACCATTATCCTCAGCTTGGTGTCTGGAACTGGAGTCCCCTTACAACATCTGACAACTGCAAGGCTAGTAATGCCAGAAGCTTACTTTAACCCATAAATGACACCTCCTTTTTACTCTGGGACGATGATTTTTATCAAGTCTGTTTTCTGGTTTTGATTCTTTTTCTCAGAAAATGAAGACTATTAACACAGTCCAAGTACATATTAAATTTTGAAAGGACTGATGTTTCTTTTTTTCCGTATAATCTTTGGCTGCCTCTGCCTTGAAATGTTTCTGTTCCCCTCCCTCTGCCCTGAAGAATTTGGATAATGGGTTGGGGTGAAGTCATAAAAAAATAAAAGTAGTGAAATGCGTGAAAAATCAGGAGAGTGTCTACTTTCTTGGATTGCTTCCTTCGAATAAGGTCTGAAGCAATTTATGCAAAACACGACCTTTTCTTCTTCTTCCATTAGTGAAGGTCAGTTATCAGTGGGTTATACATGTGTAGAGAAGTTACCTTATCATAATTCCCACTCTTATTCCTTAAATTTACCTTGTTGAGACCCATGTTACATTGTGTAATATGTGTAATCATAACAAAATTTTAAAATTATATGTAAGCACAAGCTGCAGTTCTGATTAGGTACCTTTATTACCTGAAGCTTTCAGCCCAGTTTAGAGTTGTTCACCTCCTTTTGCTTCCTCACCAACAGATTGTAGATATTCCAGTAAATGAAGACTTAGGATCTGCATTTCTTTGTAAGAACAATGATCTTGTGAATGTTGTTCACTTTCTTCAAAGAAAAAGAGTCTGCAGCAAGAGATCTGGTACTGAAGGCACTTTCTCTCGTACCCCTTCCCGCAAACCTCATTCATCTGAGTTCCACCCTGAACCCATTTGCAGTGACTTTTATACTGCAGGTTCAGATTGGGGCACGTGTGGATTTTCAGTGCAGCTATGGATGTAGAAGTAGGTATCTGGTGCCTGACAATAATTCAGACACACTGTCTCAAGGATTGCTGTACATCACCTGCACTGATTTTCAGGGTAGACCTGCAAGAGAATGTCTATGCTGCACAGTAGTCCGGTATTCAGAAAACACCCTTGCTTTCTAATTTGCTAGCTTGCTGGCTCACTAGAAAACTGGCTCTGGAAATAGGTCGTATATCTGAAGTTGGCATTGCATTGTGGAGTGTAGTCATAGCCTTAAGAGCCTTTAAAGGATGAGTGGCTATGAGTGATCTATAAAACATTATTGTGCAGCAATTTATTCCATGAAACCAAAACGATACAAGAAGGAACTGTATTCATTACATAAACAGCACACTTTTTGACAAACAAGATTGACATTCTATAAGCAGCACACACGTAGGAATGAGAACTTTGTAAAACAAATCATGAAAGGAACAAAATGTTACAGTCTGATGTAATTTCAATGATTTTGTAATTGAGAATTTCCACCCACTATGCGTGAAAGGAAAAGTACACATAGTCCTGCACCCCCATTATGTATTTACTTCGATAGTGGCAAGGATGTTAGCTGTTGAAATGATGGCTTTGGATCCTTTCCATTATTCCTTGATCATTCACAGAGATGTCATTGCTTCCTAAAGTTAGGAAGGAGAAAATTTGTATTTTGATAATAAATATCATTCCTAATTGGAAGAAACAAACATTTTACCAAAACAAAACCAGCTATTTAATTTTTTTTTTTCCAGCCAGACAAATTAAGCCTATTGGGAGGAAAACTGTATGATAACTCACAGTTGATGTCTTTCACACAGCAGTAATGGAAACTCTCCTTTTGAATATAATTACATATGTGAACAATCAGTGAGATTTTCCAAAGTTTTCATTGCTGTGAAGTTCATCTTTCATCTTTTCAAACATTTATTTATAGATTCAGATCAGTTACAGGAAGAACAACAGCAGCTATGGCCTCCATTGTAAATGTTTGTACTAATTGGTAGAAAAGTGTACATGTATATATATATACAAACACACATACCAGTACTCCAGATACGCACCAGAAACTTCTGGACTGCTAAAAGTAAAATCAAACTCGTATTTTCCATTTCCATTTTTTAACCTACCTTTGTGTCATGCTGCAAATTTTACTCACTTATTAGTTTCAGAAACTGCTTATCATTCAAACATAGCTTGTTCATACAAACCAAGCCTGAACATTGGATACTGGAAGGTCAGGTTTTGGTGCTGCACTTCTGGAAAGATGTGAACCAGTTGGAAATAATCTAGAGGAAAGCAACAGGAATGAGTAGAGGTCTAGAAAACATAACCCATGAGAAAAGATTGAAGGTATGAAGGCTGTTTAGTCTACGGACGAGCAGAGGGGAAAAATTTTAATAGTTTTCAAATATCTAAAAATATTCTATGCTTATCTATTTTCCAAGCTGGTGCTGATAAGGCAAGAGGGTATGATCTTAAACTGTGGTAAGGGAGAGACAGATGAGACACTAGGAAATACACTGTAATGGTGTGGCCAGAGAAGCACTGGAAGAGTGCTGGAATCTCGATCATTTGGAGATTTTAAAAAGTAGGTTAGAAAAACATCAGCCAAGAGCAGACTTTGGAGCAGGGGCAGGGGAAGGAATGAAGGACTTGGACTAGGGAATCTTTTGAGGATCTGTGGAAAACTCCTTGTTTCTGGATTACACAATTTCACATTCTGGACTGTTATAGTAGAGTATCACACTCCCTTCAGTACCCTTCCAGGTGTTCATGATAGCCTGGGGATAGGTCTCATTTTCTGGATCAGGATGCACCAGTGGAAAAGATTACCACCCCATGTCGTTGCATGCAGTGGGAGCATACCATTTCTTTGTTCTGTCTTTCCAGTCAGTGATCACAGTGGTTTATGTGGATGTTCCAACACCATTTCAGTCAAAATAACTAAACTAGTAAAGATCTATTTGAAGTGTGTACGCTAATCTGGCTATCTCATTTGACTGAGCAGCTTCTGCCAGTAGGTCTCCAGCATGATGAACTATAAGGAGGAGGTGAGGATGGATTACTTGGTTGAGCATATTTTCTTCTCCCCTCTTAAGACTTTGCAGACATTGTTCTGACAATAGTTGTCCCTGCTAATCTTGCTGCTTTCCTGCCATCCTTTCTTCAAGCAAAACATATTTTCACCATTTCCTCACACTCAATTAATTTTTAGATTATTTTTGCTCTGTTGGACAAAACTTGTGCATCACAGGTTGTATCTCTGACATTTTTTACTGGACATAAAGTTAATATATATTAGGATAAGTTACAGTCAGTGCAAGACAGACCGGGTTTGGAGGTTGTCGTTGTCCTCAGAAAGAAACGGGCAAGGTAGATAATGTTTTACCTTTGTTTTAAATATCATGTTCATTTTGATATATTGCCTTTCTGGCAAACCGAGTCCATTCTTCAGGAACTGCCAGCATGAAGCTGATAATGCATTACACACTGCAAAATCAGTCCAAGAAGTTATAGTGGTAACTGGCAAGGCCTCCTCTTCTCAACAGCCCGTTAATATTTAAAGGGTAACTCGGACATTTTAGTCCTTTGCTAGCTGAAACTCAGGATATAACTTTAGATTCTGGGGAACAGAACAGAAACTACTAAGACTCTGATCAGATGGTGCTTCTCAGACTCTTACGCTAAGACCCCAAAAGGGTTCAGAGGCTGTGCACGCCACCTTTTAATATCCGGATTCGGCAGAACCAAGCCCGGTGCCTGAACCCCTCTCTTCAATGCGTGGGGAGAGGAAAGCATCTCAGAGTGGAGGGGACTGCAAACACTTATGAGCTGGGCAGAAAGCCACCCCAGCTGGGCAATAGAAAACACAATGGGTGGAGATGCCCTGAAAAGCCCTGTTTTCTCCTGGGGCCTGTCCTAGCCGCTGGGTTATGTCTAGGATGTTGTGAGGCTCATGAGGATCTTCTTGAAAAGGAGTCCATGAGTGACATGGCAGAGAAAGGACAAAGAAGTGAGAGGGTAGGCTGGGGAAGGATGCTTAGCTCAGTGAGTGAGGCCACCTGGGAGCTAGTCTGAGCCTTATAGCTGTGATATGCACCAGCAGGCAGCTGAGTGCCCTGATTACAGGTGAAAATGTGAGTTCTTCTCCTTCCTACCCGATGCCTCTGAGTGAATCTGTAATCACCATACCCCTGAGGACTGATTTTGGTCAGAGCTGGAGAATGCCTTCAGCCTTGTGTCTCCCACAGCCCAGAGCTATCCCCTACCTGTGGAGTCTCTGGACAGGGAGAGGAGACCGCTGCTGTCGCCCTCTCTTCCTCTAGCTACTTTTGACAAGGGAAGAGTCAGGGGACACTTCCTGCTCTAGTTCTGTAACAAAGGTAAGGAAAATGTTCAGGACTGTGAAGCTTGAGGGAGACAACTGAACAAGGCACATGCTTCCCAGAATATGAAACAAAAACCTTCCCCAAACAACCCTTGGTTGTCTTAGCTGTTGTAGGTCATTGCGATGTGCTCGTTTACAGCATCTCCTGCACTGGCTTCTTTGGAGGAAGAAATATTTTGTAGGACGGGAGGGAAAATACTGATGAAAGATTTTGAAGGCATCGTGTCTTTATTAACTGATGTGTCTTTTTTGAGCCTATGCAAAAGAGGGGGGGAAGCTGTGTTCTTGACAGGGATAATCTTAGTATTACATAGGCATTTGGTTAGGGACCTCATGAAAGTAGACATGTTTAGCAATACATTGCAGACTGATAAGCCTGAGTCCATAACTGCTAAAAGGCTAAAGGAAACCTCAAACTTTCTTCCAGTTTTTTGAGACCTTGCATCCATCTGCTACTTCTCTTGTCCTACCTTGCATTTCTGGACCTTCAGAAAATCCCAGGTGTGTGTAAGCATGACTCACGCAAGCTCCATCTGCTCTGTGATCCATGTTGGGCATAATAACCTTACAGCACTGCCATGAAGCCAAAGGGCTCCCATCAAACTAAGCACACTTTTTGGGTGGGTGTAATGCCATCTTAAAGGGATACTCCCATCTGACAAATTTATTACACTTAATGTAACTGTTTGGATGATGCAGAGGGCTATAAATCTTTGTATCCTTATAAAAAATCAGTAACGCAATGGAAGATTAAAATGGATTCCAAAGACCTGAACTTTTTACAAGAGTTCTTCAAGATTTAGAATTGTCATATAATTTAGGATGACCCTGATCATCCTTGAATTAAAGTTTTACAGTTGCTTTTGCTCTTTATGATATTTGCAGTCACTCCTTTTATAAAGTTATGTTGCTAATTTTGCAGAAGAACTGTAGCTAAGGTCTATCTTTCTGTGCTGGTTATCTGCTTTCAAAGGCAAATACATCCGAAGATGCATTTCATTCAGACTAGAAGTTGAAATCCCTGCCAGATACAGCATAACACTAATGAAGATCAATACAATTTGTTTGGCGTGCTAAAAATAGCTATAAAAATGGAAGCTAGTTCCATTGTGTAAGTCCTCAGTTTACACGTTTACTTACAGTTTACAGATTTATTCACATTAAGCTAATGAAATTTAACAATATAATTAAAAGTATGTCCACAGTTTCTTTTAAATAGTTCCTTCTATCTGTAAAGCAGTACTGGAGACTCTGTACGACATGGTAGAACTTAGAACTTAGTAACACTTACTAAGAAGGACATTATTTTGCATACATGCTGGTCAGAATAGAAAGACATTTACCAGAGCAAAACTCACTATCTAGAAATACAACATTGCCTGAAACATTTCAGCAAGACAGCCAAGGAGTAAGTGACTTCAGGAAATGAGAAGTGACTCTGGTTTAGCTCAGGAAAGCCAGCTCCTTTACTTGAGAGAATTTCATAACCGTTCACTTGCATATAAACTGCGAGTAGCAAGAGCCTTGTAAGAATTGTACAGGGATGTGTTGTATAGTGAGCAGCCTCCTCCCAGCTGCAGTTTTTGGGGGCGGGGGGGGGGGG
>Ga0065711_1011134_pt1 | contig 15010 bp, 12 predicted proteins | sample Hoacrofraction12_FD_59098 | JGI IMG/M metagenome (GOLD analysis project Ga0065711, IMG submission 59098) | Hoatzin crop microbial communities from Cojedes, Venezuela - Epithelial fraction 12 v2 (version 2) | ecosystem: Host-associated > Birds > Digestive system > Esophagus > Crop | place... | reverse complement strand
CTGTTGCTGGTGACTGGCTTACAGGCTGGGAAATTCGGAGTAGCATATTCATCCTGTAACTTGGCATGCTTACTGTCCAATGTTTGTACAGGTTTTTGGACAAGTAAATTCTTCGCATCTGTGAAAAGGTATTTTGTAGAAGGGAAATTGTATCAACTCTGAAGGAGCACGAATTTCTGTTTGTGAAGAATTCTTGTAGCAGGAAATCCTCTAAAGAGATTTTTGTGTGCTTTTTTGTGCTTTTCAGGGTATTTCATAGAAAGGAGCTGGAAAGAGCTCTAGGCTGGCATGCAAGGACCTGTGGACAGTGGGTGCATTAGCAAATAATGCAGCTCAAAAGGAGTGGATCAGTAGGTCGCAGCACTTGGTGCTGAGACCCTAGCATCAGCAGCGTATTTGGCTTGGCATTTCCCATTGCATTGTGTTTAATCAGGTCCCTTGAGCCAAGCTTCCCTGCTGCGTGTGTGGTGTAGAGCTGGCCAAGGACAATCTTGATCTCCCTGCTAGGAACTGGAGTGTAGCTCGTGGGTAGCTGTAGCGGCACATGGGGTTTAGTCGTCTTCTCAAGGAATCCAGTGCACGTGCGCCAAAACTACTCTCGGAATTTAACCGGCGCTCCGTAAGCGAGACCGGCTGGATGCTTTGTTTCAGAATTGCACTGCTGCTCTGAACCGAATCACTAATGGAGACAGGAGCTGCAGTTCAGCCTGCCAAAAGCAGGTGTAGCAGGAACTGGTGGAAACGGGGCTGAGCACTGGACTTTTGTCCGTGCTGGACTATGTAAGCTCAGTGCAATGAAATCGGCCTCAGCAGGATTTCAGAGAGATACTTGCCATGCCAGCTTTTTCCAGGACCTTCCACCTCTGCAGCACGTGATGTTACGTGCTGTGGAGATGCTGTTTCCAGGTCTTGCTCTTGTTTTTGTGGAATACTTTCTTCCAACATTACTGCAGCTCCACAAACTGGACAGTACTGACTTGTGCTGTCCTAGTGCCCGCCTGGTTATAGAAGCTGTACTGGAGCTGGTGCACGAGCTGCACTCTCTCCTAAAGCCCCCGTCACGCTACTGTGTAATAGCAGAGTGTTTGAGATGTACCTTGGGTTTCCTGTTTTCTTTCTAAATGATGAAAAGTCCAGGAACCCATGCAGATTGAGCTTTTGTCTCCGCCGCCACTTGAAATCCATGAGCGCTGGTGAGAGTTCTGTGACTGATTTAAAATAGATCTGAGCAGAGTCTTTCCTTTGAGACTCGTGGTTTCGTCATTCTGAGAAACGGAGCTGAACGTTTTTTACAAGAGAGAGGTAAGGAGATATTCAGCCTGACAGGCATGCCTGTCTGTCTTTGATTTGGGTGCTTTGATAAACTCTTTGAAGTGTCTGGCATCTTTTAAAAATAAAAAATAATAAGCTTTTGTAGACATAGCTAAGGTAAATTAAATCCCACAGGGTATAATCCAGGATTTTCGGTCCTTCGTAATAATTGCTGTGAAGTACCCCCAGTTCCCACTTACTCCTTTGGAAGTTGAGGACACTCACATTTTCTCAGGAGAGGGATGTTTGTGGGTGAATATAATTAAAACAAAGCTCCGTTCTGAAGCACATTATTAATATTCAACATAGTCATTTGAGGTTGTCCATTCTGTTCTTTCTTTAAAATGAAAACCATTTCGGGTACAGTCGCTCTCCTCTGGCCCTGCCTCCTCCAGGCAGCGGGAATGGTGCGAGGTCACTAACACGAGAGCATGCGAGGGCAGTGCCAGCCTGTGCTGCTTGTACCTCCCGTGCTCCCCCCGTCTTCGAGGAGAGCACCGCTTTTCAAGGAGCTAGGAACAGAAAAAGGCAAATGTTGTGCTCTTATTTTAAAAAAACACACTGCATAACCAAAAGCATAGTCCTGTGGCTTTTTTTTTTATGTTGGTTGTACAATTCTCTGTCATGAAAGCCTGATCAGTGTTTTGGGGTGCAGAACTGAGCTCAGGTGTTAGCACAGAGGGATCTGGTGGTGGGCTGAAGCAATCCGGGTATTTTTCACTTCAAATTAACTTCCATTATAAAAGGAATTGAAAATGACACTCTGGGAAACTGCCTTCCATCTTCATTCCTTAATTTGTTCAATTAGCGCGCTCTCATTAGTTTTCTATCCTGAGAAAGCAGTTACTTCGGCGCTGCTTAGTGCGATTTTACTGCATGGTTAAAATTGCAGTCGCTGCCTAGGAATGCCACCAAACTTCCAGGTCCCTGGAGCTTTTTCCAAGTGCGGTACAACTTCGGTGCAATGTTTGGCCTGCTAAATGGTTATGAAAAGAGATGTTGCCTTTTTAAAAAGGGAAAAGCCTGAGGGCAGAAACACAGAATCATCTCACTTTGAAGGACTGATTTTTTTTTTAATGCATGTGGGTTTTTTTCCAGACTTCTGGGGTTTAAAAAAAAAAAAAAAAAGGGAGAGTCATAAATGAACAAATATTTTAGAGAGGACTGTGTATTTTTTTAAACGTTAATTCACTGTAATGTCCTCTGCAGTAACTTTTGATCTTTTGTTCTTAAATGCAAGAAGTTGAACTTAAGTGTGAAAAATTCTGCATCGCTCTACATAACAGATTTCATGCTCAGTTTTTCTAGCATTTTGTATTTTAAGGAATGTTTTTAGATGCATGTGCAAGTTTGATTTCAGTACCATACTCGTCTCTTCCTCTGTTTCACCGCTGTGTGCAGCCAAAACGTGGTCTGTTTTCTTGTCGAGGAACTGCCTTGTGCAGAGGATCTTTTTCTTTTCCAGTGTTTTTCTAAGGATTGCGAGGAGGCAAGTGTATGTGAGGGACACAGCATATTCTGTGGCAGCAAACATCCTTTCTCCTGACTGTTTCTGATTTTGTACTGTCTGAACTGTTTCAAGAGTCGGTAGCACTTCTTCAGCAGTCACGTCCATCTGGTTGTGGTGAAGCAGCTTTCCGGCTCCAGCGGCGAGCTGCGTGGAGAATGCAGATCACACGTGTGACGGCACAGCCCGGTGTCCCGGGGAGACTGCGTCCAAGGGAGCAGCGGTCTTTCTGAGTCTGAGCTCTTCGTCAAATCTGAAATACAGGGTTATCATTTTGAATTCAGCTTTGCCTCGGATGGGCTGCTCATTTCTTCAGGAGTGGTTATGAGAATTGTCACTCAAAAGTGACACGGTGTGGTGGAACTCAGAGAGGGGGCTTTTCGGCAGAGGGGTTGGACCTGTGCTCACTCTGAAAAGGAAAGGTAAATTTTCAGTCTTCCTGTCCTAATGAGAAGGAAGGAAGAGGTCCATTTTCTCAATTATTTAAAGGTATTTATGTTTTGAAGAGCTATACTAGGATTTAGACTGAAAACCTTCTTCGTGTTTTGAAGTGGTAGAAGTCTACAGAATTTAACAAACACATTTTGCATCCTGTTAGGCCCATGAAGTACCGACCCAGATATTGCTCTGTACATGAGTGCTTTAAAAATGTTTGTTCCAAGCAATAGTTAAGCTATTGGAGTTTTACGGACATCTTTAATGAAGCGGAATCTGAATCTTGTTGTGGTGAGAGTGGTCAGGCTGTGGAGTCCTGTAGTGAGTAAGGCTGCGCAAAGGATTGACCCAGTTGCAATCAAAAAGAGAAATAGGTGTTCATTTCGGAGGGACTATGACACACCCCAGTTTTCTTGCCACTGCGTTATTGTAGCAACAGGGTACCAGGACTTCTTAGAGGGGTGAGAACTGTTGAAGAAGATGAGCAGGTGGACTTTCCCCCGCTTTTCGGATGTGGAGGGAAGTTGAATCTTGATGAGTTTTATGGGTTGCCGTGAAGTCTCATGTTTAAAGAAATCAGAAAGTATAAAATAAAGAGTAAAACGTCAGGTGGGAGAAGCAAATCCTACTTTTGGTTTAAGTAGATTAACTCCCATGGATGAATTGCCCAGGTCGGCCTATTTTTGCCGTAATTTACGGAGTCCTAGTTAAGAGATCCATGTCCTTATTCTGGAGATCCTTAGCTCATTTAAAATGCTGGCTATCAAAGGTCAGTGTGTGTATTTCCATCAGCTGCTTTTCACAGGCTGCTTGGCTTTTTGTTATAGCTACTGCATGGACTCAGGATAGCATTATGAAAACAAAACAAAAATCAGAACAGAACAATCTGATGCAGAGTTATATAGGGCAATTTAGATAGGATCTAGGTTTATACTAAGCCTCCTAGGGTAATGGAGTTTGGAGCCTTTCCATTTCAGGTCAGACAAGATTAAAAAGGAAAAAAGCTTTCACATAAACTGCCTTTAATACACTTAAAATAGTGGCTTCTATTAGACAAAGAGATTATAAAATGTTAAGATACTTTATTCCCAAAAGGTTTCTCTGGTCTCCATTATACGGAACATACAAAGTAATAACTTCATTATCTTCCAGAAAAGCCTGATTTTTCACTTGATGTTTTTCCTTCCTGTTTTAGCATCACGGGTACTTTTCTGTAGTTTACAATCCGAGCAGCACTGTTACTGTCTGTTGACTGGTTCGGAGGCACAGCAGTATGAAATGGTGGTTACTCCTCAGTGTGGCTGCGGTCTGCACACCGTCGGTTGGACTCTCCTTGTGGAAGAGTCGGTCTTTACCCGGCGAGTTCCCTGGGAGAGCCTGTGGCTGAGGCTGCCAGGAGGCTGGCCTCGCGCCGTCTGTCGTCAGGCACTGGGGATCTGGGGTGGTTTTTTTTCCATGAGATCATCTGAGTATCTGAAGTGTTGTGGTGGTTTTGTTCTCTTCCAGCAATCAGCAAAAGGACTAGCTGTGACTCTGAAGCTCTGCAAAGCCACGCCTGTGTGTGTTCAGATGTCGATGAAAGTCCCACTGGAGATGTGTGGTTAAATAATATGTCTAACCAAGCAGAAATCATGGTCGACAAGAAGTAGGTTTACAGGATAGAACTTGAATTCGTGCTGGCCTGCATCTGGGACTGGTGCCAGTCTGTGTCTGTCTGATGTTGACGTTTGTGATGAGCAGGGGGATGTGGGAAAAGCTGCCTTGAAATACCTCACTTGCTGGTGACTTAGTAATATTTAGGGAAAGGCCACCCCTTGAGTGGGCTAATGAAAAGCGAAGGCAGTCTGATATAGGAATTGTGTCCTAAAATCGTATGTGGTGAGGCTTACGGTGATTAAAAAAAAACCAAAAACCTGTAATAAACCGAGGGTCTTCAAAAGCTTTCTCTCCAGGTACTGCATTTGAGTCTTAATCTGTGCTTTTTTTCCCAGATCCCGACCCACATGCAAAGCTACATTTTGCCCAACACAGAGTTTGGTACTTTCTCCTCCTCACTTGTGAGCTAGTAAATTCTGCTTGGGGATCAGTGTATGGACAGTGTAATGCCTTCTCTTTACTGCAAAAGTTAGAAGACCTGAGTAGAAGGCGCTTTCTCTGTGTAGTTCCATTGCATGCAGCAGGTACCTTAAAAGATACACTTATGGCATGAAAATACACTCATTATATTTGTTTTAAGAAGAAAAGAATTACTTCCCTGCTAAAAAATAAAAACAAAACCTAGAATCTTGTAGGATGATATTTATGTCTGGAAGAAGTTCACGCTGTGACAGCGAAAGTGTTGCCAGAACATCCAAACTTTTCTGTTAATTGTGGTGTTGAAGTTTTTGAGATGTGCCTGACCTGAGAACCAGACAAACACAGCTGCAGGGGGGACACTTTCAGCTGTGTTGGGAGCGTCTTTCCACTGCAGGAGGTTTGGGCATGACAGCAGTGTTCTCCCCAGCCTGCCTTTTGGAGGTCGGTGGCTGTTCCAGCAGACGGGAGGACGGCAGATACAGACACTGGATAGTGGAAAACAACGCACGCTGCTGGATTTGTCATACTCCCTTTTACCATAAAGCTGCCTGCTGTTAGCTTGGGTGTTTTACTTGTTTGAGGTTGGCTGTCATTTTGAATTTTTTTAAAGACACTTGCTGAGCTGTTTTCTATCATTAAATCAACATGCCATACAGTATTTTCAGAATAATTTGGGAAAAACAGTTATTCCAAGTCACTGACAGCTGGGTTGAAAACGTGGTTGCGTTGATTCATCTATTGATTTGTTTTGCGTAAGTAATAGGTTATGGATCAGTTTTGCATTATGCACAGTGCTAGAATTCCTTTTGTAAATTTTTTATGAAGTTCTTGGCTCCTTCATCTGCATGGATTTATCAGTGACGGTAAGAATCTGAATTAATGAAGTGTTACAAGCTGAGTGTTAAATACAGTATGTTGAGGACGTGACCAATGCAGGTAAAACCAGTGGCACTTGAAAAGATGAGAAACGTGCATACTAGGACTCCGAAATGAACACTTTATTGGTGGAGCTGTTAATATTACCTTCTAATATATGCTGATATGAGATGCACCGGTTCTTCAGTTATAACTGGAAGAGGTTACTGAAGGTACCAATATTGATCTTGAATGAAGAAGGCCAGCCATCCCTTGGGCTGCATCTCAGGCCGTGTGGGCAGCAGGGCGAGGAAGTGGATTCTGCCCCGCTCTGGTGAGACCCCCCTGCCCCAGACGTGGAGCGATGGGACACAGGGTAACGGCTTTAAACTGAAAAAAGATAGATTGAGATTAGATACCAGGAAGAAATTCTCTACACTGAGGGTGGTGAGGCCCTGGCGCAGGTTGCCCAGAGAGCTGGTCAATGCCCCAACCCTGGAAACGTTCAAGGTGAGGTTGGATGGGGCTCTGAGCAACCTGATCCAGCTGAAGATGTCCCTGCTCACTGCAGGGGGGTTGGACTGGATGGCCTTGAAAGGTCCCTTCCAACCCTAATTATTCTGTGGTTCTATGATCTTAAAGCTCCTCTGATATGGAAAAACTTCCATCTGGGCCTGGGCGCTGGTACAGTTTGCCAGTTTGGCGTAAGATGTACTGATGTGGGGTGAAGATGTTGCAGGAGCGCCGTTAAACTGCCCGTGCTTAGCTGGCACCTACTCCTTGGGAAAAACAAAGCCTACAGATGTCTGCATTGGCAGCATTCCTTGTCTCTTTGCCCAGCAGCATCCAGGACTCCATTGCTGTCACTCTGGTGGGCAGCCAATTCCCAGGCAAGCAAATCCCATGCTTCAGAGCTTTGTTTCAAGGTCTGGTCACACTCTTCCCGAGATCTGCCTCCTTTGTCTAGCAGTCATTCGGAGCTAATGTCGAAGCCTGCAGTCGTGTTTCGAGTCACTGCCACTCATTCCATCACCAGTGTGTTGGTACTTGAAAGTTTATAAAAGTTTATTGCCTTTGCCATTCCTCCTCTGACCTTGGGAATAAATTAATCCTTTATATCCCAATGTGTGGTAGTGCAAAAAATGAACCTACAATTTCCATAACAATAACATCGTCATTTCCCTGGTACTGTAGTGAGGAGAAGAGGAAAAGACAACAAAGATTGGTTACTTTGCCTGGAGGAAGCAAGATGAGTACTGTAAAGTGTGAAGTGAATGCGGAGGGACTTATTTTGAAAATTTGTAAAATATATTCAAGGTAACTGGCACAGTTATGCAGCTGTATAGTCAGATTGCAAGGGAAATGGACAAAGGCTGTTTGTCCTTGAAGGTCGTATTTAAGAACTCAGTTTCAGCTTGATCTCGTCTTGCACGTCACAGTTAGCATCAAGCCCTCTTTAACCGCACACAGAAGAAGGTTTGATGGGTGCAGGTCACCAGTTTCTAGTTTTCTGACAGAAAGTGCGGTTAGAAAATCAGTTTCTGGTTTTCCCTGACAATGATTCTCTGATCGTTGCCATTCAGTTACCATTGGAAGATTTCATTATCAGCTATGGTGTGAACTCTGACGCTCTGTGAAATGCTTCCCTCCTGGAGAATTTAAACTTTATCTGATGGTCATAAATGTGGCTCACAGGAGTGGAGTCTCACTTGAGGATAATTTTTGACAGATTAGAACTGAAAGCTTGGACCTACTGGGTGTCATCTGTGAAGAGGAGTGAGAATTGAAGGCATTCAGTGCCTTGCAAGCTCAGGATCTCAATCAATGGTCTGTCTTTGCTGTCAAACATGGAAGCGCTTTCGCTCATATGAAGCCAGTTAAGCCTAAATGGGTTTGGCTTTATAAGATGAAATATGCATAGAAAAACATTATAGTGCAGAAGCAGGCACGTACCGTTGTTACCGAGATAAATATCTGGTAATTACCTCATAAAAAAAGAAAAAAAAAATCTTTGTGTTCACTGTAGTTTAATTTCTGTATAGAGTTTCATGCATGACGTTGTTCAGCAGATGGTCGCCTGCGGGGAGAGGGAAAATTCAGTTTGGCAAATTTTTCAACATAGATGCACCTCTGAATTTTAGTAGATTTACAGACAGGCAGCTGCTTTCGAGATACAGAAGAAGGCCGCAGCAGCCTACCAAAGTCAACAAGTAGTAAGGTTTTAGGAGTTATTGATGGGGTAGTACTTAATGTACAGGCAACAGCACTTTCCTCGACGTGTTCTTTGACCTGGAAATTATTTGAGCAATAGGATGGTGAGTGTATCGTCCACTTTCCTTTAAAATAAACACACNGGTGATCTGTTTTCAGCACGTAAAATCAAAGGCGGCCCACCTGACATCAGTGGCATCCCCCGAAAGATGCGAATCGCTTCACAACTGTTGCTGTCCCGTTGGCTAGATGTTCCGAGCCGTTAGCACGGAATATTTGGATTCTGAAAAGCAGTCTGAGTTACAGCAGAGTTAACTGAGTACATTCTTTCTCTCCTGCTCAGGCAGTTAAATAAAAATTTCTGCCTTTCAGATCCGCGTAGATGACTGTCTTCGGTGCTGCTACTTGCTGCCCGCTGGCTGGGCAGCGCTGAGCTGGCAGAGCGTTTCCTCTCCCGAGAGTCCAGAGAGCTCCGTGCCCATCTGGCGTCTCGAGTGGGAGCGGGTGACCGGGGGGGAGAGGGACCGTCTCGCTGGCAGCAGTCGCCGCTGGGCCGGCTCAGCTGCGACGTGCGGCAGTGGCCCCCGCGGAGAGGGCGCGATGCGCTGGGATTTGTGCGCTCCCACGCAAGTCCGATGGAGCTCTGTGTAATTACGGATTTGTGCTCTGGGTTTACTTGTGTTGCTGGGAGTAGCTGAGTTGGCGAGCCTTTGCTCCTGGTTGCATTCAGTTCTAGGTTCTGTTCTTTGCTTGCGGAGTTACAGGGAACTGCTGCTAGGAATTTGAAAGAAATCATGGAAATGTTGTTATCTGTAGGTCCTTTCAAGATCTTTACACAAATTAATAAGGCTTCTTTGCCTTCATTGGTGTGCATGGTTTTGCAGTCCTCCTTTTGCTATTGTGTGTTAACACTGAGAGAGAGGAAGATTTTTACTTCTGAGATTTCATGGTTAAACGTTAAATATGCAAGACGTTTATCTCCTTTTTTGAGTTCTAGTGATGATTTTAATATAATTGGCTTTGATTTTTGGCCCTACTAAAATGATACTGCTTCTAAAGAGCTGCCACATGACCTCTGTGTTTCTTTTAGCTTTGGTCTCATCCGGTTTAATCTGCAGAGCCGCTGGGTACTTGTTATATGCGGTGTTTGGCTGTGTCTGCCCTCAGCTTTGTGACACGAGCGTAAAGATTTGACACTGGAAGTAACTGTGTCAGCATACTTTTTGTTCAAGAGGTAAATGTTAACCCTGCAGAAATAATCCATCTCGTTACAGAACTGCGAAAGCACATTTGTGAAGAGGAGGTTCTAGGCAGCCTATGGGGGGGGGAGGAAGGACTCTGAATCTGATACGGTGGCGATGAAGACAGGTTTGCAGTTTTTCTGGTTATGACGGGAAAACTCTGTTTATACTGTCAGTGCATGACTCTGGAGTTAACTTGTCCGGAAAAGTCTAAGTTCTCTTCTGCAGAAGGAGATTGCAAAGGTCCTGAGCAATCCTCTTTCACTCTTCTGCATCTGCTGCGTGGAAGGTAATGAAGAGTAGATTAGTGAGATGCTATCGCTTGGATAATAGCTTTTTACCTAGGACTGCTGTGTGGTTAGATGCAGCTCATGAACACTTTGTCATAAAACACCGTTTTAATTTCCAGTGGAGAACAGTCCTTTGCTTAGCCAGGGCGTGAACAACCAAGTATTCTGAGGTCAGTTATTTGGTACTCAGAAGTATTTACTAACATTTTGGCAATCTTGTGGATACGTACTCACCAGAAACTCCCAATTACTGTGAACAAATTGAAGCTGTGTTCTGGTAGTTGGATATGAAGTACATTAATCTAAAAACTGCGTTTGGCTTAAACTAGAGTGTTGTGATTCTTTAAAGATGAGAACAGCACAGTAAAAGTATTATTTGATTTCAGATTTTCTTATTAGGCATAATGGCAGCAATATTTTTAATTTAAATGTTGGGGAAGTTCATTAAACTATTTCAGGGAAGGTTTTTTGTCTCTGTGGGGGGGGAAACCCCAAACAACAAAAGCCACTTTACCTTCCTGATTAGCCATAGTACATTGCGTTTAAAGTGGGCGTAAAGCGAGTTGCGATGATGGGAAACAAACACTGTGTTTCACAGAAAATATTTCAGGTTCTTTTAGGACTTCCTCCTGCTCATTTCTTTAGAAATCTAAGAGTGACTTATCTTATTGTGTGTGTATTGGATGAGTTTCTTCCAGGATGTGTTGGCTCATTTCCTTGAGTACTTCTAAATTTTCTGAATTTTTTTCAGTCACAACAGATAGCTGAAAAAGCTTTAAGGAAATGAGTCAACCTCCTGAAATAAATTCTGTACTGAATAGAGGATACTGTGTTTGAAATCATAGACGCCCTTGATAGTTCTGTGGATACTAATTTACAGATGTTCTCTGAAAATCTATTATATACACTCCGTGTTCCAAAAGAATTTGGGAGAAAATATCCCAAAAGAGCGCCCAACTGTTAGGAATGTGGGGCCTGTGTTCAGACTCCCGGGTGTCAGCGCGAGAGGGGTGCGGACTGGGGAGTGACGGGCAGAATCTCTGATGCAAAGGTAAGAATGTCACCGAACTGGAGTGTAAATTCAGATGAGTAATGTAAAGATGCGGAGCGGAGGGCTACCGAGCTTTCCTAAAATAGCATCCTGGAATCTGAGGGCTGCGTAGGCAATGTGCTGCTCCCCTGGCTTCGCCACTCGCAGACGGCTTGCGTTCTGGCTGTCGGGAGCCCGTTCTGGCGCTGTCCTGCGTGTCCTGCCGTCGCCTAAAGCAGGCGTCTGTGTTCATGAGGAAGGACCACGGCCTGGTCCCGGCAAGGAGGTTCCCTGCACGGGGCTTTGCTGAGTCACTGCGCTGGCGACTGACTGCAGTCCTACACAGTTCCTTTAAAAATGGGTAAGAGGACACCATGTTAGTAACATACATGTCTTATACAGTAGGTGGCCAAGGCTTCGGGATATTCTTTGCTTCCCAAGAATTACGCAGCGACTCGGGGGCAGAAATGAGGAAGCCGCCATCAGACGTCATGATTTGGGACTTTCCCTTTGATAGCCAAACTAAAAGTAAACCAGATGATCCTGAATTTTTAAGAAGTTTGACATCTGGATCTGGACTTTGAACTTGGATGCAGCAGAAATTAGCCATCTTGCCCCGCTGTAGTGTATTACACAGAAAGTCCCTGACGCAAGCCATAAATACCACGTCTCTGAGCAGATGACACACACGGTCGGCTTTCTCGGCACTCCGGAGAGATCTGAGTACACGCAGATCACAGCAGAGAGAAGAAAGCACAGAGAAACTGCATAGGAGTTGATCCTGCTGGTACGTAAAGCGTCTCAAGACAGCGAGAGTTAGATAAATGCAGGTAGGAAACAAATAAAAGTCCAACTGCGATGCTCTGTCTAAACGTTCCCCCCTCTGCGCCCGCGCCCTGCGCAGGGAGGCACGTCGGAAGGGGGTGCGGGTCTCTGCCTCTGGTTTTCTGATTGTCATCAGTCTTTGTCCGTGACNTGCAGTCATGAATGGTTGTCTTGCCACATTTCTCTCGTTGGAGCACAAGTGTTGGCCACGGTCGTTTGATACTTTGATTTATAAGCTTTTTAATATGACCTTTTGGAGTGAAGTAGCGGTACGTATTGGGAGTTGTGGCCGCAAGTTCCACCGTGGTTTTGCCCTGGTGTTCAGTTCAGCTGAAATCTTTTCTGAAGGAGGAGCACGGGTGTTTCTTGGTTCTTCTGAAGAGGCTGAAATGGGAAAGGGGGTGGTGGAACCGAGCAACCAAAACCCCCTAAAACCAGCTGTGATGGTGAGCAGTNGTAAAGCANTCCCAGCTCACAGTGTTGAGGATCCAGGGTAGTGATGGCTTTTTCCCCTCCATTTTTGGGACGTTTACAAAAGAGTATCNTGTGGTATATCTGCTATAGTTTCTCTCCAAGTCCTTAGAAATCTTTCCGACTGTCTATGCTTTCCTGGTATAAAATCAGACTACTTCATTTTGTAGTTAAGTTTTATTTAATCATTCCCAGTTCTTGTGGAGGTGGCAAGGCTGGGGCTCTGCGGCTGCATGGGGAGGGAATGGTTGCTGCATTCCTCCTGGCAAGGGCAAGCAAAAAGGTGGCATAGTCATGGTTTGTTAAGGGGAAAAGAAAAGAAGAAAAGAAGAAAGAAGTATTATTATAGTGATAAGAAATAAGCATTAGTAGAAGTGTCCCTCTTGAAGAATCTGAAGAAGCTACTGATTGTGATATATTTGGCAGGTGTGCGGGAAAGACCAATGGTGCGTGACAGACGATTGACTTGCAGGTCAGCACCCACGTGCAGCTCCAGGTTGAGGCACAGGGGACGGCATCCAGAGCGTGGCAGAGAAAATCAGCGAATGTTGGTGGCTGCAGCCACCGTGACAAACTGTCGGCGCATCATTACAGCGTGGGTTTGGTCTCCTCAGCAAAGAACCGACAAAAACTTGTGCGTTTCTGTCAGGTAACCGAGCCCCAGGCTGCGGCCCGCGGGAGCCTGGATCAGGTCAGGGACAGTGCAAGCGCGCAGGCACCGCGGCCCAAGTAAGCGCAGCGGGTTTCCTGTGCCCGCATGCCTTGCCAAAATAGCATCTTTGAAAGCATGTGTGCAAATTTAGAATGTGCTGCGCTCCTGGACTATTTCTGGGGCATCCTGTCTCTGCTGGAATGTTGATGTGACGTATAACCACGCTGTATTGTTGGGTGGAAATGACTGACAGAACCATGATGTGCTGCTGGAAAGTGAGCTGGGGCCCGCTTCAGCCGCGTGCGCATCCAAAAACCCCTTCTCCTGGCGTCGGCAGTGTTTCTGTGCTCACGCTGTGAAACTCTGCGGTGTCAGCGTGCTAGTGCCAGCTCCCTAAATGGGATAGTCTGTGTTTGCAAGTAATCGGTGGCACACAGTACAAAATTATAGAAAAATGCAGAAACCACAACTCAGCTGAAAGTTACCCCCCAGGGACTCGGTTCACAAATTGTATTACCAAAGTTTTCAGGATCAGAGCTCACTGGATGAAATTGTGCATAGTTAGGTCTGATGTAAGCAATCTGAACAGGATGTTTTTTGTTGTAGAAAGCATTTTTATATACTTCTAAAGCCATAGGGTTTTTTTTTGTTAATTTTGTATATTGCTTGCGTGCTTCTTGGGAACTAGTGCTAGCTGGTGTCGTTTACCAAGAAGGGAATCATACATGTCTTGGGGAACATTTAAAATACTTTCTTTCAGGTGCAACATTAGTAGTAAGTGCTTAGAGATGATGTCTCACTTCATATGGCTTTGATGGGCTTCATAATGAACTCAGATTATCCTATATAATGTATTAATTCTGCTGATTTTTAATAGCTTTATCAAATCTGAAGTGGGTCCTCAATCATTAGATCAAAAGCAGGAGGTAAGTAAAAGGCAGAATCTGGTCAGAGCTAAGAGTATGAAATATTTCTCGCAATGGTGAAGCATCTCAGTGCATTAGAAGTCAAATAATAGCGATGGCCTCATTAGTAATTTTTAAAATATTATAATGTTTAGGTCTACTTCTGTGCCAGTTCAGAACAAAGCTTTTGGAATAGACTCATTTAAGTGAAGAGACTGTAAAGAGCCTGGAGGAGTTTTCCAGCAATAGAAAACCTACCAAATGAGGGATTTGCTGTTAAATCTTGGCCACTGTTTGCTTAAGCTGGAGATTGTGTGGTTTGTAGAAAGCAAAGGAGAAATTCCTTGTGCAGAGGTATCCACAGTATCGTAGTTATTGGGCTCACTCTTTAATAGAGGCACGAGGGGAAGCGTTAATGTCTGTTTCTGCCTTGGGTTAGAACCTGTCTTGCTGGGCTGTTTCCTCTTTTTGTTAACGGGTTTTACATTTGGTTTAATTACTGAAAAGTGGAAGTATGACAAAAGTGTGTTCTTCAAATACAAATATTTTTCTATATTCCAAACCAGCAAGCTCTCTGACTTTCTAATAAATTCCCCAAGAAACCTGTTACTGTCAGATGACAGCAATAGACTAGTTTGCATTGCTGCTTAAGCAGATCATAATAGTGGAGATAAACTTAAAAAATAACAGCTGCTAAGGTAATATTAAGTCCCACAAGATCCTTAAGAGATGTGTGCTGCAGAGACGTATTTTACTGACGACTTTTAAAAACTAGAAGGATTTCTAAAAGGCAGTGACAAATCACTTGGAACTGGCAAGGAAAAAAATATTTTTAGAAATGTTTCTGTATTAGACATGGGAGTGGACTTGAACCCTGAGAATGAAATGCCAGCTGATCCTGTGACTGTCAAAAGGCTGAACAGATTAAGAAGATTGATCAGACAGTGTCCGAACTGCAAGCAATAAGCAAGTGCAATCAAAAGTGAAGCTGGGCAATCCAGAGGCAGCCTTTCCTCTCCTTTCAGTGACGAATCACTTGTCTCCATCCAATGCTGAAGGATGCCACACTGCAGGAGACCCAGGCATGTTCGTGCCATCGCAATAGCTTCAGGGTTCAAACCATCAACCATTTGGGAACCCAGACTAACCTCCTGGATCGCTAGATGCCAGCTGCTGTATGTAGGAAAACTGCTTTTTCTGG
>Ga0065711_1007376_pt1 | contig 15010 bp, 11 predicted proteins | sample Hoacrofraction12_FD_59098 | JGI IMG/M metagenome (GOLD analysis project Ga0065711, IMG submission 59098) | Hoatzin crop microbial communities from Cojedes, Venezuela - Epithelial fraction 12 v2 (version 2) | ecosystem: Host-associated > Birds > Digestive system > Esophagus > Crop | place... | reverse complement strand
TTTACAAAAATCCAGATAGATGACATCCATAGGTTTTCCCTTGTCCACCCTTGTTGTTACACCATCATAGAAAGCCACTAGGTTGGTGAGGCAGGACTTGCCCTTGGTGATACCTGAAATCCGTTTGGAACGAGGCCTTTGAGGCTCCCTGCTCCACGTCTCGCTGACAGGCAGCTTCCTGCTTGCCTGTGTACTTCCAGCCCCGCGAGAAGGCATGCTGATTCCGCATGCCACTTCTTCTGGAGGGCGACTTTTGAAATCCTGTCGTAATTATTGACGATCCGTGATTGGAGCCCACGCTCGGAAACACTATTTGCATCCAGGGAGGATCTGATTATAATTGTCGCGGGGAAGTTTGTTTGAGGCGGATTCTGTGTCAGCTGGAAATTTCTTGATGATGCTCCTTGGGCAGGAGAGCTGCACAGGCACGAGGTCCGGAGAAGGGTGATGAAAGGGGCTGGGGGTGTCAGGCTCGGGTGTGGAAATTGCTTTTTCTTTAGAGGAGGTGAATGCGGTAGGACTGCTTGACTGGAGAAAGGGCAGAGCCATAGAAGCTAGAACTACCTGGCTGATCTTCAGGGTACATCTTTCCACCCGAAAGACTTGAGGAAGATGCATGTTTTGTTCAGGGCGGTTGATTTAAATCACCCATTTTAATCATGATTGAAATCAACAAGCAGGAAATCTTGATTTAAAAAACAGGTTTTAATCTTGTATTTTGAAGTTCATTTCCTAATGAAACGTAGTGTCTCATTGGTTGGCATAATTTTGTGCTATTTTTGGCAAAGCAAAGGGGGACGCGACACCCATACATATTTATTGGCGCGACTGTATAGCTTAACATATATCTATTCCGATTTGGAACTTTTACATCTTTTTATTACATTGGAGAAATGGAAAACATGTAATTTCTGATTTATTAGACACGGCTTCTTTTTTTTTTTTTACACTAGTCTCAAGCTATACGAGGACAAAAATTAAAATGCAATTAAAAATGCATGAAGGAAGCATTTGGAAAGTTTGTTGTTGGAATCATGGAGCAGAGGGCTGGAACGAGCCTCTGCAGATCATCTACTCCGTGCACTGGCGTTGAGGCAGGAGCAATTCCACCTTTCCCCTCCGCACTGGCGTTTGTTTAACATTTCTGTAGATGTCTCCAGTGAGAAATCCTGCAACTTCTCTGGTATCTGTTCTAGGGAGAAATTTCTTTTTTTTTTTTTTTTAATGTCTAAACTTAAGCTTTCTTTGCTCCAAGTTAAATTATTTCTTCTTTTCCTGCCACTGTGAACACAGAGAACAATCGACTGCTGTCTTAATAACCTGCTAGCTACTGGAAGATTGTTATGGCTCTCTGCCTTAGTCTTCTCTCTTTTTTTTTTTTTTCCCCCTTTCCCTAGGCTGAATGAACCTAGTTCATTTAACCTTTCCTTGCCACTTCTTCCTAAAGCTGTGACGGTTTTATTTCTTCTCCTCCGGACTGCCTCCTGCTTTTTCATCTCCTTCTGTGTTGGCAATGAAATAACTTTGTGGATGCTTCAAAAGGAGAAATTGCTTGCCGCGACATGTAGGCAAACTGTGGAACTCATTGCTACGGGATACTGGGGATGCTAAAGATTAAATGGGTTTGGAAAGCTTTTAAACAAAGTAATGAAAGATGTGTTGCTGGAAGGTCTTGCGAGATGGGGACAAGCGAGACACGGAGGGAGGAGGGGCAGAACGCTGCTGCTCAGTCCCCTGGTTTCATGGCTGGTTTTGGGGTGCCGCTATGGGGTCCCACTGCCACCGGCACATGGCTCTGCGCCCGTGCCGTGCTGCTGTGAGGTACCGGCAGCCCGTCCTGCTGCTCCGTTTCAGAGAAGTGCGAGGACGTGCCCGTGTCCTCCCCCTGGAGCTCTTCTCCACAGCCTTTCCAGCTTCTGCCCTCCAACTAGCTGGAAAAACGGGGGCTGGCTCCAGCTCGAGCGCGTTGGGAATCGGAGCCTCTGAAAAGCCGGCTGGCAGCAGGTGTGTGAGCTTGGTGGGATTTGTGTGTTAACTGGAGGCTGCTGGAGTAACGTGCTCCTCTGTCCTGGGGCAAATAGGAGCGTGGGGTGGTGATGGTAACTTTGCTGAAGCACGATGATGGTTAATGCTATCCCAGCTGGGGCTGTGCTAGCGCTGTAAACAGCTGTCAGGAAGCAAAATCTTCCCCAGAATGTACTGGATTCGACAGCTCTCCTTTTATCTGTCCAGAAAGTGCTGAAGTGTTTCTAGCTGCTCTTCAAAAGCAATTCTGCACTGCCCAGAGGGGGCTGTAATTCACGTGGGGAGCCAGGAGAAAATGATGCTACTCATCTCAGCAGAAGTGTGTAAACCACTTAACTTCTGGCTTCAGCTCCTGCGTGAGATTTTAACGTAAGGATGGGAATGTGGTTACAAGGGCTGTGCGGGTCGCCGGCCGGGTAAAGGTGCACCGGGAAGCCGTCACTTTTGGAAAGGCGAGGTTTGAGGAGAGCACTGCTTAGTCCTGTAGCAGCTTCAAGGGTACTCAAAAAGATAATTGCAGTCTTGCCTTTCCTGTTTGCTGAGACCTCGTGATGCTCTGTGGTTTTCATGAGAATGCCCTGTTATTGAAGGTCTATAGAGAACGGTGCCTCTTTGCTCCCATACATTCTGGGGCTCTCAAATCCCTTTTTCAGGTCACCTTGTGGAGGAGAGCACTCTGTAGAAGAACCCTGCCTGGGTTTAACTCTGCTGAGGCCACTGGAGCGCAGCGTGGATGGGGTAGGTCCACCATGACATGGGTGATGGTGAGGCCACTTCAGGGTCTATGGGGAAGGCTGGGACGTGGCTGCTGCTGGCCTGAGGATGGGCGAAGCAAAAAGCTGCTCGTCGTCTTCCACATGATGCTCCCAAGCGGACGATGGGCCCGAAAGGGGCTCATCACATCTATTGCAGCTCTTGCACCTCTTGAAAATCTTTGCACTAAGTGATATCTTTGTTTCAAGAAATAATAAAACTGGGCAGCTTGCAAGCCGCAGGCTTCTGCTTGCCTTCTCTCTGGTGTTCATGTGCTTGGCAGTGTCTTTGCTTTTGCTGAAGGAGCGTGGATTTGTTTTTAACTCTTACTGCTCTGTGAAAGTAAAGAGTATGCAGAGAAAGAATAGGTTTGCATTTTGCAGGTAGGCAGGGGGTGGGCACCGAAACCCCCTCCCCTGCTTTAATCTTGGGTGCTGAAGGTGATCTGAGCTTTTTGTATAGACCTTTATCTGTTGGCAGCTTAATTAACTAATGGTCCCAGAAAGCTATTACAGAACGATTGATTTTATCCACTTCAGTATCGTTATCTCTGTCTTATTGGCACCCAGGCGGTCGCGCAGCCAGTTCTTGGATGGTGAAAGCTGGACATGGCTTCCTTTCCCAACCCTGGTTTTTATCCATAGGCTTTTGGATTAGAGATTTAGCTTTAGAGAGAATAAAATCCTCCCTGTCTGTGGCTGTGTGGGGAACACGTGGCTGCAGCTGTAACAGCCTTAGAGTATGAATGGCACAGGGCAAGGAAAACATGATCAGCATTGTTCCATTGCTGCCTTCCCTCACTGTCTCTGCTCCACACCCGACCTGAGGACACACGTGAGAGCAATACGAGATGTTCAGCCCCTTGTCGTGTTATGTCTTTTCCTTGCCTCTGGCCTGCAGCTAGGTCTTTTGGTTGCTACTTCTTGCAATTTTACTGGTAGCCCTCCTGGTGTTACGTGTCGTGTTGAACTCCCGTGTTATGGGAGCATGTGACAGAGACAATCACAGCCCTTCTTGTAATAAAGCTTAACTCCCCTGCCTCCATAAAAATATCTGCGTAAGAAGACACAGCTGAGCCCTCAGGTTTTGAGATGAGAAGGTAAAAGGAAGATCTCCCCGCGGGGGGTGTGTGTGTATTTAAGCACTTTCCTGGTGCGGGGATGTGGACTCCTGAGGTCGTTGGATTCACTGAGGCCATTGCAATGAGGATTGCTGGGGTGAACTGGGGTTTGAAGAGACTTGAAGCTGGCTGTGGAAAAAAATAAAATAAACGACCCAAGACCTCCTTCGGCTTCATACCAGGTTGGTTTTTGCATCTTCTTTGCCAAGGGTAGAAGAAATTCATAATGGCAACTAGGGCCACAGCAAAGAGCTTTAAATTTCGATGCAGGTCCATCTCTCCAGCTTCCCCAGACACCTGCTCATTCCCCCATCTGCCCACCAGTAACCCAGCAGCTCATCACCTGGCCAGTTAAGCACATCCGTGTCTGGTGCCTCTGTCTGTCCCCATGCCCTTCCTGCACCATCCGTGACCTCACAGACATTGTGGCAGACTCCTTTCTGGAGCCAAGGGCAGCTGCATCAGCCCCTCCTGTATGTGGTGCTCTGTAGCAGAGGGAACTACTTCTCTTTTTATTAAAAAGTCATAAAATACACCAGCAAACATGGTGGCATCTCCATACAGCTGAGCTGATGGTCCCTCAGGCCTGGAAGTGAGCTGAACCATCCCTTCTTCCCCTACAGACCCTGGGACAGTCAATGGTGACTTTCTGACTTGTTTTGTGCTGGGTTAGTACCTTAGCGGGTCGTCCTGGGCTGCTGGTGGTTAGGGGGGTGATGTTGCTTTGTCTGAAACCCAAAAAGGGTCATTAAGTCAACCGGTTTTGCTTCCTACATGGCTGAGTGCCCCAGAAACGCAATGGGCTGCTCTTGTGGGCAACAGCTCACACTTGATATTTATAGAGAAACGGTGCTTTGAAAAGACCCCATTTTTCAGCCTCTCCTGCTGTTCTCTAGCTAGGGCAGAGCCTTCCTGTTAATAAGGGAATGCAGATGTCTCTTCACAGTAAAGGCAAAAAATAAACCCCCTTTGCTTTCCTTCCCATCCTGTTGGGAGCACCCTGCTGTTCCTCTCCGCTTTCTTCCCATCTCACAAAGGGAGTGGATTCTCTCTCTCGGTTGCGCTCCACACTAGAGGACTGATAGCTGAGCGTGTCCATGCAGCCATACTCTGTCCCTTCAGTTGGCTTTTCATAGCAAGCAGAAAGAAAAGTATAGACCTTTTTGGTCTATACTATGGTTTGGGAGAAACGGGGCAGTTTGGAAGACCTGGGGTTAAGTCTCTGTTGTGCTTTGGATGTACTGCACGGCCTTGGAAAAGTCACTTCTGTCATCTGCTCTCTGCCTGTAAGCGTAGCCTCTGCATCAACGTGGTCTGGTCGACTTCTTTAGTATTAAATGGTAGTCATGTGTGGCTTTTAACCATATTCCATCCACGGAGGACAATATGCGGGTGTTGAAACAAGGGTCACTTTGAAGCCGAGCCTCAGAGCTTTGCGTTTCTCAGGTGCTTTCAGTGATATGACCCATGCTTTACTTTACAGGCTGGAAATACTGCAGAAGGCTCTGCTGAGCCCTGCTAGCTTTAATTGAGATCCAGGCTCCCACCAGTCCTTGCAAAATGACCCTGACACCCTGCATGGTGTTGTTCTAGTGAAAATGTGTTTCTTCAGCTTTTTGGCTGGGCTTTGGACAGACGTTTTTGGTCTGAGGTGTGTGTAATCCCTGTCAGCAGAAGAACGGGGGCTCTGGCTCTGTGGGACTTGTCAGATGTGTGTCGGAATTCTGCTTTCATTTTCTGCGCTGGAAAATCACTGGCCGTGCGAGGATTTCCGATGAGGAAATGCTTGGTTAAAAACTCAGAGGGACGCTCCATGGTGAACCCATGGGACAAGCCATCGCCCAGGTCTCCTCCTGTCTGCGGGGGCTGTTAGGGGATTCATTCATTCTGCTCGAAACCTGCAGGTTTATAAACACGGGCTCTTTTCTTCGGCTTTTCTTCAACAGCTTCCATTTGATTTCCTTTGGGACTGCAGCTGGCTGTCTCTGTTCCTCAGTTCAGGACTGAAGACAGGAGGGAGAAAAGCCAGGAGAGTGCCGACAGGTCCTGGTATGTGCTGGACTAGGAAAACCTGCATCGTGGTGAGGATGGGTAGCAAATCTTGTGAATACCTGCCCAGTAAAACTTGTGCTGCTGCAGTGGCGGTTTCCTGCCAGAAGGATTAGCCCCATTAGAGCTCTTACTGCAGCATCCCTGGTGTAGGTGGGTGGATGAGGAAGGGGCTGAGGACGTGATTTGGCACTTAGGCTTAGGGTTAACTACTTGGCTTGGGAAGGTGGGGGCAAGGGGCACCTGGTGCAATGCTCAGAAGAACACTCTGGCATTTCTAAGGCCTCCGAATGTCACCGGCGTGTTGAAGATGGCTTTGGGCTCATGGCTGACAGATGCTGCTGCGTTCTGTGCAAGGAAAGCCACAGTGTCTGAGAGACCACAGAGCTCGTTGCAGGACTGAGACTGGAGAAAACAGATGGGCTGGCTTCCCTTTCCAGTTTTTTCTTTCTTTTTTTTTTCCCTCCCGTGCCATACTAGGAAAGATTTGAATACTCCGGGGACCTGTTTAGGTCTGAGGCTTCTCAGTCACTCCGTAGCTGGTGGGGGTCATTTTCACCTTGCAGAATGGATTGAAAGGCTTTCCATTTGAGCTCCTCACCCTCTTGCATGGGGATCGAAGGGTTGCACTCCTTGGCTTGTGAGACAGAACGACTGCAGTTGCTGCGAGAGAGCAGGAAATCATCTCTGTAAAGCTGTCCAGAAAGCCTTGAATTCATGTACAAGCCTCATGTTTATAGGAACATAAAAGGAACCATGGAAACTAAATACGGGTCAGAGCACCCGCAAGTAGAGAAATCGGAGCGATTGCAGAGTTACCCTAATTTCTTTGCCTTCGGATTCACTCTGCTGGTTTCAAACCTGCCTGGAATCCTAGGCTTTGCAGGAATCTTTGGGATCCATACGAGGAAGGAGTTTTCTGGGGAAGGCGGCAGGCAAAAGCCCCTATCGAAATGCCTGTTCCGCAAGGGTCGCGTGCTGCTGGGCTGTAGGTGAGATGCTGCTGGCTGCGGCGTTCCTGTTGAGCCCCGGGGGATGTCAGGTACCTGGAGAGGAACGAAGAGCTTTACATGCACTGTTGACCTGGACCTTAAACTTTCCTTCCCTCTGCTCACTTATCTAGAGGATTACCCCGTGCAGCTCTGCGTGCCCTCCTGGGCCCTTAGCAAGGATTCAGCTGCTCTGCGGTCCCCAGCTTCATCACAGGGCAACTTCTTCACCTAGCTGCTGCCAGCATGATTTGGCGACCCTGGGTGTCCCGTCAGCTGTTACAAGGCCATTAAAGGATTTGTTTCTTTGTGTATGAAAAGGCTTAATTCAATTCTCATTCTCTCTTGGCATTCCTCGGAGGTGAGTGCGTCCCCTCGGCATGAATCCACTGATGCTGCTAATTGACTTGAAAGTAGCTCGTGTCTCCTTGGAAATGTCACCCAGCCCTTTTCAAGTGCAATTCCAGGCAATCGGGATCAATATGTTTCTTTAGCTAAGGGTATTAGCACATGACTGACAGCCCTGCAGCATTAGCTTATTCATGTGGACTTCCAGATGCTCATTTTTCTGCCCTGTCTCAGCTCCTGTCCCAGTAAGGGAAGGACAGAGCTTGGAGTGGAGCCATCCCCTGGGCTGGAGTTGTACTGGTGGGTATGGCGGTGGCTCTCCAGTGCCTGCCCCAATTCTATAGGGTGCTCTCGTCCCCTGTCTCCCAGGTGAAATCAAACTGCTTTGCCCCATCTACTTGTTCATCGCATCATGGCCTCAAGATGTTTCAGAAAGGCAGGGGCTGAATTTTTCTGCCCGTGTTAATCGGTGCGGCGCTTCGTTGGTAGAAGAAAAGGTGTCAGCATATTTTTGCAGTACCTTTGTACAGAGAATACTGTCAGTGTAATTATCTCTCCTCAGATCCCTACCCCGTGGTGCTCCTGGGGAGGCTGCGGTCCACAGCAGAGGACTTCCCTTGCTTTCCTCGTGTGGTGATGCTGCAGTGATCCTGCTACCCAAAACATTTGGGTTTTTCATTACATCTTTTCAGCAAGTATATGTTCTTCAGCTTTCTTGCCTCAGAAATGTTTGTGAATTTGTCTTCTCAGCAACCCTGTGAGGAAGGAGAGTGCTGCTCTCTCTGCTTAGATGTAGGGGGGTGAAAGCACTGGGAAACGAGTTTAGAGGAGCTTACAAAAGCACTTGAGGCAGTGCTTCTGCTAGCAAATTCGATCCGGGCCCAGGTGCCCTCTACTCTTCTTGCCTTCATCTCTAATCAGGCTGCCACGGCTGATGCACCCGCACAGCTCCTCTGGAGAGACCTCGCATCCCTCCTGCACCTCAACTGGGCGCCTCTTCTTGGGGAGCAGCGGGGACGTCACTCCCCAGTTTGGGAAACACCGACCCAGGGGACTGAAGAGCAACAATTCAGAAGCAAATCAAAGAGTATTTCAGCTTTTCAAAGGAAGAAACTGAGATGTTGAGAGACCAAGAGCCACGTTCTGAGTGAGATGATGTTTCTCAGACACAATTCTTCTGGGTGCCTGCCACCCTGCCCTGCAGCTAGCGGTGCTCCCAGGTCTCGAGAAGATCTGCTCCCGGGCATCGGCACAGGTTAGAGCCATAAGGAAAAAACCTAAAGTTAGCTCCCAAGTGGCAAACATTAACATACAGAGGAACAAGGTGTGCCGCACTGTGGTACTGGGAAAACTTTGAGGGCTTCTCTGCCACGCTGTGAATCTGAGCGTCTCCCTTGCAGGGCTGGTGAAAGCACATCATCTGCCGCTGCCTGGGATTTGCAACTGCTGCTGAGGCAGAGGTGGGGAACCTGTATCAGGGAGCTGCTGAGAGCACGTTCCCAAAAGGCAGACCAAGAGATAAACAAGAAAGCCTGGAAGTTTTAATCCGTGAGACTGCCTGGATACCTGCAGGTGCCTCTGAATTTTGTGTCCTCCGAAATTAGTCAGGAAGGAGTTAACATGCATGACCTATGAGACAGCCAGAACAAGTGCATCCAAAACTCTGGCAATCAGAGGCAAGCAACAATTATTAACGCCTCAGCATTTAATGTGGCAGATCGCTTATGCCCCCAGTTATATTTTGTGTTCAGTTCCAGAGCACTTGGAGTTGTCAGTCAGCAGGTCCATAGATCATGGCAACCTTAGCATCATGTCAAGGGGCTTCACTCCATCAGGGATAATGAACATCTCCCACCGCTTTCTTCCTATCGTTCATTTGAGATCCAGGAGTTCATCATGCAAATGACAAACTATGTTAATTTTCTGCAAATAATTCCTCCAGATGTCCATGGGATTCCAGCACTCCTTGCCCAGAACAGTAAAATATGTTTGTCTTCCTCCCTATAATTCATCTCCAGGCCCACAAATCTCCCCAGACTCTGTATAAACAAAGCAGGAGGCAGAGCGCAGAGGGTAATAGTTCACTGCAGATGTGTTCCACCGTCCCTCTGTGATGCATGCGGGGAAAGGAGTGGTGGAAGAGGTTGAGAAGTTTGTTCTCGGGTGAGCTGACTTGGACTGCACTCAGTCTCGCCAACACGGTGAGCGTGATCATCTGAGCCAAGCCTCACACAAACACAGGTCAATGTGGGAGGAGAAACCCAGGAGGAATATTTTTGGACTTAAAGCTTAGGTCTGGTCTTGCAGGAATGGCTAGATCTGGAGTGAAACCTGATGCAAACCTTGTCTGCGTCACTAGGGGACTCTCCATCGGAGGGTTAGGCTTTATCGTGAATCTGCATCAAGCTGTGTTTTCAGATGAGGCAAATGGATAGAGTTTGGTTTCTCCAAGCGTCTTACAACTCCCTGAACTACAGATCCGGCCAAAATATATATGAAGAGCTCAAATCTGGGGAGGTTTGGGCCACGGAGCATAAGAAATTGTTTTGACTTGGGCAAATTTGAAGATACGATGCAGGAATTGGCTCCAGCAAATGTATCTGGAACAGGGCAGGCCCGCAATGAGGCAGCCAACAAAATGGCTGTATTTTTTTGCTCACACAAGAGGTCAGCAAGCAGCTAGGACAAAAATCCAAGGAGGATGGTGCAAATCCTGGGCACCTGCCCATGTTCCAAGGAAAGCAAAGTTCAGGAGAGTTTGGGGGCACCCAGATTTGCCTCAGGCTTGAAGAGCTTCTGTACTTGTGATTTATTTGGTTGGATATATATACATACATATTTCATTTTTTATTTAGTTGGCTATATATATTTTTTTTTCTGGTTGGACATATATAAATATATATATTGATTTACTTGGAGAGAGAGAGGTGAAACACAGACATCCACAAACTTTCTTCCTTGACTGCTGAGAGCACGCAACTGCACTCTCCTGCCTTCTGTTGGCACCCATGAAGTGTCTGAGTCAGCTTTGAGGCTTGGTCCTGAGATACAGCATGGAAATGGCCTGACCTACAGACAGGGCTATCTTGGCACGGGTGAACGATGGAGCCAGGCACCCATGAAGTGCATGAGTCAGCTCTGAGGCTTGGTCCTGAGATACAGCATGGAAATGGCCTGACCTGCAGTCAGGGCTGTCTTGGCACGGGTGAACAATAGGGCCACCAGCTAAAAGAAACGCTTGCATGTGCTGGAGGAGACAGCACCTGAGTGAGACTCAACGGGAGGTCCTGTGAGGGCGTGAGGTCCCTCCTGCCCATGGCACAACTGAGCAGTGGGGGGGGGGGAAGCGTGGCTTCAGATGCTTTTGGGGCATCCTCTGGACTTCAGCTGGGCTTTGCTTTGACGGGTAGGAATTCCTGCTCTGCTTTTCTCGATCTGTTTGCCACAGCCCTAGCAGGCCCAGCTTTGCTGTGGCTTTTTCCTCTCCATTCCCCCTGCTCCTGCCTCAAAGCACGTACCCATTCCCTCCCCTGCTGGCCTTTTCACACTGGAAGGGTTTTTAAAGGTCCCTCTAAGCAGCAGCTGCTGTGTGGCTTTTTGGGTTTTTTTTTGTGTTTTTTATGGTCAGCTGGAAATTAATTTCTTTTTCACTGGCGTTGGACTATCCGTTCCCCATGTCACAGTGCAGAATGCGCTCGTAACTCTCTTGACTGCCTTGTGGCTGAGTTATGGGGTCTTCTGTAGCGTCGCCCAAAGGGTTTAATTTAACTGTGGATGTTTTGAAGAAAGCAGTGGAGATCTGACAACCGTCTAGTGCTTTTGCTGTCCGTACACTTGGAGAGTTTTTCTTAATGTTTGATTGAAAGATTTGTTGTTTTAAATTCAGCTGAGGATTTCTTGTCCTTTCCACAGGTGGGGAAAAGTGGAGGTTTTTCTTCCCCTTTCCTTTTTTGCTTGTCTGAAGACTCTAACCATGTCTCCATCCTCTGTAGACTGAGCATTACAAATGCTTTCCATCTCTCCTTGCCAACCACCTCCTATAGATTTCCAGTCACTGTTGTCTGTCTCTTTTGGACTGTTTCCAATTGTTCATACAGACTTGGAGATCAGCATTCCAAACTGGACAACATATTCCAGCTGAGATCTTAACAGTGGAGAAGGCATGTGAGGATAATTTAGAACGCTTATGCATCACATCTTTTTCTGCTTTGATCCTGGTTGTCCTTGGCATGATCTTGAACCTGTTTTGAGGCAAGTGGGGTGAAGTGGTTCAGTTACTGTCTAGGCCACCTGTTGTTGTCTCCTTGTCACTACACACAGCCACTAATAAGACCATCTGTTGTAGGAACCTGCGTCTCGAATCAGGGATGCTTGGGTGAGCTAATATGAAAGGACAAAAGATGCGGTCTGCTTGCAGGATCTGAAGCTCATTAACCCCCCTGCAGATGTTCTCCATATAGGCTACTTCGTGAGACTATTCAGAGTGGTTTAATATGCATGTGATGCCTATTAATATGCAGCCTGTGTTGAGTCCCACCTTAGCTGATGTGCTGTAGCTTTCCCAAGTGTCTGCTTGCAGCCAGATCAATGCCACGTGGGTTGCTTGTGTGGCAAGTCTAGAGCCTGGAAGAGCCACCAGTGACTTGGGTTCAACCGTTGTTGCTGAACGCGTTGGTGTCACTCACCTCCCTATTGCTAGGACTACGAGAATTGGCGAGTGGTCCCTTACCCTTGCTCCACTCCTGCAGGCTCCATGCCTTAGCCCTGTGCTTACTGATGGCCTTTCACTCCTCTCAAGCAACGGAGGCTAACTGCATATCTGTGGTTTCCCAAAAATCAATTCTGGTGTGGCAGTGAGTAGGAAGAGTCATTTGCAAACTCTGCCTGGACATTCCCTCAGACCTTCAGGGTTTGTGGTTAGTCCTTGGGCATGACACCAGGGCTCTGCTGCCTGTTTAGTGTTCCTTCTGTATGGGAAGAAATTGGTGGGGTTGTGTCCGCTGGGGCACTCATCTGCTCACAGGGCTGTGGAGGGGACATGGGGAAAGAGATGAGTCCTTGCTCTTTCCTCATCCCTAGCTCTTTACCTTTCTGTCATTTGTCCTTACAACCATCAGCTAACTCATGTCTTTGTTTTATGTCCAGCCCTGCTTTGGTCGCCTTAATGAGTAATGACATCTTAATGACACTCCCAGGGCTTTGTCCCTGGCAGGGCATCATCTAATCCTGTAGTATTTGCTCAGCTGAATGGGTCGCTGGTTTTACTGGACTTGTATGAAGGACATTATACAGGTCCAAGTGCAGTTCAGGGGCTGGGCTATGTCTTGGGCAAAAGGGTGATTATATTTCCTCCAGCTTGACTTTGGGGTGTGGAGAGCAAACCCAAGACATCTAGTTGTGGAGCAGGAGAGGATTTGATCCCAGCCTGCCTGCTCGTTGGGTCATTAGCTAACCCAACCAGAGGTAGAAGGGAGGGTAGGTCCAGCCAGCGGCTGGAGAAGGTAAGTAGGAAACCTCAGCCTCCTGAGGGAAGGAGGGACTGAGGTCCTCAGGCTGTTCTCCTGCTTTTCAGGACTGGTTCTGACAAACCCTGAAGATGTTATGACCTCCTAGCAGTAAGGATGGAAATGCAGATTTACTGCAATGTGCTGGTGCCGCTCCTCATGAGATGCTTGTGTAAGTCTAAGATGTGCTGCCTTTGATTTAGCCTCTGTCTCGGTGGAAATGAGCAAAGAGAAGCTGAGAGATCCCTGGTGTTTCTCAGGAGTTTAACCCCGAATGTGGGAGTAAATCAGTGTAAAACTGGCTTGTCTTGCCTTTCCAGTCATCTGTTTCTGGCTTCGCTTGGACACTGAATGCAGTCCAAATACTGACAGGTTCTGTGGGATGGCCCCCATCTCCCCCTCAAGCTTGTCTCCTGGAGTCAGGTGATTAGATGACACTCTCTTTCATTGAAGTGCTTTTATTATTTTTTTATCTTTCTGGTCGGTGGAGGGGAGCCAGCAGATCTCATCTTTAAAGGTAAGGGAAATGGAGCCAACGTTTTGTATTCCAGAAATCTCATTATTTTCCAACTAATATGCTGATTTTGGATGTTGGAGTTTGGCAGTGGCACAAGGGTCATTGCTGAACAAAGCAGAAGCAGGTCCGTCCTGGAGAAGCCTGCATGGGTAAAATATGCTTTTTCTATATGGGGGGAAAACGTGAATTCTCTGGGTCATGTCAAGGAGTGAGGCATTGTGGGTAATTTCCAGCTTGATGGTAGATTTCACGCGAGGAGAAAGTGTGTTTTAAGACGTTACTTGATACTGATCTGTCCAGAGTGCTTTTCCCAGGCTGGATTTGGGGAGGGATTATCTCAGATTTTCATTTAGTTCTGAAATCCTGGGTATTGGTTTTCTAAACTAAAACCCCTTTGCAGCAGGTTGCTTGTTCTGTCTTGTTGTTTTAGCTTGATGCATAGGAAGGAATTTAAATTTTCTGAAAGGATGGGGCCAGTGCCTCGCTGGGGTGAATCGGCATCGTTCAAATATTTAAAGGCAGATACATCAATAGTGGCAGCTGAGGATCTGGCTTACTTTGATTAAAAACTGATCAAGATTACTCAGCCTTACCAAGGGACTTGGATTATCAGTCTATAAAAAGGAAAGTAGGAGAGGAGAGGACATTAAATATAAAAATAATCCAATGAAGGATGTGAAGCTAAACTCCTTGCAAATTGAACAATAATGAAAACATTCTCTTTAAACAGGTGGAGGGCAACAGGGCTTGCAGGCAAACGCTAGGCTTGGAGCTAGGTCTGAGGCAGAAATATTGCTCTTGGGTTTCTTGCGGCTATGGCCCGGTCTTTTAATGGCAGGGTTTTTTTCAAAGGAGAACCTTGCTCATTAGAAAATCCCCAAGGGAGTGTTGCGGGAGGAGATGTGGGTGACAAATCCTTTGGAAAATCCTTTCTTCTGCTTCCTCGGGAGACCTGGGCCGGTGCCAAATCTCCCTAGCAAAGAGGTGATTGAAGCTGGGGAACAGAAAATCAACTCTTACAGATTGCACAATGTGAAATGTGCGTTTGTCTTTAGTGTTTCTTACAAAGGTTGAGCTTACCCTCTCTCCTTCCATTGCAGCATTTTTTTCCCCTGGTTTTTCGTTCTTTTTTAAATGTAAAATGTATTTAGGGAGTATTATTATGCTATGTGATTAGGCTTGACAGTGACTGATAGGGAAGCTGTACCAAGCCCTTTGCTTGCTGGGCGGTCCACGGTGGTGGCCTTTCTCAGGAGGCTGTGAAACCACTCAGCATGTGTCTAACTTTCCCAAGATTTCTTATGCATATGGCCCCTAAACTCAATAAAATCTGTTCTTCCCTGTGCTCCTGTGACGTGGTGGTGTAGCTGCTGGTAGGGCAGGCACACTTGGGTTCTAAGCTAGATGGCTTTTGAAGCCCCCAAACCCTATTACGGGCAGCATATTTATCCCTCCTCTTTATGGAGCACACCAGCTTGCTCAATGGACTTGCTTGGATGGGAAGAACATCCCTTGGTGATCTTTGCTAAAGATATGTGGAAGGAGATCTTCTATGTGGGCACAAACTGAAGCAGAGGCAGTTCCGTCTGAACATGAGGAAGAACTTCTTCCCTCTGAGGGTGACAGAGCACTGGAACAGGCTGCCCAGGGAGGCTGTGGAGTCTCCTTCTCTGGAGATATTCAAGACCCGCCTAGACAAGGTCCT
>Ga0065711_1042997_pt1 | contig 15011 bp, 5 predicted proteins | sample Hoacrofraction12_FD_59098 | JGI IMG/M metagenome (GOLD analysis project Ga0065711, IMG submission 59098) | Hoatzin crop microbial communities from Cojedes, Venezuela - Epithelial fraction 12 v2 (version 2) | ecosystem: Host-associated > Birds > Digestive system > Esophagus > Crop | place... | reverse complement strand
ACTGCCCTTATCCCGACCCACCAGTTTCTGCCTGTTTCTTTTCATTCTCCTCCGCACCCCGGCGGGGGGAGGGACGGCCGCATGGCGCTTTTGTTGCCGGCGGCAGCCGAAACCAAAACAGAGGTATAGCTTAAATTTTCTGCTTTGTACAAGAAAAGTGTTACGTTACTCTGAATTTTTTCTTCAGGTATTAGAATTTGTAGTTAAAGGATTAGTTTGATGCTGTGAAAAGCCGGAATTGAAGACTCAATAGTCGGCAGACTATTAAGCAGGTATTCTTTATTGCGGTGCCAGGCACACGGGGGATCTCTCCTCCAAACGTGTGCACCGAAGAGACACAGGTACTAGGTATTTATGCTATGTTAACATACGTATTAATTACATTTCCAAGAAATGTTTATCATAGTAATGGCTTTTCCCGAGAATTCATTAATATATGGTAATGTCCGTCGCACATGTTTGTTTGGAGTCTCTCGGCAGGGGTCTTCAGATTATCCTGCAGCCTACTTATCTCTGTAGTTTGCATACCTGTTCTCCCAAGGCCCAGGCGCCTAAAGGGATTATTCAGGAGTCCATTGTCTTGCAACCGTCCCAATATTCACAAAGAACCAAGACTTGTTTCTGACCACCTGAAGTGATAACATCCCCTACATGTTACATTTGTTACATTTACAGTTATCAAGTTAATGGCTTTTACTGTAAGATTCAGTGGTGTAGCCTTCTACTTTAGCACAAGAAAAAAAGAAAAATGGACTGCAATTGTGTGTGTGTATGCAGGAGGTAAACAAGCAAATGAAATGTGACTAGTAGTGAGAATGGTGCTTTTGGGATTGTGATCTAGTTCTTGTCTTTTGGAAGTTGAGTGATTGAAGATGTCTTGTGAATTGATAGATACCAATTGCAGAGTCCCTATCACTGGTGGTTTTCAAGATGTGACTGGATAGGGTGCTAGATAATCTTATCTGGGCTCCCTTTCCCATGGAAGGATGGACCAGACGATGTTTCAAGGTCCCTTCCAACCTGGGCTGTTCTGTGATTCTGTGATCATTGTAAATTGACAAATACTCAGCTGAAGTATTTCTTGTGTGATCTGACTACTGTAGCAAAATGTGGCTGTTGAACACTCTTTCAAGACGTACTTGACATATGGAGGAGTCCAGCCTCATTAACTCCAAGGACTTAATCTTGTTTACAGAATCCCTGTGACCCTCACTATAATCCTCATCTTTTGCCAATCTAAGCAATTATTGCCTTGACTTCCCATAAAATCTACTATTAAACATGTGAATAGATCTTACCTTTATTTTCTAGGAATCTGAAAGGAAAGGGATTTCTTTTCTATTGAAAACAGTCTGGTAGACTGTCCTCTGTCCCAGTTAACTAGCTCATTGCTTGTCTGAGTCAAATGGAGCCAAGTGTTTCCAGTGCTAAAGTGTAACCGCTCCATAAAGGGATCAATACACATTAGCCTTCTTGGTTTTCAAATTGTCATTTTGGGTTGGAATTATGGCTACAGGCTTTTCAAGATAGTGTGGCCAATGTAAACTAGGTGATAAAACTGTTTCTCTTCCTATGAAACATACTGAATATTCAAATTCCTTGTAGCAGGTATGAGGGGGAGAGGTAAATAGTTTGTTAGAAGGTGTTGGAGTTGGACATGTTTTCATTTTCAGTTTTATAAATGGCAAGGTGCACAATAAAAGCACATTGTCTAAGGAATCAACTTACAGTTATTAAGCTTTTGAACACTCTATATAGCACATTCTTTACTAATGCTGGGTTTTTTTAGATGTAGTAAAATACGGTTATGTTTTAAGTATAATGCCTGTTTTTCCTTTTTTTGGGTGGCTCTGCTGCATCAAACAGATATTTTCCCTCAGTTGAAGCAGCTATTATTTTATCTTTCAGATGTGGACAGTTGAACAAGTTCTTCTGGTATAAACTGAATTTCAAGTTAAACAGAAATACTAGTATTTCTACTTCTGCTGTGAGCATAGCCTTCTTGTTACAAAGGGAAAGAAGGAGACTTTGCTACAGGAGTATGTGTGTGTGGAGCCTTCAGGTAGTTGTACTAGAGGTTAATAATACTCAATGGCAAGAAAAACCTTATAGCTGGATTCACCATCTCTTTCATGCTTTTAGTGTTCTCTTTTTTTTGTTTGTTTGTTTGAATGATACATGACTGAAACATTTCTTTGCATGTTATGAAATAACCATAGTAAATAAAAATATACATCCCCCAAAGTATATGTTTAAAATATATTTGAAATTGCTTTTTTCTTTTGAGTGCTTTGTAGCCTTAAGCTTTAGGAGTAAGGACAGTTGATGGCTCTTCAAAACAACAGTGGTCTGAGACCTAGCTTGAATGTGTGAAAGTTATTTGTGATGATGACTCTTCAGCTATTGAACTGCCTCTGTTGAGAACAAACAAATGTTACCGAGATCATAACTGTAGTTACTGGAGGGATTCTCTTAGTGGATTAGGGAGACTTTTGGCCTTCCCAGGAAAGCTTACAAGGAATGACTGAGGAGTTACCGTGTGTGCTGTTTGTTGGTAGAGCTGACATTAGCTGTGTGGGTCTAGTTGGGCAGTTGTCAGTTGAAAGCCTCCTGGACTTTGTGTGCTTTGCTACTTGGGCGGATCACAGGCTGCCTCTGACTTATGCTAGGGACTAAAGGGAGAATGCCTGCCCCTCCAGTAAAGCCATTGTATTTTGAAGTAACAAAAATCGAAAAATGGTGTGCAGAAACAAGAAATTACAAGATTTTCTAGATGTGGGCTTGTTTTTTCTAATGCTGTTTGTATCAGAAGATTACATTAAGGCTCTAAGCCTTCAGAACCAGAAGTGGAAAATGCCTGTACTGAAGTTTCACAGGTGTTCTTAGCTGAAATGTTCTGGAGTTGACCCGTGACATTGAAGAGTATGATTGTGAAAAAGATCATTGATTGTTGCTTGTAAATATTATAAATAATATTTTGCATATGAATTTTTATTACACTTTCTTTATTGTCTTTATCTGTCTAAGCTTTTTTCTGCAGTATTTTAAACTCTCTTATACCTCTTTTATTCTTCCCACTACCATATGGTAAAGATAGTTAAATGTGAAGTTTATTCTTCACTGAGTAAGCACATGGCTTGGTTTGCTTATTCTTGGGGAATATTTGGTCAAATAGAAATCCTGCTTTCAGTGACACCTTTAAGGCAGTCCTGTGTGACTGAAGTTTTCAACTTGCAGCTGTTTCAGCTGTTGAACCACTCAAGCTTTTTCTTTTTTGATTCCTTTGCTGCTCAGCCTCTTAACTGACGAGCCATATGGAGATACGGCTTTGCAACTGTAGTCATGTGGACAGGTGACTCATTGCAGTAACCACAAACTATTCTAGAGCATTGGCTGAGTTATCAGTGTGACCACACAGCGCCCTGCCTTTATAGCGTCATGATTCAGTGTGTCGCTACAGAGAGCCCTGCCTTTATAGCGTCCTGGTGCAGTTCTGTCTGTATGTCATTGTCCCCCCATCCCCATGCTTGGAAATAAGCATGGTGATACTGTCCTAGATGTCAGCTTGAATATAGTGCAGTCAAATCTTGATGACAAATCCAATGTGTAATCTATTCAGATATTCAAGCTGAATTCATAAGCGCAAGATCACTAGCTAGGTAGTAAAACATTAAGTTGAAGGTGGACCCTGGTAGCACCTTTTATAAGATTGCTGAAAATTCCCAATATGTTAAACATAGCTTTAGGCTAATGGCACAAAACCTCTGCAGCACTGAGGAGAATTATGTTCCATTCCTGGCTCTTTTTATGTGTGTGCATGCATGTAAGCCATGTGTATGGTTTATGCACAAATTACACTTTAGAAATCTGGTTTAAGCCATTCCTTTTGAGTGTGTGCAGGTCTGATATTTTAATTTCAGAATGATTTTATTCCGTGATACTAACCTTTTCTATTCTAATGACTTCATGTTACTATGCATCATACAAAAATACCAAATGAATTTGTATTTTAATTTGAAATATGAAGTGGCATTGGAATGTAATGACTCCAGACTTTCTGGAGTCTAATGTTATGCAGATTTTCAGTTTGATTGCAATGTGTAGGATGATTTGCAGTAAACTAAATAGCTTAAGAAATTTGATCACGTTATTCTGAAGCTGTTTGTGACTGCTTTTCTCAGCTGTTACGACTATCATACCACTAGTTTGTAAGTGTAGGGATTACTAACATATGAATTTAGATTAAGTTAGTTCATAAAGCAAAAGGTGTATAATTCTGCCTTTAGTAGCAATTGATTCTGTTTGTGAGAATCATTGTGGAACCATTTAAAATACTGAAGTTACTCAGCAGCACGTATGATGCAAAAAGGAAGCTGTGTATTATGTGCTTTTACTAAGACTTTGTTTCAGCGCTTTGATCCACTTTAAATCTGGTCCACATATATTTTAAAAAGTAGTCTTGCATACTTGAATTTTCAGCACTAGGATTTTTCAGACTCCAATCTTGAGAGAGCACTAAAGTGAACTTTGTATCATTTACCTCTCTTCTTTCTGTCTTTTAGTTGTTGCTGAGATGCAGGTTAAAGGCTGCTGTTTAAGTGCTCCATAGTCAGTAATGGCAGAGCCTTATTAACTGGCAAAACACAATGGTAATTGCAAGTGCAAGAACTGGTAGCTAATGTCCCAGTTTCCTTGAACTTCAGTCCAATTTAGATTGTAGAGCAGATGGCTGGCCTACTTGTACTTCAGTCAAGCATTAATTGAAAATGGCATAAAAAGCTTTCCTTTTCCTGAAAAGTGGAAGAAGGGTAGAAAAGACTAGTTTTTCTGAGATTAGTTGACTAGATTAAGCATTCATGCCTCATTATTGCATTTAGGGATTCTACATTTGAGTGGTTTGTGTGTTTGAGAGCTATATAAGGTAGTGTGTATCCAGATCTCTGAAAATAATAAGGAAGGCTGGCTACTCTGTGTTGTGGGTTTTTTTTTCCCTAAGCCCTTAATAAGGTTAGTGAAACCTTGAAAACCAGAGAAAAACTTCCACCTTCATTTTTGCCTAACCTTGATCTCATATGCCTGTTTTAAAGAGCACCTTGTTTTGCACACTGAAAACTTCAATTTTTCCATTGCATTAGGGTTAAAGTAGGTTGAAGTGTACTGTATGTTATTTATAAAAACCCAAACAACACATCCTCCCCCCCCAAAAAAAAAGAAAAAAAAAAACCAAAACAAAAGAACTTCTAGTTTAGCTTGTCAAATTGTGTGTACAAGGAAGGCCATAAAATCAGATCTGTGACCTTAATATTTAAGAGTGATACTTCCAGGTAGCTGAGACCAATGAGTTTAGTACATGTTAAGGAGCTAGTGAATATTTATTTCTACTAGGTCAGCAGCCCATGTTGTGTAGATTACTAAGTGGTAATTAAAGGTCTTCTGTCCTTGTTGCAGTAATTACCATTTCAGAACCAGAAAATTAAATTGCCTAGAAACATGAGGAGTCCTGGCTAAAGTTTACCTCGGATTCACTGAGCTGAAAATCCATTTAAACAGAATTCAAGAGTTTCTTATTTCAGTGGTCATGTTAATGAAACTACGTATTAAGCAACCTTCTCCCCCACCTTAACACAAGCAAGCAATTTAAATGCTCCTAACTGTTCTTTAGAAGCTGGATTCAGTTTGCTTTAAAATGTGAATTAATCTTATTTGATCTGAAATATGAAATACTGTCACATGGTCTTTTGTACTGTTACAGTATAGCATTGATTTTGAAACACTTGAACAGATCTTATATTCTTCCTAGAAGAATAATTGGTTATTTAACTTACTGGAAAGAAGGATAGTCAAAGCTAAGTATGCCTGTTGTTATTTTCTTTCTACATTTATGAATTGTATTCTGCAGAGGTCTGTAATTCTGGATCAGTTCCAGGAATGACACTGCTGAAGTGATGTATAAAGTTTATCTGACAGTGATCACACCTGAAAATGTTGCTTTTAAGTTGTAGGGCTTTGCTAGCGATTTTTACGTTGCTAGTGTTTTCCCCAAATACTAAGCTACCCTTGAAAATATTTTGATAATTGAGGAATGCTGCATGATGGTTTGACCCGCTTTTTGTCAGCAGGGCTGTTATGGCAGAGGGATAATGGCTGCAGAAAGAATTGGTAATAATTGAAACTACTCTTTAGAGCTGTTTCACAGCTCTGAACTAAGCTGACCATTATAGGGTGGTTATTTCATTTCTGCTTTAGCAAGGGTCCTAGGGTACAGTTCTGCACGAGCTTACACTGGTCCCTTGAACAAAAACTAAACTAGCAAAGCATTTCTGATGTGATAGGATATTTCTGTTACTGAGTGTGCGTTGAGTAGCTGTCCTAGAAAGGCGGCGTTTTTGTCTAGTGGAGAATAATCCATTCAGCCCTAAGGAGTTCTGCGTGGAAATGTGTTGCCTCTGCACTGTTTTAAATGAAGTATAATACGAGTGCATTGTGGTATGAGAAATTGAGTTATTTTACTAGGTCTTGGAGTCTTTTCCTCTATCTTCAGTAATGTCCTTCTGAGACACTGTATAGGAAGGCCTGCTTTTGCTTATGCGTTCTCTTACTTTCTCCACAGTAAGAAAACAATCACTTCTTATTTTCCTTTTTCTTGATTTTATTTACCTCTCAATAAAGTGACAGAAGAATGAAGTAATACTTGAAGAATGCAGAGGTTCGTCTGGGTCCACCCGTGCAACCAGCTTCCCCTGCCCCAATCAGTCTTACTAGTTTCTGCCAAGCATAAGCATCTGTATCTCTCTAATAATAATAGGAGGCAGAGTATGCTGACATGTTGTTAATGCACATATCTACAGTTCCTGACAGTGCTTTAGTCTTTGGAAACAAATAACTGTTAAGAGACAGTCTCAGGGCTAGATTTGGTTCAAATGAGGTTTCTGAATTGGTTCTGTCCTGGAGTAAAGAATAGTAGCTCCCTAATGTAACCTTCAGATTCAGGAAGACTAGCTAGTTTCACCTGAATCTAAGGGTTTGGACATGCTTCTATTCAATGCACATCAGTATTTTATTAATTAATATTACAGCCGCGTGTTTCCTGAGATGGAAAAATACAGCTTTTGACTGTGAAACACTGAAACAACACAGCTGCTTCCTAAGCAACGCATCTGCAAAATGTGCCTACATGGTTCACTGAGCTATTTAAAAACAGTGTTCTCCACTGAAGCCAGTTGTGTGACTAAAAATACCTTTGTTTAATACGGACTACCTTGGTCTTTCCTAAAGATTATAGTAAGTAATATTCTATAATGTACTATTCTGAATATTCAACTGTACAGCTGTACAGAGCCATTCATTAGAAATGTGTGTGACCGAAAACCCCATGTTGCCTGGAGTGCTGCAATGTGTGGGGGGGAAAAAAATGACCTTAGTTTGAGCTGCAGGGTTTTCTTCAGCCCACAGGAAATGCTGAAGTAGGCTCTGGTGAGAGAATTCTGTTTGTGGAAATGGAGGTCAGGCAGAGCTGTGCATGTACAGCAGCTATCGGCAGTTACGTTGCTGAGCTCTGGAAAAATGCAAGTGAATTAAGGCATGTGTTTTACGGCAACCATTTTGCAAACAGTGTATCAAATGACTTGCCGAACAACTCTAATAGTTGCTTTTTTCCTACCAAAAACTTACTATACTTTGCCATAGCTGGTGTGAATATTTTGGCCAAGTGAATGTGGTATTTTGCAGTGTTTCTTTGAATGTAAGAGAGTGTGTTTGGTCGTGTTTGAAGTGATGGTTCTGGGCTCAAACAGTCTGCTGTCCAAGACGCACATCTCTTTCTAGAATGGTTATTGTATTACTCTTTTATTTATGTACTTCTGTGGGGTTTTCTGTTTTCAAGTACACCACTGTTCACGTTTTGTGGTACTTCTGTGGCTAGAGAAGTACCATGGCACCTTTTGTCTTCAGAAGGTTTTGGTATCTGAGACACTGCATCTTGTAATGTTCTGTTTTGCTTCTTAATTACATGCCATTTTAGAACAGTTGTATACATGTCACTCTGCAGCTACTTGGTCAGTGTAGCTCTAAATGCTTTTTCATGTTTTCTCTGCTGGAGAATACAGTACTATTCCTCTGCACTACCCTCCTTTTTGCACCATTGTAAAACTTTACTTAAACTAAGTATTAAGTGTGTAGGCTTTGGGTATTTCCCTGAAGAATTTGCTAAAAGAAGTTTCCATTATGAGTGTCTATAACTAGCCATCTAATTCCACTAACTAAAGGGTTGGTTTGGGTTGTTTTTTCTCAAGTATCTGGGCAATTTAAAGATTTCTTGCTAACTAAATCCTTACCAAGTGTGATTTGCAAGTTGAAGGAATGTGGTCTTGTGCACCCTTCTTGCTTCTTTGAGATAAATATGCCTTTAGGTTTGTGTCAATTTTTATTATTTGGGGAGGATGCCAAAATATTAAGGTTTACTTCATTTTAGGAGACTTTGACAGGACATGAATTAGTGGGTAATGGCACAGGAACTACAAAGGTGAACATTAGAAAAGGGTGAACACTTCTAATTAAACTGAAGACTTTCCTCCACTTTAACATTTTAGTCACTCAAACCTAAATAATGGAAACCTCTGATTTAAAAAAGCGCTAATTGATTTTTCAAGTTATTTTAATTGCCGAGCAGTCCTGAGTTCTTCAGGTGGTTTTCTGGAAAAAATTTACTCAAAGCCAATTTTGATGTGTTTTTTTTTCTGCAGTGAAGAAAGTGTTGATGTGGATTTTTCCTTAATCAGGAAGACCTGAGGCTCTTAAAGAGACAAGTTTTAAAGATTCTTCATTTAGAGGACCACCATTTCCACTAGATAGCATTTTACACTAGATAGCGTAATACCTAGGTCTTACGGCTCTAGGTACCTTACAGTCCTTTCCTGGATCTAAAATTCAAGAAGGTCTGTCTTTAGAATGGGAAATTTCTGCTAGAATAAGTGTTGCATGGTTTAAAATCTAAAACACAACTGTTTTGTGACCAAAAAGTCTACTGTGAAATTGTTCTCGTATGTTGCTTCTCTTTTGTGCATCTCAGCAGAAACAGGAGGATGTTTTACTTGTTCTAATGTTTTACGGTTAGATTCTGTACCTAACGTCAGTGAAGGATACTATTCAAGTGTACTTTTTGCTGCATTTTCTCATTTTACCTGAAGAATCTGCAGGTGGTACTTAGTACTCAACAGGACAGCCCACCTCCAAAGTATGTTTCAAATATTAAATATTAATTAAAACCAGGATCAGTTTGCAAAACAATTTAATAAAATCTTCATCTTACTCATTATACAACAATCTTCTGAGATGCTTTTTAAAAAAATTGTGATTTTTTTTTTTAGCAGAACTACAGTAATTTAAAATTTTGTTATTTCACCATGTCTCCTTTTATGTTTTTAAGAACAGTCAGTATAGAAATCAGTCTAAAAAATTAGAGAATTTGGGGAACAGTTGTCTCCCTTCAGTGGTTACTGATTAATATACAATGAGTTTGTGAGAAGATACATATTCTACAACTTACAGAAGTAAATACATAATGCTTATGGTTTGGGGCTTTTCGTGTGATTTAGCAACTACATTTTTTCTTGAATCAAGATCACCTGGATTTCAGCTTCACATGTGTTACTAATTCTGTGTTTTTCTTCTACAGAAGAATCCTGAAGGAAATGTTGCTAATAATGATTTTATCAGGTAGAATTAATTTGCCAAGGAGTGCTGTTGATCCAGGAAACAAGATACAGCTCTGTGTAGTATATCAAAACTGCTCTAAATTGAAGATACTAATTTTTAGAGCATAGTATAGCAACTGATGAGGTGTTTTTATCCTCCAGTGCTATGAAATGAAATAGCTGAGCCTTTGGCTCCAGCTAATTCCTGCAGTGAGTTCAGATTTCTTCAAATCTTAAGAAATTTTTAAACATTTTGATGGTAATGCAAGAGTTTAGAAGCCTATGTTGAATAATTTAGCCTAAAAAACAAGTGCTAAATAAGGGTTAAATCAGATCCTGTACCAAACAAATTATAATTTATGTATAAAATGTATTGATTGCAGTTCCTTTTATGCTGTGTGTGCATCACATACATTATTGAGGGAAATTATAAAAGAAAATTAAGCTTTTTTGGCTGCTAGATGCTGCAGATAAATTTGTTCAGAACCCCTAATAGCTGTTGTGCAGGTTAATTTAAATGCACATCATAATTTGGCATTGGTGTTTGTTTTTATAACACAAAATTAAAGCTGACCCCTACAACAGAAAAATACTTTTCAAGTGGTATCTCTACCCTTTGAGAACTTGAGGGTGTATTTTTGAAAAGGTTTCAATAGCTTTTTAACAGACATGTTTTTGAATTCTTAGCTATGCTGGTCTTCTGGTCTCTCTTTCTGGATGTAAATACTAATACTATCAAGTTTTAAACAATCATTGAAACTGGAGTTACTTTGTGTGAGAAGAAACACATAAACATTATAGTTTGAAAATTCAGATATTAGGCTAGATCATCGGAGTTTATCTTGAATTAATATCTGAAGTTTTTGAAAATTCTGGGAGTACGATACATTTCATAGAACCTTCATTTTGTGATACGTATCCTTCTCATACTTTTTACAATTTGTGGCAGTTGTATGCACACAGCCATAGTTATTTTGTTGTATTTGTCACCTTTTCTAACAGTGTGTACACATTTAAATTTGCGCCGTGATTTTTCAAGTCTGTGAAAGCTAGACTGCTCTCTGACACTGCTTGTTTTAAAGCAGCTCGAAAAATGTGAGAATTAGATTTTGCAGTAGATTCTGAAGGACAGGAAATGATCTGAGAAGGTGTTTGAGAGAGACTTCTAGATCTTATAGGCAGTCTGTTTAACTTCGCTTTTAATTATACATCTTCCTCTGACAGCCCTCAATCCAGAGATCTCTGTATTCAGAAGCATGTTTGAGGAAACTGGATATCCTTGAATGATAATCTTCAGATTGTTGTGCCCTTTCTATTCATGAGGTAGTAGGGATTATTTGCAGCTCCTTATTTATATTTCCTTTTTAAATACAGGTTGGCGTTAAAAGATGTATACAGGCTCTATTATTGAGGAGTATAAAATAGCGTGGATGAAACATTCTAAATTTAACTTTTCCATTATTTAAAATTTGTAATGAAATTTTACAATATTCCTGTGTTAGATAACCATTTAATAAACTTCTATCTTCATCTGTGCTGAAGGCCCTGTGTTTTGGCCTTTGGCGTAGGCCTAATAAAGGGATGTAGGGTGAAGTACCTTGCCATGTACGAAGTAATTTAAAAGATGTATTCCTTACTTAAGGACACAGAAAGTATCATTTTGTATTCAGGCAGTATCTTGTATTTGAAATGAAAAGCTCTGTCTTCCAAAAGGTAAAAGAAAATACACAATTTTTAGTCAACAATACATATGAAAGTGTGTCCTTTTTGGAACATGTTCAATAGTAACATACTTTCCTTGTAATGACACTTAAAATGATGGACCTATTCTTTAGCAACAAGCGTGACTTCAGTATCAGGTTGGAAAGGCAAAAGATGACTCCTTGCCTCTACTTAGCACTCCATGTGATCTCTGCAGGCTTTTTTCTGTAACTGGTATGATGCTTAATGCTCCATAACCTTAAGTTTGTTGGTTGTTACAGAGAAAAGGAGATGCAGAAAAAAAACCCCAAAACAGTACTTCAGAAGTTCTGGCATGGTAAAAGCTTGGTGTAGGGAAATTTAAGTCTTTATTATTATTAAATGTGCATACTGTTGAGTCTGTAGTTTGAAATCTCTCGTGCAGTACCTAGTTACCTGTGGAACTAAATTTGCAAAGATAGAGGTTTTACTCAGTGGTAGACTGCTGGAGTTGAAAACTGTTTTTAATAAAACGTGGAAAATAGTGCACACTTTTTTGGTCACTGAAATAATAATTTTGAGCTCTGAACTTAATCTTCACAAGCCTGACTGAATAAAGCTGAAGATAGTGATCTGCATTTTTCTTCATATGAATCATAATTACTCAAACTTCTCTGTAACTGATTTTTCCTTTGACTTTCAAGGCGCAGAAAAAGAAATATATCAGAACACTTTCATGGGAATCAACTTCAAATTTAACCACTTAACGTTGTGTGGTGGTGGTGATTTAAAAAATACAAATCAAACTTTTTGAATTAAATACAACAGAAGTATGTTAAACAATGAAATCTTTTATCAGCTTTGGATATTTTAAAACTAAAACCTGATGATGAGGTAATTTCCATGCAGATTGGTACTAGGGATTCAAAGTAAAAACTTTCAGTGTTGGCATGCCCGAGATCATGTAAATACATGATCACCATACAGCAGGAGCATTTTAACAATCCTGTCCAGCTTTGAGCAGAGCGTTGTAAATGCAAGTGCAGTTTGTGTCTGCAGAACTGGATGTTTTCTTTTCCTCGCATGGTTTATTCTGGTTACTGCATCATCCCTCACACCTCCAGCTAAGCAAAAAGTATAATCTGGTTATATTAAGGTTTGTTTTAAGTATATCCAAAAAAGCTCCCCACACAGCTGTGTATCAACTTTGTGTCCTTAGCTGATATACCTATGCCATTTAAATCTTGTAGTTTGCAGCATTAATAATTGCCTGTGGTGAGTGTTCCATTTAACTTAAAATCAGAAACCTCTGCAAAGCCTCTGAAGGCAATTAGTAACTTTACTGGTTAAAATTTAAAAAAATGCACAATTAAAATAATGCATCTACACAGAGTGGCTTGTCAGGTAGAGAACAAAAATTGTTTTTCCCCAAAGTCAATATTTTGCTATTTAAAGCATCTCCTGGTTAGCTGGCAAAATGCAGAGGGGAGGTTATGCTGGCAGCATGTAGGAGATCATAGGGATGGCTGGGTCTTGAATCTGCACAAAACCAGCATGTTTAATAGCAAATTAAGGAGAAGAAGGATAGGAGATGAGAGCTGGTTCTTTGACAACTACATCGCTCTGCCATTGCTGCTCGTGCCTGCAATAAGGAGATGCAATTTCTAGAGAGAATTCCCCGAGAGGCTTGAAGGGTTCAGTTGTATTGTCTTTGAACACAAAACCAGACAGAAACAGTGGGCCTATCTTCTTCAGAGTGTGAGTGTGAGATAATACTTGTATGTGTAGGAAACATAATGTGCAGGCTAAGAGTCTGTTTGGCAGTGTTTGGGCCATGGTCTCACATTTCAGAGATGCATTTCTGTGCTGTGTGTGTTATTCGAAGATGATTAAGCTTAATCAGTAATTTTGTTTCCCTTATTAATTAAAATGTTCAAACTGTGCTTAATAAAATGTAATGACTACAATAGCTGTTTCTTATTTCTTATATTATGCATTGTGAAATTTATACATTGTAAGATTTCAGTCACATAGTGTTGATGTACCTGGAGAATTTAATTTGAGATACTGTCTTCTCACTGTAGCTTGTGGGTTTTTTTACATGTGGTAAATATAAAGGAAATTTTAACTGCTTTAGTGATCTTCTGATGTGTGCTCTAACTGTAGCTTGAACTTGTGTTCATTGCTCGCATATTTAGGCAGTGAATTAATGCTATGTTGAGTGGTTTTGTGTTACATGTTACACGTACAGGATTTAACAAACGTGGGTATGGGTGAGTATAATCCAGTAGCGAGGAGCTTGTTGGGAATTAAGCGGCCTCAACTCAGGGAATTGGCTTAGTTGGCATTTAACACCAGCTTCTGATTGCTGACTGGAGCATGGAGAGGGGGCCTGACCCAGAAGCAACTGCGCACTTGCAGAAGCCCCTTCCCTCTCTCCTCCAGCCAGTGCTGAAGGCAGGAGGCTGGCTGGCCCCTTCCCTGCTCCCACCGCTTGCCCTGGTAGCTCATACACCCTCCCTCCTGGTTCCTACCAGCTTCTGGCCACTTCTCACTCCTTTCACTGCCCGCGGGCCACAGAAGTGCAAGCAATCTCTTGTTAATCTTATCTATGGTTATGAATGCTAGTACAAACTAGTAGCTGCTTGCTATTTAATGTCACTTTGTGTTGTTTACTAACTGAAAAATGTCTAGGTGGCAAAATACTCAGGTATTCAAACTGGAAAATACAAGAATAAATATTGTTCCCAGGCTCAGAGGAGTGCACAGAATAGGAAATACGCTTACACATTTGTAACTGCACACATGTCCTAGATTCCTTCCTGTAGTGCTCAGGATGTAGGGTTCACCAAATGGGTTGCTGTCAATTTCTTTTAAAAAAAATAAAAATCATTTGGTGTATGGCTCTGCAAACTTTAACATGCAGGCTGAATTCCCCAGGAAGCAGTGATTCAATTTCCTTTTAAGGACTTTTCTCTGGTATTTGTTGCTGTGATTGTTTTCTTGGTGGAGACTACGGGATTTTCTTAAATCTCTGTGAAAGACGCTGCTATTCTCTCAATTTTATAGGTGGAAGAATAAGAATTAGGCCAAAGTAATTGATTTGAGACTCTATCTTTGGAAGTCTAAGGCCTGACTTTACTAATAACATGCCCTCATGTTTACTGATTGCAATTAGAAGAGTTCACAGCACTGAGTAACTGTGAATAATCGTGGTTTGATGAATCTGTTCCCTGCACCCAGGGTCTAGAATTCCGTGGTGTCGCTTGAATGTGTAAACCAAAGCGACCTTCTTTCCTATAGTTACTTGTCCTCTTCATTCATTGACTTTTCAGTGTTGATAGCTGTGATTCTTAATATGTTTTGGCACAGGACTTCAAAATATTGCGGAGTATTCCTCTCTACGTAAACAGTTAACAAATTGCAACCCTGAAGAAACTGGGAACTCTTGTGGAGCAAGTTCTTTGGACAGAATGGAAGAGGAAGCAATGTCTAAATTGCTTTATTTAACCAGGAAATACGAGATACAGCATATTCATGGGTAGCTACACTTGGTAGCAAACCACAATAGTTGCACTTAAGGCATAGGATATGTTTGTTTCTGTAGAATGAAGTCCCATTTCCTTGCTATTCGGGGGG
>Ga0065711_1042996_pt1 | contig 15011 bp, 11 predicted proteins | sample Hoacrofraction12_FD_59098 | JGI IMG/M metagenome (GOLD analysis project Ga0065711, IMG submission 59098) | Hoatzin crop microbial communities from Cojedes, Venezuela - Epithelial fraction 12 v2 (version 2) | ecosystem: Host-associated > Birds > Digestive system > Esophagus > Crop | place... | reverse complement strand
TTTGCACGTGCTTTCTTGCAGACAGTCACTATCACTGGCAATTCAAAAAACCTATATACCTGTTGCACAAATAAAACTGCACTGTTTAAGTAGCCAGTTGTCACAGTTTCTCACTGAATGCAACCAAATGCGGCCGTGCTAGTTCATGAGCACAACTGGACTGAAGGTGCAGACTGCTATTAGTGTATCCAGAATCGTGGTAGTTTAATATACATGTTAAATGCAAGTGGACTGGTAGTGGCAAAATGGATATCACTCAGAATTTAAACCTAGCCACACCTAGCCTCCCACTCCGGTGAAGAGAGTTAGAACACAAGGAGGTTTATTTTCTGCCAAATTAACGCGACAGGAGGTGATAATTCCCCTCTACTCAGCACTAGTAAGACCACACCTGTAGTACTGTGTCTAGTTCTGGGCTGCCCAGTATTAGACAGAGATGGGCATAATGGAGCAAATCCAGCACAGGGCCATGAAGGTCATTAAGGAACTGGAGAGTTTCTCATATGAGGGAAGACAGAGAGAGCTTGAACTATTCAGCCTGGAGAAGAGAATTCACAGGGGGAATCTGATCAATGCTTGTAAATACCAGATGGGAGAGAACAAAAGAGAGAGCCAGACTCTTCTCAGTGGTACCCACTGATAGGACAAAAGGCAATGCACACAAATTGCTGTTTGCAGACAAATTGTTCCCCTGCCAACAGGGGGCACAGTTCCACAGAACCCAGATGAGAAGAGGAGAGCAGATCTGACGATGGTAACCAGGTTCATCAAGTGATCACCAGAGACGTCTGTAGTGACAAAGTGTGTTTGAGGTCAAGCCAGAAAGTCAAGCCAACAAGGCCAGGATCAACAAGATACAAGGCTTCACACAGCTTATATACATTATAGCTCAAGGAAGGAGGAAAAGCAAAGGCCTGGGGTTAAATGCAACTTGTGAGCCAATGCATATGGAGTGCAAGGTTAGAAAAGCCAGATAAGGCTTCTCACTGCTCTTTTTTACAACTTACAGAGTTAGTTGTAAAGTTCCAGAGAATTACAGTGTTCAGGGAAATTAGAGCCTTCTGGTGCACAGATGTACCTGCTTGGAGGAGGCTATTGGACTAGATCTTGTTCAAATGTCCTTTCCAACCTGAATTATGGTATGATTCTATGACTGATAAGTCAAATCCTGTTTATTCTTCTTCAAATAGATTATTTATTTTTGCTAAAATACATTCACAGTCTCTCCTTGTTGATGACAGTTTAATTGCTGAAACATCAGAAGATGAAAAGCAGTGTGCCATTACTGAGTGGTAAATTCTCCTCAATTCTGGAAAGCGGAATCTGGGCTCTCACAAATAGGCCTCATAGAGAATATACCTGAAAGTACCAAGGCCACGTAGTCTCTTTGCTACTATCTTCAATGCAAGATCACTTAGAGCTAAAGCATTTCTGTCAGTGGCTTGTTTGACCACTTAAAAACCCCTAGTGGTGAAGACACCTGAGCTTACACTGGCAGTACTTCATCACCTTTATTGTTATGAAGTGTTTCCTTACTGTCTACCCTAAATGTGTCTTGCTGGAACTGAAGCCTGTTATTCCTATCCACTGTGGAAATGGAAAACAAATTACTTCCTTTCCTTCTTAACAGTGTTTTATGTATTTAAAGACTGCAAGTATGTTAGTTCAATTTTTTTTAAGCTTTTTTTAATCTAAGCAATCCTATGTCCTTCAGACTTTCTGTATATGTGATGTGTTTCTACATATTCTCATTATTCTCCTCTCATCTCTTTGTCTGATCTGCATCTCTGTTTTTGAAGTGCAGGGCTCAAACCAGAACATCACACTATGGCTGAATTCTTTTCATGACTGAACAAACTGGAAGGCTTAATTCACTTATTTTGGAAGTTATACTTCTGTTTACTTGAAAAACAGATGCTAGAAATTGACAGTGAAGTAGCAGAAGCTTTTAAAAAATACATTCATACTAATGGAATTGCAGAAAATCAGTCAATCAGCACACACCAGTGTGCATGTGGTGCAAGCGTGTGCTTCCTAAAATAGGTATGTTTTCTATTTCTTGCTTTCTTATGCACATATATGTGCACATACTGTTAATTTCTGTTGTATTTGGAGTTACAATTCATCACATTCTCTTTAAGTACATTCATAATGTAGATATCCACAGCAGGTATCCCATTACCATCAAAGAAAAACATAATTATTATTAGTCTGATTTATTTTAAGATGCCTTCTCTAACAAGAGACATATCGCAATATAGAATTCCCCTTTTTTCACCACTGATTATAAAATTAGTCTAAACTTCTAGCTTACATATAGACAGTGAAGGAGTTTACACATGGTCAGATGTATTCCATCTCCTGTGCTTCTGATTATTTCCAGCACACCAGTAAAGAATGATAATACTTGTCCGTAAAGGTCAAGGTAATCAACAAGCTTCTTTTCCCTTGGGGCAGTATTTATTTGTCTCACAGGCCATTTAGTAGTCATGCTGCAATGGTGTTACTAGATGCTGTTTGTTTTGAATAGCTTATGTAAGCTAGTATTATTGCTGCTGTCCCAGGCCTCTTTCTTACATATAATATTAAAAAGATTTTTATGTATACAGATTACTAGTTTCCTATTGACACTGTAATATATTTCATGTACCCAAAAAGACATAGGTCAAATTCTCTTTACATCCATATATTGCACAAAACCATTCATTCCTAAGAGTTCTCCATAAAATGTAAATAGGCAGTCCTAAGAAGGTTAAACAGTGTTCTGCTTTAAATCCTTTTCCCCTGGAGTGAGAAATGTCTGGATAATTAGCAAAACATGTCTTTGAGCTTAGATTAGTTATTTAATGCTTCTTTATTGGACAGAAAGGTATGTTTTGAAATGATAGACAGCTTTTCTGTTCACGTTCCTGTCTCTACCATTGCAATTCCAAAATGAAGAGGCTTCGGATCGATAGCTTGCGTTGGCGTAGCTGTTGCTGGTTTGTCAGCTTTCTACCTTTCTCAGTAGTTTTGTCAATACCTTTCCTACCAAGTCTGTTAACAGTCAACTGACTTGAAACAGCACAAATTCAGAGGGGTTAATATTCTCTCTTGCATTCAGTAGCAACATGTACCTTACCATCTAGTACAACTGAAAGGCATAGAAACTGAACGGTAAAGCACGGGCTGTCAATAAAATACTATAACCTTTTGCTCACTAGTTTGTAAGAACCAAATTTTCTAAAAAATCACTCTGCGTGGAGGGTTTTTTTTTCCAAACATAGTATCTTTTCTATCTTTTTAATTTAGTCCTCTTCACTAACTACTGTATTTCATCATTTTACTTCAGAAATTGGATGCCTTAGGGCTTGACTTTATCACGCACTAATAAAATGAAGAGAAACAGACCTTTAAAAATAATTGTCAAAATAGAGTCTGTCAGCAAGCATTAAACTCAACTGTGGCACTGGCTTGAAAAGGTTATTTTGTTTTAAAACATGTTAAACATTTATTAAATTCACCTCAGGTAAACATGCAGTTGTTTACATATGTGCAAATTTGTATAGACACACTTGTAAATGAATTTAGAAAGGAGTGCCACATTTGTAAATGAAAACCTCCCTTATCTATGGTTTGAAAAATAAATAATCAAAATGTTTCATTAGCAGTTGGCCAGGAGTATTTGGGGAGCAGGACCCATTTCCTTAATCTGTCTTTGACTTTTCTGATACAATGTGCTACCACTTAGACCCTCAGAGCATAGTAAATGTGCAAAACAGTGAATGAGAAAGAAATGAATGCTCAAATGCGGTATAAGAAATCTGTGTTCCAGCCCGAGTTTCAGGACTACTTCAGTCTTTTGCATAATATAAATAAATAAATAGTCATAGGATTTGAGACAACATCAGTATTTAAAGTTGATTCTGGACCTAGAAACAAATTCCTCCATACTATTTTCCAGTGCTTGACTCTGTATTGTCTGCTCTTTCACTTCTCCCTGGAACATTATTTACTTAGTGTTTCCTCAGCACTTTTATTTCTAGGTATCTTTAATAATAGATATCTTTCGGAAACTATGTTTTATTATTCTTGCCTGTCTGCCACTGGTAAAATATGTTTTTTATGTCCTATGGCAATAATTCAGAGTCTTCTGTTTTTTTCCTTGCAACAGTGCACAAGCTTTCTGAGCTTTTTACTGCCATCACCAAATTTTCCAAGCAGATTAAGTTTCATTCTATCAATGATTGTGTTCCTAGTGCTTTTTTCTATAAATCTTAGCATTTCCCTTGTTTTGCATTCCTTCTCTTTCCTGTGTCTTTGATTGACTGATTTTCCTTTTCCTTTGTACTGAAATCAGGCATGCACACGTCATGATTTTTTACAACTTTCTTCAATAATTTGGCAATTGAAAGTTAGTCCTATCTGTGTATTTTCCCAGCTACTTACACAGATTTCACCAGTTGAGAGAATTAATCCTTAAATAAATTCTTCCAGTGCAAAGCCATCCCCAGTTTTTCACATGGTTGAACTACCTTTTCGTTTGCTTTATTCTGTCCATGTTTCTCTAGAAAAAACCTCCTTGGCCTGCACTTCTGTAAGCCTCTTCTGCAGATCCATGTAATCCTCCATGCATCCATCCTGTGGGACACTGGCAAGGACTGCCAGGACACCTGTTGTAGTCACCTCTCCCCTCAGCCCCTTTGTCTACAACTCAAATCCTTGGTCATGGCAAGCAACAAGTAATTTTAGAAACATTACAGTGACAGGCTGATGAATTATTTCTAAATATGAAGTTTGACTCATGTACGTAAGCTTCTGCCAAGTGTCAGTGTTTTTCCTGATCTTCTCCTATCCAGATTTCTTTCCGTCTACAGATCTCTAGCACTAAATCCATTTAATTCTTGTACCTTATCGAGTGATTTTTTTTCTACCTTTTCTTTCTTTACCTTTTCCATAGATTAGTATAACTGTCGTTTAGGATTCACAAGCTGACCATGAGCTGTGGGGAATGCAAGAGGCTTCATACACATTCTCAACTTTCAAGACACAGCCTCCTCCACTGGCAAAGTCCAGGTTCTTGTTCTCACTGGCAGTCATTTCATTTAAGCACTTTAATATGTTGAAGGGATTTCCAAATTAATATGGATAATAATTAAAAATATTCATAATGTTTTACATCCGCATCTGCATTTGTAACTTCTAAGTAGTGTGTTATTCTTTAAATGAAAAATAACCGAAAGGTAGCTGAAGCTTACAGGAATTTCTTGGAACTAAACAGAAAAGCTATTTTTTAATACATTTCTCTGTTTTGACATTAAGGCACATAGTGAAAATGTCTCAGTGTTTCCCAGAGGTCTTAGCCTTACCTTTTCTTTAGGTTCTGTTACAATGATCAGTTTCTCTGCTGCAAAAGAATGGAGCACACATCACATTATAAATGTACCTGATCTGATACAGTGACAAAACTTTTTTATATTTGGATGCTTGTCATGTCTACGGACTAAAACTTACGCAGCATGTAAACACTGTGAAAAAGCATGCTTCTGTCTTTTAAACTGTAACCTATATTAAACTCGTTGTCACCTGCATCATATGGGTACAAATAAACAATGAAACTTAGTAGGAAATACTACTGCCATAACATTATAATAAGCTGAGTCTTCTCTGCTAAAGCAGTTTAAAATGGTGGCATTGTTGTAACTGCAGGACACTTTAGCCATTAAAAAGGCTTACGAAGTGTGCTCAGCCTCCTCTCCACACAGTAGAGATGGACTGCCGCTGGGGGGTCTTTCTGTTCATATTAGTTAATACATAGGTATGCCATATCCATCAAAATGATATTAAGACCTCTCATTCCTCAGCAGGTACAGGTTGAAGTTGATATCACTTTCCTCATGTCAGTTGTATCCCTTTTAAAATTGTTGTGAATACGACCTGTAATAGGATTTTGAGTCAAACTCTGCAGGATTTTAATTTGTTAAAGTGATTTACCCTATGCACACATAATTTGAGAAAATTAATATTTTTGAAAGAGTATTTTGGGGAAAAACTGTTAATATAAGCATTCACACTGTGCTCATCGGTGTGGTATGTCTGCTCCTTGCATAACAAGCAGGAAATAAAAGAAAAAAGAAAGAACTGAACAAAGAAGCTTCTTTCAGCTTAAACAGCATGCAGACATACTGTTGCCTGTCTTTATGCCATCTAGTTTGCTCCCACTATTCCAAGTCAACAGAAAAATATTTACTGTGTGTGATTTTTCTGTGAAAAGGAAGAATATAAGAAATACGGTGCATGCCAGTTCTGTGCTGTATAGTATTTATCCCCCTTTGACACACCACAAACTAAATGGAAATTGCACTTTTGTAGCTCAGGGCAGGTACAATTACAGAAGACAGGAGGCACCTCTTGACAGTGCAGGGCTTGCAATATGCATGAGCATTCTTTTGAGAGTCTTCAGCCATTTAGAATTAACATAGTAAGTATTTTAGTAGGTACATCAGGTTAAAAGAGTAAGAAAAGTTTTTTCAGCCCTTGGTGTAGTGTCTCACAGCAGTAAGCCTTTTACACATAGTGTGCAAGCAGGCACAGAAGGGGACAATAACGCTCTAACCGGTGGGTTTTGCAGTTCCAAAACATTAAAAAACACCCTCTTTTCACAAAATCTCATCCCAAGCATTTCAAAGCCTCAGTTCTTGGTTCTCTCCTTCCTCAGTGTTACCATAGCCATCACTCTGTGATGCACTAAAAACCAAGCTGGGGATTTGCAGACGACTGATTGTGAATCCATACAACTTGATCTTAACTGTCTGCTGTAACAACTCTAAATACTATGTAGATCAGGCACAGAAAGCAATATCTAACATGCATTGCCCAGTGGGTAACAAGAAAACAGAACATAAAAAGAAATTATTCATACCTTGTGTCATCATCTTTGCAGTACTGTGTTGACTGGTGCATTCATGCCAATAACATGACAAACATTTCACATTTCATAGCTAAGAAGCAGGTTTGTGACGTGGCTGTCACGTACAAAAAGTACTGTGTCTGCTGCCTTCTTTTTTGGCAGCAAATCTCATAGTAACGGTGCAAATGATTTAACAGAGGGATTGACATAAAAATAGCATCATGGTCTCTCTGGGATGGTTTTGGAAAACACTGTCTGAGATAATTTTAAAAAATCTTTTGGCTTACAGGTTGCATCTTAAGTCTTCTGCTAGAAATGTAAATATGTGTCAGATAGTGCTAGTCCCATTTAAGGGGACATTTTGTATAAAACCAGGTTAGAGAAAATGTAAGAGGCTTATTCTGTGTTTGGCAGTAAGAACAAAGTACCTTGAACTGCCGTTACACACTGCTTACATACAGAAATGCATGACATGAAGAAGATATCTCTGCATTTTCTTAACAGCTAGAAATTACCATGTGTTACTTGGAGGATTTAGTGGGAGAATAAATTAGTTTTCATTAACAGACAGTAAATAGATTTGTATTGTACTTTGTATTTCTACAAATAGTAAATTGAACTAAAGGGAAAATTAAGAGTAATTTTGCCTGGCTTACATTTCTGAAAGACCTTTGTCCATAATGACTGTACAAAAGGAGGTACAAGAAGGTAATTGAGGTCTACCTTCAGCAGCAAAATAGGTCACCTGCCCTCCTTCAAGAATTCAGATCACGTTCAGTAGAATTCCTCACCGTGTAGGTTACATTTTAAGAATCCAGAGCAGTAATTTTTTATAAATTTGCTGTAGCCATAAAGCAGTGGCTATTGCTGATGGAGGACTGGGCACTCCCAAAACAGATGCTTGCATGAAAGTAAGTGGCTTGGTATTTCCTTGACAGCTAGTGAAAACATTAATTAAAAGAATGTTATTTGTTGCTAACACAGAATTATGCATGTGAATTTTGTGCATAACTATTTTCTGTTTGCCTGGAAAAAGGTACAAAGTTAACTTCATTGACACTTTAGTAGGATATGTCTCACCTAACTTTAGTTATGTGAAAATTACATGTTTAGCCTAAGGTGGTTGTCTAGACAGCTCTTTAGTCAGTGGAAATATTTTCATAGAGTGGGTCATTATAACCAGAAATAGATTTCTAATAGAGAATGGGATTAACTTCTGTCTGGATGTGCTCATTTCTCTCCACAGGTTAGAGAACAATGACAAGCCCACACTAGGCACGTAGTTAAGTGAAATCAATCCTACCGCTAAATGAATGAAACTCACATTTGGTTAAACGAAAGGAGAGGATAAAATTTTAGCTTGATTAACTGACTTTCCAAAATGACTTTGAATGTGTATTGTCTTGAGATATTTATTCACCACAACACCTTATTTAAATTATTTAATGAATATGTATTTAATGACCACTGAAAATGAAATTCTGCCCTGTGTTAAACAGAAAGTAGGATCTGCAACTGCTGTAAAGTGAAGCTGCTTAATGATGGGGGAGAGATGCAGAACTTCTGCGCTAGCACATGCTGAGCAGCATGTTCCCACTTGCAGTCAGGTGATGAAATCCATCACACTAACTTCAAAGCAGGTAACATTTCAGCCATGGAGACCGTTCCATTATCCCCACTTTCCACCACAGAAGAAAAAAACCCACTAAAATATACCCTAAATTATGTCAAATTATACTCAGTCCTTTCCCAGTGATAAGCAGAAGCTGAAAGAGCAGCAATGCTTTGAAACAGGTGAGAACAGAGAAGAAATCTTGGCTAATGACAGACCACTTTGTTTCAGGTCTCTTGATCGTTTCTCTCCATTGTATCCAGAAGGAGATAAAGAAGGAAGACTGAAGGATCCCACTTTCTCTCCCTGATTCCTGTCCCTGCTCTGTATCAGACTTTGCACAGCATAGTTTAACCTTGGGCCTGAGATGATCTGTGCTAGCTGATAATAGGCCTTAAGAGATGGTTAACCGGTCAGGAATTGTGTTAGAACTGTAGCCTTCGAACCTCTGTCCGTATGAAGCACGTAGCCTGCAGAAAAAGTAAATAAGAGAAGTCTATATAGGCATATATCTGCGTGATACTGAGGAAATAGATGGAATAGAACAGACAATACGGTATTTTATATCCACATCTGTTGCAATTTCGCTTAAACTGAAACACTTTAAAATGCATTTATAACACACACTTGCTCCTGTATGGGTTCTTTTATTCAAAATAACAACATGTAATAGGGATGGCTGATCAAACTTCTGATATACATTACACATTAGGAGTAGTTACTTTGTTCCAATAGTACAGGACATTTTCTTTATCCTATTACAAATGTTATATCCAGTCATGTAGTTGCCTTTTCCTCTAACTGAAAACAAATTGACCTCATCAGGTGGAGTAAAGGATAAAACAAAGAGACAGCAACAAGGCATTTACACCCTGTTAACACCTCAAATCCAAAGGAAGAGTGCTCAGTGGTCCCTGGCTCCTTGCTCTAGTTCTTGTTTTTCTGGAGAGAAACACTGCAAGCAATTTTTGTGTTGTCCTCCAAAACTATGGTTTAATTTTATGATGAAAATTAAATAACTCAGCATTTAGACATCTCTTTCTTAAAAAATTTACTAAACCTAGACTTGGCACCCAGAGTTCACTGATTGCACTACAGGTCGTGAATCTGAGCCATGTGGAGGCAAAGATCCATCCATGTGTGCAGAATCGGCTCTGCAGGATTGCTCTAATTCTATCTTGGTTTTCTTTTTTTTTGGGTTTTTTTTTTGTGAGTGTGTTACTTTGTTTTGAGGTTTCTTTCCTCAGTAGACCGTATTTTGCAGACTCTTCTGCCTCTGCCTGACGTGTCAAAATTCAGACACTATGTACTAATTGCTGTGATTATGACATTAAAAATCAAATTTCTGACTCCTCAGCTGCAGTGGGGTCAGCTCAGCAATCTCTAGTGGATGATGGATACATAAAGGGTTTGAATATAATGTCATATTTATTCCATAAGTGTCACAGTCTTTCCGCATAATTAAATCCATTGAGTATTCCTTTGTAAAAAATATGCTTAACTTACAGTTAGTTTTCATGCATTTTTGGAACAAAAAGTAGTATTGGTTGATTTCCTTTGCCTGGCAGAGGAGGAGCTTTAAAAGTAAAAATGTGGCGCTCATACCACCCTTCCTTCCCCTTCCTGATCTTTTAAATGGAATTTCTTGGTCCTCATTACAACACTGCACCACAGGGATGCTGCTGTTTGCACATAATAATGACTTGCAAATACTACTATAGATCTTGAAATAGAAAGAAAACGAATATGAATGAAAAAGAGAAAACTCTACTAGAAGTGTAAGACAACGTAGTTGGCTGGTGTTGCTGCTGTTTTAAACCAAGGTATTTAAACAGATAGTCTTAGGCTGAACAAGTAAAAATTATCGGAGAGAAAATGTAGAGACACAAACATATGCCAGGATACCCTATAAAAAAGGTTTTTTTCTGAAGAGAGAGCTTTCATATTTATTTCTTTATATTTGAAGTGGTGCCAAAAATGAATGAACTTCAAGAGAGATCAGAGCTAAGAGCAGCATTACTGGAACTAATCCAGACCGTGGGATGCAGCTTGCTTCTTTAGACCCACTTTCTTTTACACAACAGCTATTCAATAAATTTGTTCCTACCTCGGCTTTCATAGGAAGACTGGGATCTATTTGTAAAGCTGGACTGAAGTCAGTTAAATAATGAGAGAAACATCTGACAGCCTTCAACGTAAGAACACAACAGATAAGAGGGAAAGTTCAGGCTCCCTTCTCGTAGGACTCTTGGACTTCAGCAGGCAATGGAACTGGCCTAACTTGACTGAAGATGTGAGCATTTTCTTAAACATTTTCAGAGAAACACTAAGTATGTTTCTACTGAAGAGAGATGCTCTGCTCAGTGATTACATTGTGTCCTGCTGAGTGTTGGAATTTTGTGGCAACATGCTTACTCTTTGATTTCAAAGTCAGTGGAGTTATTCTGAGGGTTCCTCCTGGGTAGCAGAGCCGCATTTGACCCCTTAGCAGTCATTCTTCTTCTGGCTGCCAGCTCTCCCAGCAGCACGCCACACGGGTTGCAAAGTCTGGCTAATAACTGTCCTAGTGAGTTAATCAGTGGATGGCAGTGTGGAAATGAGTTTTCCTCTATCTTGTTTCATATTCCAGTGGGGGAAATAAAAAATGTAAAAGGTAGGTACTGTTTGTATTACTGAAATGACAGGCAATGAATGGAATTGTGTAAGTAACTATGATTCTGTTCTTTTCTTCTAGTTATCAGAATTGAAATATAAACGTCTGTATATATATACATGTATTACATACTGAGGAGACTCAGAAAGGAGTTAGAGAAAGGTGAGTGTAATTCAATTTCAGTGAGTTAAGTTGAAGAAAAAAACAGAAGTGAACAAACATATGCATATACATGCACTGCTGAATGTCATCCTCTTCTACACAGGGCTATGTGGTTGCACTGTATAATCTGACCTCCATATTTCTCCTTCCCCCAGCAAATCCACCCTTGATAGGGCACACACAGAGAGAAATATACAGAAAGATGATCAGCTTGATCTTTTATCCTGTTAGACACATCCATATGATTTCTGTGTTAGCTGTGTTAACCCCTTACCAACTGAATATACAAAAAGAAAAAGCAAAATACCAAGAAATGTGGTGAGAAGAAGAGATGGGGAAGGTTCTGTGAATGTGCCACCGGCACTATATAATTATCCTGGGACATGTGCACTGGGCTCTGCATCACAGTATTAAGGCTCAGCAAATGACCACTTATCTAAAGCTCTTTTGGAAAAGAGGCTATTTTTGGAAAATGGCCCTTGGTAGCTAATGAGCTAGATAGATTTACTAAAGTGATTTTGCCAAATGAAAGCAATCCCTTCTCAATATCCTGATTTATCTGGCAAAGGGACTTCAGTAAAGGAATTCTGTCTATCAGTTGTAGAATAGCAAGTTATATGATGTATACCAGCTGGTCCAAAATGATGTAGCATGGATTTGATGTCTATCAGAGGAGATAGAAGTGAAGAACCTAAAAGGGCTAGAAAGGGGAACAGGATTACTGAAGTAAAAGGAATTTCACTTTTGTAGAATGAAGTGTAACTGAAATCACAATTATATTTGCAGATAGCATTTAATGTGGTACAAAGATAACACAGTGCTTCAAACCACGCCTGCTTCTTGCTTACTTTCATTATTAATTTCGCATTGCTGGCTTGCTTCTTTGTAAGGATATTTTTTTTTCTTCAAATTAGTTTAGATGACGATAGTGTGCTGTAGTCCTAACAATGGTGACATCAGAGAGACCTAGCCAACCATAGTTGTTAAGGGTTTATTTTATAGTTATCCAACTGTTTTTTGTACCAATTCACTACTCTTAAGCGGAACAAATGAATTTTTCTCAGTGCACCTGTTTTTCCTCAGAAGAAGATAATTTGATAGAAATGGAGCTTTTTATAAAAAATGATTTTTTTAAAGTATCTATCAAATGATATATTTTAATCTGATATATCACTCCTGTTCGCAACATTAATGTTAATGTTTCACATGTACTTCTTTTGATTTGAGAGACTGAGGTCTACACAATTCAGTAGTTCACTTCTGAGTCTTGTGTCCCCTCCCCAGTCCCCTGGCTTGTTTCCAGCAAAATAGAAGAATTCTCTGAAAACCAATAGCTGGGTCGGAAAGCCACTGAGACACAAAAGCTAATTGCAAAATGACCTGACCATGCCAACAGAGTAAAAATTTTATGAAATGCACTGCTAAAAATTATGAACAAGTTTATTATAGGGCAAGAAAGCCGGAGGAGCACCACTTGGTGGGGCCTGTCCCCATCCCTGGGGAGGTCCATGAAGCCTAGGGCTGGGGCTGCCACTTGATGCCCCCCCCAGATTTGCTTTGCTCCTGGCTGGGAACAGAGAGGGCAGGACCCTGCAGACGGAGTCCGTCCCACTGCCAGATGGGCCCTGGCTGCCAGGTCCTGCATTGCCCGCCCTGGGGACTCCAAGTGAGAATACAACCGAACATTGTGAACTCCAGTAGAGTCTATTCTTTTTTTTTTTTTTTTTAACAAAGCAAGAAGCTCATGCATCATTATGATGTACCAGAACAATGTGAAAGCGCTTGACATGCCACTGGGCAAGTCACTTGACAAACTGCAGGCACCTCTGATACTGAAGAACAGGGGGATGCAGGGACGGAGTCAGGAAATACAGTGAGATTTAACAAGAATAATCAGTACAAGGATATGCATAGAGGAAATGACAACATTTTATAGTCTAGGAAAGAGAAGGCTTAGGAGGAACATAATCACAGTCTATAAACACCATCAAGGTAACAATAAAAATGAAGGAAGGGAATTACACTGTCTCAGAAGACGGCATGACACGAAGTGATGGCCTGAAGCTAGGAAAGGAAAAGCTGAAGTTAGACATTAAGAAAAAAATCTTTAACAGCTACAACAATTGGACAATGTGGGAAATCACTGAGGGTGGCGGTCAAATCACCAACACCATGGGGAGTATTTGAGAAAAAAGATTACGTTGGATGCTTCTAATCAAGAAGTGTGGCAGGAAGTAGGGTGACAGACTAGAAAATGAATTCACTTTTTTGTAATTGTATTTGTGAGATTATGATTTCATATATATATGACTGTATATTTAGAAGAACTAGACATAGGCAATGATTTTGAAAAAGAAATATCCTCTTGTTATTTGCTGTTGATTGAAGTCAATTTTCATTTAGGACAAAGGATCTGATTTTATTTTTTAAAAATACTTTTAGGGGAAAATATCTTTATATTAAGATTTCTGGCTTTAAATTTTTGGAGAAAAGTAACCAATTTCTCTAAGAAGACGTAGGCTATGCTATTACGTAGGAACAAATGACAGATGTGCTAATAAATGCCTGCATTCTGTTTCTGCTGATGCGAGACATTGAAATACAGATAACAATCATCTAGAGTAAACCACAGGATTGCAAGTTATGGGAAAGAACTGATTTTTTAATAAAGAAAAGTTGATGACTGTTCATGATTCTGGAGATACATTAAATAAATCTCCTGTTGGTGAATGTGGAAAGGCATAAAGTGAAATTGTGTGTGCTTCTCAGAAACAGCAGCTGAGGATTTGAAGGATTAGAAAAAAAACAATGGAAAAATCTTTTGCGGAGTAGCTCAAGATTCCCACAACTTGGTGGTGTTACAATGCCAACATTGCCAAAATTACAGCTCAGTGTCTTAGCTTCTTTCTGTGCAGTGAGTTCCAGGGATACAGAGCATTATTTTCTTTTGATGACAATGCACCTCATTCTGACAGTCCCCAGGAGATATGTTTTTTTGGTTTTTTTTCTCTTTCCTTCCACTCTTTCTCCAGTAGCAAGTAGAAATCTTGGAAATCATTCATAACCTTTTCTGTGGCCTGTGAGATCTCGAGGTAGAGTACTGGTAAAGCTTTAAAGCCAAAATCTAATCCTGGATATCTTTGTACTTCACTTGAGGTAATTTAGGATTTTATGCAAAATAAAAAAAAAATACAAATGTCTGTCTCCAGTTTGTCAAGAGGCAAACTACAGTGTCTGTACATGCTTCTACAGTCCATATGTAGACTTCATACAGAATACATGTTTCTATAAGACCTGTTTTGATCTTGGTAACTGACTGGTATTACGAGGAACTCAATTTGTGCTCTAAGGATGACCAAATACTCTATGGGGAAGATAATGGTTCTGGAGTGTTAGGATATGTTTTGAGTTGGCTGGATATATTTTACAATGATAGTTGAAATGACTGATCTAGATGTTAAAAAAAAAAAAGCAAGCACAATGATAACTTCTTTCTTCTCCTTTAGCAGCTCTATTTAGAGAAAATGTACTACAGGACTTTTAAATGGAAGATATTATTAGGAGCACTGTATTACAATACTTGGGATGGCTGAAGAGCATTTTTTTTTAAATCAATGATCTCAGAGAGTTTTTCAAGCAGTAATTAGGTATCACAGACCCATGGAGATGTAGGTAAATTAGGTTTATTCACACAC